>Ga0326728_10020049_pt1 | contig 12839 bp, 10 predicted proteins | sample MB3enrmetagenome_FD_207602 | JGI IMG/M metagenome (GOLD analysis project Ga0326728, IMG submission 207602) | Lab enriched peat soil microbial communities from McLean, Ithaca, NY, United States - MB31MN | ecosystem: Environmental > Terrestrial > Soil > Wetlands > Peat | place: USA: New York...
TCTGAAATCGTCGTTGTTATTTTTCAGCATTTCCATGATAATTGAGAATAAGAGGTGACACCGGATACGACAACAGGCCGGTTCTGGTATGATGAGAACATGCGGGTTGAATTAGCCTAATATCACCCGTATTTCCTTTGCACTTGATAGGAAAAGTGGCGAAGACTTGAGAACGCGAAGCGAGACTTCAATCCAACTCCAAAGTGAGGGGAATAGATGGGGATAGACGGGTCAGTCAAAATGATTGATGAGCCGGCGAGAAAGACCAGGGTATGTCGGGAGGCCGACGTTGTCGTCGTGGGCGGTGGGCCGGGAGGAATCGCATCGGCCATTGCCGCCGCGCGGAGCGGTGCGAAGACAGTCCTCATTGAGAGGTATGGGCATCTAGGGGGAATGGCTACCGGGGGATTGGTGAATATCATTCCAAACCTCAGTGACATCAGCGGAAAGCAAGTCATATTTGGACTCACCCAAGAGTTGATAGACAGGATGGATGCCAGGGGCGGAGCATTCTTTCCGAAGAAGGAAGATTGGGGGACAACGGACAAGAAGGTTGTTGCCTATTATCACAAAGCGACCCTCGATTGGTTTTACCTACGTAAAGATCCAAATATAGGGGATAAGGAGAGGGTACTCTATACTGCGGTGGTCGATCCGGAGATAATGAAGGACGAACTGAACTGTATGCTCATTGAGGCGGGTGTCGATTTGTTTCTTCATTCGTGGGGCACGGCACCTATTATGGATGGAAATACGGTCAAGGGGATCATCTTCGAGAGCAAGTCAGGCAGGCAAGCGATACTATCGAAAGTCGTCATCGATTCTACGGGGGACGGCGACATCTTCGTGGGCGCCGGCGCCGAGTTTGATGACAAATTGGACAATAGCTTCAGGACTGCATGGCTGGCTTTTTATTTCTGGCTAGCCAATGTTGATATCGATAAGGCCGACGAGTTCAAGGCATCCGAACCAGAAAAATTCTCCGAGCTCATGCGCGAGCTAGAGAGTTTGGGCGGTAAGCCCTACTATTTCAACGGCATATTGGGAAACCAAACAGGGGTCGTATGGTACCCTATGTTTCAACCACAGGCTAAGGCTTCTGATGCTATGGATGTCGCAGAGTTGACGCGGGTGGATGTGAGAGGTCGAAAACGGGCCCTCGTCACCTATGAATTCATGAAGAAGCATGTCCCCGGTTTTGAGAAGACTTTCATCATGCAAACTGCCCCACAACTTGGGACGCAAGGCGGCCGGCGTATCGTCGGGGAATATACGCTCACTCCGAAGGACATGGAGTCCGACGAGGTCTTCGCAGACACCGTCGCGATCCTTGCGAACAACGACAACGGTGAGATATCAGCCAAACATCCCACCATCTGCATCCCCTACCGCTGTCTGGTGCCGCGAAGAGTGGATGGTTTGCTCGTTGCGTGCCGGGCATTCTCCTCGGCCGACAGTATCAATCAATGGTTCAACATCATCCCCCACTGCATCTGCTACGGACAGGCGGCGGGGACGGCAGCATCGATGGCGGCGAAGGCCGGTATTCAACCCAGAAATGTCGATTACAAGGCATTGCAGGCTAGCCTGGTGAAACAAGGGGTCCGCTTGCCGCAGGACACGGCTGGAGCTCAGTATTCGTTCCGGAGTTGAATATCGAACGGCCGGCAGACTTGAGAACTTTTGTTTGCCCAAACGTCGAATAGAAAAAGGAGGTAGGATGAGACTCTCAGCCGGTATCGTGATGAAGGTTGCACTTCTCGTGTGCCTGGTCCCTTTTTTCCTTTTGATGGCGGCCGCACAACCTCTGCGAGCAACCGAGCCCATCAGGATTGGCGCAGTCTTCAGCATCACTGGGCCGGCCGGTTTTATCGGTACTCCTGAAAGGGACGCCGTCGTGGCTGTCGTCGATGACGTCAACCGTAAGGGTGGGGTCGTGGGGAGGCAGGTCGAACTGTACTTCGAGGACGACGTAAGCAACCCGACCAACGCCGTCATCGCCGCCACCAAACTGATCAGGGACAGGAAGGTCTCAGCCATAATAGGCCCGAGCATCAACGACTCGGGAATGGCCATGATCCCCGTGTGCGAACAGGAGCAAGTGCCCTTTGTTGTGACAGGGCCGATCTTAACGCCCCTCAAGAAATGGATCTTCATCGTGGGAGCGGGTGATTTCGTGGAGGCGTCGAACTTCCTCACCTTCACGGTAAGGACATTGGGTGCGAAGCGGATTGCCCTCCTCCATGACACGAGGAACTACGGGTCGATGGGTGCCAAGGTCATCAACCAGGAGGTCGGCCAGTACCCGGGAGTCGAACTCGTGGCACAGGAGAAACTCGATGTCACCGACACCAACATGATCCCTCAACTGACCAACATCAAGGCCGCCAAACCTGATCTCATCATACTCTGGACGAATGGGCCCCCCGCAGCGGTGGTCGCCAAGAATTACAAACAACTAGGCATGACTACCCAGGTCGCAGGCAGCCCGGGCATCGCGGTACCGGAGTTCATGAAGATTTCCGGCAGCATAGCCGAAGAAAGCAGATGGATACTGAAGGACCTGAAGACCGCGATCGCTCAAAAGCTCCCTCCCGATGATCCATACCGAAAAAACATTTACGAGCCGTTCAGGAAGCTCTTGAAGGAAAGATACGGCGAATCCAAGGAGGTATTGATGTTTCACGGGCTCGGCCATGACGGCATACAGATCGTCCTGGAAGCGCTCAGGGCAGCCGGTTCGGACGGCCGCCTTGCCATAAGAGAAGCCTTGGAGAAGACAGTCAGGTATACAGGGCTCATCGCCCCTTTTGCGTGCTCGGCCGATTATCATATGGGGTCACGGACAGCGATCACGGTGCCAATTGTCGTGAAGAACGGCGAATACGTGCCCTACGAAGGACAGTAAAAGCCATCTCCGATGCCTGGGCCATGTCCCGGAGTGCCTTTCATGCATGAGGCTTCCTCCCCGAGAGTTCCCGTGGTTGTGTATCATCCGTCATGGGTGATGGGGAAGCCCTGTGCCGCCCCGTACGACTCACCTCGAGGGTGCACATAGGGAGGGTAGTGTTCTTTCCAGGCAAGCGTGAGAGATCATCAGGTGGGGAGCTTCACCGTCGCCAGGGCAAGGGAGAGTCGGAAAGCCGGGACGAGATCAAGGTTGCGGATTGCCCGTTGTTTCTTTAGGGATCGACTGGGAACAGAGCCTATGATAAGGTAGTAGGGCTGAAGAGCTGTCGCACGCCTTTTTCAAGGGGGGATAGATGGAAAGGGATGATTCGATCTACCGCCAATTGCAGAGATATCTCGATAGGCTGCCCGCAGGCTTTCCGGAGGCTGAATCCGGATTGGACATCCGCTTATTGCAACGCCTCTTTACCCCCCGAGAAGCGAAGCTAGCCGTTCAGTTATCGATGAAACCAGAACCATTAGAGCACATCTATCATCGTGTAAGGAGAAAGGGGATATCCCTCGAAGAACTGAGGGAGCTCCTCGACGAAATGGCCCACAAGGGGACTGTTTTGGTGAGCGAAGAAGGCTATCCGGAAAAACGGTACAGCAACGCGGCGTTCTCCGTGGGTGGAATCTACAACTATCAGGTAGACCGTCTTACGAAAGACTTGATCAACGAATACTGGCAATATCAGTCTGAATCCCGCTCAAAGGCAAGACCCGGGACAAAAGCCCCTGGTAAGGCTCGTCGCTACAAGACGGTTCCTCTTCGCACCATCCCGGTCGAAAAGAGCATCCCTCTTCCGGAAAAACCGCAGGTCGGTAACTACGATGACGTGAGAAAGCTTATCGGGGACGCACGGGACAGGATAGCGGTCGCCAACTGCATCTGCCGACAAAGCGCAGACATCCTGGGGAAGCCGTGCTCCAAGACCCACCTGCGAGAGACCTGCCTTATAATCGGGCCGGACCACGCCAAGCGACACGTCGAAATGGGAATCGGTCGCTATGTCACTAAAGAAGAAGCCCTTGTCATCTTGGACAAGGCCCAGCAGGCCGGATTGGTTCTCCAGCCGGAGAATTCACAGCGGCCCGAGGCTATCTGCTGTTGTTGCGGCGACTGTTGCGTACTCTTAAGACAGCTCGCGAAAGCCTCTCGACCGGCTGATCTCTATGCGACGAACTACTACGTAGAAGTCACGCCGGAGCTGTGCAACGGCTGCGAAGCCTGTGTCCAGACATGCCAGCTTGATGCAAGGGTCATGGTCGACGGTGTTTCTATCGTGGACCTCAACCGGTGTATCGGTTGCGGTATTTGCGTGACTGCATGTGCAGCCGGCGCCAACCGGCTACGGAAGAAAACGGAGGAGCTGCCTCTCCCCAAGGACAAGGAAGAGTATTACATGACGCTGTTGTCCAAAAGGATCGGCAAGAGGAAAATGTTCGTGCTGAAAACAAAGATGCTCTTGGGGCTCAAAGTCTGACTGGCCAGGCAGAAGGCGGTGGAACAGAATGTGGCTTTACCTTTGAAAGCTATTCACTTTCAAAGGTCTGTCTGCGAGATGAGATGCCTCTGACCTCAGATTATTTCTCGTACGGCCACATTTTGCCGTCCCTTATGATAAGCGGCTCGGAGCCCTCGCCCGAGTTTCCATCGTGATTTGTGGGGGAAAAGGAGTAGCTCGCGAGGATACCCTCGTATTTTGCCTTTTCTATACCGTCTCTCAGCGCGGAGCGATCGTCCGTCCCCGCGATCTTCAGCCCGTTCACGAGTACGCCCATGGCATCATGCGAGTTCGGGGCCATTGCGTTATACTCCCTGTTGTACCGCTCCTTGAGGGCCTTCTTGAAGGGATCGAAAAGATTTTTGCGGTATGGGTCATCAGGAGGGAGTCGATCCGCATACTGATCCTTCACACCGAAAATGATCCAACGATTTCCTTCCGCTATTTTGCCCGCCAGTTGGGTAAATTCCGGGCTGAGGATCCCTGAGCTACCCACAACGGGAGTGCTCATGCCCAATTGTTGGTAGTTCTTGGCGATGACGGAAGCAGCCACGGAGTTAGTATAGAGTATGACGACGTCGGGGCTGGCAGCCTTGATCTTGGTGAGCTGGGGTATCATGCTCGTATCGGTGACGTCAAACGTCTCGCTCATGATAATGGATGCATTGTACTTGCCCATGTTGTCCATGATGCCCTTCGCGCCCATCGTACCAGACGAATCGGTACCGTAAAGCAGCGCTATCTTACGCGCGCCCAATGTGTCTACGACAAATTGAAGCATGCGGGGTGAGAGCTTGTAATCCGTGAAGGGAATCCGGAAAACCCATTTCTTAAGAGGGACCGTGATCTCGTGGCCTGCCCCCAGGGATAGATTCGGCACGTGTTCGTTCTCGCAGATAGGGATGATGGGCATGCAAAAAGCCGTGATCGTTCCACCTATGAGGCAGGAAACTTTTTTATCGCGGATAAGCTTTGTCGCCGCGATCACGGAGTTGGTCGGGTTGCTCTGGTCATCCTCGTAGTAGACCTCGATCGGCCTTCCGAGCACGCCCCCCGCCCCGTTGACCTTGTCCACGACGATTTCCAGACCCTCCTTTTCAGGCGTTCCCAACCGACCGGCCCATCCTGTCAGGCTGAGAACGGCGCCTACCTTGATCGGCTCCGCGGCCCAAACGTGCGCCCCTTCCAAGACGCACAACAGAAAAAACAGCAAAGGCATCAACTTCCCACATCTGAGTAGAACGGTCAATGATCCTCTCATTGTAGCCTCCTTTTATAAGGATTTGTCGGGTTGCGCTCCAGAAGGATATCCTCCATTCTGGCCTTGATCCGCTGCTTCAGATCCGGGTGCGTGATAATGTAGAATTTTTCATCGACTATTGCATCGAACACTCTGGTCGCCACCTCGGCGGGCGGGGTAAGCTTCTGCACGGTTTTGAACAGGAGCGACTCCGGCTCGTCGGCCTTATCGCTCCCCTCTTCCCCCGCCGAATCGTTTCGCAGCGCCGCGGGTCGGTTCCGGGCTGCATCGCCGATCCTGGTATCGACAAACCCGGGACAAAGGACCGATACGTTGACTTTTGACCCTGCAAGCCTCAATTCATGGTACAAGGTTTCCGAGAGTGCCACGACACCATGCTTGGTTACCCTGTAAATGCCCATGCCCGGCCCCGACGTCAGCCCGCCCATTGACGCGGTGTTGACGACGTGGCCTTCGGCCTCTTGTTTAAGCATGAGAGGAACAAAAACCCGGACCCCATGGATCACGCCCCAGAGGTTCACGCCTATCGTCCACTGCCAATCGGAAAGGGTCCGAGTCCAAATTGTCCCCGGTGCGTCAACGCCGGCGTTATTGAAGAGCAGGTGGACTGCCCCAAAGGCATCGAGCGTCTTTTGGGCCAATGCCTCAACATCTTCCGCCTTCGAAACATCGGTCCCCACCCCAAGCACGCGTGCCCCTTGCGCTTTCAGTCTGTTCACGGCGTCGCGGAGTGCCGCCTCTTCTATGTCGGCTACGACCAGGTTCATGCGCTCCTTGGCGCATCTTTCTGCGATCGCGTAGCCTATGCCGCTCGCGCCGCCCGTTACAACGGCTGTCTTCCCCGAGAATGCTTTCACAGGTATGGTTCCCCCAATCGCCTGTCCAGGAGGAGCTATTTCTTATACGGCCACCACTTGTTATCCCTCGTGATGAGAGGCTCGAGCAGCTCTCCTGCATTGCCGTCATGGTTCGTCGCTGAATATGCGTAGGAGCCCATCAGCCCCTCGCACTTGACCTTCTCCAGGGCATCCCTCAACGCCGCTCGGTCATCCGTCCCCGCGATCTTCAGCGCCTCCACGAGGATGACGAGGGCATCATGTCCGTTCGGGAGAAAATTCCTGTACTCCGCCTTGCCGTACTTCTCCTTGAGAGCCTTCATGAAAGGCTCGTAAATGTTCACGCGCCACGGGTCGTCCGCAGGAAGCCTGTCCGCGTACTGATCCTTCAACCCGAATATGATCCAGCGGCCATCTTCCACTATCTTACCCGATAATCTCACGAATTCCGGGTCCAAAATCGCCTGGCCGCCCACGACAACGGTCTTCATGCCGAGTTGTTGGTAGTTCTTCGCAATGACGGAAGCGGCAACCCCATTGGTGTAGAGGATGATCGCGTCAGGATTTGCAGCCTTGACCTTCGTAAGCTGGGGTATCATGTTCGTGTCGGTGGTCTCGAACTTCTCGGTGATGACGATGGATGCATTGTAGTTTCCTATACTATCCGTGATGCCCTTTGCACCCATTATGCCGGATGAATCAGTACTGTGAAGCAGGGCGATCCTTCGCGCGCCCAATGTCTCTACGGTGAATTTCAACATTCTCGGTGAAACGGCGTCATCCGTCACTGGAACCCGGAAAACCCATTTCTTGAAAGGGACCGTAATGTCGTGACCGGCCCCAAGGGATATGTTCGGCACGTGCTCGTTCTCGCAGATGGGGAGCATAGGCATGCAAAAAACCGTAAGCGTTGCACCTATGAGGCAGGAAACTTTTTTATCGCGAATAAGCTTTGTCGCCGCGATCGCTGAATTGGTCGGGTTGCTCTGGTCATCTTCGTAGTAGACCTCTATCGGTCTGCCCAGCACGCCGCCCGCCCGGTTAACACGCTCTACCATGACTTCGAGCCCTTCCCTCTCCGCAGTCCCCATCCGGCCGGCCCATCCTGTCATGCTGAACACGGCCCCTACCTTGATAGGCTCCGCTGTCCACCCGGCCGCTCCAGAAGAGACAAGAAGGAGAGAAACAATGCAGGCGGCCAAGCCAGCGTGCTTCAAAAAAGCGGCGATCCTCTGTCCCATGGTATCCCCCTTTCGTACGAAATGTGAGGTCTAGCCTCAATACTGGTCACTAAACTTCGAAATGATCTGTGTGACGCGCACCCCTTTAAAAGTACGTTTTCCCTACTCCTGAAGAGAAGTGAAAGACAGGCTTGTCGACCCTTACGAACCTCAGCGGGCCGTGCTGCAACCCCTTTGGGATGAAAACCATGCAGCTTCTGGTCAGGATGTGTTTCTCATCATCGAGCCATAACTCCGCTTCGGCCTGCAGGTCGTGGATGTCGTCCGGATTGGTGCCGAAGAAGCCGAGAACCTCATCGTAATCGTGTTTGTGGGGCTTCGTCATTCTTCCGACAGACTCCTCCGGCTTCCGGGGCGTGACCCACACGGTCTCGACGTAGAATGCCCCCGGCACAACTTCATCATCGAGGAACAAGAGGCGGCCCCCTTTCCCTTTCCCCGCGGCAGAAAGCGGCGGACTCCACGGGGCTTCGACTATCTCCTTTTTCAAGTCGGTAACGATATATTTCGCATATTTCTTCTCAGCCATTTCCTCTTCCCCTCCTCATTCTCCTCGGTTGACTATGGACCCCCATCCGGCATTGGCATCTAACGGTATTTCTTGCCCCGCCCCATGGTGAAGTGAAATATGGGCCTCTCTACTCTCGAATGCCTCAAGGGACAGTGCTCCATTCCTGCGGGGATGAAGGCCATGAAAGATTTGGTCAGGAAGAACTGCTCATCTTCCAGCCACAGCTCGACTTCACCGCCTAGGTCATAGGGGTCATCGAGGTTGGTGCCGAAGTAGGCGATTACCTCATCGAAAGGATGCGTGTGGGGCGGCATACCCTCCCCCGAGGGTTTTCCCCAGGGCCAGATCCATACGCATTCGGCGTAGAAGGCACCAGGAACAACCTCGCTGTCGAGCCAGATTACATGTTCCATGTGGCGGCGGGCACCGCTCAACTCGCCTTCCCCAACGGGCTGACCTCCCTTTCTGTACCTGGGCAGCTCTATGTTCTGTTTGAGATCGGTGCAGATCAAGTGGCCGTATTTCGACTCTCCCATGTTTCCCATCCTCCTTATTCCTCCTTATCCATAGTAAGCCGGGCAATAGCCGCCTTCGTTCCCGCTGACCAAACGCGCTCCCTTCTACTTGCAGAGGGGCGATTGTACCGGGCACTGCCTCACGCATTCAAAACGGCCGCCTGTGGCATTTTGAAACCCTGTCGATGGCGAACGGTTCGTCGTTCTCCGGCCAGGATAAGGCATGGGAAGGACACTTCGAGACGCATGTGTTGCAGCCGCGACACGCCACTTCCGAATCTGCTGTCGACGCCAATTCAGCCTCTGTGAGGAGGACGCCGAGACGGACTCGCCGGCCGAACTGCGTCGTTACGATGCGTCCGTTCATGCCGATATGGCCGATCCCAGCGAGCTCTGCGGCTTCGCTATAGGAGACGATGGGCTCAAGAAACCTGCTGTCTTCGGGCGAGCCGCCCGGAGGTAAAGGGAGGGCACGAAATCCGGCCTGGTGACTGGCGTCCGCAAGCGCATGAATTGCACCATTCAGTCGTACATCGAGATAATCCAGATGGCGGGTGATGATTTCGTTGACGTGTATGGGGCCGGCCTCTCCGAGGCTGCCCGCATCGAGCACCTCGGCGTAGATCTCCATCCCCGGGACAACCAGGGATTTGGCCGACGGCAGCAGTCTCCGCACCTTTTCCCCGAATTCGGTGGCCCACAACTTTTCCGGGCCGGCGATGCCGAGAATATCAACCTTCAACCCGGCAAGGCAATCCCGCAGAGCGGGGCTTGTTTCGGAGACGCTGGCCATGATTCTCCTTCCCGATGCGTTATGACTATTTGACGATTTATCTGATTCTAACAGCACTGAAAAGAAACTTCAAAATCTTTCTTCTTTGGGGGGGCAACTTCTGCCGGTCGAGACCGGAGCCTCCCGTGCGATCGGGATGATGCGCTGTCTGCTTGTGAAGCCTCTCGCCGAAAACCCGGCGCTCTGTGGCCTCCGTCTCCGGAACCCTTCACGGATACTCCTCTAGCCTGAGAATTTTGCCGCAATCCCGCTTGCTCTTACGGTCGTCGCAATCCCGCCTGCGCAGGGTGGCCACTGCAGGGTCACGCAACGCGACCTGGACGACTCTCTGAATACTGCCTTCCTGCTATCCACGTTATTGTTTTTCTTATATCCCAACTTTCCACATATCCCAACTTTTCCCAACTTTCCCTGTCCCCAACTTTTGCTTGAAATGCGCGTCCATGGATGGTATTGGGTATCATGGACCGTTTCTTTCGTATCTACGCCCCTGACGGAGGAACAGAATGGCTGAATACGGTTACGCGGGCGAAATACTGAAGGTCGACCTATCTACAAGGAGGATTGCGAGGGAGGCCACTTCGGACTATGCGGCGAGGTTCGTAGGCGGCAGGGGTTTTGCGGCCAAGCTTTACTGGGAGATGGTCCCTGATGATGCTCGAGCCCTCGAGCCTGAGAATTGTCTCATCTATGCCACAGGTCCGGCAACAGGTTTCTCCGGGATCGCTGGCTGCCGTTGGCAAATTTGCGGCAAGTCGCCCGCCCACGATCCCGAGGCCTTTTCCTATGCCAACCTGGGTGGTAAATGGGGCCCCGCCCTGAAATCAGCCGGATTTGATGCCCTGGCCGTACAAGGAAAGGCCGATAAGCCGGTCTATCTTTACATTCATGACGGATTGGCTGAGATAAGGGATGCTTCAATCCTCTGGGGACAACCGACTTTTGACACTATAGACTCCATAAGGTCCGAACTAGGCCGGGAGGTAAGTGTCGTGACCATCGGACCCGCGGGAGAGAACAGGGTGATTTTTGCGACCGCCCTTGCCGACGAAGGGGCTTCGGGGGGCAGCGGGTTCGGAGGAGTCATGGGATCGAAGTACCTGAAGGCCGTTGCCGTGGCAGGGGAGAAAACCCCTGTGGCAGCGAATCAGGATCGGTTGCAGCAGATAATTCACCATATCACGGAGTTGAAAGGACATGCGCCGGCGCGCCCTTCTCCTTGGGCGGTACCCGGGATTACCTGCACCGAGGAATGCTACGGGTGCGGCATTGGCTGTGCCCGACAGGTGTACAAGGCGGAGAAAGACAGGAAATACAAGGCATTCTGCCAGCAGGCCGGCCTCTATTCTAAGGCTGCCCTCGACTATTTCGGCAAATGGAACGAGGTGCAGCTCAAAGCGGTGAGGCTTTGCGACGCATACAGCCTCGACTCGGCTATGATGGCTCCTCTCATCCTCTGGCTCATGGACTGCTTTCGCCAAGGACTGATCGACGAGAGACAGACTGGACTGCCACTGTCGCAGGCGGGGGGTCCGGAGTTTATCGAGAAGTTGACGGCAAAGATTGCCTCCAGAGAGGGCTTCGGCGACGTATTGGCTCGGGGCATGGTCTTTGCGGCCCGCTCTATTGGGCACCAGGCCGTTACGCTGATGGACCGTTACATCGCTACCAGATCGTGTGAAGCCAAAGACTACGACCCAAGACTTTTTTTGACGACGGCGATCTTTTACGCCACCGAGCCGAGAAGACCTATCAACCAGCTTCACGGTGTGAGCATGGTCTTGATGAGGTGGCTCCTTGGAGTCACGGGAGCGCACGATGCCTTCTTCACTACCGAAGACTTCCGCGAGGCAGCCGCCCGATTCTGGGGTAGCATTGTGGCGGCTGATTTCTCCACGTACGAAGGAAAGGCCCTTGCGGCCAAGAAAATTCAGGACCGTTGCTATGCAAAGGAAAGCCTGATCCTGTGCGACCTGGCGTGGCCTATGATGTCAGTCAACCATCCCGCAGACCATGTGGGGGATCCCACCATGGAGAACCGGATATATTCCGCTATCACTGGAAGGGAAACGGACGAGCCGGGGTTGGCCAGAATAGGGGAGAGGATCTGCAATCTTCAGAGGGCGATACATCTCCGTCAGGGTTGGGAAGGGAGAAAAGAAGACCGGATACTCGATTACTATCACGATGAGCCCCTGAAGCAGGGCGATGTTTTTTTCAATCCCGACGCCATCGTGCCTGGACCTGAAGGCGCGTGGATCTCCAAATTAGGGTTCAAGGTCGACAGGGACGATTTCGAGAGGTTGAAAACAGAGTACTACCGTCTGCGCGGGTGGGGTATAGAAACCGGATTTCCTACGAGCAACCGGCTCGCGGAATTGGGGCTTTCCGATATCACCGACACGTTGGCCGAAAAAAACCTGTTGGGAGACAACGGGTAAGAGGAGCGTGAGAAAGCGGAATGGCGAGGACCATCAGACGAACTTCGGCGCGCTGGTGTCTATCTACCACTTTCAAAGCGTAATCTTCACTTCTTAACCATGCGAGGAAATGCACGATTCGTAGGTGAAGAGCGATAAATCCGGTCCTTTCTCGTACTTCCTGAATCGGACAAAAGCGCGTCCAGGAAGATGAACCCCGACGACTTTGATGGTCATAGATCCGTCTTTTCTTTGCGCCTTAGTCTCTTCTGAGGTTTCAAGCCCGTCCGCTCACTCTCGGTGTCGGATCCCAGCATGAAGGCAAGCCCCCGTGTCTCTTCATAACTTTCAAGAGCGATCTTGACGAGGCTGGTCATGGGTACCGAGAGGATCATGCCGACCGGTCCCAGAACCCATCCCCAGAAGACCAATGAAAGGAAGACAACGAGCGTCGATAGACTCAGGCCCTTGCCCGTTAGTTTCGGTTCTATGATATTCCCCACGACAACATGCACAACGACGAAGCCAAGGACGGTGAGAAGGGCAGACTCCACCCCTAACTGGACGAGGGCGAGGAGGGCGACAGGCAACGCGGCGAGGATTGCGCCGATCGTAGGCACGTAGTTCAGCAGAAACGAGAGTGTTCCCCAAAGCACCGGATAATCGACCCCGAGGATCAGGAGCCAAAGCCAGATCACGAGGCCAACGGCGGCGCTGATCAGAGTCTTGATGACCAAATAGCGCTTGGCGTTCCGGCTGAATTTCTCAATGGTAGAAAGCGACCTTTCCGGGTTTTTTAGCACCA
>Ga0326728_10020050_pt1 | contig 12839 bp, 13 predicted proteins | sample MB3enrmetagenome_FD_207602 | JGI IMG/M metagenome (GOLD analysis project Ga0326728, IMG submission 207602) | Lab enriched peat soil microbial communities from McLean, Ithaca, NY, United States - MB31MN | ecosystem: Environmental > Terrestrial > Soil > Wetlands > Peat | place: USA: New York...
TCCTGGCGTGCGGCGGCATCAAAAAGCCGTCCACGCGGCTGGATGTCCAAGACATCTTCCAGCCGGACAAGGATTGTGTCCGCTGGAACCCCGCGAACCCCGTGCAAAAGCCGGGAAAGGTAGGCCGGTGAAATATCGGCCTTGAAAGCCACCTCCGCCTTGGTCAGCCCTGAATCGCGAATGGCTTGGTCCAGCAGGCGGATGAACCCTGGCGGGGCGGATGTTGGCTGTTGCTTTAGCATCGGCAAAAAACTAGCACAATTTGCACTGCGAGTCAAAACAAATCGCATGGAAAGCCGTAACATGTTGATAATCAACGCATTATTTTCGCATTTTATATTTGCCCTCTTAGGTCAATTATGCCATTTTAAACGAGGAAGTTTATGATGAAAAATTTGGTTACAGAATTGCGCGAGCGCAAGGGCGTGTCGAAATCACACCTTGCCCGCAAGATCGGCGTGTGCCCTTCTTACGTCACAAAACTTGAGAAAAACGATCTTCAACCGAGCGGTGAAATCATGTTCCGCCTTGCGGAATATTTCAAGTGCCGGATTGAGGAGGTGTTTCAACCGGAAATGGCGCGCGGCAGGAAATGATTTTTGGAGTCACAAAATTGCCTATGTGTCAATTCATGTTCAAGCGGGGGAACGAGCATAGGCCGTTTCCAAGCCAATTTCCCGTTCGTGTCGGCAACGTGCGGGGAGCATCAACAACGCCGATTAAAAGAGAGAATAAAAGTTATGAACACGAAAGTTCTAGTTATTGACAAGGTGTCGGAGACGTTCGACACGAAAAAAGGGTCCAAAACACTCCACCTGCTGGTCTGTCAGGATCAATCCCGTCCGCCCCTTCGGAATTCGTTTGATTACGAAATGACGCCGGAGGAATTGACGAAATACGGCGCGTCCCTTGTGGACAAAACCGTGGAACTGAACATCCGGGACATGGCCCAGAATTTCGCCGGGCGCATGAGGATGTCCGGCGCGATCATCAAAGTGGGGGCATGATGGAAAGGGCACTGACATACACGCTGCAACGCGTTCACTGGCAGATCTTTGGCTCTCTGACGTTTAAGAGCGCCAGACTGCCGGAGCGCGTTCGCGTGACGATGTTCTTTGCCCTCGTCCGCTGTCTGTGCCGCTGGCACAAAGTCCCATTTCGCAAGTGCGTCTGGGCGTTGCGCCAGGAGCCGGGGGAAATCGGCGGACGACTTCACTTTCATTTCTTGATCGCGGGTTTGCCGCCGTATGCCGTCCAGGTCGCCACCTGTATGAGTGTGAAGGCGCAGTGGGAGGAACTCGGTGGCGGCATGGCCCGCGTCAGGGAATACGATTCGAGAAGGCAAGGTCTCGAATACACGTTGAAATGTCTCAAGGTAACGAATGGGGGAGCGAACCTCTACGAGGTGGGGAAGTTCTCGCACTCGGCGGATGAGGTGATGTTGTCGAATTCAATCTGGAACCCGGTCAATCTGAACCGGGTGTCGGATAGGCTTGTCACTGCTTAGTCGAACGCTCGGCGGCGGTGGATTCGTCAACTAATTCGGGAGGGGCTGCCCGCGCGAAGCGCGGGCGGCCCCCCCGATGGCTTGAAGATGAATTCTGTCTTGGTTTTGGTGGTGGTGATTGACGGTGGAAGCTGGCTGCGGCCGGCTTCGGTTTCGGAAACGGCAGTGCGACATGAAAGAAGAACAACAGCAATTCTTGAGATTGGTTGGGCAAGCCCCGGCGCGGCTGACGGCGGAGCAGGTGGCTTGGGTGCTCGGCTGCCAGCCGCATGACGTGCCGGTTCTGGTCGCCGCCCGGCTGTTGAAGCCGTTGGGTAATCCGGTGCCAAGTGCTGTCAAGTACTTTTCAAGGTTGGAAATCCTGGACCTCGCGCGGGATCGAAGCTGGCTGGCGAGGGTGACGAACGCCGTCAATCAGTACTGGCAAACAAAGAATGCGCAAAGGAAAAACCATTCTGTGAGCGGTTTACAGAACGGTCCTTCCCGGCTACTTGAAATGACAGCGGTTTCCGCCGCCGGTTGACGCTCTCAAGCGACGGCGGCTGGCATGGGCACAATCACGCCTTCGGCGGCGGCGAATTTCCTCTCATAATCCTCCAAGGTTGGAATCACGACCTGGGCTTTTCTGGCGTAGGCGCGATGGACGGCCTTGCTTTGGTGTCCCAGAGCCTCCTGGGCGAATCTTTCCGGGTAGCCACAGGTCTTGGCGCGTTCGGCCCAAGCGTAGCGGTAGCTGTGGAGGGTGATGCCGGTAATGTTCAAGCGGCGGCAACAACGCTTGAACTCCGTCGCCCGGTGAGCCTCCCGCATCGGCATGAGGTGGGGGAAGAGTGGACCCGATTGGGGGAGCGTCTGCAAGACGGCATCAAGCTCTTGGCCAAAACGGATGATCGAAGCGGTGCCGGTCTTGTGGCGGTGGAAGCTGACGACCTTGCCGTGCCAGTCAATGTCCTCTGCGGTCAAGCTGGCCAGGTCGGATTGAGCGCCGCCCAGGTACCAGCAAAACTGGTAAAAGGCCCGGCGCTCCGGGTTCATTTCGCCGGCGATGATGGCTTCATGCTCTTCCCTGGTGATGGCCCGTTTGGCTTTGAACCGCACAGCCGGCCATTGGCGTTTGGGCACGAGCGGCCAAGCCAGCCAGTTCATGTCCAGGCAAAAGTTGTGCAAGCGGCGCAAATAAACATTGGTCGAAACCGTGCCGCATTGCAGAACCTTGAGCAACAGTTCGCCGGGTGTGTCAATGATGGTGCGGGGGAGCAACGGGGCAAGCGCCTTGTCTTTGGCCACCCGCAACCAGCGTTGCCGGTTGGCTCCCTGCTTGCCTTCAAGCAGCGTTTGCATCGCCTGCTGCCAAGTGCGGGTCGTCAGGCCGCTGTCCGTGCCGGCCAGATAGGCTCTGGCGATTTGCAGGTTGAGCACCGGCTGGCGCTCGGCGGCGTTCTGGGCCTCGATAATCTCTCTGGCCTCCGGCTCGTTGGTGGTGTGAAGGCTGGCGCGCTTGCCTGTTTTCTTGTCAACAGAATAATACATTCCGCCGCGGATGCCGCGGAAGATTAAGCGGTAACGTGCATTCATAAGTTTCCTCACGTAACCGCGATGATAAAAGAGGCCGAACCCGAACCGTTAGCGAGTAGCGGGAGAGTTACCCCCGGTTATCGCGAATTCTGACGGAGTACCAAAGTTGGTGTCCGTTTTGGACCCTGCCGCTCCCAACTCCTTGCCGCGCAAGCAGTTAGAGATGGAGGCGGGGGTCGGAATTGAACCGACGAATGCAGCTTTTGCAGAGCCGTGCCTTACCACTTGGCTACCCCGCCACAACCCGCAAAAAGGTACCGGTTTATCCCGCAGACGCAAGCTAACTTTTTTGCTAACTTTTTTGCTAACTCTCTTTGCCGGCGTTCTTCAGGGCCGCGCCGGCTGCGTGGGTCCATTTCTTCCAGATCAAAGCAAAGGATGGGGCGAAATCCCGCGGGCTTCGGGCCAGCCAATGGTTGACTTCTTCCGGGGTGAACCATGCGCCCCGCTCGATTTCTTCCGGGTGCAGGGTGAAGGGGCCTTCTGACTCGCAGCGCCAGGCCCAAACAAATTCCTGGCCGGTTTCGGCGCCGGCGGCGATTTTGAACAGCAGCCGCGGCGGGACGGGGGCGTTCCAGCCCAGTTCTTCGCGCAGTTCGCGCACGGCGCAGGCGGCGTAGTCCTCGCCGCTCTCCAAATGGCCCGAGGCGGAGGAATCCCACGCGCCGGGGAAGGTGTCCTTGGCCAGGGAACGTTTTTGCAGAAAGATCCGACCGCGGGAATCGAAGACCAGGACGTGGACGGCCCGGTGTTTGTGGCCGTCGCGATGGACGATGCGGCGCGGCAGTTGGCCGATGACTTCATCGTTATCGTTGACAATGTCAAAAATTTCCTCGGGCAGGGGCGGCTGGGTTTGGGCGCGGCCCAGGATTTCGGCCAGGCGGACGAATTGTTCGAGGCGGACAACTTCGGCGCGGATTTGCCGGGGGAGGGCCAGTTGCCGGAAAGCTTCGGCCAGCCGGGCCTCGGGCCAGTTTTGTTTGAGGAGTTTGAACATCATTTTCCGGCGCTGGGAAAAAGCGCGTTTGACGAGGGCGACAAACAGGGGGCGCCATTCGGGTTGGAGCAGCGGCACGGGCCGCCGGATGAGGGTGACACAGGCGCTGTCCACGTCCGGCTCCGGGAAAAAACAGGAGGGGGGGATTTTGAAGGAGCCGGCGGATTGAAAGCGCAATTGCACGAGCAGGCCCAGGATTCCGTAATGCGCGCTTCCGGCCCCGGCCGAAATCCGCGCGGCGACTTCGCTTTGCAAGGTGGCCGCCATCCGCTCCGGCGGGTTGTCGGACTGGGCCAGCTCCGCCAAAATGGAAGAGCCGGCCGAATAGGGCAAATTGGACACCAGCTTCCAGCCGCCCCAGGAGCGGTGGGTTTTCAGGTAGTCCAGGGCGTCGTCGCGGAGCAATTGCAAACGGCTGGCGGCGGCGAATTTTTGTTGCAGGAAATCGAAGAGGCGCTGGTCTTTCTCGATGGCCCGCACTTCACAGCCCCTTTGCAGAAGCGCCTCGGTCAGCGGGCCAAGGCCGGGGCCGATTTCCAGGATTTTATCGCCCGGCCCGGCCTCGGCGGCGGCCAGGATGCGGCGGACCTGGTTCTGGTCGTGCAAAAAATTCTGGCCGAGCGATTTGGATAATCTCAACTCGCGTTCGGAGAGGATTTTGCGGATGTCGGACAGGGTCATGCAGGCAACAATTTGAGGGCTTGGTGGAAGGCGCGCGCGGCGGCGGCGAGTTGGACACGGGTGATGGTCAGGGGCGGGGTGAAGCTGATGATGTTGGAGTGCTCGCCTTCCGGCAGAACGATGAAGCCGGCGCGCAACATTTCGCGAATGACGCCCAGGGCCGCCCCGGTGGCGGGCGCGCCGTCCAGTTGGCGGATTTCCACGCCGGCCATGAGGCCGAGACCGCGAATTTCAAACTGCCAGGGCGGCGGCGGCGGCGTGGCGCGAAGTTCGCGCAGGAGAAATGCGCCGAGGGCGGCGCTGCGCTCCGGCAGGCGGCGCGCTCGAACCTCCTGGATTTGCGCCAGGGCCATGGCGCAACCGACCGGATGGCCCAGATAGGTGCTGGTGTGGATGGCTTCGCCGGTCGAGCGCGGCCAGGCGGCATCCATGACTTCGGCGCGCCCGACGCAGGCGGAGAGGGGAAATCCGCCGGTGAGGGCCTTGCCCAGGCAAATCACGTCCGGGACGGTGGCGCTGTGCTCGCAGGCGAACCATCTTCCGGCGCGGCCAAAGCCGGTGTAAATCTCGTCAAGTATAAGCAAGGCGCCGAGGCGGTCGCAAAGTTCGCGCAGCCGGGGGAGAAAACCGGCGGGCGGGACCTGGATGCCGCCGCGGGCCTGGACCGGCTCGACCAGGATCGCGCCGAAGGGTGCGGCTTGATGCCATTTTCGTATGGTGGATTCAAGAGGGGGCAAATCGGAATCTCTTTTTGGAAAGGGGGCGAAGGCACCAAACCCGGCCAGTTGCGGACGGAAAGGAGCGCGAAAATGGCCGCGATGGGTGGCATTGAGCGCGCCGTAGCCCAGTCCATGATAAGCGCCGGTGAAGGCGAGAATCCGGGGCCTGCCGGTGGCGAGCAGCGCGGTTTTCAGGGCGGCTTCCACGGCTTCAAAGCCGGAGTTGGTAAAAATGGTTTTGCCGGTCAGGCGCGAATTTTGGGGGCGGGCCGCGGTCCAGCGCTCGAAGGTCAGGCGGCTGATTTCGCGGGCCAACTCGGCCTTGCGGGCGTGGGGATACACGTCGCCCATGGCATGGAGAAGAACGCCCATCTGCCGCCGTCCCGCCCCGACGACGCGCGGGTTGGCGTGGCCCGCCGCGGCCACGCCGAACGCCGCAGTCAAGTCGAGATATTTCCGCCCGGCCGCGTCCCAGACATGGACGCCGCGGGCGCGCTCCCAGACCATCGGCGCGGAAAGGTCCGGCGCGATGGCCAGGATGTTGGGCGATTCGTAGTCGCGCAGTCGGCGGAGGATTTTTTGGGCGCGGTTCATGTCAGACGCTCCGCTGATCCGGCGGCCAGATGAATTTGTGCATTTGCAGTTGAAAGCGGACGGGAAGGGCGTCGGCAATGATTCTCTCGACGAGTTGGAGCCGGGTGAGGGCGGTTTGGCCGGCGGGATTTTTTTTCAACGATTCGTCCCGCTGATGCGGTTGCAGGGGCGACACCCAGGAAAAAAGAACGGGACAGATCCGGGCGAGATGGCGGGCGGCCAGTTGTTCCTTGGCCCAGTCGTAATCCTGCGCGGTGCCGATGACGAATTTGATTTCGTCCGTGGCCCTGAGCAGGGGCAGATTCCGCCAGCGGTTGCGCTTGAGTTCGCCGCTGCTCGGGCATTTCAAGTCCATGATGCGGCGGACGCGCGGGTCCACGGGGGCAATGTCCAGGGCGCCGCTGGTTTCCAGCAGGACGGTGTAGCCGGCGTCGCACAAGGACTTCATCAAGGGGACCGAATTCCTTTGCAGGAGCGGTTCGCCGCCGGTCAGTTCGACCAGAGGAAGACGGGGGCCAGACGCCTGCAAATTGACGGTGTAGCGGCGGTCTATGACCGTCGCATTCCGAGGGAGATGGAGGGCGGATTCCAACAAATTGGCGGGGGTTGGTGAAGCGGGCCGCGAGGCGCGGTCCGCCGCACGCGAGGGCGCGCGCGCTCCCCGGACGGCTTCCTGAAATGGCGCGGCCAGTTGCTCGACGCGGGCGGTGATTTCGGCCAGGGTCATTTTGCGGCCTTGTTTGAAGGCGTAAGCGGTGTCGCAATAAGAGCAGCGCAAATTGCAGCCGGTCAGCCGGATAAAAATACAGGGCAACCCGGCGAAGGTGCTTTCCCCTTGCAGGCTCAAGTAAATCTCGTTGATGGTCAGCACCGGAGGATAGTGAATTGAGAAGAGTGAATAGTGAACTTTAAACTTCTCTCTCCATACCTGTCATCCGGAAATCCGCAGTTCCTGTTTCGACCCTCCTCATGTTTCATGGAAACGGAGTCAACCCCGGATGGCCTCTGTGTCACGGGCATTTTCACTTTCCGGTTTATCCCGATTGAGGCAAAACCGTTTCGCAAAGCAAGCCGCTACGCGGAGAGGTGCGCCGGTGTGGAGTTTAAGAGCGTCGGATTCCATTACACTTTGAGGCGGATCAAAGATGACTGGGCAGTGGTTCATCGCAAGCCGTTTTGCCACAAATGCTTGCGTGTCAATGGAGAACGATTGATGAGACGAATGGGGACGTTAACCGGCAAAAGTGTCGGATTTCTTTACATTTTGGCCTTCTTTTCCGATCAAAGGATCCAATGCGTCTTGAGTCACATTATGCTACATATCAGCAAGTTAGATTAGTACTCATTTTCTTGCGGAAATTTGGCATACAATTAGCTTCACTTAGGCCAGCAATTAGAACTCGTCATTTGAGCTGACGAGCAGGATTAGCGAATAGTAGATGAACTTGAATCAGAATATGAAAACCCAAAAACAAATCGCCAGCGCGCTTCCGGGATCGCTTTTCGCCATTGTGCTTTTGGCAGCCCAAGTGGGGCGTGCGCAGCAGGATGTGGCAGTTTCCACGGGCTATAACGATGAACCCCGCAACGGGATTTCGTACAGCCCGGCCTCCGGGCAGCCTAACCCGTGGTATGGCAGCCCCAACACAACCTTTTATGGCAACGCTTCCACGGCCCAAGCCTACGACCCCGATGAGGATGCGATTCTGTTGCAGAATCTTGGCGGCTCCGCAGTCAGCCTGACGGCAGCAAGCATGGGCATTTACAACCTGTTTAGTTTGGATTCCATTGGCGGCCCCGTCACCCTCAACCCCGGCCAGAACGTGATTCTTGCGGGTGTGGATGGTTCGGATACGTTTTCCGGATTACAAAACGTCGCCTTAACCATCGGCGGTGTCAATTACAGTTACTCGGACGTAAGCACGGCGGCGGCTCCAGACGGCGTGTTGGACGGCGCCAATCCTTGGATTGGGGGGGCTGAATCCATGCCTTGGACGCCAATTTACACGCCAAATCTTGGCGTTCCCGATTCCGGGCCCGGGTTGACGCTGATGGCGGCGACGCTGCTTGGGGTTTGCGGATTCGCGCACAAGCTCCGGCGGCGCTTTGTGGCGTAAGTAGTGGAATTGGATTGCAACAGGGCAAAGGGAGACAGGCTGAAAGGCTTGCCTCCCTTTTTGCTTTTGGAAGGCGCGGGAGGGACGGGACGAATGGGGCGGCGATAATTGAATGGCCGCTTTCTGCCGAAAGCAGTTACGGGGTGAGGACGGGGAGGCTCGACTTTTCTTGGCCGCATTCCTTAACATAGGGGCATGGATATTTACGACCATCCCACGTTTCAAATGGCCTGCCAGCAGTTTGACCTGGTGGCCGACCGCCTCGAAATTCCCGCCCATGAGCGCGGCCGGCTCAAATATCCGAAGCGGTCCATGACGGTCGCGCTGCCAGTGCGGCGGGATGACGGCACCACCCAGATTTTTCCCGGTTATCGGGTGCAGCATCATTTGACGCTGGGGCCGACGAAGGGCGGCTTGCGCTATCACCCGGATGTGCGGCTGGGCGAGGTGGCGGCCCTGGCCATGTGGATGAGTTGGAAATGCGCGCTGACCGGGCTGCCCTACGGCGGGGCCAAAGGGGGCGTCGCCTGCGATCCCGGCAAGCTGTCCACCGGCGAGCTGGAACGGCTGACGCGGCGTTACACGCAGGAAATGATTCCGTTCATCGGGGAAAAAGTGGATGTGATGGCGCCGGACATGGGAACCAATGAGCAAACGATGGCCTGGATGATGGATACTTATTCCACCCACGCCGGCTATGCCGTGCCCGGAATTGTCACCGGCAAACCGGTCAGCATCGGCGGCTCGCTGGGACGGCGGGAATCCACCGGGCGCGGGGCCGGCTACCTGATCAATCGCGCGATGGACATGCTCGGGCTGGCGGCGGGGGATTGCCGGGCGGTGGTGCAGGGGTTCGGGAATGTGGGGAGCGTGGCCGCGTTTTCCATGGCCAAATACGGGGTGAAGGTGACGGGGGTGAGCGATGCTTCCGGCGCTTTGCACAACCCCAGGGGGATTGATCTTTGGGGACTGGAAAAGCATCTGGCCAGGGAGCGGACGGTCGCCGGTTTTCCCGGGGCGGAGGCGATCACCAATGAAGAATTGCTCGTGTTGCCGTGCGAGATTTTGGTCCCGGCGGCGGTGGAACGGCAAATCACGGGGGCCAACGCGGGGAAAGTGCAGTGCCGGATACTGGCGGAGGCGGCGAACGGGCCGACGACGCCGGAGGCGGACGTTATACTTGACCAAAGGCCGGAGGTTTTCGTGATCCCGGACATTTTGTGCAACGCGGGCGGGGTGGTGGTGTCGTATTTCGAGTGGGTGCAGGATTTGCAGCGGTTTTTTTGGACGGAGACGGAGGTGATGGACAAGCTGTTCCGGATTTTGGAGGGGGCGTTCACGCAAGTGGTGAACTTCAGCCGGAAACAGAAAACCTCCATGAGGATGGCGGCCTTGAGCCTGGGGATCAAGCGGGTGCAGGAGGCGAAGCGGATTCGCGGGCTGTTTCCGTGAGCGGCGGATGTCTTTCGCTTTGAGAAAATGCGGCGGCTTGCGCAGGTTTTTTGGGGAGCGCACGCGCCCTCGCGTGCAGTCAGCGACGCCCTCGTCGCTGACATCCGCAAGTGAATGGGTTCAGCGAGGGCGCTGAACCCGGCACGCGAGGGCGCGTGCGCTCCCCAAATTAAGGCACTGCCAAGTTGGGGTGGTGATGCGTCAGCATCATGGCTGGTAGGACGGGCAGTCCCCTGCCCGCCGCACAACGGGGAGAGACATTGGTTCCTCTGCGAATGCCCGACGGCGGGCAGGGGACTGCCCGCCCTACCATTCCCGTCCCATCCGTAACTGACGCACTACTTGGTGCGTGACTTTTCCTGCCATGCCGCGCACATTCACGGCGTCCTAATGAAGCGCCGTTCTCCAGTCTCACGCAGCGGCCGGTTTGGCAGCGAACTCAATGCCGGCGCGGCCCAATTCACCCAGTCCGTCTCCTTTGATTGGAGGCTCTGGGAACACGACATCCTCGGCTCGCTGGCCCATGCCGCCATGTTGAAAAAAATCGGGGTGCTGACGGCGAAGGAGGAGCGCGCCATCGAAAAGGCCCTCACGGCCATCGCCAGGGAAATCGTCGCGGGCAAATTTGTTTGGCGGGAGGAACTGGAAGATGTTCACATGAATATCGAGGACGCCCTGACCCGCCGCGAGCCGGCCGGGGCCAAGTTGCACACGGGCCGCTCCCGCAATGACCAAATCGCACTGGACATGCGGCTGTGGCTGCGCGAGGAAATCACGGCGCTGCGCCTGGCAGTCCGGGGTTTGCAGGCGGCGCTGGTTGAACTGGGAGAGAAGTACTCCGATGTGGTCATCCCCGGCTACACCCATTTGCAACGCGCCCAGCCGGTTTATTTGGCCCATCATTTGCTGGCTTATGTCGAAATGTTGGAGCGCGACCAGGGCCGACTGCTGGATTGCCATGCCCGCGCCAACGTCTGCCCGCTCGGCAGCGGCGCGCTGGCCGGTTCGACCTTGCCGCTGGACCGCGCCCTGGTGGCGCGGCTGCTCGGCTTTCCGCTCTTGACGCAAAATTCGATGGACGCGGTGAGTGACCGCGATTTTGTCGTGGAATTTTGCGCGGCGGCGGCGCTGCTGGCGGTGCATCTCTCGCGCCTGGCGGAAGATTTGATTCTCTGGGCCACCGCGGAGTTTCATTTCATCACGCTGGCCGACGCCTTCACCACCGGCTCTTCGCTCATGCCGCAAAAGAAAAATCCGGACATCGCGGAGTTGACGCGCGGCAAGGCCGGCCGGGTCATCGGCAACTTGATGTCGCTGCTGGCGTTGCTCAAGGGTTTGCCGATGGCTTACAACCGCGATTTGCAGGAGGACAAGGAGCGGCTGTTCGACACCGCCGACACCGTGCGCGCCTGCGCGCGGCTGATGGCGGCCATGCTGAAAAACACCGCGGTGAACCGCGCGGCCTGCGCGGCGGCGGCGGGCGATCCGGCGTTGCTGGCCACGGATCTGGCCGATTATCTGGTGCGCAAAGGCAGGCCTTTCCGCCAGGCCCACCAGGTCGTCGGCGCGGCGGTGGCGCTGGCGGAAAAACTGCGCAAGCCGCTGGATCAATTGACGCTCGCGGAATGGCAATCCGTTGACAAGAAATTTGGCCGCGACGACCTGGCCGTTTTCCGCCTGCCGGAGGCGATGGCCAAACGAAGCCTGACCGGCGCGCCTGGCACAACGGAAGTCGCCATGCAATTGGCCAAATGGCGCACCCAACTAGCGGGGAAGAATGAGGCCAGCTAATTTGGAGTGCGGGAGCTTGCTCCCGCTTTTGCATCGGGCACGATTTGCGGCACGGAAAGCGGCGGCAAGCCGCCGCACTCCAAAAAGTCAGGGGTTCAATTTCTTCTTGGCCTTTGGAGTCACGGCGCGACAGAGTCTCGCCTTACCGGGATTGAGGTTGGAAATGTTTGATTTCTCCGCCTGTGGCTGATTCTTCACTCCAATCCCTCCTGCGCGACACTTCGCGGTCGTTTTACTTGACGCTGCGTATTCTGCCCCGCGCCGTCCGGCCGCAAGTCGGCCTGGCCTATCTCCTGGCGCGCGCCACCGACACCATCGCGGACACCGAACTGGTTCCGCTAGAAGCGCGCTTGCAGGCTCTGGCGGATTTGCGGGACCGGATCCTGGGCGCGCCGTCACCCGCGCTGGACCTCGCGCAATTGGCGCCAAGCCAGGCCTCCGAGCCGGAAAGGAAGCTGCTGGACCGGGTCGAGGAGGACTTGCGGATTTTCAATGAGCTGGCGGAGGAGGATAAACGGCTCATGCGCGAGGTCTTGAGCACCATTATCAGCGGGCAGGAATTGGACCTCAAACGATTCAGCCCGCCCCATCCCTCCCATCTCCGCGCGCTGGAAACCGAGGCCGAATTGGACGATTACACCTACCGCGTGGCCGGTTGCGTCGGGGAGTTCTGGACGCGCCTCTGCCGCGCCCATCTTTTTCCGCGGGCGCCCGTGGACGACGCGATGCTGCTGCGCGACGGGGTTCGTTTTGGCAAAGGACTGCAACTGGTGAACATCCTCCGCGACCTCCCGGCGGATTTGGCCAAGGGCCGCTGCTACCTGCCGCGGCAGTCCCTGGCGGCGGCCGGCCTGGCGCCGGAGGACTTGCGCTCCGCCGCCAACGAACCGCGGTTCCGCGCGCTTTACCAATCCTGGCTGGACCGGGCGGGAGACCACTTGCAGGCGGGTTGGAACTACACCAACGCGCTGCCGGACGGGCAATGGCGCCTGCGCCTGGCCTGCGCGTGGCCGATTTTGATTGGGGCGGGGACTTTGCGCAAATTGCGCGGCGAAAATATACTTGATGCAACCCGGCGCATCAAGATCACCCGCCCCGAAGTCCGCGCCCTGATGGCGCGCTCCGTCGTTCTATCCCTCTGGCCTGCGGGCTGGAAGGCCCAGTTCCGCCGGGAAATGAGCCGGCGCAAATGAAGTTGATTCCCGCGCCCTTTTCGCTTACAAATTCAGGGATGAGAAATTTCACCCTGTTCTTTCTGGCCTGTGGCATCGGTCTTGCCGGAGGATTGTCTTGCACAACCCGCCAGGCCCCAACCCCATTGTCCTCTTCCCAACCGCCGGCCGGCCAGGCCGCCTCCACCGCCGAAAAGGAGGGAGACGCCGAAAAAGCCCGCCAGGTCATGGCGG
>Ga0326728_10020053_pt1 | contig 12836 bp, 10 predicted proteins | sample MB3enrmetagenome_FD_207602 | JGI IMG/M metagenome (GOLD analysis project Ga0326728, IMG submission 207602) | Lab enriched peat soil microbial communities from McLean, Ithaca, NY, United States - MB31MN | ecosystem: Environmental > Terrestrial > Soil > Wetlands > Peat | place: USA: New York...
ACGGACATCGGAAGTTCCTTTCATGATGAAGGGAACTCCATGCTCAAGGCGCTGCCGCGCCTCGCTCAAGACTCTAGGGAAAACCCGCCGCCTTGCCCGCAGTAGCAATCCCGCGAAGCGGGTTCGTGCATGGGCGCATCTTGGCCGTTAGCGTCGCACACCGCTATGGCGGGCGGGGAGCCGGGCTGAGCGGCCGATAGCCGTCACGACTGTCGCGGATCGACGATGCGGCCTTGAAACAGGATCGCGCCGGTCGTTTCTTCCAATACATAGAACAGGAACGGATGGTCGACGTGAAACGGCGTCGGCGGCGGCGGCGGTCGCGAGTCGCGGACGGCAAACACGGTGACGACCGCGGTCGCCGCCGCGGCTTCGGTACCGCCCTCCATCACGTCGATCATGGCGTGATGGACGATCTGATCGATCCACATCTTCGCTTTCTCGACCGGCTGGCCGGTGACGCCGCTGAAGTCGGCCTCGTCGCGCTTGAACGCCTTGACCATCCCCAGGCGCTGGAACGCCGCCTCTACGTGGTCGGCTGCGAAGCGGGTCGTGAACTTCGGCAGCGCGAGATCGACCCGTTCGCTGTCCGCCGCTTGCAGAGCGGCGAACAGCGCATTCAACTGCGGCGCGTCGAGACTTCGGGCGACGGCGGCTGCGCCCTCGACCGCGTCGGGCAGAACGACGACCATTTCGACGCCGCCGACGTCGTAGGGCAAGGCGACGGCGCGAAAATCGGGCTGCCGCACGAGCGCGAGCCGTTCGGTCTGGTGCGTGGTCGGCGTCTGGACGCTGTGCGATCCGTCGAGATGGAACGCGTCGTCTCGCGTCGCCGAAACGAGAAATCGCGACCGCCAGTGCGCCTTGAAGTAGACGGCGTTCAGCAGAACAGTGGCCTTGTCCAGCAAGGGTTGCGACAGGATGCGGTCGATCTTGCCCTCCGTCTTACGGCTGACCCAGCCGTTGACGTCGGCGAGCTGAACGTCGTGGAACGCCTCCGCCGCGTAATCGCGCTCAAGCAGCGCCTTGTATTCGTCGGCGACGGGCGGCGCCCCCGGCGTCTGCATGAGCGCGTTGGCGACGGCCACTTTGGCCGACGGACGCTCCGCCGGCGGCCCGACGCACTTGTCGCCGCTCGGCTTGAGGGGGAACGGGCAAGATCCGCTCGTCGGCATCGGCGCTTCGCATTGCCCGCCGCTGAAGGTCGACGGCTGCGGACAGTCCGGCGCCATCGCGCTCTTGTCGTAGCCGCCGAGGACAGCGAGCGCGTCGGCGTTCGCGGCGTTGATCTCGGGTGGACTCAGCTTCTGCTGAAGCGCCGACAGCATTTCCGTTTGCGTCGCTCCGCGCGCGCCGGCGAGCGCCATCGCCATGGCGGCCCCGATCGAATAAGGCGAGAACACGACGTTGCCGGAAGAAGCGGCGAACTGACCGAACAGCTGCTGACCCGACGCGTTGTAGGCCTGGGTCAACGTCTTGATCCGCCCGTCGACGGGCGCGCCGGCTTGCGGCGCAGCGCCGGAAAGCGACAGCCCAGTCGCCACGACGACGCACCAGGCGCGAAACAGCGATCGCGTTCGCCATCCCATGTTCGTTCTCCTCAACGATGCGGCTCGTTCCGCGCGGCGAGCAAGCGCCGAGGATTCCGACCGAAGCGACGCCAACCAGCAAGTTACGACGTCGATCGGCGCGAGCCCCCTCGCCGATTTCTATTCTCGCCTTTCGCCAAACTCTGGGCCTGAAGAACACCGCACTCGGCGCTTGCCGCGGAAAACGAAGGTTTTGAGGGGTCGCCCAACAATTATCGTCCGCCGTCATCTCGGTTTCGCTGCGGCATCCGGTCACATGCCGCGGCGTTCGGTTACGCAGTGTGCGATTTGGATGGAACGAACGACCGCTATTGTAAGGGGCTGTCACGTTCGTGAACGACGTACATGGGCGCGGAACGGCTAACGGCGTCGATGGCGCAAACCTCTTCGGCGCTGGGGGCGAGGAGTTCATCAGATCCTAAACTTCTGTGGCCTCAGCAAGGGCGAGCGGACCCTCTACGTCAACGCCGATATAGCGAACGGTGTTCTCAATCTTCGTGTGGCCGCGCAGGATCTGCATGGCGCGCAGATTGCCTGTCTGCTTATGGCTGATGGACGCCTTGGTTCGGCGCAGCGAATGGGCGCCGTATTCACCTCGGCGGAGGCCCACAGGCGGCAGCAGCCGCCCGTTCGCCGAAGGACTGTACGACGATGGTAAGGCGTTACGACAATCCTGCAGCAATCCCCGTCTGTGGAACGGTTGCGGAAAGAGCGACAGCAACCAGCGGCAGAGGCCATCACGCCGGTTCGTCGGTTTTCTGGCGGCTCGACGCGAACTCTTCACTCAGGCGACCTCGACCCCACCGCCGGAGACGGAGAGCCAGCGCATGCTGGAGCGCGCGGCCTATCGCACTCTGATCCGCAAGTGCGACGTGACCTCGACCACCGCCAGCCTCTTTGCGCCGCCGGCGAAATTCGCCGCCTACGTCTTTGTAAGCAAAGGGATCGAGGCGTCCGGCTCCCGTGCGCCGTGGGACGAGGCCTCGAACCATGCCGCGCTGACGGTGCAGTTTGATTCAGGGGAGCGAGTGTAGCGGGGCCTTCCGCTCCATCGGCAGCGGGGCGATAATCAGGCGCGGCGTCCCGACCCTCCAATCCGCTAAGACGATGAGAAGCCAATGATTGCAAAGCTTGACACCGTGGGCGCCGACATCGTTGGCGCTGGAGACGTCGGTCTGACGCTGGGACAGATCAGGAAGAAGTTTGTCGGAAAGTCCGGCACGAAGGCGAAGGCGCGAGAGGCCGAGATGCGCGAGAGGCTCGCCTCGCTTGTTCGCGAGGGGGCGATCCGCGGGCCGTTCAAGACCGGCGCCTCGCAGCTCTACTTCGCTGCTGGCCGCGGCCCATCGATCGAGACGGCGAGCGACACGGTGGCGGAGTTCGTCTTCCAGTCCGGCGTCAAGCTTTTGTCAAAGGCGGCGCTGGAGAAGAAAATCACCGGCCTGAATCGCCGTTTCTTCGCCGACGCAATTGCGGACGCGGTGGCCAAGCAAACGATCATGGAGCTCGTCCAAGGGAGGGCCCGATTCTACCTCCACCGCGACGTCGCGGCGGAGCGATTCGGGTTCGAGGTCGAAGGCCCCACCGCGCCGAAGAAGCCAGCGCTGACCTTCGCCGACCTATCGCCGGTCTACCGGCGTCTGAAGGCCGAGCAGGGCGGCTTTCCGGCAGTGAAGATCTTCGAACTGATCAGGGCGTTGAAAGCCCCAAAGGCGGAAGTGCATCGGCTGCTGATCGAAGAGGCCAATACGGGACGCGTCACCATCCATCCGACCACCTCAGTCGAACTGCCGCCCGAAGTGATCGACGCTGGCGTCCGGCTTCCAGGCTTCGCTGAACCCTTCATCACCGTCGTCGTCAAGGATGACCGATGAATCGACCGTTTGCGAGCGTGCGGGTCAACCCCTTCGAGAACGACGTGGTGCGGGAGCCGCGCGAGGTGTCGTTCTCGGTGACGGGGCTCAACGACGAAGCGCTGAACGCACTCGTCGGAAAATTCTCGCCGCTGGACGCCGATGCGCGGCCGCGCGTCCCGCCCGCACCGCCGCCGAAGGCGCAACTCGTCGTCTCTCCCGATCGCGGATACGGAAAGTCGCATCTGCTGGGGCGTCTGTTCGCTAAACTCAAACAGCGAGCAGCGACGATTTATCTGAGGCCATTCCAGGACCCGAACAAGGCTTGGCAGTCGATCCTGCACATGACGATTCAAGAGCTGATGCGGGCAACCGACGGAAAACCGCCTCAGCTCGAAATGCTCGCGGTCGCGGTTTTGGCCCATCTCGGCGCGAACTTCATTGGCGAGGAAGGCGTCGACAATTACGCGGACGCCGCTCGCGCCGTGGCGTTCCTGCGCGAGCTCGGCGCCGAGCCCACTTTGGCGGGAGCGCAAGAGCGCGCCTGGATCGAATGGTTGACGGATCCAGAGACCCTCGCCGGCCTCGCCCGACGCCTGCGCATCGGCGGTTTCGACCTTGGTCAACGCGAGAAGGCGTGGGTCTCGGCGCTCGCCGCTCTGGCGCGCGACGAGCGCTACGGAGAAAGTTGGAGCGCGGCCGTAAAATGGCTGCGCGCCGAGCCGCTCGAACCGGAGGAGGCGCAGCGGCTTCGCCTCAGTCAAGCAGACAACGACGGCCAAGGAGATTCGTCACCGCAAGAGATCGACGCGCTAAGCTTCCGACGGCTGCAGGGCCTCTGCGCGCTCGCGTCCTTCCATCGTCCATTCGTCTTCTGCTTCGATCAGACCGAGTTCTACGTGGGCGATCACGCGCTCATCAAGGCTCTCGGGAAATGCATCGAGCGGCTGTACGTCGACCTCCGCAATCAGCTCACCGTCATCACGGCCAACCAAGCGAATTGGGTGGACGACATCCGGCCGCACATGGAGCAGCCCCATTGGGCTCGCATCGATCGTCCGATACCGCTGGAAGGAATTCGAAAGGAAGGCGCCCGCGAGCTCGTCGTCGAACGACTGAGGAGAAGCGATTTCGACGAACAGGCGATCGCCGCGTTCTTCACCGACGACTGGCTCGAAAGGGTCTTCGAGACCCTGCCGGAACTCGCAGTGCGGGAACTGTTGATGCGCGCCGCCGAGCGGTTCCGGACACTCGCGAAACGGCCGGAGCCGCCGCCGGCGACGATCGACGCGCTGTTCCAGGTGGAACTCGCGGCCGTGCGGCGAGAGAAGGCGCTTCAGGCCTACGATCAGGACTCGCTTATGTGGTTCGCGAGGGACGTCGGTCGGACGCTTGAGGGCGCCTCCGTCGAGCGGACGGCGAGCCGGCGCTACTTCTCGCTGCAATGGAGCTGGCCGGACCGGCGCGTCTGCTTCGCGTTCGAAGGCGGCGACCATTGGAAGCGCTGGAAGTCGATCGCCGAGGAGGCGTCGGCTCTCGCTGATCGCGGCCCAAAGGGCGCGTTCGCGGCTTACGTTTTCCGCACGCCCGATCTGCCGAAAGTTCCACGTCCGTCTTGGAAGGCGTCAGCGCCGGCGTTGGACGGCGCGCGGGCGCGCGGGTTCCGCATCGTCGAGCTGACCCTCGACCGCGTCTGCGAGCTGCACGCCGCGCGCGAGCTCTATTCGAATGCGCTCCAGGGCAACATCGCCTTTGGCGGGCCAGAGACGCTCGCCTGGCTGCAGGCGCGATTCGCGTCCTTCCTGAAGGAGCTCGCGGGCGCCTCGACGCCGTCCGAGACGCCGACGCGCGCGGATTCGCCCGCGCCGGACGGGGCGAAGCAGGTGCCCGCAGTCGGGGAACGCGGCCTCGCGCCGACGCAAGCCGAGCGTAAGATGGCGGAGGAGGGCGATGCGCTCGGCCCGGATGACGAGCGCATCGTTCTTGCCCTCGTGTGCGAACAGAAGATCGTCGACATAGGGGTCGTCCTCGACCGGCTCGGGGGGGTCGACCGTCGCGATCAGTTATTGCGCTGGGTCGCGCGGCATCCGAGCCTCAAGGCGCATTCCGGTCCGCATAACACGTGGCTGCAATGGCGCATCGCACCATAAGCGCGACCGAGCTCGAGTTCGCCGTTCTCGAACCGGACTGGCGCGCGAAATGGCTCACTGGCGAGAAGCCGTCGACTCGCAGCTTCGCGCCGCCTGGAACGCCGCGCGCGTTGAGCCTGCGCTTCCACAAGGAGGCGGAGGCGCTGGTCGGCTGGCTCACGGGGCGCAAGAGTCTCGCCGTGGCGGCGGGCGTCGATTCGGCGGCGGGCCTCATCGACCACCTATGGGCGTCCTCGCTCCAGGCGATGACCGACGAGCTGTTTGCTGCAGGGCGCAACGAAGAGGCGGCGCTGTTTGTCGAGCGCATGCGCGTCTTCTGCGGCCGGCTCGCTGACCTCAGGCGGCGGACGAAGCGCTTCGAGAATTGGCAGGACTTGTTCGTCGGCGCCGAGCTCGATCTGGCGGGCGTCTCGGTCCCGGTCAGCGGAACGACGGTCGAGGTGCGCGCGCGGGTCGACGCCATCCGCATCCATCCCGAACGCGCGCTCGAGGTCGTCGACTACAAGCTGAGCCAGGGGGTGAGGCAGAACGCCGATCTCGTGCAGCTCGCGATCTACGGGCGCCTGCTCCCGATCTGGCGGCCGGGCTGCGCATTCTGCGGCGCGCTCGAATACTACCTGCCCGAGTTCAGCGAGGTCGCCGTCTCGCGCTCGGACCTCTCCGACATCTTCGAAGGGCTGGTCACGCCGGTCCTCGCCGAGATGTTCGCGCCCGCGCAGAAGCCGAAGGCGTCTCCGTCCGCGGCGCGCAGCAGCCTCGACGCATTGGCCCGCGGGACTGTCGACGCATTCCGCGGCTTCAATCTCGCGGTGGAGGCTGCGGGCGCCGTCGAAGGTCCGCAACTGGTGCGTCTGCGGCTGACGCCGGGACCCGGGGTGAAGGTCTCCTCGCTCGCCAACCGCGCCGAGGATCTGCAAGTCGCGCTGTCGCTCGCCGCCCCGCCGCTGATCAAGCCCGGCAAGGGATTCGTAACCGTCGACCTGCCGCGCCCCGACCCGAAGCCCTGCCTGTTGAAGGATGCGCTCGCCGGCGGTTTCGAGGGCGCGCTGAAGAGCCCGGTGGCGTTCCCGATCGGCGTCGGCGTCGAGGGCGAGCTGATCGTCGCCGATCTCGCCGATCCGAACGCCTGCCACGCACTCGTCGCCGGCTCCACCGGCAGCGGCAAGAGCGAGTGGCTAAAGGCGCTAGTCGCCAGCGTCGTGTCGCGCGCAGGCCCGGAGAGCGTGCGATTCGCGCTGGTCGATCCGAAGATCCTCACCTTCGCTGGCGCGGACGGCAGCCCCTATCTATGGCGGCCGTTGACGACGACGCTCGAAGATGCGACGGCCGTCCTGCAAGACGCCGTCGCGGAAATGGAGGCGCGCTACCGGAGGTTGGCGCGTGAAGGCTTCGCGAATGTTGCGGAGCGGCGCAAGACCGGGAAGACCGATCTCCCCTACCTCGTGCTGATCTTCGACGAGTTCGCCGACCTGATCCTCGCCGGACGCGACGAGAAGAAGAAGTTCGAAACCCTGGTCGCGAGGATCGCGGGCAAGGGCCGCGCCGCGGGCGTGCATCTTGTGCTGGCGACGCAACGGCCGGATCGAACCGTCGTTACCGGGCTTATCAAGGCGAATCTGCCGCTGAAAGTGTGCCTCAAAGTCGCCAACGCCGTGAACGCCCAGATCGTGCTCGACGAACCGGGCGCGGAGAGCCTGTTCGGTCGCGGCGACCTATTGTGCGACTTTGGCAGGGGCCTAGTGCGCGCACAGGGGTTGTTCGTTCCCCAGGCGGATTTCCTGGCTGCGCTTCGGGCCAGAGTCTGAAGCGCTCCCCCGTCGTCGGGTGACGCGGAACAGCGCGTCGGGCATGTTGGCTTATCATTAGGGAGTACGGTGGCAAACAATCGGAAAGGACCAAGTGACCCTTGAGCCGGCGTCCAGCGAAGGCGCTTCCCTCTCGCGGCGGGGCGTTTTGCTGACCATCCGCTCGCCACCCACGGCTGCGATGCTGGCCCGTCGCCTCGACGTCCGCTTCAGAGCTGCGGCGACCAGCGGCCGAATGGCTGCGTTGGTGAAGGTTTCGGATGCCGTGAGGCGTACGAAAACCGCCCAAGCACGAACCCGCGTGCGCGCGGCGCGGGTCTATGGGGATTTCGGGTTTTGGCCGAGCGCGATGATGGCGGCGTGCGGTCGGCGATGGCGCCGACAGGGACGCGGCGGGTGAGACTTTGCTCCAGGCGACCGCTGGATTGAGAGTTGGCCGCCTGGGAGGTTCAGGTCTTTTGCCTTGGTCCTGGCGAAGGGCATGCAGATGGCCGTCGCCGGAACTGAGGGCGTCGTCGTGACCCGGCACGGCCTGATCCTCCTCTACGTCTAAGCCATACCGCTCCGGCGAATGACCGGATGTGCGCCCATCGCACACGGCAGAGCGACTGGCAGCCCAATCCCCCGCACACAAGCCAGGCTTCAACGCCAATCTGTCCGAATATCTGATCGTTCAGCTCATGCCGAGCAGCGTCGCGCCAACGAAAACACGCAGGCTGGCGCCCACGAAATCCTCAAATACCCATAGGGCGCCGCATCCGGCCCGCGGGTTCGTTCCTCGGCGACTTTCGGACGCCTAACGGCGTCCGAAACTCTTCACGGGAGCGGCGTTTCGCTGCCGAGCGTCGGACGACTCGAGTTGACCCACATCAGCCGTGACTCCAGGCGTGAAAGCGGAAAAGTTCGACCCACGCGTCGAAGCCAGAGTGTCCAGATCGAGTTGCTTGCGATACCCTCTACATCCAGATGATGAAGCAGCCCATCCCCCTCGTTCGACGCGTCGCGATCCCCATGTCGGTCGCCGCCACGATTGTCATCCCGGTCAGCCAGGCGATCTTTCGTCTCGGCCTGACGCCCGCCGAGTTTGCGCGAGCAGGCGACGGCACACTTCGAGCGGCGCCCTATGCTTTCGGAATTTGGACGCTCGTCTACGCCGGCCTGATCGCCTATGCCGCCTATCAAGCCCGGGCGCAAACCCGCGATACGCGCGTCCTGAGCGCGTTGGCTTGGCCCTCGGTCCTCGCCGTGTCTGGCAGCGCCGCCTGGATTGTCGCGGCTGCGCTCGACTGGAAGTGGATGTCGGTGGCGATCATCGTCGCCTCCGCCGCCTCGGCCGTCATCGGCCTTGATCGGGCCGCGCCGCAGGACCCAGAACCCGGCGACCGTCTATTCGTCCTCTGGCCGCTCGGACTACTCGGGGGATGGTTGACCATCGCCTCGGCGATCAACATCCTCAACGTGCTGACCGCCAAGGGCGTCATCACGCCCGACATCGCCACGGTCTCGGGTCTCGGTGGCGTCATCATCGTCATCGCCCTCGGAGCCGTCCTCGCCCTCCGTATGCGCTTGGCGGCCTACCCCCTGCCGATTGTATGGGGACTGGCGGCCGTCGTCGTCGCCGAGAGGGCTCACCACCCATGGGCGGCATGGGCCGCGCTGGCTGGAGCTTGCCTGCTCGCCGTCATCGCGGGGTCCATCCAGGCGCGCGATGGCGCGAGGCCGAAGCGCACTGCCGGATCGGAGCCCGGATGAAATCGGCGGCGGGGCTCAATCGACACAACGACGGTGCAGGGCGTCTTGGTGTTTCACACGTTCAGCGCATTGGCAGAGTTCGAGTGTGACCTTGTCCGCGCCCGCACCGGCGAACGCGACTGCGGCGTGGATCGATCCTCGCCCAACCCCCCAGGCGCGATGCGGGCCGATGGTTCAGGGGCGGTCCGCCGAGCTTTCGGCTATCCATTGTAGCCGCCATATCGGCCAAGGCCGAAGAAGTGGACGAACCGCCGCAGATCGGACGATAGGCCGACTTCGAGTCCATTCTCGGAGTGGCGCGTGGTGAGAAAACCGGTGATCTTAGCGGCTGCATGAAGTCAGCGCCGGAACCAACGATCCAAGAGGTGCTCGCCGGCGTCGTCGAGCGTGTCACCTTCCACAACGCCGAGAACGGCTTCTGCGTTCTCCGGGCGAAGGCGCGCGGCCATCGCGATCTGGTGACCGTGGTTGGGCATGCCGCCATAATCTCCGCTGGTGAGTGGATCACCGCGTCGGGCGAGTGGATCAACGATCGCACCCACGGCCAGCAATTTAAGGCGCGGTTTCTCAAGACCTCAGCGCCGAGTTCAATCGACGGGATCGAGAAATATCTTGGCTCCGGGATGATCCGTGGCATCGGGCCGGTCTATGCCAAGAAAATGGGGCTCCTCGCTGAAGGGAGTGGGTAAGGCTGTTTTTTGGGTTGGCTCTGGGAGTGATCGGTTGGGATCGAGTCTATCGTGAGGGGATGCGAGACACCGATCTTTTCCAGTTGGCCCTTGGGTTGAAGTCGCCGTGGACGGTGACGCGCAGCGAGTTTGCGTGCGAGGGCGGTCAGCTCGATTTGCACCTGGATTTTCCGCGCGGGAGCCGGTTCGCCTGCGCTCAGTGCCGGCGCGAGGGTTGCGCGGTTCACGACACGAAGGACGAGACGTGGCGGCATCTGGACTTCTTCCAGCATCGCACGCTGTTGCACGCTCGTGTGCCGCGCGTGAGCTGTCCGAACTGCGGGGTGCGCAAGGTCGCCACGCCGTGGGCTCGGGCGGGTTGCGGGTTCACGTTGTTGTTCGAGGCCTACGTGCTGGCGCTGGCCAAGGCGATGCCGATCGCCAATGCGGCCAAGCGGGTCGGCGAGCACGACACGCGCTTGTGGCGGATCGTCGAGCATTACGTGTGGCGCGCGGTGGAGGCGCTGGATTTGTCGCAGGTGCGGCGCATCGCCGCCGACGAAACCTCGGCGCGGCGCGGCCACGACTATATCAGCCTGTTTGTCGACATGGCGCGGCGCAAAGTCATCTACGCAGCCGACGGCAAGGACGCCGCGACGGTGAAGGAATTCGCGGATTTCCTCGAGGCGCATGGCGGCAAGCGCGAGGCGGTCGCCGACGCCAGCATCGACATGGGGGCGGCGTTCGAAGCGGGGATCAAGGCGAACTTCGACAACGCCGAGATCACGTTCGACAAATTCCACGTCATCAAGCTCGCCAACGAGGCCGTCGACGAAGTGCGGCGTCAGGAGGCGAAGAACAACTTCCAGATCAAGGGCCGGCGCTACATCTTCCTGAAGAACCTCGACCACCTGACGTTGGCGGAAAAGGAGGCGTTGTCGCGATTGGAAGCGCAGAACCTGGACACGATCCAAGCGATGCAGATCCGCATGAACCTGCAGCAGGCGTTCACGATGGGCGCGAAAACGGCCCGGCGCTTCCTCGACCGCTGGAACGCCTGGGTTCAGGTCTGCGATCTCGGCCCGATGAAGCGACTGGCCAAGACGATCATGGCCAAGGCCAAGGGCATTCTCAGATCGATCGCCACCGGCCTTTCCAACGGCGTCCTCGAAGCCATCAACGGCAACGTACAGGCCGCCAAGCGCAAGGCCAAAGGCTACCGAACCAAGCGAAATCTCAAAGCCATCGTCTACCTCATCGCCGGAGACGTTCTGGCCAATTCACCCACTTGAAATAGCGAGGAGCCGAAAATGGTCAAAGCCTTTGGGGAAAAGGTCTTCGACGTCATCGAGGCCGAGCCCGATCGACTCCGGGAGGTGACGGGCATCGGGGTGGTTCGGGCCAAACGCATAACGGACGCTTGGGCTGAGCAGAAGATCGTTCGGGAGATCATGGTCTTCCTTCACAGCAATGGGGTGGGAACCGCCCGGGCTGTTCGCATCTACAAGACCTATGGAGCGGACGCCGTACAGGTTATGAGCGAGAACCCCTATCGGCTAGCGCGGGATATCCGAGGCGTCGGCTTCAAGACCGCCGACGCGATCGCGATGAAGCTCGGCATCGAAAAGACCGCAATGATCCGGCTGCGCGCCGGTATTTCCTACGCATTGACCGAGGCGATGGACGAGGGTCATTGCGGACTGCCAACGGAGCAATTGATCCCGCTGGCCGAAGAGTTGCTGGAAGCGTCGAAGGAATTGATCCTCACCGCCCTCGAACTCGAACAATCCGAGGGCGCGGTGATCGCCGACAAGGTCGGCGAAACCGCCTGCACATTCCTGGCGGGTCTCTACAGGGCCGAGCAGACGATCGCCGATCGGCTTATTCACATCATAAATGGCAAGCTGCCGTGGACGCGGATTAACGAAGACAAGGCCGTTCCTTGGGTCGAAAAGCGCAGCGGTCTAAAGCTCGCCGATAGTCAGAGGGCCGCGATCCGTCTGGCGCTAACGGCGAAGGTTCTCGTCATCACCGGCGGGCCGGGCGTCGGCAAGACGACGATCGTCAAATCGATCCTTCAGATTCTCGCGGCCAAAGACGTGAAGCTGCTGCTCTGCGCCCCCACGGGCCGCGCCGCAAAGCGCATGACCGAAGCGACGGGCGTCGAGGCCAAAACCATCCACCGGCTCCTGGAGGTCGATCCTAAGGGCGGCGGCTTCAAGCGCAACGCCGACAATCCCCTCGATTGCAATCTGCTGGTCGTTGACGAGGCCTCCATGGTCGACATCATGTTGATGCAGGCGCTAATGAAAGCGACGCCCGACGCCGCCGCGCTGCTCATCGTCGGCGACATTGATCAACTGCACTCTGTCGGACCTGGGCAGGTGTTGGCCGACATCATCGGCTCCGGAGCTGTTCCGGTCGTGCGGCTGACCGAGGTGTTCCGGCAGGCCGCAGCGAGCCGGATAATCGTGAACGCTCACCGCCTGAATCAGGGCTTGATGCCCGATCTCAACTCGCCCACTGGCGACAGCGACTTCTATTTCGTGCCGGCCGAAGACCCCGAGATCGCCGTTCAACGCATCTTGGAATTGGTGAAGACCCGCATCCCCAAGCGCTTCGGCTTGAGCCCTATCCGCGACATCCAGGTGCTCTGCCCGATGAACCGAGGCGGCGTTGGCGCACGTTCGCTCAACATCGAACTGCAAGCGGCCTTAAATCCCGCGGGCGAACGCAAGGTCGAGCGCTTCGGCTGGACGTTCGCGCCGGGCGACAAGGTCATGCAGATCGAGAACGACTACGACAAGGAAGTCTACAACGGCGATATCGGCTATGTCGGCGACGTCGACCCCGAGGCGGGCGAACTGACGGCCAGCTTCGACGGACGCGCGGTGACTTACGGTTTCGGCGAACTCGACACGCTAGTACTACTGAGTCACAAGGTCGCGGGGGCGAGGTTGGGGCGACTCGGTTACCTTGATCGGGTTCTTTGCGATCGAGGTCGAGGATGAACTCGGAA
>Ga0326728_10020054_pt1 | contig 12836 bp, 12 predicted proteins | sample MB3enrmetagenome_FD_207602 | JGI IMG/M metagenome (GOLD analysis project Ga0326728, IMG submission 207602) | Lab enriched peat soil microbial communities from McLean, Ithaca, NY, United States - MB31MN | ecosystem: Environmental > Terrestrial > Soil > Wetlands > Peat | place: USA: New York...
CGTCCAAGACCTCGAGCAGGCTATCTGGCCTAACTTTCTTAACAGTTGAACCGTGAACCTCCAAGCCATTCAATAATTCTCTTCGAGCCTCCACAATTTCACCCGGCCATCTATCACCATACCCGAAAATTGTCAAGGAAGTTACTGATGCTGCATAGAGAAGTTCATGAATCGGCGGATTAGGTAGGTCCGACATGACTTCGCCAGCGAAATCAACACAGAATATGAGCCCCTCGTCGGGACGCTCAAGACTTTGATAAGGAAGCTTGAGCGACCCTTGAAACTGTAGAAAGTAGCGGTCGTCGTCTTCTTCCTGAGCCTTAAACTGCTTTATCTCAGTGTAGGGAGACTTAAGTTGAAAGGCGAGTAGTTCAGCTACCCCGCCTAGAGCCTTAGTTAACTGGTTTAGGGACCTGGTTTGGATTGAGTTCCTAAATTTCGCGTTTCTACTACTCATCGCTTGAGCTGCGATACTGCGACTAGAGTCTGGAGTAGATGATGAAGAACATTGCTAAGCCGTAGATAGCTATAGCTTCGATCAGCACGACGAACAGCAGAGTTCGGCCTAGCATTTCCGGTTTCTCTGCAATAGCGCCGATTGCGGCTGCGCTAGCGGTTCCTAAACCGATGCCGGCACCGCATGACGCGAGACCTGCAGCGATACCTGCGCCGATAATTAAGAGCCCAGAGTTCGACGCCGCTGAAGCAGCCTGCGTCGGACCTGTGGAGAAAGCAACAACGACCATTGATGAAATTGTGACAACGCCAATAGCCATCAGTAAGAAGCTAAGCAGGAGACGTTTCGACTTCACTTCATACACCTGTTTCGTGCGCTTACAACTAGAATCAGGTTATAATGCTTTCTCACGCTTGGCAGTTACAATAAAATCAAAGAATCAGTGATGCGATCGTTGGGTACGCTGTTCGCTTTGGCGTTTATGATGCTGAAGAGGTCGCGTAACTCGTAGGTTTTGAGGAAGAGTAGCGATAGTGCCAGACCGACGTTGAAGGGTGATCCTGCGAACGCGTCGAAGCAGCTCTTGGCATGATTACGCAGGAGCGCTAGTTCCACTATTCCAACATCGCCTTCGACGGGTGACTGCCCTTGGAACGCACGAACGTACGGAGTCTTTTCAATGATTCTCATCAGACTAGCGACGTTCGTCGCTTCCGCAAGCTCAGTTAGAGCGTGTCCTAGCGCGTAATTTACTGGAATCAGTAGGTCCGCGGTGGCCCTAGAATCCAAGCCGATCAGGCGTGCTCGGAAGGCAAGTAGAATGTTTAGGTGGTCAATAAATTGTCCGACGAGTCCTCTGGCTGACTGTGCATCTAGCGGATCGGGGAGATTTGAGGTGGACCAAAGTTTCGTGTAGTAGTACTGATCTATCGTTACTACTGCTCCCAGTCCACTTTTATCACCGCTCAGTTTGGACGTAATTGTTTTCTTCATTCCCTCATCGTCAAGCTCTTCTAAGGCCCTTCCCGGATTCCTTGACTCGATCAGTTCCTTGCAACGTTCGAATGTGAATTTGCCGGCTGGAGCAAGATGCCTCATGGCGTCTTCTGGTGCTTCTTGGTCGGCGATAGCTCTCAAGACTTCTTTCAAACATCCATATTCGTACTGTTTCGCTATGTGTTTGATGAGTGGGCGGGAGTCGTGTGGTGCATATTGGGAGAGCGCGTTCGCTACTTCGATCACTCGTTCAATCAGGTAGGATTCCACAGTTCCAATTTCTGAACCTTCACTGAACGTTAGCTTACCGACGGTTAGAAGGCTAACCGTTTCGGAGAGTGTTCCTGCTTCGATCAGCCGTTCTATCTGGTCTCTTCGGATAAGTTCTGCCTTGAAGGATCGTGTAGCTGCCGCTAATTCCGCATATTTTCCTGCGCTTGTCATTAGCGGACTGAACTCGCTTTGTTTATTCGTTGAAGAGGAGTTTCCCTGCTTCGATGAGCAATCGTGCTTCTAGGGCTTCGTATCTCTGTTCAAACGTGTTTACGATTCTTATTGTGTCGTCGTTGTTTGAAATTATGACGCCCCCCGCAGTTTCAATTGGCTCTCGGGCAAGGTCAACTTTTCCTGGTTTTTGCATTTGCCTGCTGATCTCTCGATTGAGTTTCTCGCCGAAGCGTTTCGCGTCACCCGCGTTCAAGTGTAAGACTACGTTTTCTAATCCAATCTCCTGAATCCCATCGACTGAAAGTTTGGTTAAGTATTGCAGGTATCGGTTCTCGTCGACGGTTATTTCCGAAGCACGTTTCCGGGTCTGATCGAGAACTTCATTGAGAATTTTATTTTTTTCTCCTTGCTCGCGGAGTTTAAGTGCGTGCCTAGCTTCGCTGACTTGTCGTCGTCTAATGGCCTCGCCTTCAGTTTCAGCATTTTTTATCAGTTCAGAGGCTTCTCTTAGGAAGTTTGATTTGGCTTCGTTCAGAATCCGGTCCGCGTCTTCTTCGGCTTTTGAGATGATTGATTGAGCTTTTTCTCGTGCGATCGATAAGATGTCTTCAGTGAATTTCGCGGTTTCAGACAAATCAGCTCAACACCAATTCTACAAGCTTCTTGACGGCGGACTCCTTCTTACTTGAAGCGTTAGTGACAAGTTCATGAAGTTTCCCGGATGATTCGCGCTCAAATTTCTCGGCTTCAGATTTTCCTTCATTCTCGGCACGCTCTGTAATCTCTGATGCCTTCTGTTTTGCGGAGCTGAGCGCTTCGGATCGCTTATTTTCAATAGTGATGTCGATCTGTTTTCTTATTTCCGTAGCTTTCCGTTGTGCTTCTTCCAGCATCCTGGATGCTTCCTTCTCCGCGTCCACGATGATTTTGATTGTTTCCAAGCCGGACATATGATGCTCACAGTTTCAGGTAAGTCGCACAGAATCGTGAGGTCGCTAAGAAAAACGTTTGCTATCGCCTCCCGAAATGTTATTTACGTGAACGATTTCCCTAGACGCTTGCCTGAAAGGCGAAGTCCATTGGACCTCACAACTTGCATTCTTCTCTTCACGTTGCCAATCTTCGCCATCCTTATGCCTCTGATTCAGGGACTTGGAAAGCGCGTGCACAAGCGTTTGTTGGTCGCGTATTGGTCGATTTTAGGTCTCTTGGTCTCGTTCGGTGGCGTAATCCTTCTAATCTCAGAGGGTGTTCCTCAACCTCACCTTGTGTACGGCGTGTTGTCGGTCGATAGTTTTTCGGTCTATTTCACGGCCGTCTTCGTCCTCATTACTCTGTTAGTCAGTGTGGCATCGCTTTCGTATATGCGCGACAGCAAGAATCTGGATACGTACTTTGGGTTACTGTTATTCGCTACGTTCGGAATGATGCTTATCGCGTTCTCTGTGGATTTAATTACGCTATTCCTGGCGTGGGAATTGATGAACATCCCGACCTACGTCCTTACCGGATTTCGGAAGAATGATTCAATTTCAAATGAAGCAGCGTTGAAATTCTTCATCATGAGCGCGCTTTCGTCTGCGCTCATAATTTACGGAATCTCCCTGACCTTCGGAATAACAGGGTCAACGAACCTGTATGCAGTGGCAAGCGGTTTGGGAATGGCGTTGCCGAAACTTGATCCCCTCGCGCTGTTAGCCATGGTGCTCTTCATTGCTGGGTTCGGAATGAAAGTTGCTGCGGTGCCGTTTCACATGTGGATCCCCGATGCGTATGAGGGTGCCCCCATTACGGTTGGAGCATTCCTTGCAGCCGGAACGAAGAACGGCGGCTTCGCTGCGCTCCTCAGGGTTTTCGTAATCGCGATGATAGCGCTCAAACTGGACTGGGCGGCGGCCTTTGCGGTAATCGCTATCCTCACCATGACTCTGGGAAATATTACAGCCTTAATGCAGAAGAGCTTCACAAGAATGCTCGCATACTCAAGCATAGCTCAAGCAGGCTACATACTAATCGGGTTTGCCGCACCCAATCCCCTCGGACTCGTAGGCGCCCTATTCCACATACTCAACCACGGAATAATGAAAACCGCGGCGTTCATCGCTGCGGCAGCCGTGTACAGCAAACTCTCCACAACTAATCTCGACTCGTACTCTGGATTAGCGAAGAGAATGCCAATAACCGCATTTACACTAACCATCGCACTATTCGCATTAGCAGGAGTACCTCCGCTGAGCGGATTCATGAGCAAACTAGTGCTTTTCACAGCCGCGGTAGACGGACAATTATGGTGGCTCGCCCTAGCGGGTGTCTTAAACAGCGCATTCTCGATGGCTTACTATGGGTGGGTAGTCAAGAGAATGTACTTCGATGAGCCTTCCGTTCCAACCAGATTAAATGAACCCCGGCCGCTGGTCGCAGTACTCCTCGTCTCTACAGCGCTAATAATCGTGATCGGCCTATATCCAGGACCAATCCTCAACTACCTCTACCAAGTTGCCGCATACCTCACACCAGGCATTACCGGCCTAGCCGGTTAACTGCAGAACCATTTTATTCAGCCATTCGATCGTCTCACTCGTCACGCTCCGTAAAGGGGACAAAAAATGTCGAAGACCGTAGATATCATCGTAGTCGGCGCTGGTCCTGGCGGTCTCTACGCAGCAATTGAAGCACTCAAGGGAGGCTGTTCAGTTCACGTATTCGACAAGAAAGCCGTGATCGGCGTTCCAGTCAAATGCGGCGAATACTTCCCAGTGCGAAAGGAAATGGAGTACCTTCTACCGCAGGCAGGCGCGTACATGAACGTTTTCGATGTCCCCCAAGAGACCATTGACAACGAATGCAAATCAATTCGAGTAATATCACCAAAGGGTCGTTCTTTCGAGTTCCCCTTTCAAGCGTACGTTCTCGATCGAACTACACTCGAACAGGGCTTAGCAAGACAGGTCGAGCAATTAGGCGGAACAATCGAATTGAACTCACCCGTCACCCTGATACCGAACGAAAAATTATTGGTTGGCAAAAACGTGGAACATGCAGTTGAAACGAAAGTAGTGATCGCTGCCGACGGTTTTCCATCTAAAATTTCACGTGCGGTAGGCATCCAGACAGAAGAAAACATGACCGCAAACAATGTCGCGATCAACTACGAATATCTGATGAGTGATCTTAACGTCGATCAGACGGTGACCGAGATGTACCTCGGAACGGAATTTGCGCCGGGCGGATACGGATGGATCATACCGAAAGGTGAACGAACCGCTAACGTCGGTATAGGAATACGTACATCTTATTCAAAAAGAAATGATGGGAAAGGCTACCTGGACTTCTTCTTGCACGACTGCCAACTTACAAAAACGAAGCTCCAAGGCGGAAAACCTGGTCCGATGATCGCTGACGTTCTACCAGTTGATGGCCCGTTCAAGAAAACCTATTCTGGGAACGTGATTGCAGTTGGCGACGCAGCAGGCATGGTGATGCCTACGAACGGTGGTGGAATCGCTACAGCGATGATCACAGGAACCATCGCAGGTCAGGTGGCAGCGGATCATTTGCGCAACGAAGTTCCGCTCTCCGAATATGAAACACGATGGAAGGAAGCCATGGGCGTCCCGATGGCGGTTTCAACAAACCTACGAAGAATAGCTGATCATTTCATGGGCAACGATTTACTTTTCCACTTTCTCCTCAGATTCCTCAAAACGGAAGGGATCAAAGACGTGATAACTTGTCGTCCGCCGAAGGGCCTCGGGCCGTTCGTATCCTGAACGACTAGATCAAATGCACAAAACTGTCGATAATCAAAGCCAGGAACAACGTGAAGAGATACGGACTTGAGACCTTGAACGCCTTATAGGCTAAGTCATCGTTCGGATGAAGAAACAACTTGAAGTTCACGTAAAGCACCCAAATCCCGAACAGAACAGCCGTAATCAAATAGATCAAACCGAACTTTCCCTCGAAGAAAATCCATAATGAAAAAGGAATCATCAACACAACTGTTGAAACAATACATCGCAAAGCAGTACTGAGCTTCGTCACCACGGGCAGCATGGGAACATGCGCGCGTTGATAGTCGTTTCTAGTGAATATCGCCAGGCTCCAAATATGTCCTGGAATCCATAGCACAACGAGACCAGCGAGTAGAACCGGCAACAACGCGTAGCCGTTAGTAACAGCGCTCCACCCAAACATAACCGGGAGCCCCCCACTCACGCCGCCCAAAATAATGTTCAACCGGCTCCGCCGTTTCAGGAGAAGACTGTAAATGACAACATTATCGAAAACGCCTAACGCGATCCAGACGAATGACAAAGCATTGATCCAGTAAGCCAACGCCATACCGACGAGCGTTAGAAAGAGCCCCCAAACCAGTGCTCTGTTTGCCTTAATTCTACCGCTTGGAATCGGACGCTTCTTAGTCCTATCCATAATGGCATCAATATCACGATCTATGTATGAAGTGAGAACGTCGCAACCTGCACTTGCAGCCGTAATCGCCACCAACGCAACCGCTACCACTCCCAAACTCAACGACACCAGAGTCTCTCTCCAAGCCACAATCATCGTGGCCAACGAAGTGAAGACAAGAAGAGAAACGATCGGAGGCTTAGTGACTTCTACGTAGTTCCGCACGGTCTTGCGCATAGTTTCCGTTACGGTTACCTGCACACCTCAAGCCTCCAAAATCAGCAGTCAACTTACGGAAGAACATTCAGTAAGCCCATCATGTTCGGGTGTCCCACACCACAGTAAATGGTGCAGATTATTGTATATTCTCCCGGCTCGGTTGGAACTATACTATAGATGACTGTCTGACCTTTCGGAATCGTGATCGGCACCTGCATTATCCCTTCAATGAAGAATCCATGCTCCGAATAGCTCGGGTCCTGTTGCCATATGCCGCGCAAATGGAACGTCACATTGTCGCCAACATGCACAACGATGGGAGTAGTGTGGGTGTCAATCGTTCCGTTAACCATGAATGCCCATTGCTGGGCTACTATGTCGATCGTTATGTTCTGAGGTACGTGCGGGGGACCAATCTGTGCAGGCAAGACGTCAAACTGGTAGTAGAACATGCCCGTCCCAACCAACACAACCAACAATATGGCCGTCGCTCCGACCCAGGGCCCACGAATAGTTCTAGGTTGTTGCGTCATCGTGAATAACTCTTCTCTCTAGTCAGCTCCGATTCGGTATAGATGAACGAGAATTCCGAAAGCAATTAAACCGATTCCAATCTGTAGCAGCACAACGTTCTCGAACCCTGAGAAGAAGGCTTTGGCTGAGTAAATGTCAAAAATTACCTGGAAACCCAAGAGAGAAATCACCACTGCCCGCCATTCGTTCGCAGTTAACTTGTAAATTGGAAACTGTTTCCGACCATGTGTGGGTCGTGCTCCTGGAGGTGGAGCAGTGGACTTGAAGTACACGTAGGTTCCTCCGTATGCGGCAGCTCCAACAAAGACTACTGATCCGAAGAAGATGTACGGGTTAATCTCAAGCTGGGGAATCGTGCTTAGAGCCTGAAAAATATCGTTAGCCCGGAAGCCCCACACTGTGGTAAGCGCCAGCTGGCCTAGCCCTGCTAGCCCCATCGCAGTATAGAATGGCCTATCTCGTATCGTCAACTTCCTGCTCGTATCCAAGAAAGGCACCACGAGGAACACTACCACGAAAATCATGGGAATCACAGCGCCGGCTAGGAATTTGTCTATACCCGTGCGGATTATGGCGTACATCCCTGTCAGATACCATTCCGGCATCGTAATCCCTGCTTGAGCGGTGGGAATGAACTTGGCTCCCAATTCGACTGGGAACAAGCCCCCTATTACCATAATCACCCCAGAAACCATCGACACGACTGGAATATCGAGAACCAAGTAGCGAGGGAAGTGAACCATCATGATCAGGATCATAAGCATAGGAAAGATGAACACGTGAACGGAGTAGAAACGCAGAATCAGATCCGACAAACCTGTTCCGGCCATTAAGCGGAAAGCCATTGGGCCCATGAAAGGTGTGCTACGTGCTAGAGCTCTGCCAATATTGATCGCTAGCATCCCTCGCACGTTGAGTACCAAATCGTATCCTGTGTAGGCTTCGATAATTGTCAAGATTCCAATTATTATCCCAGTAACCCAGAGCACTTCGTATCTTAGCTTGTAGCGCCCGGAAAAATACTGGTAGAACATGTGGGCGGTGGCTAATAGTACCATAGCGTTCGAAGCGTGATAGTGTATGTTTCGTAGCACCGAACCGAACGGGTATGTGTTGTTGATCAACTGAACGCTATCGTAAGGTGACTGAACCGCTCCGGTGACGGTGTTGAAGAACACGTATGGACTGTAGTAGATCATTAGGAGCGCACCGGATATTCCCAGAATTGCGAAAGTCGTGAACGTCAGGAAACCAAGGAAACCTAAAGGGCTGACGAACTTTTTCGGTAACGTGAACTTAAGACCAAGGAAGATCGTACGCTCTAATCGCTGATTAAGCCAGTCGACTAAGAGCTGGACAGGACTTTTGGATTCAGCCTGGGATCGTTGAGTTGCCATATTCAAAACCCTCCGAGACAATAACTAATCTGAGGATGTCCACTCTGGGGGCGCCGTATTCCCATAGCCGATGTTGTCCAAGTCCACGTTTACTGCATAAATGTTACCGCTACTATCTATGTTCAAAGCCACGCTGGGTAGGTAACGTCCGATTTCAGCGGCAGGTCCACCGATCGGCCATCCGTCCGTAGGTCGATACATGCTTCCGTGGCACGGGCAGCCAATAATTTCTGCTCCTGGAAGAAAGGACGTTAGACACTGGAGATGGATGCAAGTACGATTATACGCGACAAATTCGCTCCCAGCCTCCTTGGCCAAGTCAGGCGGCAAATGAATGAGCATATTCGTATATGTCGGGTCGGTGGTGAAAGGGAACCAGAAGACCATAGAATCATTTACTGCGATATCTGTTGTTTTAGCTATCAGCTGCTTCTGGAAAGTTGTAGGAACCTTTGGTATAATGTACTGTCCCGCGACTGCAAAAGGTGCAGCGGCGAGAACAGCTGAGACGCCGCCCATAATCTTGAGAAAATCTCGACGTGACAATCCAACCTTCTTCTTTGGCGAGGCGCCGTCAAATTCGGTTGCCGTTGAACTTCCACAACAATTCAGAAAATCCTTACAACTTAAGCATGAACTGGTGAAGTTCTTACCACGATACGAGATAGTGTTCATGGATTGACCTAACTCGTAGCTGACCATCGTGTCACCATTTCACTAGCTCGGACTGTAGAATCGAATCGTGTAGCATAAGATGAGATGATTTAAAGTTCACGCTGAACACCACGGTGCCGTCGCTTTGCGACGAGACAGGAACCATCTAAAACTGAAGCGTAAACTTTCGGAGGTTTTTGCTTCTCGAATCGACCGCTGGCCAGTTGGAAAGGTATAATTAAGAGGTGGGGCAATCGCTATCGAAATCTTAGCCGAGAGTTTGGTTCTATTTGAGACGCACCATAGCTGCCTACGTAATACTCGTTGGGTTAGTCTCACTCATGGTCGGATTATACTTTAACGAATACAGCACTCTCTCAAACATTATCCATTCCTACGTAGTCCCGTACCTCTGAGGGACAAGCCTTGACAGTGAAACCTGAAGACACAAGGCGGTTCAAGTACAAGTGGACATTCCCGCGTTTAATCGTTCAATTGTTGTCATTACTCGCAGTTAACGCGCTTGCTTTTACCCAAATCTACCCGTACCTTCAGGTTCAATCAATCCCGTTCGGATTGCCGATCCTTGCTAGCATCAACTCACACTTCACAGCAGTCTACAGCTCTCTCGACTTGATCCAAGTAGAACTTGCACAACCGGAGTTCCCATGGATCGTTCTCGGAACACTTTTCCTGATCGGCGCCGTTGTAGGCCGAGCATTTTGCGGCTGGGTCTGCCCAATCGGATTCATACAGGACATAATCACGACTTTGAAGGGTCGCTTGGATTTTGTTTCCCCGCGAACTCACAAGAGCGGAACGAAATTCAAGTACTTCGTCCTGTTCCTAACATTGATGATCAGCGGAAGTCTCGGCCTAGCACTATTTTTGGGTGCGGGAACTGACTACAAGAATGCCCTCGGAGTATTCGCTACAGGCCCGTTCATCGCTCTGTCACCTGACGGCACACTCTTCGGCACCCTTCCAGCTCTCCTTACGCTTGCCAGAGAGAACTTCATGTCAATTATGGCAAAACCACCAACAATCCAACAAGTATGGGCGGATCTAAGCCTAGTTCCACCACTCCTGGCAATCCGTCTCCTGATATTGCTTGGCTTCTTCGTTTCAGCTTGGAAAATACCAAGATTCTTCTGCCGGTATATTTGCCCCACAGGCGCTCTGATGGCAATCTTTCAGAAACACAGCTTAGTAGGAATCAAACGTGATCCCGTAAAATGCACCAAGTGTCCCCATTGTGAAGTGAAATGCCCGATGCAAATCAAAATCCTCGACCTGCCATGGGAAAAATTCAACAACCCAGAATGCATCATGTGCATGGAATGCATAGACGCGTGTCCCCACGGCTCGATGAACGTCAAGTTCCCATAACTAAGCCGTGGTTCTCGTGTCGTCGAGTAGAGAAAAATAAAAACCCGCCCTCACTTATTTTCTCTTGGTCACCTACATGTCCCTATACGACTTAATCGTCGTAGGCGCCGGTCCTGCTGGATCAGGGGCTGCCAGGACGGCGGCAAAAAATGGACTTAAGACACTCCTTCTCGAAAAAGATCGGTTACCAAGAAACAAATTGTGCGGCGGAGGAGTTACTCCAAAAGTCCTCAAGTTACTTGATTTCAAGATCCCAGATGAACTGATCGAAAGAAAAGTCAGCTCGGTGCGCATACATACAACAGGACATGAATATCATTTCGAAAAAGGGAGCACGATCGTTTACATGACGTCACGTTCAAAGTTTGACCACTTCTTAGCCCAGAAGGCCGCTGAGGCGGGAGCGGAACTATCTGACGCCAACCCAGTTTACAGAATCGACACGTTGGATTCTGGAGTTGAAGTCAAGACACGGAACGGCATCTATCAAGCAAAAATGTTGATTGGAGCAGACGGAATGGGTGGACCATCAGCACGCGAAGGAAAATTCTACGAACGCTGGAAGCCAGATCAAGTAGCGTACGCGATGGAAAGCGATTTGCGCGTCGGGGAAGAAGCGGTTGAGGATTTCATCGGTCCGCAACAATATTTTGATATTTATTTTGGGGTGTCAGCTGCAGGATACGGTTGGATCTTCCCTAAGGATGATCGCCTAACCGTAGGGATCGGGTGCAGGCTAAGCAGTTTACGTGATGCACGTGCACTCTTCTACAATTTTGTAAAACGAATCACGAAAGTTGCAGGAGTGGAAATGCCGAAACCTCAAGCTCATCTCGTTCCGATCGGTGGGGCGGCAATCGTACCGCTGGTTCGAGACCGGATGCTGCTGGCTGGTGACTCAGGAGGATTCGTGGAACCACTATTGGGTGAAGGAATCTACTTCTCAATTCTCGGCGGCCAAATAGCAGCCAACGTTTGTACTGAAGCTTGCATGAGCAACAGATTCGATGCACAATTCCTAACCAAATACCGGGCGCTCTGTCAAGAAGCATTCCTAGACGACTTCGGCACCGCATACTGGTTAGCGCGGACGAGCTACCTCGAACAAGACAATATGGATTCGTTCTCAAAATTCTTCCTTCGAGAAAAACACGTGCAAGAATGCATCGTTGGATTGCTGGACGGATCCATTACCTACCGCGAAGCCCAACGCAAACTCAGTTGGCCCTACTTTAAATATCGATTAGCTAGACTCGGCATGCCGATCTAATCCAAGCGGAGTTTAGACGCATAGCCGAGCAGAGGACTAATTGAGTGACAAACCCAACCGAATTTCAAGCTTCAGACTTCTATAGTCGCCAAATCGCTTTACATGAACTGGGCCGTGAAGGCCAGGAGCGACTGCGACATTCCAAAGCAACTATAGTCGGACTCGGAGGATTAGGCAGCGTCTCATGCCTATTCCTCGCAATGGCAGGGATAGGCAGACTGACGTTGGTAGATCAAGACACAGTTGAATTGAACAACCTGCATAGACAAGCCCTCTACTCGTTGGCCGATATCCGATATCCGAAGGTTGAAGCCGCATCACGCCGATTAGCCACAGTAAATCCTGAAGTCAAATTCGAAACCGTTCCTGAAAACTTGAATGAAGATAACATTCGCACTGTAATCGCTGACTCAGATTGCGTCGTTGACGGTCTAGATAACATGAACACCCGATACCTGATCAGCAGATACTGCGTCGAGAAGAAGATACCGTACGTGTTCGGTGGAGCAATCGGTTTCGAAGGAAATGTCGCTGTCTTCAAAACTCCTGAAACACCCTGCCTCGAATGTGTACTCCCAGGCCTCGAAGATTCAGAATTACCAACATGTGACACTCGCGGTGTCATGGGCGCCACCACCGGAATCGTTGGCTCCGTACAAGCCATGGAGACCATCAAACTCCTCAGCGGAATCACAAAGAAACTCGAAAGCAAAATGCTCGTATTCGATTTCATCCAGTCCGAATTCCGCACTATCAACCTTGCCATCCGCCCCGACTGTCCTTGTCAGACCAAAACCCAACGCAAACCCGTACAACACCGAAAACTAGCCTGGCTCTGCGGCTCGGATACAGTGAACGTAAATCCCCAAACAACCCAAAATCTAAACCTAGAAGAAATCGGTACCACCATAAACGCCCACGGAAAAGTGCTTCTGAAAACTCCGCTCGTAATCGTATTCGACTACAAGGGTCACGAAATCAGCCTCTTCAGAAAAGGCAGAATGCTAATCAAGAACGTGAAGAACGAAGAGGAAGGCGAAGAGATCTTCAAATCCGTAGA
>Ga0326728_10020055_pt1 | contig 12835 bp, 12 predicted proteins | sample MB3enrmetagenome_FD_207602 | JGI IMG/M metagenome (GOLD analysis project Ga0326728, IMG submission 207602) | Lab enriched peat soil microbial communities from McLean, Ithaca, NY, United States - MB31MN | ecosystem: Environmental > Terrestrial > Soil > Wetlands > Peat | place: USA: New York...
CTTGCCCCCGGCGCGGCGGTGATCTTCGACGAACCGCTGAAGCTGGATGAGCTGCGCACGGACCTGACCTTCTACTCCGTGCCCTTCGACCGTCTTACCGCCGCCACCGGCGCGGAGCCGAAGATCCGCAAGCTGGTGAAGAACATGGTATACGTGGGCGTCGCGGCACAGCTTCTCTCCATCGACATGGCGTTGCTGGAGGCCACGGTCCGCCAGCAGTTTTCCAGGAAGGTGAAGGCGGCGGAACTGAACCTGAGCGCGGTGCGCGCCGGATACGAGTATGCCGCGGCCACGCTGACCAAGCGGGACCCCTACGTCGTCGAGCCGATGAATGCCACGCAGGGCAAGGTCCTGATCGACGGCAACTCCGCCACTGCTCTGGGTGCGTTGTTTGCCGGGGTCACGGTGGTGGCCTGGTATCCCATCACACCGTCCACTTCCACGGTTGAAGACCTGATCGACTACATGAAGCGGTACCGCGTGGAGAAGGACGGCAAGGCGAGCTTCGCCATCGTGCAGGTCGAAGACGAACTGGCGGCCATCGGCATGGTGCTGGGTGCGGGATGGGCTGGCGCACGCGCCATGACGGCAACCTCCGGCCCCGGCATCTCGTTGATGACGGAGTTTGCCGGCCTCGGCTACTACGCCGAGATTCCAGGCGTCATCGTGGATGTGCAGCGCACCGGCCCCTCCACCGGCCTGCCCACGCGCACCTCGCAGGCCGATCTCAGCTTCATCGCGAGCCTCTCGCACGGCGATACCAAGCACGTCCTGCTGCTTCCCTCCTCGGTCAAGGAGTGCTTCGAGCTGGGCATTGCGGCCTTCGATCTGGCCGAGCAGTTGCAGACCCCGGTCTTCGTCCTCACCGACCTCGACCTGGGCATGAACTACTGGATGTCGGAGCCCTTCGAGTATCCGGAGAAGCCGATCCATCGCGGCAAGGTGCTCAACGCGCAGCAAATCGAAGAGCTGGGCGGCTTTGCCCGCTACAAGGACGTTGACGGCGACGGCATCGGCTACCGCACCCTTCCGGGAACCGACCATCCCGCGGCGGCCTACTTTACACGCGGCACGGGTCACGACGAAAAAGCACTCTACTCGGAGCGCCCCGAGGACTACGAGAACAACATGCTGCGCCTGGCGCGCAAGTTCGAGACCGCGAAGACGCTGGTGCCTAAGCCCATCCTCGAAGGCACAGGCAAGCAGCCAGTCGGAATCATCGCATTCGGCACCAGCCACTGGGCGGTGGTCGAGAGCCGCGACCAGCTGCAGCGCGAGTCCGGCCTGGCAACCGACTACCTGCGCATCCGCGCCTTCCCGTTTACCCAGGAAGTTGCAGACTTCGTCGCCAGCCATGATCGCATCTATGTGGTGGAGCAGAACCGCGACGCCCAGATGTTGAACCTGCTGAAGACCCATCTCGATCCCGCCGATGCGATCAAGCTGCATCCGGTGCTGCACTTCAACGGACTTCCCCTCGACGCGCACAGCGTCACCAATGCCATCGCCGCCCAAGAAGGAGCCCGCTAACCCAATGTCGACCACGCCCGTACTGACCACCCCCGTTACAGCCGCGCCCAAGCCGGCCAAGACCAATCGCATCGGTCTGCAACTGCTCGACTATCGCGGCGGCAAGAGCACTCTGTGCGCGGGCTGCGGACACAACGCCGTCTCCGAGCGCATCACCGAGGCCTTTTACGAGATGGGCATTGAGCCGGAGCGGGTGATGAAGATGAGCGGCATCGGCTGCTCATCCAAGTCGCCGGCCTACTTCATGTCGCGCTCGTTCAGCTTCAATGGCGTGCACGGCCGCATGCCCGCGGTCGCCACCGGCGCGCTGCTGGCCAACAAGACCATGCGTTGCATCGGCCTGAGCGGCGACGGCGACACTGCGTCGATCGGCATGGGCCAGTTCATCCACCTGCTGCGGCGCAACGTGCCGATGATCTACATTGTGGAAGACAACGGGGTCTACGGGCTCACCAAGGGCCAATTTTCCGCCACCGCCGACATCGGCTCGAAGCTGAAGAACGGCGTGGTTAACGAGCTGCCCGCCATCGACATCTGCGCGCTGGCCATCCAGATAGGCGCAACATTTGTCGGGCGTTCCTTCTCCGGCGACAAGAAGCAGCTCTCCGCCATGCTGAAGGCCGCCATCGCGCACCAGGGCACCGTGCTGCTGGACATCATCTCTCCCTGCGTCACCTTCAACGACCACGAGGGATCGACCAAGAGCTACAAGTACATGCAGGAGCATGACGACGCAGTCGGCGAAGTGGGCCTGGTGCCGCACTTCGAGGACATCGAAGTGGACTACGACCACGACACCACGGTGGACGTCCCACTGCACGACGGGTCCCACCTGCGACTGCGCAAGATCCACGAGGACTACGCGCCCACCGACAAGGTGCTGGCGATGAAGATGCTGATGGAGTCGCACGCCAAGGGCGAGGTGATGACCGGAGTCTTTTATGTCGATACGAAACAGACGGACTTCACGTCGCTGCTGAATATGGTGGACGAGCCGCTTGCCACGCTGCCGGAGGAGCGCGTTCGTCCTGGACGCGAAGTGCTGGCCGAGATCATGCAGGAGCATCTGTAAGGCTACAGGATGCGGAGGCGGGCTTCGACCAGGCGCAGGTCGGCTTCCGTGTCCACGCCGATGGTGTCGAACTCGGTGGGCTCAACGTAGATCAGCAGGCCATTCTCCAGGAAGCGAAGCTGCTCCAGGTGCTCGGCCCGTTCCAGCTCACTTGCAGGCAGCGTGGGGAAGAGGTTGAGCGCGCGCTTGCGGTAGGCGTAGAGGCCGATATGCTTCCAGTATTGCGGCACTGGATCGGCGGCGTCGCGGTGGAAGGGGATGGAGGCGCGGGAGAAGTAGAGCGCGCGGCCGTCGGCGGCAGTGACCACCTTGACGGCGTTGGGGTTGGCAATGTTCTCCGCGGTGCAACGGACCTTGAGAGTGGACACATCGACCTGTGCATTTGCAAACGGGCGCAGCAGCGCGGCAATATGTTCGGGGCGCAGAAGCGGCTCGTCTCCCTGGATGTTGACGTAGATGTCTGCATCGTGGAGTTGGGCGACAGCATGGATGCGGTCGGTGCCGCTGGGCAAATCCGGCGCGGTGAGTTGAACGGGGAAGCCGAGGCGGACGCAGAGATTGGCGACCTCCTCCGAGTCCGCAGCAACAAGCACGCGGTCGAGTTGCGGGCAGGCGCGCGCGGCCTCGACGACCCATGCCAGCAGCGGCTTACCGGCGACCTGGCGCAGCACCTTGCGCGGCAACCGGGTGGAGGCGAGGCGGGCGGGAATGACGCCGAGCGTGCGCAGGGGAATGTTCATTGGACGACTTGGACTCAGGAGCAATTGTGCGTGTAGTAGCAGGGTGGGAAATGATTAAAGATCAGCCAAATTGGCCACCAGAACGCAAAGGGTGCTCCGATAACCAACCACAATCCGCGTTTACCGTATCGCCACAGACAATACGCGAAGATTATTGCCCATGTCATAGCGAGCGGAATACTGATCGAAATCACAGCGTGGTAGTCAACTGGCATATGTCGGAAGGGAACCCGATTACTCAGGTAGGCCACGACCAGTGAGATCAAGCATAGCAAGCCGTACTTTAGTTTTTCAGCCATGATAGGAGATTGAACTCCGACAGCTTCCCGTGCGATGTCGTTTCCAGTATCATAGCTAAGTTGTGCTTTGGAGTCCTGTAGATGGGGCTCGGGCGCGATTCCTGCCCTTTTGCAGCCCCTTTTTACACCTGGCGGTGTAGCTCAGGTGGTTAGAGCGACGGACTCATAACCCGTAGGTCGACAGTTCGATTCTGTCCACCGCCACCAATCAAATCAATAATATACGCTGGTACCGGGGTTGCCTCCCCTCTCTCGGTTGCGCGGGGGTTGCGGACTGTAGCGGCCTCCGTGAGGTTTTCTTTGTCGATTTCTGGTCGAGACGATCCACAAACGAGACGTCCGCACCTGGGATCAAATGACCGTATGTGTCGACCGTGACATGGATGGAACTGTGGCCCATCCGATCTTTTACATACACGATATCTGCGTCGATGTAGCCCAGCATGGTCGTCATGCTTGACCAGCCGCCGATCGCGGAGATCGTGGCAACCTTGCCGCCGCCATTTGCGAGGCCTGATGTTGCAGCTCCAGCTCGTGATCGTCCCCTTGGCCACGCGGTCGCCCGCCGCGGACGATGCGTGTCCTGCGTGTGGTAGATCCGAGTTTTTCATTGTCCTTGCCGAAGAGATATTGGTTCGCAGAGCGCTACTGAGCGATGCGAAGATCATTGCTCCAGACACAGCTACAATACACCACATAGCCGGTACTGCAGCGACACTTCGCTACTAACCAGCATTGACAACAAGCCAAGGGCGTGAGGCCGAGATCGATCATGATGCAGGCTGCAAGGTCATCTCCATGCCAAGGCTTGGTGGCCTGCATCATCGTTACGATCTGACCGCCTGAGCATTCGCTGCGATTAGTGATCCATGCATTTGAGGATAAACAACGGGTGACGTATGTCAGCTGGCTCGCTGCATCGGCCCAAGCACCATTTCCGTGGTTCTCTCTCGTTACCGATCAAGCACTCTCCAGTCGAAGATTACTGCAAAGCACGATTCTGAGGTCATCTATCAGGCCTGATTTGCACACGGATGTAATTTTGGCGAGCAACAGGTACGGTCGCCTTGGACAACATTACAGGTGGAGTTCCGACTGGCGGCGGGCAGATCACCAGCACCTTCGAGCCGCGCATCATCCAGTTCGGTTTAAAGATTATTTATTGATCCTCTTTGTGAATCGTCACCACGATTATTCCAAGGTTGACAGGTGCGATTAAGGCGCGCGAGATGCAGTAGCTGACGTCCACAACCCCGCCTGCCTATAGGGCACTATACCTGCAGGGAGCAGTGCCCGCGAGTGCGGGTGCGCAGTGGATTAGTTCATCTGATGATGGGGTGTGCTCCTAGGCATTTGTTCTTGTTGACACTTGTGGAGATGGAATGCCGCCTCCATGTCTTCTCGTGGCTCAAACCGCCCGGGAAACATTCTGGGAGACGGATGCACCCAGCCGCAGGCACTACAACCCCAACCTTCAAATCGCTCTTCCTTGCGAGTTACCAACGATCTTTCAGTCACCATATCCAGAGTTTACGCCGGGTTTGTTGCATTCGCTATCAGTTTTTCAATCTTCGACTGGTTGTACTCAGTGACAAATAACCCACTATAAGGTGTGCCCGGTTCACGGATGCAAGCTGTTGCAATGTGACCGGCACGTGTTGGAGTGGATGGACGTTCAATTTAGAGTTTGGCGGCAGGCGCATACGGCGCCGCGAACCGTAGCTCCCATGCACCATTCTTCTTCAACATGCCGTTCCAGTAGAACTGCATGATAGGCAGATTGACGACCAGCCTGGCCAATGCTAGCGTCAGCGCCGACATGCGTTCAATTCCGGCCACGGCCCGCAACTCCTCCGCTCCGAAGCAGCCATCGTGGGCCAATTGTTCGCCCAGCGTTCGCAGCTGCTTCCAAAGTTTCTCATTTGCCCGATCCGGCATCATCTGCAGCGATTCGCCACCGCCGCGCACGATAGTGCCCACATAGAGGGAACCAAAACGCCGCGCCAGCTTCTGCAAGTAACGCTCCAGCGGACGCGAATGACTCGCCTCCGGAAATCCGGACTGCACCAGAAAGCCGAGCGCAGGGTTCTCGCCCTCTGCCACTGCGGTGCGCGGTTGCAAGGCCTCGATGTACGACTTAACCAGTGCCGGCATTGAATCTGTGTAAAGAGGCATTGCCAGAATCACTGTATCGGCTTGGGCAAAAGCCTTTACGGCCCGGGCGAACCCGATCCGATGAGCCAGATGCAGCACCTCGGGCTCCTGTCCGCCGCCGCGCACCCAACCCTCGGCTACACGAGCAAGCATCTTCATAGAATTGGAGCGCTCGCCACGCGGCGAGCCATTAAGCAACACGAGCGAATTCATCGGCAACCTCCTGGGCGGTACGGTCCGCGACCGCGGCAAAGACGAGTTGCGACTTCAGGTCGCGCGCCATCCGCCGCCACATCTCCGTGGTGATCTCGCAGTCCTCGGCGTCGCAGTCTCCGCCCGCGCCCAGAAGCAATCCCAGCTTCGGATACTTCGCATACCGCGCGCGGTGGTGGATTTCACCGTCTTCGACGACGAAGTAGGGGTGGATCAGAGGGATCATCTGGTCCGCGGCGCGTTTGAGCAACGCGGTGGTAAAGCCCATAGTAAGCGGCGAAGCCAGCAGCAGCAGATCGGCAGTGATGGCGGCTCGGCAGACCGTTGCGCTGTCGTCGCGCTTGGCACACTCGCCCGGCGTCTTCACCCAGCAGCCCCAGCAGCCGGAGCAGCCCTTCAGGTTGAACTCACGCAGATCGAGCGTGGTAACGGCGTGGCCCGAGGCCGAAAGTCGCTGGGCAAAATCATGGACATACACCTGGAATGCAGTGGAGGGATCTGGATCTCCGTTGAGGATGGAGATGCGCATGGGACATGTCCTTATGTGACTCCTAGAATTCTACACCGTAGAACTGATTGACTGATGTGATTCTACTCTGTAGAATTAGATTGTCAACGGCTTTGGAATGGAGCGAAATCCGGGCCAATGGAGAGACTATCCCCTTTTGCTATAGCAACTTGCCAGTTCTACGCCGTATTCCGTATTATCGACGGGTTGCGAACGGGGCGATTATCGTCACAAAAGGAGATCATGCCAGCAAGCAAGAACACACGCCGCGTCGTTCGGCACAAACCGAACCCGGCAGTACGCAGCAAGCGCCGGGAGGGGCCGGAGGAGCCACTCAAACGCGAGCAGATCGTCTCCACGGCGCTAGCGCTGGTAGACCGAGCTGGCCTCAAGGGGCTCTCCATGCGGCGGCTAGGCACCGAACTGGGCGTCGACCCGATGGCAGTCTACTATCACATTCCCAACAAACAGGCGCTGCTCGACGCAATCGTCGAGGCAGTGATGGCCGGAATCGACCTGTCCGTGGATAACCCGGCAGCCCCGCCCGAAGAGCGCATCCTGTGCGCGGCGCGCGCCTACCGAGACACGATGCTGGTCCACGGCAACGCGCTGCCCATCCTGCTCGCCCATGGTCCAGCTACGCCAGCAGCCATGCGGCCCGTGGAACGGCTCATTGGTATCTTGCACGATGCCGGATTGCCGCCTGCCCAGGCATTCGCAGGCATGCAGGCGATCGCAGCCATGGTGCGCGGTGCGGTGGGCATGGGGATGGCCGTCGATTCGATCCGGCCGCCTGTTTCAGGGCAGATTGAAGCCATACTGCGGCTCTTCCCGCCCAGCGAGTTCCCCAACCTGCTGGAGTCGATTCCCTTTGCCGGTGAGTTTTTCGAACACGGCTTCGAGTTCGGCGTTCGCGCTCTGGCACGCGGATTACTTGTCATGACGAAGAGCGAGTGATTCATCCTCATGCCAGAACGCCGCGTCGTTAAAGTCGGGTTTTCTGTAAAGTACCCAAGATGAGTCCGCCGCCGGGCGACTTTAGCGCAATCTCCGTCAATGCAGGGAAGTCCGTTCGGTCAACGTAAACGTGTTTTCGAGGACTTACGCGCCATTGTTTGAGCGCCTGAAAGGGGACTGTGCCGTTGCCGTATTTGTCGCGAAGCAATTAGGTTGACATTATGTAGCTAACAGATGTATATCTACTAGGCATATGGCGAGACGCTCAAGTTCAAGCATGGATGTGCTGCTGGGTTTGTTGGCGATCGAACCCATGTCCGGCTACGACCTCGGCCTCACCATCCGGGAGTCGATCGGTCATTTCTGGAACGAGAGTTATGGTCAGATCTATCCGAACCTGAAGAAGTTGGCGACCGAAGGGTTTGTTACCTCGAAGATAGAACGGCAGAAGGGCAAGCCGGACAGGCATGTCTACTCGATCACAAGAAAAGGCCGGGAGCGGTTGACGCAGTGGCTGCAGGTCCCACCGCAGCCCGAGATTCCACGGAATGAACTGCTGCTGAAGCTATTCTTCAGCGCACATGTTTCCCCCGACATTCCAATTGAATATCTCGAACGCATGGTGGATACCGAGCGCGGGCTGCTGCAACAGTTCCGGCAAGTCCACGACACCATCGCCAGGAATCGGCAATACCCCGGCACGCCTTACTGGAAGATGGCGGCGCGATTTGGGCAGATCGAGCTGGAGGCGCACTTGCGCTGGGCCGAAGAGACTCTGGTTGAACTGAAGAAGATCGCCGGCAGGCAGGCGAGCGGTGCAGCAACCCGTAAGGAGAAGCGTCATGCAGGCAAATGAAGTAATCCAGGCAATCAATCCCGCGGTGCGCCAAAGGCCGCAGCGGATCGCTTCGTGGGGATGGCTCGCAGGCTTCCTGGCGATTGGAGTTGGTGTGGTGACGATGGGCTTTCTGGCTCAGCACGCATCCACTGGGGGCGCAGGAGCGGCGAGAGGCCAGTTCGCGAGTCACAGTTCGGCGATTCCAACCTACCTGAGCTTAATCGCTATGGACTGGGCGCTCCTCTATTACTGCTGGGCCGGAGTCCATCGCTTTGGCGGAGGTCTGGCGACTCTTTCGGGCGGGCGCTGGACTTCGTGGAAGAGCGTTGCCATCGACATCGGAATCGCTCTGCCGTTTTGGTTGCTCTGGGAAGGTGCGGCCTACGGCGTTCACCGTCTGCTCTCGGCCGCGCCGGGTGCGGGAAGCGCGAAGACCGTCGACAGCCTGCTGCCGCAGAGTCTGCCCGAGATTCTGATCTGGATCGCGGTCTCGATTACCGCGGGGATCTGTGAGGAACTGGCCTTCCGCGGCTTCCTGCAACGGCAGTTTCACGCCCTTACTGGAAACATCGTCGCGGCTGTGGTGGCGCAGGGTGTGGTGTTTGGCCTGTTTCACGCCTATCAGGGTTGGATCAACGTTGTCGTGATCAGCGTGCTGGGGATTCTCTTCGGGGTGCTGGCAGCGTGGCGCGGAAACCTGCGCGCAAACATCGTTGTCCATGCATGGGCCGACATATGGGGCGGCTGGTTGCAGGCTGCGGTTTGGAAGTAACGGAATCCTTCGATCTTCGTTCCTTTGGAGCACCCGGCCTGTTTGTACCAATGGATGTGAAGCCAATCGGTCCCTTCAACAGGCCGAAAACTAACGTTACGTTGGTTCAGAAAGAACGGGGCCCATCGGCACTAGGCTGCTGCGGAAAGACAATCCGCGACTCTGGTATGGTTGCAAGCACCGGGGGTGCATTTGGAAGATCAAGTACTGGCATTGCTTCGCGACCAGGTCGGCCTCATCATCCTGGGCACGGTGTTTCTGTTCGTGGGTATCGTGGCGTGCTGCATCGCTGCAATTCGCGGTCGCGGCGGAGTTCGCATCCTCGTCTGGTTTGGGATTCTCAATCTGATGTCTGGCGCCATCCTGCTGGCGCAGGCACCCGCAGCGTTCAGCTTGCTCCCGCGATCAACCTGGGCAATCCGCTCCTATGTCATACCGATCATCAACTACCTGATCATTATTCCCGCGCTGCTCTTCTGGATGGAGCTGAGCCGCGGAAGGATACGCCGCTTTGTGCAGATCGCGACCATCGCGACAGCGATAGTCGGCATCGCCGGTGTCTATTCAACTATCTTTACCCAATCGTCGTCCAGATTGATGCCTTACAGCAATCTGATGTCAATCCTGGTGATCGTGGTCCTTCTGGCACTCGCACTCGTAATCGCGATTCCGCCTCTGGCTAGACGCTTCAGGGTCCCGCACAACAGCGTCTCCTCAATCGGCACGTTGGTCCTCGCCGTTGCAACCCTCTACGCGTATCTCGCCAGCTTTCTCCATCTTCCTGAGCCCCCGTTACTCGTGCCACTCGCGTTTGCGGCCTTCGTCTTCTCGATGGGATACACGGCTGCCGATAAGATATTCACGGATTCACGCCGCCTGCTCTCTATTGAGAAGGAGCTGGCCATTGCCCGGGACATCCAGAATTCCATTCTTCCCAGCAGCGTTCCGGAGATCGAAGCTCTTCACATCCACGCCGCATATTGTCCCATGACCGCCGTCGCCGGGGACTTCTATGAATTCATCCCCGTCGATCGGAACCGGGTCGGCGTCCTCGTGGCCGACGTCTCCGGGCACGGTGTCCCTGCCGCTCTCATCGCGGCGATGATCAAAGTGGCGATGCAATCGATCGCCTCCTGCGCCCGCGAGCCGCGTGAGGTGCTGCGTGGATTGAACCGCATCCTCTCGGGTCAACTGAGGGGGCAACTCATATCCGCCGCCTATCTGTGGCTGGACACGGAAACTCGTATTGCCTTGTACTCGGCCGCCGGACATCCACCGCTTCTCTGTTGGCGGGAGGGCGGCCTGGAGCGGATCGAAAGTAACGGACTTCTCATCGGAGTACTGCCCGACTCCGACTATCCCGTCTGCGAAATCCCCCTCAGCTCGGGCGACCGGTTTCTGCTTTATACGGACGGTGTCGTCGAACCCGAGAATGCCGCCGGCGATGCCTTTGGCGATCGCAAGCTGGAAGAGGTCATTCGCAAGAATCAGTCGCGCCCACCCTCCGAACTGTCCGATCAGTTGCTCTCAGAGATCCGCCGCTGGCAACCTGCCTCCGTGACCCAGCAGGATGACATCACGCTCATCATTATCGACGTCGCCTACTCATACTGAAATTCCGGGGAAGGTGACATTGAAGCAAGTCAAAAGGTGATTGACTGTTTCCGGGCAAGTGATCGACGAGCCGGAAACTACGGCATCGCTACACCACCGTCAACCGCATCGGAGATTGCGTGACTCCGTTCCCCTACGGCGGGCGCTACCGGCAGATCATGGTGCATGTCGATCAAGTCAAGCTCGAAGCCCACCAAATGAGCGTGATGGATGTAGTAGACTCGCTCAACAACTCCAACCTCATTTTTCCCGCGGGAGAGGTTCGCATTGGCATGAAGGACTACAACATCTATGCCAACAGCCAGGTCCCGGTAGTGGATCGGGCAGCCAGTTGGAACAACAGCCTCAGCAGGCGCAGCAAGAAACCAGTCTTACACAGAAACGTAAGGTGAATCTGGACTCGCCTCATCTGACTGATTTAGAATCAGATCGCTTTTTTGGCGAGGGACAGCGTGTCCTGCCTGTGGTAGATCCGAGTTTTTCATTGTCCCTGCCGAAGAGATATTGGTTCGCAGAGCGCTACTGAGCGATGCGAAGATCATTGCTCCAGACACAGCTACAATACACCACATAACCGGCACTGCAGCGACACTTCGCTACTAACCAGCGTTGACAGCAAGCCACGGAGCCGCCCATCCAGCTTCGCTGGCAGAGAGTGAGGGAAGATGTACAGAAACATTGCCGTGGCCTATAACGAATCTCCAGAGGCCGATCGTGCTATGGCTGCTGCGATTCATCTCGCGAAGGCTCTCAATGTCGGGCTTCACACGATCACAGTGATGGAAAAACTTCCACCCTACACAGCATTCGCTGCCGGTTCCGATCCTGCCATTGCCTGCCTTCTCGAAGAAGATCGCTTGAAGTTCTACGAACAACTGCAAGCCAAGGTGCGGGCGGCTGCGGCGCGCGAAGGAGTCCAACTTGTCACTCATCTGATGGATACAGAAACAGTCGGCGGAATCGTCAACTATGTTTGTGAGCACAACGTCGATCTACTCGTGATCGGATTGCATCGCCGTTCTGACCGTGTGTCACGTCTCTGGAGCACGGTCTACACAATTGCTCAGAATGTTCCGTGCAGCGTGCTAGGCGTCCATTGAGCGGGTGGCTTCATCATTACGTAGCGGCTTTACGCGGGAAGCTAGTTTATTGTCCGAACGAATGGAGAAAACGGTATGGGCGCCCTAATCCCGTTACGTGACGCATCCCGCCGTCCTGCGCGCATTCCCGCCGTTACGGCCACGATCATCCTGGTGAATTGCGTTGTGTTCATGTTGGAACTGGCGGGCGGCGATGCATTCGTGGCCACCTGGTCCGCAATCCCCGCGCAGATTTTCTCCGGTCATCACTGGATCACGTTGATTAGCTCGATGTTCCTGCACGGCAGTTGGTCGCACATCATCGGCAACATGATCTTCCTATGGGCCTTTGGCCCACAGATCGAAGACGCAATGGGCCGATGGCGGTATCTTGTCTTTTACTTCGCCGGTGGGTTGGTGGCGATGCTTGCACAGGTCGCAGTGGACCCCCACTCCACAGTCCCAAACCTTGGCGCCAGCGGTGCGATTGCAGCGGTGATGGGCGCATTTCTGATTACCTATCCCCGCGATCGGATTCGTTCGGTTTGGATCTTCTTTGTGTTTATGGGGATCACGTTTATCCCGGCCGTATTCCTAATCGGCTTCTGGTTTCTCAGCCAGCTCATCGACGCCGGCTCAGTGGCCGACGTGCAGACCGGGGGGGTGGCGTATATGGCGCACGTGGGCGGATTCGTCTTCGGGGCTGTGACGGCACGGCTGTTCGAAGACCCGCGACGAATCGCCCGGCAACAGGAGATGGATTGATTTCGATGATGGGCGCACCAAGCCGGATTTCCAGCCAGTAGGCTGGATGTTACCCCTGGTTCCGCCAAGCTGCTCAACGCTTGGCCCTGTATTTCAGCTCATGAGATGACGGGACAGCCCCACAGCACAGTACGCTCCGAAGCCGAGTAGGATGAGGCCCAGGACTGTGTTGGCGAGGCGGAAGAAGGTGGCACCGATGCGGTTGGGAATGAAACGGACGACGATGACGAGCGCAGTGAACCATGCCATCAGTCCAATACCGACCATCAGTGTTCCCAACCAGGGGGCCCTGAA
>Ga0326728_10020056_pt1 | contig 12834 bp, 13 predicted proteins | sample MB3enrmetagenome_FD_207602 | JGI IMG/M metagenome (GOLD analysis project Ga0326728, IMG submission 207602) | Lab enriched peat soil microbial communities from McLean, Ithaca, NY, United States - MB31MN | ecosystem: Environmental > Terrestrial > Soil > Wetlands > Peat | place: USA: New York...
GCTTGCTTTTTTGGCGCGCTCGCTTTTGACAGGGACGCTGGCCCGCGGCGTGGAGATCGCGCTCGGCGCGCGCACATCGACAGACCTCCTCTTCGTGGAGCGGTTTCGTGACATGGGCGTGCCTGTCCACGAAGCAACGGAGGACGGCTCGCGTGGCGCCGCGGGCCGGGTAACGGAGGTTGTGAAACAGCTTCTTGCCTCTGCGCGCTTCGTCAAAGTCCAGGCATGCGGCCCCGAAGCAATGCTCGAAGCCCTTGCCGAGGTCTGCCGGAGCGCCGGTGTTTCCGCTGAGCTTTCCTTCGAGGCGTACATGCGCTGCGGTATCGGTCTGTGCGGTGCATGCGAACACGCGGGGAGGCTCGTATGCATGGACGGCCCCGTGTTTTCCCTGACGGAGGTGCGGAGTGTCGGTCCGACCGTTCTACAAAGCTGACGGCTGCGCCATCCTGAACGTCGACGGGTTCTCCACCAGGGCCGTCACACAGGAAAGCATCGGCCTCATCGTCACGTCCCCGCTGTACAACTTGGATATTGCCTACGGCTCCCATGATGACGGCCAGTCTTACGAGCGCTACCTGGATTTCAGCCGCCGCTGGCTCGCCCGGTGCCACGCGCGGCTGAAGCGCGACGGACGGATGTGCCTCAACATCCCGCTGGAAAAAAATAAGGACGAACAACAGAGCTTGGGCGCGGACCTTACCACGATCACCAAGGAGATTGGATTCAAATACCACTCCACCATCGTCTAGAACGAAGCCAATATCTCCCGACGCACCGTCTGGGGGGTACTGGATGGAGCGCTTCCGCGCCGTACGTGATCGGCCCGTTCGAGCTGATCGTGGTCCTCTTCCGCGAGAGCTGGAAACGCAGCTCGGGAAGCGGGGAGTCCGACATCAGCCGCAAGGATTTCATGGACTGCACCAACGGTTTGTGGACGTTCAACGGTTAAAGCAAGAAGCGCACGGGCCACCCCGCGCCATTCCCGTTGAGCTGCCGTGGCGCTGCATCCTCCTCTTCAGCTTCAAGGGCGACCCGGTGCTCGATCCTTTCCAGGGGAGAGGCACCACGCTCGTGGCCGCGGCGGAATGCGGCAGGCGGGGCGTGGGCATCGAGATCGACGAAAATTACTGCGCTCTGGCACGGGACCGGCTTGCCGCCAAGCTTGAAAAAAACGCGCTTTCCCGTCACCATGGGGTTAGTGAAGATCAGGATCATCATCACCGGAGGAACGTTCGACAAGGCCTACGATGAGATTCGCGGGAACCTCACGTTCAAGGACACACACATGCCGGAGATCCTGAAGTTCGTGCGATGCACGGTCCCTATCGAGCTCGAACTGAACCAGCTCATCGACAGCCTCGACATGCAGACCGCAAACAGGCTTTCTATCCTGGAGTCCTGCCGAAAGGCCCCGGAGGAGCGGATCGTCATCACGCACGGCACCGACACGATGACCGAAACCGCTGAGGTTCTGGGAAAAGTCGGGCTGAAAAAGACCATCGCCATGACAGGCGCAATGGTCCCCTACATGGTTAATAGCTCGGATGCGGTCTTCAACCTCGGGTGTGCGCTCATGGCCGTGCAGCTTGCCCCCGTGGGCGTCTACATCGTGATGAACGGGCGGCTTTTCCCCTGGGATGACGTCCGCAAGAACAAGGAACGGGGCGTTTTCGAGGAAAAGAAGATCTGAGGTCGGTCCAAGAGGCAGATTCGAACCCGACTGGGTGAGAACGATATTTCCGAGGAAATCAGGGGGAACGGATGCTCGACCTGGGAACACGCTATATGGGACTAACGCTCGCGAATCCGTTGATAGCGGGGAGCTCCGCCCTCACGGCCACTGTTGACGGCGTGAAAAAGGCGGAAAAGGGTGGCGTCGGCGCAGTGGTGCTGAAGTCGATCTTCGAGGAGGAGATCGCGGCTGAGTACGACGGGGTCCTTGCCGAGGCAAAAGCCAAAGGCTTGAGCCTGGAATCGTACGAGTACTACGACTACGAAGTGCGGGGAGATCGTATAGCGGCGTACGTAGACCTTGTCCGCGGGGCAAAAAAGGCCGTGCGGATTCCCGTGATCGCGAGTATCAATTGCACGTACTCTCATGAGTGGGTGACGTTTGCCCGGGAATTGGAAGCTGCCGGAGCTGACGGCCTGGAGCTCAACATGTTTTTCCTGCCGTCTGATCTGAAGCGCTCGAGCGAAGAGCGGGAAAGAGACTACCTCACAATCATCGCCAAGGTCCTAAAGCAGGTCCACATCCCCGTGGCGCTCAAGATCAGCCCGTATTTCTCCACGCTGGCGCAGATGATACAGAAGCTTTCGGGTAGCGGCATTGCGGCGATTGTGCTGTTCAACCGATTCTACTCGATTGATTTCGACGTGGAGAAGCTCGCCGTCACTTCGGGCGCCGGGTTGAGCGTCCCCGCGGAAATCAACCTGCCCTTGCGATGGGTGGCTCTGATGGCCCGGCGCGTCAGTTGTGACCTTGCTGGCTCCACGGGGGTCCATGACAGCGTGGGCCTGATCAAACTGCTTCTTGCGGGGGCAAAAGCTGTCCAGGTGGTTTCCTCTTTAAGCGCCAATGGCGCGGGGCATGCCGAGGTGATTCTTGCGGGTCTCAACGCTTGGATGCAGCGTCACGGGTTCAGGGCGTTGCAGGACTTCAGAGGCAAGCTAAGCCAGGCGGAGAGCGAGGACCCTGCCGCTTACGAACGGGTGCAGTTCATGAAGCATTACGCATAGGAGGAGAACCATGACGGAGCTCCTATACTACAAAGATTCGTACAAGCAGGAGTTCGATGCGAGGGTGGTCGAAGTGAACGCGGCGGAAAAGGCGGTAGCGCTGGACCGCACCGTGTTCTTTCCCGGCGGTGGAGGCCAGCCCTACGACCGGGGATGGCTCGGTAAGTCCGCGGTGACGAGGACCGCAAGACAGGGCGAGGTAGTGTGGCACTTCCTGGACACGGAGCCTCCTGCCGTCGCTGCCCAGGTGCACGGTAAGCTGGACTGGGGGCTTCGCTACAAGCTGATGCGCACTCACACGGCGTTCCACATCCTTTGCGGCGTCGTCTTTCGGGATTGGAAAGCGCAGGTCACTGGCGGCAACATGGAGCCGCTCAAGGGACGCATGGACTTCGAGTTCGAGACCCTCCAGCGGGAGCTGGTGGCTGAAATCGAAAAGCGGGTCAACGCGGAAGTGTCCGCCGCGCGCCCTATTCTCGCGCGGGTACTGCCGCGGGAGGAAGCGTTCAAGATCCCGGACCTGATTCGCACTAAGATCAACCTCTTGCCGGAGGACATTCGCGAGGTCCGCATCGTCGAGATCCAGGGCCTGGATCTCCAGGCAGACGGCGGCACCCATGTTGCCAACACGAAAGAGGTGGGGATCATCCGCGTGGCCGGTTACGAGAGCAAAGGCCGGATCAACAAGCGGATCAAGCTGGAAATCACGTAGTCCACGATTGTTCTATGATAGTTACACGCAAGCTCAAATTCATTGGTTGTGAGATCATCTATCGGGAAGCCTGCCATCTGGCGGCCACCTCAGCGGCACAGATCGATGTGGAGTTCCTCCACAAGGGTTTGCATGACCTGGAGACGCAGGACATGGTTTCCAAGGTTCAGGCTACCATCGATTCGGTGGATTCCGACGTTGGCTATGAGGCCATCCTCCTCGGATATGCCCGCTGCAATGACGGCCTCGTAGGCGTCACCGCTCGAAGGATTCCGCTCGTGGTGCCGCGCGCACATGACTGCATCACATTTTTCTTCGGATCACGGCCAGAATACCGAAAATACTTCGACTCCAATCCCGGCACCTACTACCTGACAACCGGGTGGTCGGAACGCAACACGAACCCGTTGGCCGATGACCCTCAGGGGCTCAAAGCCTATGACAAGCCGGCGTACGGTCGGCAAGGCGTCATGGGCAAGCTCGGGCTGACGGAATCCTACGAAGAAACGGTGCGCAAATACGGAAAGGAAAACGCGGACTTTCTGAAAGACATGCTCGGGGATTGGATGAAGAACTACGACAAGTTCCTCTATCTGCGCATGGGAGTTTGTGACGAGGAGCCGTTTGTCGAGGCTGCGCGAGAAGAAGCCGCCACACGCGGATGGCGGCTGGAGACTCGAGACGGAAGCTTGGCTCTCCTCAGTAAGCTCTTCAACGGTCCTTGGGACGAGGACTTCGTAATCGTTCCACCGGGCGGCAGGATCGTAGCGCGAAACGACGAACGCATCCTGGATGCGGAGCCGCCCGGCAGCTTCACTCAAACCTAATTGGCCCAACAAGTCCGCCGGAAACCTCCGGCGGGACTCAGGTTTATCAAGACTTCTGGTTCACGAACTCCTCGATCTTCTCGAGAAGCTCCCGGGCATTCTTGTTTCCAGACTTTTCCAGGATGATGTACTGCTGGACTGCTTTCGCAAGGTTGCCCTTCTGGAGATAACCCTCACCATAGTACTCCCGTGCCTCGGGGAAGTTTGGTTTTAGCTCTAAGGCCTTGTCATAATACGTGAATGCTTCATCAACATTCCCGAGCTTTCGCGTGCAAAAACCAAGCATGTTGTAGGCTTCGGCGTAGTCCGGCTTTAGTGCTATTGCGTTCTTGAAATCGCTGATGGCTTCCTGATACTTGCCGGCGTCTGAGGCGGCGTACCCTACCTTATACCAGTCTTGCGCGCTGGTAGGAATGCTCGGCGTGGCCCCCGCCGAACCCATTCCGCCACCGCCACCGCTTCCCGAGCCCGCCGCGAAGGCGGTTCCTGCGACTGCAAGCAAAAGCAACAAGACAATGGTCCTTCTCATATTCTCAACCTCCTCCGGGTCCGACTTTGCTAGCCCGTTAGCAAATACGCTTTTTCCTAGAGATTGGATTGGTGGAACAGGTGCTGCTTCAGGCAAGTGTTACGGCCAGGGAAAGGCGGTCCTCAGGGCTCAAGGGAGGGGGGCGTCAAGCCTACAGAGTCCTATCCAGGGGACGCTCCCAAGAGCGGGTCAAGCTTCGCCGCCGCCAGCTGGAACTCCAGCATGAGTCACCTGCGGATTCCCGTGTCTGCCAGGCCGAAGCGCAAGCCGTTGAGGTTGAGCTGCCACAGCTCTGTCATGCTCAATCCGATCTCGTCACGGGCCCTTTGCCATTCACGCAGGAGATCGGTCGAAAAGAAAGGAGGATCATCCGTGGAAAGGGTGACCGGCACTCCTGCCTCCATCATGCGGCGTAGGGGATGCGCGGCAACCGAGGGGACCACTTTCAGGCATTCATTGCTCGTGAGAGCGACGTCGCAACAGATACGCCTTTGCGCAAGGAGCGTGAGCACTTCAGGGTCCTCGGCGGCTCTGACGCCGTGCTCGACCCGGCGCACGGCGAGGTCCACTACAGCCTGGCGGACGTGTTCGGCGCCGCCCGTTTCTCCCGCGTGCGCCACTGTCGGATAGCCCGCGCTCCGTGCCCTGTCGAACCACCGAGCAAAACCTCTCCTTGGCAGTCCGGCCTCTGGTCCTCCGAGCCCAAGCGCGACGATGAGAGGGTTGGCCTCCTGCTCCAGCAGCTCGAGGGTGTAGGGAGCGCTCGCATCCGCCGACTCGCCCGAAATGTCGATGATGATTCTGACCACTGGCCCTCCACCCGACTCCGAGTCCATAAGCCTGCGGCTGACGATCGAAAGCGCGCGTTCCCCGCCGATGCCGAGCTTCTCGTGGTTATAGGGGGTGAAGTGCACCTCGGCGTATTGTATATTCTGCCGGGAGCATTCGCTGAGAAAACGTCCACCATCCGCCCATAGTCGCTTTCCGTGCGAAGGCAGGAACACATCAAAAGCCACAATTCGATTAATGCGTCGAAGTTCTTGAACTGATACAGTCTTTGCAGCTCCTCGAAGGTGCCAACCGGGAGTGCCACCTTATTGGCCTTTGCCATTGCCCAGAGGGTCTTCGGCGAGAAGTGCCCTCAAGGTGAAGATGCATTTCGGCCTTGGGTAGCCGGGCGATTAGCTCATCCACGGAGGCGCACGACCCCCTTTTTCAGGATGATGTTTGCATACAGGGCGGTCTCCCCTGTGGCAAGGACGGCAAATGCCTCTTTCGACCGGGCGTAAAAGGCGAACCGCTCCATCATCTCGAAATCCTTGAAACCCGGCTCATGGCGCTCAACGATGGAGCGGAACTCCTGCCAGATCAGGGGGTTCGTTTGGTCACCCGGTACGACGGACATCAGCGCCGCAGGCCGTTCTACGAAGGAGTCCAGCGGAAAGAGCGCCAGGATGGCGTCCAGGAGAAGGGGCACAGCGTGGCCGTCCGCCCTCACGAGCCTGCTTGCCATGCTGGCGGAAGGAAAGTTGCCATCGGCAATGACTAGCTCATCTCCATGGCCCATCTCGGCGATGATCTTCAGAAGCTCGGGAGAAAGTAGCGGCGAGATTCCCTTCAGCATGGATGCCTCCCGTTGGGAGGGACGGTAGCACCCCGGATAGCTGTCGTCAAGGAAGGACGATAGGAAGAATAAGAAGGACAGAACGCAAGGAATTGATCTTGGCGTGTCGCGGTCACTATATTGCTGCACATGAAGCAGATTCCGGCCATAGCGTTGTTTCTCTCCTTTGCGTTGTCAGCCTCGGCACAAAGCTCGGGGACAGCAGCGGCCACAGCGCCGTGCTCGGACCCGATGGCCGTCATGAAAGCCTTTTACGATTCCAACGACGCCGGACGTTTCGATGCAAGCATGAAATATGTCGCGGATGATGTTGCTTTTGCCACGTGGGCCACCGGAGTCAACGGCCGAATGATGGTCCTGCGTCATCTGAAAGGAAAGACGGCCTTGCGGAGCTTCTTGGGCCAGGGCCGAGGCCTTCGTAGGCGGCTTCCTGATTCACCGCCGGACGGCCCGAGGTACCGCGAGAACCGCGTCAGCGTTTCTCGGAACGAAGTGAAGTTCATGCTAGAACCGGACAGGAAGCGTTCCAACGGCGAGCTTTACGACTACTTCAGCGTGGACGCCATTCTGGACGGCTGTCGGATAAAGTCACTGACCGTGATCGAACAAATCACCTGGCTGTAAAGCGGGATCGACCGCCTTGATTGCACTCATGATCTCACCTACACTGTTTCCGCCAAGAGGGCGAGTTCATGGGAATGGATACGTTCTGGCTGAAGGATTCGCGAAAGCTTGTTGAGGTGGCTGTCGGACGAAAGCCGGCCGACATCGTGGTCAGCGACGGCAAATGGGTATGTGTCCAGTCAGGTGAAATCATAGAGCATACCGACATCGCCATATCAGGGCATCGCATTGCCTACGTTGGTGACGACGCGCGCCATGCGATCGGTCCGGACACAGTTGTCCTAGAGGCAGAAGATCGTTACCTCGTGCCGGGCCTCCTAGACGGGCACATGCACGTCGAATCCGGAATGCTCACTGTGACAGAGTTCGTAAGAGCGGTGCTTCCGCACGGAACCACCGGTATGTTCGTCGATCCTCATGAGATCGCGAACGTTCTGGGGATGCGCGGCGTGCGTCTTATGGTGGACGAAGCAGCGCAGCAACCCATCCATGTATTTGTCCAGGTGCCCAGCTGTGTGCCATCCGCGCCGGGCCTTGAAACTCCAGGCGCCGTGATCGGGCCGGCGGACGTGGAGGAAGCGCTCACCTGGCCCGGGATCATTGGGCTTGGGGAGATGATGAACTTCCCCGGAGTTTACAACGGCAACGACAAGGTCCATGCCGAGATGTCGGCGACACGCCAAGCGGAAAAGGTAATTGGCGGGCACTACCCTTCGCTCGACCTTGGGCTTCCCTTTCACGGTTACGCGGCGGGAGGGCCGCAGGATGACCATGAGGGCACGAGGCTGGAAGACGCCGTTGCGCGGATCCGGCAGGGCATGCGCGTGATGCTACGCTACGGTTCGGCGTGGCACGATGTTGCGGCACAGCTTCCAGCCGTGACTCGCGGGCGACTGGACCCTCGGCACTTCATCCTCTGCACGGATGATTCCCATTCGGAAACGCTCGTGACCGAGGGGCACATGGACAGGGTGCTTCGACACGCAATCAGCGAGGGACTTGCCCCGCTTCAAGCAATCCAGATGGCAACCCTCAATACGGCCGAGCATTTCGGCCTGAGCCGGGACATGGGCCAGATTGCCCCGGGAAGGTATGCCGACATGCTCCTGGTGAAGGACCTGGCTCAGTTCCGTCCGGACCTTGTCATGGCGCGTGGGAAGGTGGCTGCACAGAACGGGAAACTCCTGCTGGAGATGCCTTCGGCAACCTACCCTCAATGGGCAATGCATTCCGTCCACCTGCTGCGAAAGCTGATCGCTTCAGATTTCCGGCTTCCCGCCGGGCAGCTCGGCCCGCTGGCCACGGCACACGTGATTGGAGTGATCGAGAACCAGGCGCCGACCCGGCACCTGAAGCTCAGCGTCGCAGTAAAAAACGGAGATGTCACGCCGGACATGAAACAAGACCTCGCAAAGCTGGCGATCATAGACCGCCATCATGCAACCGGCAAGGTCAGCGTCGGCCTCGTCCAGGGGTTTGGGTTCAAGGCCCGGTGCGCCGTAGCAACCACCGTGGCCCACGATTGTCACCAGCTTCTCGTCGCCGGGACGGATGAAGAACAGATGGCGATTGCGGCCAACGCGGTTGCCGCCAGCGACGGCGGTCAGATCTTCGTGAAGGACGGGACGGTGATTGGCCAGGTCGTGCTTCCAATAGCGGGCCTTATGTCAAACAAGCCGGCAACGGCGGTTTCCGAACAAGCGGCCTCTGTGCTAGCAGCGTTCCGCCAGTGCGGGTGCACGCTCAACAACCCCAACATGCAGCTAAGCCTCCTGGGGCTCGTTGTGATTCCCGAGCTACGCCTCTCTGACATGGGGCTGATCGACGTGAACAACTTCAATATCATCCGCGTCCTGGAATGAGGAACCGCCTCGCGGTTGCCGCTGCGTAAAACGCCGTGGAATGGACCGCGAACGCAGCTACTCTTTCTCGAAAGGCGTTCCCATGGCTGAGGGAGGTGTGGCGTTCATTGCTCTCAAGATCTTGGCGACGGCCCGGCGCGCGGGAGCCGGCAACCTCGCCAGCGTCCGTTCGACCCACTCTGCATTTCCGATGTTCACGAGCAGAAGTGTGAGGATCATGAGAGGAAAGGGAGCGACCTGAAGGACCTGGGAAGGGACACCCGGGAGCGCCGGTTGAAGCACGAGCCCCAGCCACTGAAGCAGGGAGAACAGATAGGCGCCGAAAGCGGCCCGAAACGGATTCCAGCCCCCAAAAATTGTGATGGCAAGGACGATCCACCCAATGCCGTCCAGCCCTGAGATGGTCCCCTTCCAACCGGCCTTCACTGAAAGCGAATAGATGGGGCCCGCAAGACCGGCAATGGCTCCGCCGACCACCGTGTAGATGTAGCGCAACCTGTTGACATTAGCCCCTCGCACGTAGGCAGCGGAAGGCTTTTCTCCGATTCCCCGCAACATCAGTCCCGGGCGCGTTCGAAAGATGAAAACCCACGCCAGGCCGATGAGGATGAAGCTGAGGTACGTCATGATGTCCTGGCGGAAAAGGAGAGGGCCCAGCACCGGGACGTTACGGAGGAACGGGATAGGCAAGATGGAAAGACGAGGTCCCGTGGACCCCATGATCGGGTTACCGAGGAAGTAGGAAAGGTCGCGACAGAGAAGCGCCAATACGAACCCCACGGCGACCTGGGACTGGCGAAGCGTGATGCTCGCGAATGCAACTAGAAGAGCTATGAGCCCCCCGATGATCATGCCGCCAAGGAACCCCAACACTACATTACCGGTCGACAGCGCGATGGCAAATCCGCCCATTGCCGTGAGAAGAATGGTACCGTTCATGGACAGGTTAATGACGCCGGCCCGTTCGGAGATGGTCTCCCCGATGACGCCAAAAAGCACCGGCGCGGCGGCCGTGAGCACGCCGGCCAAGCCGACCAGGAGAAGGTCCAGGCTCATCCCGGGCCGCCTTTCGTCAGACGTTGGCGGACGCCCTGGCCAATGATGACTAGCAGCACGAGCGTCCCCTGCAGGACTCCGGCAAGAGAGGAATCCAGCCTCAGCACGATGGGGAGCTGGATGCTTCCGACGTTCAAGGCGGCGAAGAACAGAGCAACGGGCGCGGCAAGTGCGGCCTGGTAGTTCACGAGCATCGCCACCATCAGTCCCATGTAACCGTATCCGCTGGAGATTGCAGGGATCAACCGGTTGTAGACGGAGGTGACCTGGATGGCGCCGGCCAGCCCGGCAAAGATTCCGCAGAGAGCGAACGCCACCATCATGTATTGCCACGTTGGGACGCCGAGCAGATAGGCAGCGCTGGCGTTCTTTCCCACAGCCTTCAGCCGCAGCCCGAAGTACGTGCCCCTGATCAGGAAGTACACTACGAGGATGCCGATGACGGCGATGACGACGGCTGAAGGGCTGAGCCGCGACTGCGCGGTCAGAGTGGGCAGCCACAACTCGTGCGGAAAAGGCTCTGTCCCTGACATAGAGGCCACTCCCGGCCTTTTCCAAGGACCGAAAATCAGCCACAGGTTGAGCGCCGTGGCCACGAAGTTCAGCCCGAGCCCGCCGAAGATCTCGTTCACTCCGCCGAAAGCCTTCAGCGCCCCGGCCAGCATGGCCCAGAGCGCTCCGCCCACCATGCCTGCCAGGATGCCTGCCGTGATGATTATTCCGGGAGGAAGCCCGCTGGACTGGAGAAGTCGAAGCGCCCAGGTGGCGAAGATGGCCCCCAGGATGATCTGGCCTTCGATCCCTATGTTCCACAGCCCCACGGTGAACGTGAGGATGAGACCTGCGGTGACGAGGAGCAGCGGAACCCATGAAACGAGCACGTTTGAGATTTCGTCCCAGGTCCCCACGGCGCCGAGTACGATATTCGCATAGGCTGAAATCGGTGGCGCCTTCGAGATCAGGAGGACGATCGTGGTAAGGCACAGCGCGACTACCACGGCGGCACCCTGCAAGAGTGCGTTCAAGGACTGGGACCCCCGCTGGCTACGCACGCGCTGTGTCCCGTGGAAGCCGTTCCCACCCTTTGCCGCCGATCAGCTCGCCCAACTCTGCCACCGACAGCGAGCCGGCCGGCAGGGGCGGAGACACACGCCCGGCAAAGAAGACGATTACCCGGTCGCTGTACTGGAGGATTTCATCCAGGTCAGCGGAAATGAAGACGATGGCCGTACCCTGCGCGCAGCGCTCCTTGAGCTTGGTCCACACGTACATCGTGGATTCTATGTCGAGACCGCGGGTGGGATGTTCGAGCAGGATGAGGGAAAGCGGGGTACGAAGGAGCGCAAGAAGCATCCTTTGCTGGTTGCCGCCGGAAAGCGATTCCACGGTGCTCGTGGGAGCCCCCTTGATATTGAACGTCTTGATTCGTTCCGCGGCGAGATTGTCCGCGGCGCGGCGATCGATGACAAATCCTGCCCCTCCCTCGGAAAGAACGAAGTGCTCGGTAAGCGTCAACCCGGGCACTAGACCCCGCTCCAGACGCGCCGCAGGGAGGTAGACAACCCCCTGCCTCTTGAAGGAGTGGTAGGACTGCCCCGTGACATCCATCGATCCCAACCCGATACGACCCGCCACCGGACGGGTCAGCCCCGCGCACGCCGAAAGAAAGATCGATTGACCGGACCCCTCCATCCCCGCGAGCCCTATGACTTCCCCTGCCCGCGCCTCCAATGTAACGTCCTGGATCTGTAGCCTCACTCCTTCTAGGCAAACACGTTCAAGGCTCAGGACCGGCCCGCCGGCTGTGCCGCTTGTGCGGCCCGAGAAGGAAACTTCACGGCCGAACATCATCTGTACTAAGCCGCGGGTCTGGTAGGGCGGGGACGCGCTTCCCACCAACTCCCCCTGGCGGAAAACGACGACCTGGGAGCACAAGTATTCCACGTCCTCCAGTTTGTGCGACACGAAGATGATGGTGACCCCACGCGATGCGAGAGTCTTCAGGGTTGCGAACAGTTTCTCCTTTTGCGGTTGGCTGATCCCCGTCGTGGGCTCATCCAGGATGAGCACCTGGGCGCCGAACCAGAGCAGGCGCAGTATCTCCAGCTGCTGGCGTTCCCCGACGGTGAGCATATCGACGTACGAGTCGGGGTCGAGGGCGAAATCAAACTGCGACGCCAGCGCCCGAAACTCCCGGGCCGCCCCTTTCCGGTCGGGAAAGAGTGCGCCACGACGCCCCAAGATGAAATTGTCCACAATCTTCATGGGAGAGAAATCAAGGGGGTCCTGGTGGAGCATCCCGATGCCGTGGCTCATGGCGTCTGCTGGTGAGTGGATGGTAGCGCGCTTCCCGTCGAGGACGATCTCCCCGCTGTCGGGGAGGATGAACCCCGAAAGGATCTTCATGAGCGTGCTCTTGCCAGCTCCGTTCTCTCCTAGGATCCCTTGGATGGAAGAGGAAGAGATGTCGAGGGAGATTCCCGCGTTCGCGTGGACCGACCCGAAAGTCTTGTGGATGCTTCGCAGCTCAACTCGCATGAACAGCTTCTGTCACGTCCTTGGAGAAAAGGTCCAACCCGTAAAAAGGGGGACGAGACGATATTCATCTCGCCCCCGGCTTTTCACTAGACCGAATGCAGTTTACTTGGAAACGCTTTGGCCTTCCATGCCCTTAAGAAGCTCGGGGAGGTACCAAATCTGCTGGTCCGTGGGGACCATACCGGTCGGGACGTACACCGTACCATCCTGGAGGGCCAGCGGTCCCTTCCAGAGGTTCAATCCACCGGCAAGCTCCTTGATGAACCTGTCCACACCGGCGGAAGCTTCCTTGGAAAGCACGCTTCCCTTGTTGAAGCCGACGG
>Ga0326728_10020057_pt1 | contig 12834 bp, 17 predicted proteins | sample MB3enrmetagenome_FD_207602 | JGI IMG/M metagenome (GOLD analysis project Ga0326728, IMG submission 207602) | Lab enriched peat soil microbial communities from McLean, Ithaca, NY, United States - MB31MN | ecosystem: Environmental > Terrestrial > Soil > Wetlands > Peat | place: USA: New York...
GGGCGACGGCGCGCTTGCGCAGTTCGGTGAGCGTCTTGTGATCCAGCTTGCGGCCATCTTGTCGTTGCATGTGCACATCGTATCATAGACCAGGAAAATGTCTATACTATTATGCACGGATTAGTATGAATTTTGTGATTGTTGTTGTAGATGATGAAACCATATTGGCAGACACAGAGAAACAGAAAGCCTTGGAGAAGGGAATGCGAGCGCTTGCCAAGACGATGCAGTATGAATACAAAGACGCAAATGGTAAAGAGCATTCAATCTCATTAGACGATTTTGACATAATCTTTCCTGATTCTTCGCACAAGGATGCTCCAATATTTATGATGTTTCCCACTTTAGTCACAATCAAGAAGCCTCAAAGCGCCGATGGTCACATCAGCGAGGATGATTTCCAGAAGCAGCTTAAAAAATGACTGCGCACGCGCAATTAAAATTACTTTGTTATGAATACAAATCTCAAAACGGTCTTGCTGTTTTTCGCCATTGCCCAGAGTGTGTCTGCCACGACCAACAACTATCCTGTTGCACCTAGCGTTGGTGCCGGGCTGGTCGGAATTCAGGTAAAAGTCGGAGATACATCAATCAAACTGCCAAGTCCTGGCGATGAATTTGTTGAAGTCGGATATGACAACTGCGATTTTTTATCTTACCTTAGCGTGCCTGCCGAAAATCGATTAGTGTGTGCCTATGTCATGACTAACGATTTTAGCCGATTTTCCAAACGAGACCGGAAACTTCTTTTGACTCGTTACATCATGGTGCAAGTGTCACGGCAAGACGAAAACAGGGATTGCAGCGATGCTTGCTTTAATGATATGGTTTCCGGTGCCAAGAAGATTTTTGGCGGCAATTCGGACACGGCTATTTCCAGCTATTTCAAGGAAGAAGAAAATGAAATCAACCGACGCCTGAAATCACTGAATGTGGACGGCAGCGTCACCGTCGGTCAACCCGTGAAACTTGGATCGTTTTTTTCAATGAAAGACGCATACGCGTTTGGCATGATCGCGCCGTTAAGTTTTGCCAACAAAACTCTGAAAATGGGGGGATGCGCAATTCTGCTGCACGTGAAAAGCCGAACCCTGTTCATATATGTATACTCCGAATATAAAGGCCAACAAACTGTTCACTTTTTGGGAAATCTTGGCGAAAAATGGATGAAGCAAATCATAGCCGCAAATGCCGAGTGACTGTATGTCATTGCCATCCACAAAGGAAAAGCGGTCAACCCTGCACCTATTTTTGACTCCTGGGGCAGACTGTGATCTTTCCGCTGTCGCTCTGCGTTGCTGAAAATCTCAGCCACTTCATCCTGACTCCGCTCAAGGCGAGACTCCGTCGCAAAGCAAGGGAGATTGAGGTTGAACGACCGCTTTATCCGCTCTCGTTCAACGGTCGCCATCGAAGCAATTTGTGGCGACAACAAATTGCGAAGCGATTGCAGACTGCGCCGAGAGACGTAGCTTGGGCGCATGGCGAAATCTTCCGGGTTGTTTCCGATCACACCGAAGGCAAGATCAAAAACATTCTTGAATCTGATGTGTTGCGAACTGCGGGTGCATTGTCGCTTTTGGGACTGCAGCTTGGCCCATACGTCGGGAGATTCTATGACTGCGATCCCAGCCACTTTCAGTTTCTGAATCTGTTGCCCTACGCGTGCCCCGTCGAAATCAAGAAGCATTCGCGCGACTTCAAATACCAGATGCTGCGCTACAAGCCGCTGCCTCGCGCGGTGATTCTTTGCGTGGACGACAATCTGGTCAATCGTCCGTCTCACATTGACGTTCTCGAACTGCGCGAGTTGTGTCGGTACCTGAGCGAGACCCTCGGCAAGGGCTGAGTCATGACCAGCCGCGCCCAGATTGAACCGATTGTGACCTCGATTCCGGCGGAGCGACAATCCTTCGCGCGGCATTATGGCGTTCACCCTTATTTCACGCGGCGTCCGGCAAATGTTGTGCACGCCTACATCCAGCGGTACTCGCAGGCAGGTGACACCGTGGTTGACCCGTTTGGCGGCACGGGCGTTTCGGCCATCGAAGCTTTGCTCTCAGGTCGAAGGGCCGTCCACAACGACCTGAATCCTTTCGCCAACTTCATCACGGCAAATATCGCTGATACTTCCTTATCCTCGGTTCAACCGTTGCGGCAGGCATTTGCCCGCGTGGAAGCGGATTGCGCCAGCCAGCTTCAACGGATCGAGACTGTCAGCGAGACGGAGATCCGCGAATTGTTGAAGCGTTTGCGTCTGCCTCCCAACATACCACTGCCGCGGAATTCGGATGCGGAGTTTTTCTACGATTTGTTCACTCCGCGACAACTGGCTGGTCTTGCCGTGCTGAAAGGGGCCATAGATGCAGAAAAGAACGAGCGCGTGCGCGGCGCGCTGCTGTTGGCGTGGTCGGCATCGGTGGCCAAGCTCAACAAGACGTTCCTTTCCGCCCAAGGCCGTGCAGAAAGCCGTGGCGGATCCAGCATTTTCAGCATCTACCGTTACAAATTGGCAAAACAACTTGTCGAACTGCCCATTTGGGAGACGTTTCGCGGTCGCTTTCTGAACGTCCTCGAAGCCAAGAAGGAAGTGCTGCAAGCGCGCGATCACTTCAACCAGATGCACACGGGGGACTGGCAAATCGACAGCCGCAAGCATTTGAAAGTTCTGGCTCAGGATGCCGCCACGCTGTCTCGTGCCATCGGTTCGCAGAGCGCGGATTATATCTTCACCGATCCGCCTTACGGCGCGCATATTGCCTATTTGGATCTCTCGATTCTGTGGAACCACTGGTTGGGATTCAACGTGAGGACGGAAGCCCGGCAAGCAGAAGCCATTGTCGGCGGCGAATGCGACCTTTCGGAAGAGCACTACAAACGCAAGTTGGCCGACAGCATTCGTGATTGTCTGGTGATGCTCAAACCGGACCGCTGGTTTTCCATTGTGTTTCAACACTGGGACACATCCTACTTCGCCACAATCCTGGAATCTGCCAGCGAAAACGGGGCGGAACTCCGTGCAGCGGTCACCCAAGAACGCGACGTGATCTGGTCGATGCATAAGAAGAAGAACTCCGAGAGCGTACTTTCAGGCGAAATGATTCTGACCTTCTACAAGCCATCTTCCCCCCGTCGCGCAATTCGCCGATCACATCCTGTCGGGGCGTCTCCAAAACCTCTGCCTGAAATCCTCGATTGTGTGTTGGCACAGAACGCTGAGAATGGCGAGGCTTTGACGAGTGAGTTCATCTTCAACCAAGCGATTCTGGAGGCGTGGAGGCAACATTGTCTCTCTGCCCTCTGCGTCACTCGTGAGGATTTCGCGCAGCATCTGCGCATGCGCGGCTGGAACTACAACCCGAAGACAAACCTGTGGAGCAAGAAGACGGTTGCGCCGGAACTGCTGGTGTTGCATGAACCCCTTGGGAATTACACCCCACCCCCTCGAGGCAAGTCGAAGAAGACCTTCGTCAAACACAGACAGGAAAGAGAATAACTTCTGCGAAATGATTGTGTCAGCTTTGGTCGCTATTCGACCTTTATGAACTGACGGAAGAGGAGCTTAGGATTGTGCAGCGAAAGTTCGAAACTCTTCCAACTCTCAATTGACACCATCGGTGGCGCTCGCTAACGTAGCGGCCTCTGATGGCGAGTATCGAACAACTCAAGCGCACGCCGCTTTATGCCGCACACCTGGAATGGGGCGCGAAGATGGTGCCGTTTGGCGGTTGGGAAATGCCCGTGGCGTACAGCAGCATCATTGACGAACACACGGCGGAGCGGGAATGCGTCGGCCTTGTAAAGGGACGGAGAAGATTCGGAAGAAGGGGGCGGTTTGGTCGGGGTAGTGCGGTTGATGGGGCATTTTCGCGGGCGATGCGCGGGGGAGGCGCGGATGATGAGCGGACAGGCGGTCAGCTTGACTCGTCGAAGGGGGAATGAGAGGAGGCCGGGGACGGCGCGTGCCTGCGCACGCAGGCGATACCCGGGGACGGCGCGATACCTAGACCTGCCTGCCCGCCTGCTGCTGCGCGGGCAGGCGCAGGCAGGCGACAGGCATCGCGCCCTACAATTTGAGAGGGGAGCGGCGCGAAACATCGGATGCATTCGCGCCCTACAATTTTTTTGGCAACTCGCCTTTCCTTGGCCATTCTTGGGCGGATGGGTCGGAAGCTGCGGGTGGAGTTTGGCGGGGCGAGCTACCATGTCCCGGCGAAACGGGATCGGAAATTGGCTGGGCGGATGGCAGAGGTGGAGGACAGGCTGTCAAAATGAAGATTGAGGGGAAGTGACCCCAAGGCGGTTGCAACCTTCATGCCAAGGTCCTCATTTTTGGAAAGAATGCTTTCGTGTTGAGGGGGTTACGCTTGCGATTGCCCCAGGCAGGCCAAAACCAATGGCTTCCGCGGAGAATTGAGTGGAAGATTTTGCTTGCAATTTGAACGCCGCGAGGTGTAAAAAAAGGCGACTTCTTGGAGAAGCTGTGTCCGATTCGGACACAGTAGTGCATTCGTCATGGAAGATAGCCACCGTGCAAACTCAGAAGGCAGAGAATCAGACCGGTCGCATGGCGGAAGGATTTGTAGCTTGGATGTCGAGCCAGAAGTCGCTTTCCGCGAGGGTCAACAACACAAGGGAAACATGAACATAAAAAGCTACAGTTCAATCGGCTCTTTTATTTTTGCAGCATTCGCCGCCGTAACGTTATCTGGCACGCCTCTCATGGCGCAAGTAGTCCTGCCGGTCGGCCTGTCTCCCGGCACACAGTATCAGTTGATTTTCCTGACGTACGATAGCTTCCCGACCCCTACCGATAGCAACATTGCGGATTACAACAGTTTCGTCACCACCGAGGCAAATCAAAACTCGACACTGGCGGCTTTGGACGTGCAATGGAACGCAATCGTATCCACCGCCACCACAGCGGCGAACGCCAACGCCCCTTCCAGCGGATTGGTATACAACACGGCTGGGACAGAGGTGGCATCGCCGACTCAACAACTGTACAGTGGTGCGCTGTTGGCGCCCGAGAATGGCTATGATCAGAATGGGTTAACGGACGGAGAGGATCAGCAGCCGCTGTTTACCGGAAGCACCGCGACCGGGGGCATAAGTCCCTATCCTTATGGTGGCAACCCCTACCATACGGAACTGGGATACACAGGCCTGAGTACCGGCGGATGGTTGGACGAGGGCTTACACAACACCAACCAGACGGAGACGTACCCGCTCTATGCACTAAGCACCGAGATCACTGTCATCCCTGAACCCACGACGTTCGGTCTCGTTGCGATCGGGTTGCTGAGCGTTTTGACCATCCGACGCCGCAAAGTCTGATTGGTTTAGCTTCTCAGTTAGGCATTGGAATGGGCCCCGCAGAGTTGCGGGGCTCGTTCTTTTGTATCCGGCTGGGAATCACGCAACTGGCCTGGTGCAGGTCAAAGAGGTCAGCCATTCACAGGGGACCTATGGAGGAACGACGAGGGGTCTATTTATTATTCATTGTGCTTGACGCTCGGTGCGAGCCGCGGGATGAAGTTGCGGGAGTTGGCGCGACAGGTCGGCGCCATGGACTACGGCAGCGTCCAGATGGCGGTGCGTCGCATCGGGGAACGGGACAAGTCTCTGCGAGAGACGGTGGGTCGGCCAAGGGAACAATTGTTTTATGTTGAGACCTAACGCCATTTCCGTGCGACAAACTCAAAACCGATCTCCCAGTCTCGCAGCGAAGCCTGTTCGTAAAAAACAGCCGTACTTCAACAGCCTGTTAGGCGACATCATAAGGACTTTTTCGCTTCAGCGGTGATGCGCTGAATGAACTCTGTCTTGCCGTTGGTGTAAGCGATACGGTCGTTCGGGTGGGCGGCCGCCAAATTGCATTTCAGCCGCTCGTAGGCTTTGGCGGTTTGTGGGTGAGCAATGAGATAGTCGCGAAAGAGAAGGCGCTCCCAATGCTCCTGAAACGTCCGCCGGTTGGTTACCATGTGAAGATGATGGGTGCGGACGCCTCGCTGGTCGCGTCGGATGAAGAACGCATACCACGGCGGAATGTCGTCTCCGAAGCTGGGACGCCAAAAGTAGTCATAGCTCTGAGCCTCAAGGATCGGCGCAATCTCGGCTCGCGCCGCTCGTAAGCTGGCAACCTCAATGAGCATATCCACGATGGGCTTGGCAGCGAGTCCTGGAACGGCTGTGCTGCCGAAGTGCTCGATACGCCGGATGATCCCGGCCGGAATGCACGAGCGAAGGTGCTCCGCCTCACGAAGGAATGAGTCGGGCCAGCTTGGGTCGTAGGGCACGATGCCGACATCCTCGCGCCTGGCTTTTTGCACGCGCTGTTCAAGTGTGTTCATTTCGCGGGAGATGTGCTGAGTCGCCTAGACATAATGGCTGCGTGAAGGGGAATGCAGCCGTGTGGCACCTCGAAAAGCGAAGAGATTGCCTCCATTGTGTTCGCGGATTGCTCCGAACGCTTTCGGAGTAGAGCCAAGATGGTTGGAGAAGCGAAGCTCCACCGAACCAAACCACCAGAAGGCAAGCCCATGAAACAACATCATAAGTGTATCGGGTTGGATGTCCACAAGGAACGCAACGAAGTTGCCATCGCCGAAGGCGGGCGAAGTGCGGCTGTATGGCAGCATTAGCATCCCCATTCCCGAATCATTCTCCGTCCGCTTACAGTGAATACCCGATTCGTCTGCCTGAACTGCAGACAGAGGCGGTCTTTCATCAAGTGAGGAATTCGACCAGCGAAGCCAACAGGAAAAGTGGAATCACCAACGTATAGATGCGGACCACGTCACGGATTCCTTCCGCAGGCAGACCCAACCACCGTTGCTGGCCGGCGTAGCCAAAACGCCCATCCGGCTTCAAAAGCGCCAAACCGAGCCGGACTCCAGCCCCGCCCGCAAGAGAATACGGCACTAGCTGTAGCAGCAGAACTCCAAGGTAATATATGCACTCGTACCCTCGAAGTCGGCTCGTATGCGCACCATTAACCGAGACAATGCCCCCGACCCAACCTCGATAGGCAGCGAATGGAAATGGAGGAGCAATTGCCAGCCCCATGATGGTGGACGGAACAGCTCCGAGGGCCAGATTACCGCTAAAATCCAAAAGTGCGGCGCGTAGCGGCGAGCCGCGTCTCAAGGCCGCCAAGGGCCCGGTGTTACTGGCACGCGCAGAGCCAACCAAATTGTCACGGCAGCGAAGCGCAAACGAGACCCCGGTATGCACCATGATTACGCCAGTGCCCACCCCCAGAACGTAGGTCAACCCGGTCCAGACAATGCACGCACGGGCCCGTCTCAAGGCCGAGAACACCGGTAAGTGCCATTTGCTCATTTGTAGGAGTTTAAGACCAGACTGGCTCCTCTGCCGAACGTGAAGCAGTGTATCCGCCGTGCCGCCAGAGAGCAAGTTGAACCAGCCAGCGTGATTCCATGTCGGGTGGTGTGCCGAGGGCGAGCTAATCACTCGCCCGTACCCGATTTCTTCGTCATTTCTTTGAATCTTGGTCCTCCGACTTTCGGGTAGCCGCAAGGTAGATGGTATAGAGGCCGCCCGCGAGCAGGAACACTGATCCGACAGTCGCCAGCGGCCCATCGAGAGGTGGTCCACAGTTCCATACCTGCCCTATTCTTCCGGTCACCAACCCTAAGGCGCCAGCAAATACTAACATACCGCCGGCCAAAAATCCTGAGATCCGGTTTCCCTTCTTGCTTGCAGCCAGAATGCCCACAACCAGCAACGCCAGGATTAACAGCAGGAACTTCAAGATATCAGTGGTTGAAGGCACCTTTTGCCTAACATTGTGGACATGCGTGGTTGCGTTTACGCTTGAAGCGTTTCACATTCGCATTATGAACCGTTTACCGATGCGGCGCAAGTCTGCCGCCGGTTCGCCGCCTTCGCCTCCATGGACGGCTGCCGTAGAGCAGCGTTGCGACTTTGCGCCCCCGACAACTCGCCACTTGGCGTGGGCATGGTGGATGCGGTGGAAAACCGGCTTGCGAGAGGCAAGGCTGTTGTGTATCTTAGAGCGCCATGAGCACCGTGCAGGAAATCGAAGCCGCCATCCAAGCGTTGCCCCGCGAAGAGTTGTCCAAACTCTGGCGGTGGTGGGATGAGTACCGCGAGGCCGCCTGGGATCGCCAGATCGAAGCGGATTTGGCAGCCGGCAAGCTCGACAAGCTGTTGGCGGAAGCTGACCGCGATTTCGAGGCTGGCCGCTGCACGCCGCTGCCGTGAAGAATTTCACCACGCCCCGGTTCTGGCAGCACTACCCTTTCCCTGTCACCGGAAATCCGCAAACATGCCGACCGCTGCTTTGCCTTGTTCGAACGTGACCCGCAGCATCCGTCACTGCAATTCCAGAAGAAAGGCCGGGCGTGGGTGGCGCGAGTCGGCCCCGGTCATCGTGCGTTGGCGAAGGAACGACCGGAAGGCCTGGTCTGGTTTTGGATTGGGCCGCATGATGAATACGAGCGTCTCCTGCGTTCACTGTAATGGCACAATGGGAGGAGGAACGACGAGGGGGCAGGTCTATTTATGATTCCTTGTGTTTGACGTTCGGTGCGCGCTGCGGGATGAAGTTGACAGGACCAGCGCAGAAGGTGGGTGGGATTGACTACGTGAGCGTGGCGGGTGCGACCCGGCGGTTTGCCGAGCTTGTCGGCAACGACAAGAAACTGGCCGCAGCAGTCGAACGCACGATGGAGACATTGAATAATAGACTTGACCCTATGTTGTTTACTCCGGACGTGATAACGTTTGATGAGCCATGCATATTCCTCCCAAATTGAAAGTGGGCGATCGGATACGAGTTTTGGCGCTCTCGCGTTCCCTCGGCGGTGTGATGCAACAAAGCGGTTTCACTGAGAGCGACATTGAATTCGCAGCCGGTCGCCTGAAGGCACTGGGACTGACCGTGACCTTCGGGCGTCATGTGAGGGAGTGCAACGCGCATCTCACCGCTTCACCCCAACACCGTCTGGAAGATTTCCACGAAGCCATTGCCGATCCATCAGTAAATGCGATTCTCGCGGTGGTTGGCGGCATTGGAGCTATGCAGATTCTGGATGGGATCGACTACAACGAAATCAAAGCGCATCCAAAGATTATTTGCGGTTACTCCGACATCGGGCATCTGTGTAATGCGATTCTCGCCCGCGCAGGAATAACGACGTATTACGGCCCGCAGTTCACCACCTTTATGATGCGGTTGGGGGCTGAATACACGATCCATCACTTCCGCGAATGTCTGTTTACCGATGCGCCCCTTGAACTGCAGCCGGCAGACAAGTGGAGCGATGATGCCTGGGGCAAGGATCAGCAGAATCGCACCTTCCATGACAACGAGGGTTTTTGGGCGATTCAGGATGGCGAAGCCGAAGGCACGATCATCGGCGGGAATTATTTCGGTTTGAATATGCTCCAGGGCACGAGCTACTTTCCGCCCCTGCGGGAGGGGATACTGTTTCTCGAACAGCCGGCTGACGGAAAAGCCACTTTGATGGAATTGGACGCCGGATTGCGCGCCTTGTCATTCCAGCCGGAGTTTCCAAACGTTCGGGCAATTGTCATCGGACGCTTCGCGAAAAGCGGCCGCGTGACCCGTGAGAATCTTGCGGCTCTCGTCCACGAAATTCCCGCGTTGCATCCTTTGCCTGTAATTGCCAATTGTGACTTTGGACACACGGCGCCCATCGTCACGTTGCCGATAGGTGGCCACTGCAGACTTTATGTGAGCAAAGGTAGGACGTCGATCACACTCACGCACCACTAAACCAGAACAAAGAGGCTGTTAAGGCTGAACTACGTATGGCACTCAATTTCCTGTTCAAAGGCCTCATCATCGGGTTCTCCATCGCGGCACCGGTTGGGCCGATTGGGGTTCTTTGCATCCATCGCTCATTGGCAGAGGGGAGACAGATTGGATTAGCTACCGGTCTGGGTGCAGCGACTGCTGATGCCACCTTTGGTAGCGTTGCAGCTTTCGGTTTGACGGCAATTTCGGGCTTTTTAGTTAGCCAGAAGCTGTGGCTCGGTTTTCTTGGCGGCTTATTCCTATGCTATCTTGGTATTCGCACTTTCATGAGCAGGCCTGCGAAGCGGGCTGAGGTGGTTCGCGGCAGCGGGCTATTTTCGGCCTACCTCTCCACGCTGTTCCTCACGCTTACCAATCCGATGACAATCCTGTCTTTCATTGCCGTGTTTGCCGGTCTTGGTCTTTGGGCATCGTCAGACTATTTCAGCGCGAGCATGCTGGCAGCCGGTGTGTTCGTTGGTTCGGCACTTTGGTGGCTACTGCTCAGTAGCGGTGTCGCGCTATTTCGATCGCGAGTTAGCGTCGGCTGGATGCGCGCCATAAACCAATCGTCAGGTAGTGTTATCTTCGCATTCGGTTTGTATTCGCTTTCGACATCTTTGTTCAGATAAGTCACGAGATGCGACCTAACTTCGATTCCTTAAACGGCAGAGTTACTCCCAGGCAAATCCGCTACCTTGCACACCACTGTAAACGGGGGGGAGAAGATTCGGGAAATGGGGGGAGAAGTTTCGGGAATGGTGGGCGGTTTGGTCAGGTTAGCGCGGTTGGGGGAGGCTTTCATCGCGGGCGATGCGCGGGGGAGGCGCGGATGATGAGCGGGCAGGCGGTCAGCTTGAGCCGTCGAAGGGGGAATGAGAGGATGACGGGGACGGCGCGATACCAGGGGACGGCGCGATACCTAGACCTGCCTGCCCGCCTGCTGCTGCGCGGGCAGGCGCAGGCAGGCGACAGGCATCGCGCCCTACAATTTGAGAGGGGAGCGGCGCGAAACATCGGATGCATTCGCGCCCTACAATGGACGAAGCAATCTTGTTCACTCTTTCGGGAACCGCCTGTCCGGTGGTGTGGTGAGCTAATCACTCGCCATTACCCGATCAGGCATCATGGTCGTCTCAGACGGTAAACCTGAGATGGGGGTAAGGGTTGTTTTATCATGCCTGCATCTCCCCGGCCGTTATTTCCAAGTAAGAATTTCCGGCTGTTTGCGAGCCACGGGCGGTGTTGCGCCGGCGGGCACGCCCACAATGATCGGCGCGATGGCCGTCATTTCAACAGGGATTTTCAGTTCCGCCTTCCACTCCGCCGAGTTCAGCGCCGAGACCGCAAAGCCGATGACGCAGGTGCCAAGCCCTTTTGCGCAGGCGGCCAGCATCAGGTTTTCCGCTGCCAGCCAGCAATCCGCCACGACAAACGGCCCCTGGTATTTGCTGTAGATGACGATCAGCGTGCCGGCGTTATAGAAAACATGGAAATCCGGTGCGTTCACCAGATCAAGCGAATGCTTTGCGTGGTGGGAATCGGAACCTTGCGCCTCGCTGCGCACCCGCTCCTTGGCGCTGTCCGACAAGCGGTTCAGCAGGGTCTTATCCTGAATGACGGCGAATGAGCATGGCTCCTCGCGCATAGCAGTGGGAGCATGGACGGCGGCATCGAGCAGTGTGCGGATGACGGCTTGGTCGATTGTCCGGGGTGTATAGTCACGCACGGAGCGGCGACGATAGATGGCATCCATTACGCTCATGGAAACTTCGGGCTTAGCGGCTTTCTGCCGGTTGTTCATAGCTTTCTCCATTGAGAGGATTTTTGTCAGGCGTTCATCTGGCTTGCGCAGAAGTGTGTCGGTGTCGGCGCTTGGATCACCTCGCGATCAGCTCGTCGCGTTCAAATAACCTGGTGCCGTTGGCGTCATAATCTCACTTCAATCCGACGTGTGCGAGCGATGGCGGTTTCTGGCCTCTTCCTCGGATCGCTGGAGCATTTCTGAAATATTCCAATCATGCGCTTACCAGTGTTGATCTGCGTGGTTCCGCTTACGCTCCAACCGTTTCAGATTTGAATTATGAAGCACTGACCGATGCGGTGCAAGTCTGCCGCCGGTTCGCCGCCTTCGTTGCGAAGTATCTTCCCCGCCCCTGACGCCTCAGGGCGGCCAACGTCTGAGGTCAGCCGCCGCCAGCCGCTGAGCGGGTGGCGGTTGGCTCGACCGATTTAGAGCCTTCTTTTTCGAGTTTCGATTTCAGTTCGCCAATGCGAAGCTTGGTGCCCTTGGTCAAATCGTCGTGCAAATATTCGCCGTAAGCCTTCGGGTGTGACTCCAAGAAACGCAGCCAGTCCTCCATCGGTTGCAATCCTCTGCTGTCTCCGAGGCGAGCCAACGCCCAGCAGGCGGCGTACGGGACATTGCCGCCGCCGCTACTCTTGTCGTCCCGGTCCTGGAGCGCCATGATAAGCGGCTGCAACACCCAGCCACGATCCGCCGCGTAAGTAAGCACCAAAGTAATCCTAACCTTGATTCGCCAATCGGCGTCTGACTGAAGGTGCGGTAACAGCAGGTCGATCTCCTCTTTCTTCAGCGGTCTCTTCTCTCCAACATGCAGAAGCTCTGTCACAACAGATCTGCGCGTATCGTAGACGGGTGACGAGAGACGGGTCTTTAGGTCCCCGACATCTGGCTCGTCTGCTCGTGAACTTGTAGGCCACGGCAGTGCAAGCAGGGCAACCAACGGGTAAGTAAGCGCGCTCATATTTGCTCTAACGATAGAGATAGCCGACGCGGTGTCGTGTCCGCGTTCGGCTCATCGAATGGTTATGCCGGCGCATCCTATTCTTCGCCTTCGAAGTAGTCAGCCCGGAACTCCTTGACGACATACTGATCTGAGAGAGCGCCCACCATCCACTTTTTACTGTCCGGATAGTAGCACGACGTGCCCACGGGATTGTCGGCAATCACATAATAAACAAAATCCTCTGTTCCAGCGTTGACAAGTTGATGGGCCTCCATG
>Ga0326728_10020058_pt1 | contig 12833 bp, 12 predicted proteins | sample MB3enrmetagenome_FD_207602 | JGI IMG/M metagenome (GOLD analysis project Ga0326728, IMG submission 207602) | Lab enriched peat soil microbial communities from McLean, Ithaca, NY, United States - MB31MN | ecosystem: Environmental > Terrestrial > Soil > Wetlands > Peat | place: USA: New York...
CATCAGAAAGGCCGTCCTTTTTCTGGCAACTACTACGCCTAGACAACGCAGTTATGCCTGAAATGGCGGCCTTTTTCCACTTCTAATCAACGCTAGACTGTGTACTTCTGGTGAGAAATCCGGGCTAAGGGTGAACTCTTCCAGGAAGACCTCGCCGGTTCCGATATTCGTCAAACAAGTGGGTTTGATCGCGCTGGCTATTCTTGGAGCCGTGTCCGCGTCGGCTGCCGCTTGGGCGCAATACCAGCCTGCCGATGGGCGATATCCGGTGATCACGGTGGCGCGGGTCGTACTGCACGATTCCCAACGCAACAAGGATGTTCCAGTCAAAATCTACTATCCGGACGGCCATGGGCCATTTCCGGTAATCATTTTTTCGCATGGCGCGCTGGCCTCGAAGGATGAGTACGGCGGCTTGGGGAAATACTGGGCCAGCCACGGTTATGTCAGTATTCATCCTTCGCATGCGGATTCGATTGCGGATAGCGGCTTCCAAGGCACCTTGCTCGAGGCCATCCATGATCCCGGCGCCTGGGAGAACCGGCCCAGGGATATTTCCTTCGTCATCGACTCGCTGGCGGAGCTGCAAGAACTGGTGCCGGGGCTTAAGGGGAAACTCGATCGCGCCCGGATCGGCGTGGGCGGACACTCGTTCGGGGCTTTCACTGCGCAGGCGATCGGCGGCGCAACCGTCTGGGTACCGGGCAGTCGCCGGGCGCATTGTTTCTACGACAAGCGAGTCAAGGCCGTAGTGATGTTATCGCCTCAAGGCGAAGGCGAAATGGGGTTGACCGCGCACTCCTGGGATAAGTTTCGCGTCCCTATGTTGCTGATGATCGGCTCCAAAGATTTTGGCCCGGAACACCAAGCGCCCTCCTGGCGCGCGGCGCCGTTCCATCGCGCGCCCGCCGGGGATAAATACGAGGTGGAACTCGCCGGCGCCACCCATATGATTTTTGCGGAGCGGTCCGTCGCCGCCGGCGCACCGGGCCACGGGTTCCAATGCGCCCGAATCCAAACCACCGCCTTCTGGGACGCCTATCTGAAGGGCAATGCGCTGGCGAAAGAATACCTGAAGACCAACGGACTGCAAGCCTTCAGCGCAAATGCCGCCACCTTCGACCAGAAATAACTCCGTTACTTCACGTTCTCGTCAATCCAGCGAATGAGAACTTGCGCGACCTGGCTACTATTCTTCTCCAGCATCATCATGTGGCCATTGCCGTGGACATTTGCGTTTTCAAGCCGGATATGCGTGTTTTTCACTCCGGCCTGCGTGAGAAACTTGGACGTACAGTGATCATAAGTGGCCCGGAAGGAAGCCTCGCCGGTCACGATCGCGATGGGGAGGCCTTTCAGTCGCGGCAACTGCCGCGCCGGATTCGGAAGCCAGCAGCGCACTTCGTTGGGATTGTCCGGAACCGCCTGCCGCACCGGCGACAACTGAGTGGGCTCGCTTGCGGGCGGGTCGAAGGTCAGCGGAACACGCGTTATGCCCCAGGCCCGCGCAGGCTTGTCGCTGTCCACATACCAATCCGCGCCGCCGCGGAAGGTGAGGTCATAGAATGGCGGGCCGTTCGGTTCGACGGCGACGAGACCCTTCACCAACTCGGGCCGCAGGTCGGCCACCTTCCAGCCAAACACTCCCGACTGCGAATGGGTTAGTAGAATAGCCGGACCGATCTTTTCCAGCAGCGCGATGAGGGCGGCGTCGTTGAGTTCCTCGGTCTTCACGCCGTTGGCGATGCTCTCCACCTGGGAGGCGTAGAACTGGTCGAAGAAGGGGTTGCCGGCCACCCCGGGACCGCCCGGCCACTGGGTGTGGAGGCTGGCCTGGGGAAACAGTTTGAAATTCTCCTGCCCGGTGAAGATCTCCTCCAGGTCGCGGACGGAAAAACGCATATAGGGCCCATAAGTCTCGGGGGCAGCACCCGAGCGCGCGCGCCCTACCTGGTCGACGACGTAGACCTCGAATCCCTTGGCCAGAAAATCGTTCGCCCAGCCCTGGCGGCCATCCGGCGTGCCGAGAAAATTATTGCCGGTCTGGGCGGTGCCATGCACCATGACTACCGGCCAACGGTGAGTGACCTTGCCGGACGAAAAGCGCTGAACGTACATTTGTCCCGCCATGAACTGGCGCGCGCCGTCGTTTACATATTTCCCACCGACGAAGAAATAGGTCTGCACGGCCGGCGTAGGCTTGCCCGCTGCCGGAGCAGCCGCCTCCCGGGGAGCGCCCATGGCGTAGGGCAGCAGAAACAGCATCGCAGTTATAGCCAGCGCACCGATAAAGGATCGTAGTTTCACGATAACTCCTGTTTCTTGCCGAAGATTTAACTGAGATTCGCGCCATAGTCTTCCTCTGCGAGCCACCGTGTCAACACAATTGCGATTGCTTATTCCGGTAACTGGGGTCAGTGGCCGGTGGCTAGTGGTCAGTAGGATTTCGGAAGATTTTATGGGATTTTGCTGCCCACTGATCACTGAACACTGGCTCACCGCACCAGCGAGTTCAGCTTCTCTAGGAGGTGCCCGGGATCGACGGGCTTCATAAGAACGGTATCGGCGCAGGGCGGAAGGTCCTCGTAAATGCTGTCGTCGGCACACCAGACCATGAGTTTCACGCCGGGCCGAAGCGCCTGGATCTTATTGGCGATACATTCGGGCGATCTATGGTCATGGCAGCACAGCGTGTAGTCGAGGATGACAGCATCGGTTGAGCTATTGGCGAGACAAGAAAGACCGTCGGCGATGTCACATGCGGTCAGAACCTCGTAACCCTGGTTAGTCAGTAAGAGCTTGACCGAAGGCAGCAGGTTTTTGTAACGGTCAATACAGAGGACAGTTGGTTTCCACGAAGACACACGAACCCCTTGGCTTCCATTGTATCGGATGCAGAAGGAGAGCACAGGGTTGTTGCGGATCGATTAATGCTGGTGGAGGCACCGGGGTTTAGAGGCTGCGGAAAAAGTACTTAAGGCCTGTCACCCTGAGCGGAGCGGCCTGCCTTTGGCCGCGTAGTCGAAGGATCCCTACGCGACCGTAACTGCGTGTGTGCAATAGGGATGCTTCGACTCCGAGCGCCCAAAACACGGGCGCTCTCCACTCCGCATGACACCCAGGGAATCGCCCCACTTTTCCGCAGCCTGTTTAGCCCGGTGCTTCCCTCCCCCCGCATGGTCACTCTACCATCTCGAACTTTTCCCGGGGATGATTGCATACCGGGCAGCGGTCGAACGCAGGCTTTTCCGCGGTATAGCCGCAGGTAGGACAGACGTAGTAAGCGGTCTTCTTCCTCATCTGCCCGATATGGGCCAGCGCTTCTTGGTAGAGCCGGGCGTGTTCCGCCTCCGCTTCCAGGGCACGATGAAAGGTGCGGACCGCGGCAGAATTCTTCTGCGCTTCGGCTTCCTTAATGAAGCCCGGATACATCACATCCCGCTCACACTCCTCGCCGGCGATGGCCGCAGCCAGGTTTTCGCGCGTGCTTTTCACCGCCGGAGTTTGAATTTCCGCCTGCGCCTTGCCGCCCATTTTGGCGATCACCACCGCGTGGTTGGCGGCATGGATTTGTTCCGCGCGAGCGGCGGCACGGAACAGGCTGGCGATCTGGCCATAGCCCTCCTCATCAGCCTTCCGGGCAAACGCCGTATAACGCACGTGCGCATTCGATTCTCCGGTGAAAGCCGCTTGCAGATTTTGCAAGGTAGTGGCTTCACGTGGTTGCACAGCAGATGAAGACATGTTGGTCCTCCTTGAGGTCGGTACAAAATCGATTGTCGAAAACACCGCAATTATCCGCCCGGCACAGGGTATGCCGCAGTGATTTAGGACACATCAGCGGCAAAGGTGGGTTCAACCGGCGAGGAACTTTCCTGCCGCGCGAATTAGGGCCGCGATCCCTCGCCGCGTATCCGCTCGATGCTACACAGCACCAGGGGCCGAGACGTAAGATAAGGAGCAGGATGAAAAGCACTGGTGATAAAACCCTTCCGGTGAGTTCGCAGGTGTTGATCGTGACGGGCGGCAGCCGCGGCATTGGCGCGTGTACGGCCCAGCTTGCCGCCCGGCGCGGTTATTCCGTATGTGTCAACTATTTGCAGAACCGCGAGGCCGCAGAGAGCGTGGTGAACGCCATGCTTGGCCAGGGCGGCAAAGCCATCGCGGTGCGCGCCGACGTCAGTGTGGAAGCGGACGTCATGGCGCTGTTTGAGAGTACAGAACAGCAATTGGGAAAGCCGACCGCTCTGGTCAACAACGCCGCTCGGCTTGAACTGCAAATGCGGCTGGGGGCAATGGACGCAGCCCGGCTGCAGCGAATGTTTGCCACGAACGTAATCGGTACCATGCTCTGCGCTCGGGAAGCGGTTCGGCGAATGTCTCTGCGTACCGGCGGCAGGGGAGGAAACATTGTCAATGTTTCCTCGCTGGCCGCGCGTTATGGCTCACCCGGCGAGTATGTCGATTATGCCGCGACCAAAGGAGCCATCGAGACTTTCACGGTCGGCCTGGCCAAAGAGGTCGCCCAAGAAGGTATCCGGGTAAACGGGGTGCGGCCCGGCTTCATCTACACCGGTCTGCACGCAGCGGGTGGCGAGCCGAATCGGGTGGACCGCGTGAAAACGCTGGTTCCCATGCAGCGGGGCGGACAACCGGAGGAGGTAGCGGCGGCGATACTCTGGCTGCTTTCGCCCGAGGCCTCCTACGTGACCGGTACTTTTATCGACGTGTCAGGCGGACGCTAGATTTGTTCGTATTCGTAACCGGGGGCCGCTACCTGGCTATTCGCTTGGTGCGCGATCGGTTCGAGCTGAGATTGCCGCCGGTTGGCGCGCCTTCCGCGAGCCCTTTCATCGCTTCGGTTACTATCCAACCGAAAACGGCTCACCCACTGTTGCAGGTCCAGGGCGAGACCGGATAAGTCCTGACACGCCCTGGCCGATTGCTCCGCCCCTGAGCTGGATTCCTGCGTGATTTTGGCGATCGACTCGATCCGATCCTTGATTTCCGTAGTAGCGCTGGACTGTTGGGCGGAAGCGGTGGCGATTTGGGACACCATTTCTCCCACTTTTTGCGCGGCGTTGATGATTTCCGTCAACGAAGCTCCCGCCTGGGTGGTAGTGGCCACGCCCGATTCCACCTGTTGGGTGCCGGTCTGCATGTTCTCGACGGCAGTCCGGGTTTCCCGCTGCACGGCTTCGATCATCTGGGCAATTTCTTTGGTGGCTTTGGTGGTGCGTTCGGCCAGTTTGCGGACTTCGTCGGCAACCACGGCAAAGCCGCGGCCTTGCTCGCCGGCACGCGCCGCCTCGATGGCGGCGTTCAGGGCCAGCAGGTTGGTTTGGTCGGCGATGTCATCGATGACGGCAACGATTTTCCCGATCTGATCGGAACTCTTCCCCAGCTCCGCGATCTTGTCGGCGGTAGCGCCCACCGAGGCAGCGATGGCGCGCATGGTCTCCAAAGCCTTATCCACAACCTTGCCGCCCTCCTTGGCGGTTTCGGCCGCTTGGCACGCTCCCTCTGCCGCGCGATGGGAGTTCTCCGAGACTTCGGCAACACTCGCTGCCATTTCCTGGACCGCGGTAGCCACCTGGACGGCCTGAGTGCTTTGCGCCTGGATACCCTGGGCGCTCTGCGTCGCTGCCGAGGAAATCTCCTCGCTGGCGCTGGCGACATTTTCCGCATTGTGTTCGATGGATCCGAGCAGACTGCGCAGGCTCGCCTGCATTTCGTTGACGGCGGCGGTCAGATCGGCAATTTCGTCGCGGGAAGAAGTCTCGATTGCCTTTCCGGTCAGGTCGCCGGAGGCGATCGCCTTGGCGCACCGCAACAGACTGCCCACATTGCCTACAATCCGGCGGCTGATAAAGACCGCCGCGCCACAGCCGATAATGGCGGCCAGCAAGGTGGTGACCAGAAGGGCAAGCTGGGTTGACGAGACCTCCGCGCTCAGGCCTTCGCCATCGGCTTTCATTTTGCTTTCTAAGGACTTGACCACCGCTTGAAGCGTATTGCGGGCCGGCAGCGTGATGGACGAGACTTCGCGGGACATGTAGCGGCCGGATTCCATCAGGCTTTCCGGTTTGCGCTGGTTGCGCAACTCGAAACAGCGCGCCTGTCCTCGGTAAATTTCAGAATACCGTTCCATGACCTGCGTCAAGTGTTCGCGATCCGCCGCCGATGCAAGCTGCGGGACCAGAGTCCGCAATGCGGAGATGTCCGCATTGGTTGCCTCCCATGCCACTTCCCACGCTTTTTGGGCCTTGTCTGCCATGGCCGGATCGTCATCCAATGCCAGGATATACTCGCGAACTTTGGCGGCGGATTGCGACGCCTGCGCATCCATGTCTTTGGCATATTCGACGGCGGGAACTGTGACCTTGACGGTCGTTCGATTGATGGCGTTGATATCGGTGAGCTTAACGTAGGTCACGGCCGCGCTACCCACCATCAAAACCAGAATTACGGAAAATCCAATTCCGAGTTGCTTAGCTAGCGAAAGTCTCATGATGGTCCCCTTCTGTTCGAGGCTTTCCAGTGGGTAGTCGGCAGGGCCCAAAGCGAGGAAGCATTTGCGCGGTTCCGGACCTAATCCATCCCTTAAATAACAAGATCGGCATTTGGCGGACGAAAGTTTAACGGTAAGGCCCCTTCCCGGCATCGGCTGATCGAAATCCGGTGAATTAGCGAGAGCCTAATTTCTGATCGGCCCAACCCTGCTCCGCCACTTGGCTTCCAAGCACCTGTGCAATCCCCTCCTTAGCGGGAGATTTGAGGAGCTGAAATGAACAGAAAGAAGAACGGTTTGCTTGTCAGCTGCGTGCTGGGCGCCCTGCTGATATTCGGTGGTTTGCTCTTTGGCCAGCCGCCGGCGCGAAATGTGAACCCGGGACGCCATCCCAACCTGGCTGCCGCCCAGCGGCTTTCCGCTCAGGCCTATCAGAAAATCATTGCTGCCCAACAAGCCAACGAATGGGACATGCAGGGCCATGCCCAAAAAGCCAAAGAATTGCTGGACCAGGTGAACCGGGAGCTGAAGCTGGCGGCGCAAGCGGCCAACAAGAATGCCCGTTAGCGATCGGTGATTGGCGAAGGTGTTTGTCCTTCGCCAAACCCTCTCGCCTGCACTTCGCCTTAGGCCGTAGCCGCCTTTGCTTCCGCGCCTTCCTCCAGGGCCATCCGGTGGGTTTCCGGCAAGCTCAATACCGCTCCGACGCTGATGACGGCGACAATCGAGATGTAGACCGAGAGCGACCAGATCCCATAGGCAGCGTTCAGCATGGTGGCAATCATCGGGGCAAGGCCGCCGCCGAGGATGGCTCCCGTCTGGATCGAAATCGACATGCCGGAATACCGGACGTCGGTCTTGAATTGCTCCGCAATGAAGGAACCGATGGGACCGATGGCGGAGATCAGCACATAGGCGGCGCCGTAGGCGAGATAAATGAGCGCGGTGTCTTTGGTCCGCAGCAGATAGAAGAACAGGAAAGCCATGACGAACCAGCAGGAATAGACCGAAGCGATGATTTTCTTGCGGCCGTAAAAATCGGACAGATACGAGAAGAGCAGGATGAATACACAGTTCACCCATGCCCCGATCATGATCCCGGTCAGGCCGATACTGTTGCGCACGCCAATCCTGGTGAGATAGGAGAGGGCAAAGGTGGAGCAGATAAAGAAGCAGGAATTATTCAGCAGGAATACGCACGCCGACAGCGCCAGGGTCTTGGGCGCGCTCTTAACCACGTGCCACAACGGGTTCTTTTGCGTCTTGCCCGCGGCCTGCATCCGCTCAAACACCGGACTTTCTTCCACCTTCATCCGGATCAGCAAGCCGACGATTACCAGCACGACGCTCGACAGGAACGGAATCCGCCAGCCCCAGCTCAGAAACTGCGCTTCCGACAGATTCAGCCGCACGATCAAGAACACGGCATTCGCGATCAGCAGGCCGGTAGCGGTCCCCAGCTGCGGCCAGGCGACATAAATTCCCCGTCGCCCGGCCGGGGCGTGCTCGGAGGCCATGAGCACCGCCCCGCCCCACTCGCCCCCGATGGCGGCGCCCTGGATCAGGCGCAACCCCACCAGCAGTCCCGGCGCGGCCATCCCGATGGTGCGGTAGCCGGGCACCAGGGCGATCATGAAGGTGCAGGTGCCCATAATCAGGAGCGTGGCCACCAGCGCTCCCTTGCGCCCAAACCGGTCGCCAATATGGCCGAACACGGCGCCGCCCAAGGGCCGGGCAAAAAAACCGACGCCAAAAGTGGCAAAGGACGCGAGGGTTCCCATCACCGGCGACAACTTCGGGAAGAACTGGTTGCCGAAAACCAGGGCTGCCGCGGTGCCGAAAATATAGAAGTCATACCATTCAATGGTTGTGCCAACCAGGGTCGCCAGCGCCACCCGAGTTCGGCTATCGCTCCAGTTGATCATCGGATGTCCTTCCTGATTCGCAGTAGCGGGCCCATCTTCACGGACCTGATACGCCATCGCCCAAGCCAGCTCTGGGAGGGAGCTATTCTGGCACAACCCACGGAACCTTGACGAGCACTTTCATCCTTAAATGGCTGCCAGGGAAACACACCAGCCATCCTCCTCACCCGCGTACAAACTCTGGCGGAGGATGGGACACCCTCGATGTTTGGTGGCTTCTAAGGGAGGCAAATCATGCTTGTCTAGGCAACACTTGCCGCCCACCTAAATGTCTTTGGTTCAATAGCTTACTGGCGGCTGCGCCTCGCGTATTCTCCAGCTTTTTTCACATCCCTTGGCACGGTAAGTGCAGCTCTGCTGGGTTTTGGGAATCGCTGTCTCAGGATTCACCAATAATTCCGGTGCCCACGGGGGTACTGTGCTTTCCCTATGGGCTCCAGGACGAGCTTGGTTGGGCAGTATCAGGTGCGGGCGGATACTCCTTGTGCCGAATGGGCTTGCAGTGGCATTCAGCTAAAAAAATCGGCTTGCAGTGGCATTCAGCTAAACAAGAGGCTCATTGCTGCCGATGAAGTTGGTAGAAGCGAACGACACAATGCGGCGCTAGACCGTATTGTGACGGACCGGCTGGGTGAGCACACCCGGCGCGAGGAGGCACTATGGATGTGCAGGACCACACGAAGCAGGCCTTCGTGGATGCGTGGAATTTTGGGGCACTGGCGCTTAACGCCTTGGCCCGAGGCGTCTGCCTGATGCTTTGGTGCGGGCTGGAACTTCTCCAGCGGATGCTCATGTGGGTACACGAACAGTTGCTGGGCCGCTCTATACCGACGCGCGCGACACGAATGCCTACTGCCGCCCGTGTCCAACGGACGATCCGCTTCCGGCAGATTGGGGTCAGATTGCGATGAGCTGCGGCGGCCTTCATGCTTCCCTTCCCACCCGCCGCCAGATCCCTTCGCTTTGCTCAGGGCAGGCTCAGCGCTTGGCTCAGGACGTGGAGGGTGAACCCAGCAAATCGCGTAACCCAGACGTAACCCGTAGCTCCGGGCGCGAGCTGTCCAACCCAGAACAGCCTGACTGTAACCTCCACCCTTTTACCAGCCCTGTGCTTCCTGCATCTTCTTCGGACCGGACGAAAAGGTAACTCGCCGCCCAGCTTTGGCGAAGCGTAGGGCCGGCCGGCGCCAACTAAGCTTCGTAGGAAAGCAGCACCATTTCCGCAGCCTGCTCCCGCAGTGGAATCAGCGACTGATACGCGGCGGAAGCGTGCCATCCCTGGACCGCCTCTTTGCCCGGAAAGCGGATGACAACTATGTCCGAGTGCGCATGTTCACCTGCGAGGATCGCCACTTTCTTTCCCCGAAAAACCAGTTCAGCGCCCCACGGTTCCAAGGTAGCCGGAACCCGGCTGCGGTACTCGGCCCATTTTTCGGCGTTCTTGACGGTAAGATATCCGACAACGTACGCATTACTCATCTTTCTTGACTCCTGCTCGGGTTTGGGGCCATCTGCAATTGGCGTCCACAGACTTTATAACAAACGACCGTTCGACCAACCTGCCGCGCCGGTCAGGCCATCTGTCCTTGCTGACCTGCCATCCTGTCCGTCTGCTCAACCATGCTTTAAGTCACCGGCAGGCACTCGGCGGGAAGGTCAGGGGAAACGGGGTGTTCTCCGGTTTCGATCTCCCAGCGGCACCGCTGCCCTGCCGGCAGACACTCGTTACCGAGGATTGCTATGCCTGATCATCGGACATCCGGAATCGACTCTCTGCGGGCATGGAGAGTGTGCTTTGCCGCTTTTGTGGAAGCCTTTGTCATCTTTGGGGTGAGCTATAGTTTTGGCGTTTTCCTCAAGCCGATGGCTCTGACCTTTGGCGCCGGTCATGCCCTTATGTCGACGCTCTTCGCGACCTTGACGGTCCTGAGCTTCTTTCTGTCGCCGGTCACCGGAGATCTGGCCGACCGCTACGGACCAAAGCTGATGGTCGCGTCCGGCGCGGTTCTGCTGGCGGCAGGGCTGATTCTTTCGGCCCATGTATATTCCTTTCCCTTGCTGTTTCTCACCTATGGAGTGGGGGTTGGTGGCGGCGTAGCGTGCATCTATCTTCCCTCCGTGGCAGCCGTTGGCGAATGGTTCAAAGTCTATCGTGATATCGCGCTGGGTATCGCGGTCAGCAGGATTGGGCTCGGAACTCTGGTGGCGGCGCCGGTGGCGGCCATTCTTATCGACAAATACGATTGGCGTACCTGCCTGGAGATTTATGGATGGGCAAGTATCGCTTTGCTCCTGCCCTGCGCTGCGCTGCTGGCCCAGCCCCCGCAAGCCCCCGGAAAATCCCAGATCGGGATCCGGCAAAAGGTGGCGACCAGGCGCTTTGGGCTGCTCTACCTCGGCCGGATGTTAGCCGGAATTGCGATCTATATTTCCTACGTCTACCTGCCTGCCTTCGCTGAGGACATTGGCGCCAGCCATGTGGCCGCGGCTTCGTTGGTGGGGTATATCGGCGCCTCCAGCATCGTAGGACGGATTGGGATGAACGCCGTGGCTCCGCGCTTTGGGCAGATCGCCACGTATCGGATGACGTTCGTTATGCTGCTGGTCAGCTTCGCCTTCTGGCTGACCGCCCACTCTTACGTCCGGCTCGCGATCTTTTCCGTGATTATGGGCGTCGGGTACGGCGGTCTCGTGGCCCTGACACCGGCGGTCGCGGTAGCGCTGTTCGGTACGGCCGGTCTGGGCGAGTTGCTCGGAGTCTTGTACACCGTCCTGGGGGTTGCTTGCCTGATCGGCCCGCCACTGGCCGGCGTGATCGTTGACCGCACAAACGACTACCGAGGTCCGGTAGCGGTTGCCACTCTTGCAGCGCTCGCCGCTCTGATTGTAGTGATGCGCCGGCCTACGGCTTCTCCGCAGCAAGACTCTGCTTCCGCGCTAAAAGAAAGCGCCTAATCCCGCTCACGCATTTTGCCCTCTGCTCTGCAAGCGGCGTTTTTGAAACATCCCGGTGGCGTGCTAGCTATTGAGGCGGGAAAAAGGCAGGTCTGAAGGTTTGGTCTTCCGGCCCCACCCTTCGCCGAGCGGCAAGCGTATGCCTGGCGAAGGGATGGCGAGCCAAAGAAGGCATTATTAGTAGAGGCCGCCACCTGTATCCATGTGGTCCAACATCCGAAGAGTCCAATCCTTAACTCGTTCCCACACGGAGCTCGATTGGTTTCGCTCTACGAAGCGCTCGATGTATTCACTGTCTGTCATTTGCCTGCTCCTTCCTAATCAGCTACTCACTTCAGTAGATGAGAGAACCCGCCCCGCGGTCGCAAAAAAGGCAGAGGGCGGGGGCGCCCGACATCCGGCGTAAGTTCATGTAATGTAGATAACGAGTTAGCTTGCTCGGGTTTTCCTTGGGGACAGACACGGTGCTTGCTTATCTGTTTGTCTTGCTGGTGGAGGGTGGGGTACCCATACCCGTTGGAGCGTGGTCGATGTTGCCGAAGAAATTCTTCCCGTTACCAATCGCCTGGTTACTTGGGCTCCTGTTGCTGGTGGCCAATCCCCCGGCCAGCTTCGCTCAAGAAAAGTCTGCATCCCCGGCGGCGCCGCAGAATTCTACCTTTCCTGCTCTGCTCATCAGCGACATTCATTTCGACCCTTTGCATGACCCCGGCAAAGTGCCGCAACTGGTCAAGGCAAAGGTGAGCCGATGGAACGCGATTTTGTCGGCTCCGTCTTCTCCCAACCAGGCGCAGGCTTTTGCCGAGCTGCAGCAGAATTGTGGCCAGCGCGGGGCCGACACTTCTTATTCGCTGCTGCAGTCGGCGTTGCAAGCTATGCGGGCGCGGCAGGCAGACGCGAAATTCCTCGCGGTGAGCGGCGACCTGATGGCGCACACCTTTGACTGCCGGTACGCGAAGCTGTTTCCGGAATCAAAGCCCGGCGAATATCAGGCGTTTGTCTTGAAGACTCTAAGCTACGTGGTGAGAGAACTGCGGACCGCATTCCCCGGCGTGCCCGTCTATGTGGCGTTGGGTAATAACGACAGCGCGTGCAGAGATTACCAGCTAAATCCCGGCAGCGAATTTTTGGCGCAGACCGGCAAGATTGTCGCCGAGGCCCTGCCGGAGGCGCAGCGGCAAGAGGCCCGGGCCGAGTTTGCCAAGGGCGGATACTATGCCCTCACCATGGCAGCGCCCATGCCGGGAACCCGCCTCATCGTCGTGAATGACGTTTTTCTATCTCCCTACTACCGGGACTGCCAGGGCAAGTCCAGCGCTGACGCGGCTAATGCCCAGATGGCGTGGCTGCAAGAGCAATTGGCGGAGGCACAGAGATTGCATCAGCCGGTTTGGGTAATGGGCCACATCCCTCCGGGCATCGATCCTTACACCACAATTCCC
>Ga0326728_10020059_pt1 | contig 12833 bp, 10 predicted proteins | sample MB3enrmetagenome_FD_207602 | JGI IMG/M metagenome (GOLD analysis project Ga0326728, IMG submission 207602) | Lab enriched peat soil microbial communities from McLean, Ithaca, NY, United States - MB31MN | ecosystem: Environmental > Terrestrial > Soil > Wetlands > Peat | place: USA: New York...
GAAAGCACTTTCGTTTGTTCGGCTGGGTGTTCGTTTCCATCCTCGCTCTCTTCCTGGTCACCAAGGCCAAACCCTACTACCTCGCTCCCGCCTACCTCTTTCCGCTTGCCGGCGGCGCGGTGGCCATCGCGGACTTCGTGCGGCGGCATAACTGGAACTGGCTCAGGCCTGCGAGTATCGTTCTGCTCCTCGCCGGGGGCGGGATAACAGCTCCGTTTGTTCTCCCTGTTTTGCCTGTTGAGTCGTTCATTAAGTACCAGGCGTGGATGGGGGTCAAGGCGCCGAGGGAAGAAAAGGGGAAAGCGGCGAAACTGCCGCAACAATATGCCGACATGTTCGGCTGGCAGAACATGGCAGCCACCGTCGCCGAGGTTTATAACAGCTTGTCCCCGGACGAGAAACAGAAGTGCGTGATTGGGGCCAGCAACTACGGCGAGGCGGGGGCCATCGACTTCTTCGGCCAGAACTACGGCCTCCCAAACGCCATCAGCAGCCACAACAGTTATTGGATCTGGGGGCCGGGAGATAAGCCGGGTGAAGTGCTAATCGCCGTGGGCGGAAACGCGAAGGATTATCAGGCCCTGTACGAGGACGTCGAGCGAGCTGCGACGATCACTTGCGAGTACGCCATGCCTTACGAAACCGACTTGCCTGTATTTCTGTGCCGGCGCCCGAAAATGACCTTGCAGCAAGTCTGGCCGCACCTCAAGAATTTCATCTAGCGCGGGACAACCGAAACGAACTAACCACGGCACGGCGACGCCGCAACCCAGTGCAGATTCTTCGCTTCGCTCAGAATGACATGCCATCCTAATCACATGGCATCCTTATGACATGTCATCCTGAGCGAAGCGAAGCATCGGCTTTGCTTCGCGCGCCGCGAAGCAACCCACCTGTAGGGTCACTGTTACCAGCCCACGGGCTTGCCCTGGTTCTGCTCGTTCAGCCATTGCTCGAGCGGAGCAAAGTAGTCGCGAATGGCGGTGGCGTCCATTTGCCGCTGGCCGGTGATGGCCTCGAGGGCGTCGGGCCAGGGGCGGCTTAGTCCCATCTCGAGCATCTCATTCAGGCGCTTGCCGGCTTCCTTGCTTCCGTAAATGGAGCAGCGATGTAACGGCTCTGTGCACCCGGCCGCGTGCGCCAAGGCGCGATGAAACTGGAATTGCAGAATGTCAGCGAGAAAATAGCGCATGTAAGGAACGTTGGCGGCGACGTGATACTTGGCGCCAGGATCAAAGTCCTCCTCGCTCCGATCGACCCCGGGGGCCACACCCTGGTACTTCAGTTTCAGGTCCCACCAGGTCTGGTTGTATTTCTCGGGAGGGATCTGGCCGGAAAAGACTTTCCACCGCCACTGGTCGATCAGCAGGCCAAAGGGGAGGAAGGCGATCTTTTCCAGCGCTTTATTCAGCAGGAAGCCGATGTCTTTGGAGGGGTCGGGAGCCTTAGCGAGAAGGCCGATTTGAACCAAGTAGGCAGGGGTAACAGAGAGGGCAATGGTATCTCCGACGGCTTCATGGAACCCGTCGTTGGCACTATCGCGGAAGAGAAATGGCTGGCGGTTGTAAGCGCGTTGATAAAAATTGTGACCGAGCTCGTGATGGATGGTCGCGAAGTATTCACCGGTTATGTCAATGCACATCTTGACGCGCAGGTCGTCTACAAAATCCACGTCCCACGCGCTGGCGTGGCACACCACGTCACGGTCTTGGGGCTTTACGAAAAGCGACCGTTGCCAGAAAGTCTCGGGCAGGGGCGCAAATCCCAAGGAAGTAAAGAAGTGTTCGCCGTAGCGCACCATTTGCTGGGCATCGGTGTTACGGTTTTTCAGAATCTCGGTAAGGTCGTAGCCCGGATCGGCATTCTGCGGCGCTACCAGGGGATAGACATTTTCCCACTCCTGGGCCCACAGATTGCCCAATAGATAAGCGGGAATTGGACCGTTGGCCGGAACGACTTGGTCGCCATATTTCTCGCGCAGCTTGCTCCGGACGTAGGCGTGCAAGGCCACATAGAGCGGGCGAACCTGCTCCCAAAGCCGATCGAGTTCTTGTGCGAACTGGTCAGGGGGCATGTCGTATTTCGATCGCCACATCGCGCCGTTGTCCTGAAAGCCGAGCTCCCGCGCTCCTTTGTTGGCGAGTTCCACGTATCGCGCGAAATCGTTGCGCATGGGACGGGAAATGGCGTGCCAGCCAACCCAGGCGTCACGCAACTCTTTTGGGTCGCGGCTGTTGGCCATGATGCGGGTTATGTCCTCGATATCCAGGCACTTCTCTTTGCCGCCCGGGCACCACTTGCCCTTGCCGTACGTGCCTTCCAGCGACGAAACGATCTGTGTCAACTCCGCACTCTCTTTTGCGTCCGACGGCGTCGCCAGAGTCAGCGAAAGCTTCAGCAGTTTCAGTTTGCGTGCCACGTCGTCAGGCAGATTCAGATGGTCGAAACGCGTCGCCTGCTTGGCTAAGTCCACCGTGGCGTTGATGGCGCGCTCGTCAGCCTCAGCGGCCAGAGCCTCCGTGTCCTCGGTGATGTAAGTGGCCTTCACCCAGTCTGCGCGGCTGGCGTCCACGTTGACCTTCAGAAGTTTCGCCTCGGCGTCCTCGATGAACTTCTTCGCTGCCTCAACCTGCGTCTGCGTCATCGCCTTCTTCTCTGCTCCTGAGGAGAATAGATTCGAGACAAGAATTGCGCCTGTAACAAATAGAATAACCCAAAGCTTGTGTGAATGAGATGTCATAAGGAACTCCCGTGCGAATTCTATCGGGTTGCTTCACGGCTGTCGTGACGCCGCGTGCGGCGCCTGCACTCACTGCGCCTTGGCTTCCTCTTTGAAAACTGCGGTGAGGAGCATCGAGACGATGCTGACTACCAAGGCGCCCCAAAACGCGGCCCAGAAACCGTGCACGTAGAAACCCACCTGGAACCAGTTAACCGCAATGTAAGAAGCCAGCCACAGCGTAAGGCCATTGATCACCAGAACGAAAAGACCGAGCGTGAGAATGACCAGCGGGCAGGACAGCAGCTTCAGGAGCGGCCTCACAACCGCGTTGACCAGACCCAGAATGACCGCCATTACCGCGAACAACGTCCAGCTATTCTTCTCGGCATGGATTCCGGGAACCAGCCAGGCAGCCACGAATAACGACAGACTGCTCGCGATCCATCGGATCAGCAGTTTCATGGTAGCCTCGTCGCAATCTTCCGGGCGATGACCGCGGCGGCCAGGAAGCTGTTTCCGTCCGTGTGCACGTTCAGGTTCACCACGGTATTTCCTTTCCGAAACATCAGCGTCGAGCCCTTGCGGCCTGCGTACGCTTCGTCGCCGATTCCCACAATCTGCCGGACGGCGCTCTGGCCTTTCGTAGCCGCTTTCATGGCCATTGCCGACAACTGCAGGGCGAATGACCCACCTTGCGGCGTCACGTCAACGGTCAGACTCCTACCCACGGAGGACGTATACTGACAGGTCAAAGTCCCTTTGTTGATCGACGAAACAGTCGTTCCCAGCGCTTCGCCCACCTCGACATTCGACACTAGAGAACACACCCCGGGAGCCTCTACAGTTCCCTTAGTTGCAGCACCGCCGCCCGTCCTGTCGATGTGGCTCATTTTCGGCAGTGCCACGTTGTTCTTCCGCCCCCGGTAATCGAAGAAGGCGCAACTAGCAATTGAAAAGAGCGCGACCAGAATCGATATCCCCAATACCCAGGCGACGATCCTCAGCACCTTGCTTCCCGTACTGACTCTAAATTCGTCACCGAACACGAAAGCTCCTCCTGGCAGAACCTATGGCGCGGATTGTACTTCGAGAGACAGTTCGGAGTCCAGCAGGATGCTCCCAGGATGCTCCCAGATGGGGGTAGGGGTAGGGCTTGCCCTACCCCGGATGGTGTGAGGTCCATCCAGCCAGGGGACGGCAAGCCGTCCCCCTACGGTGCGGGTAGGAACGACGATGATTCTGCTATACTCGCCCTGCCCAGGAGATTCATGGATTTAACAGCTCCGGCGTCTGCCAATTCGACTGCGCGCCCTCAACTCCTCTCCGCCCGGAAGCGGTTGTTCATGGCTTCGATGCTGTTTGCATTTCTGTTCTCCTCGCTCAGTTGGGAGCAAGCCGCCGGCTGCGCGTTGCTGCTCATCCTTTTTAACACTTTAATCCTACCTTGGCTCGAAGTTGATGCCAGCAAACAACCGGCGTCTGACTCCGCCGTTGTCAAGGCAGGAGGATTGATCTTGTACCCAACCATGGTTCTGGTGCTCATCCTCCTTTACCGGCATTACTTGAACGTCGCGGCGGCGGCGTGGGCCATGATGGCGCTAGGCGACGGGATGGCGACTGTGGCCGGGGAGGCGGTGTGCCGTCCGCTCGCGACGGGAGGGCCCGCCGAGATGTGGCGACGAGGACTGGCTGCTGCGCTTCCCTGGAATCGGCGCAAAACTCGGGCGGGATTCCTCAGCTTCGTGGTTGCGGGAACGATGGGCGCATACGTCCTCAGCCGCTGGATCGCTTCGGCAATTCCCCCAAGCAAGACCCTGATCGTGTGTGCTGCGGCCGCTCTGCTGTGTGGAGTGATCGAGAGCCTCCCCCTGGCTCTGGACGATAACATCACCGTGCCGCTGATCGCGGGGGCTTTCCTGTTCTGCGCCTTTCTGGTGGAGCGCTCGGCGCTGGACAGCAACTTGCCCTATCTCCGGCGCCGCATCGGATTGGCGATTTCCGTGAATCTGGCGCTGGCACTCCTGGCTTATGCGTTGAAGGCCGCATCGACCTCTGGTGCGATCTGCGGCTTCTGGCTCGGAACCGCCATCTACCTCGGCTACGGCTACAAGAGTTTCATTCTGCTTTTTGCCTTTGTTCTGTTGGGCTCGGTTGCGACGCGTCTGGGCCTGGCGAAGAAGGCGGCGCGTGGCGTGGCCGAGCGCAGGTCCGGTGCGCGAAGCTGGCGCGAGGCCTTGGCCAACTTACTGGCGGCTGCGTGCTTTGCGATTTTGGTGATAACCACTCACCACGAGCCTGCCTTTTTGATCGCACTGGTTGCCGCGCTGGCAGAGGCGGCTGGCGACACCGTCTCGAGCGAAATCGGCCAGTGGGTTTCGGCCCGGGCTTACCTGATTACGACCTTCAAGCCGGTTCGCGCCGGCGTAGACGGCGGAGTTTCGCTATCAGGGACAGTTGCCGGATTTGCGGCTTCAGCCGCTATCGTGGGATTGGGGCTGGGATTGGGTTTGTGCGGCCCTTACCGGTTTGCCGGTCCGGCCATCGCATGGGGCGCTGCGGTTGCGGGCAATCTGCTGGACAGTTTTTTGGGCGCCACGCTCGAGCGGCGCGGCCTGGTGACCAATGGGACGGTGAACTTCGCGGGCACAAGCGTTGCGGGGGGCTTGGCACTGGGCTTGGCGCTTCACTTGGGGCTTTGAGCATGACGTGTTTTTCGGGGAGAGCCGCAGGCGAGAGTCTGTCATTCTGAGCGAAGCGAAGAATCTCCATTAGTTTGCCACGGACCGGAAATGCAAATCCTTCGCTTCACTCAGCATGACAGCCGCGTTCATCTTGGCCCCGAGCGCAATGAAGGACCACCGCAATCTGTAGGGCACACACAAGCTAGCGACCTTTCGGGCAGGCACGCTAAACCTGGCAGAGGGAGAGCTTTCCGCGGCGGTCCTTCGTTGCGCTCAGGATCAGGATGAGAGAGTCGCCGGCTGACTGGGGCGGTCGTGGCCGCCCTGACGATCATGTGTAGGGGCACGCCATGGCGTGCACCTGCAGAATCTAGCGGCGAGAATAGTAGCCGCGGCCGTAGTAGCCGCGGCCGTAGTAGCCGCGGCCATAAAACCCCGGTCCGTACCAGAAACTGAAGCTAGGCCAATATGCGTAAGGGTACGGGTAGTAGTACGGCGCCGGCGCATTGGCAACCGGAGGAGCCGGCCAGCCGTACCCAAGGCAATTCCAACCGGACCCACCGGACCCCGGAAGCGGCGCGCCCTGCGCAGAGGGACCGCCGGCATATCCGCCCCCGTAGCCGCCTGAGTAGCGGCCTGAGTAGCCGCCCGTGTAGCCGCCGGGGCCTACCGACTGGAAGGCCTGGGGCGCATGTTCCGTCGAGATGGTGATTGGCGCGGAAAGCCGAAACGTTAGTATCGTTTCCGGATAGATAACCGTTGGGCGGCCACGCGTCAAGAGCACGCCCACGGTTGAGGCGATTAACCCGGCCCCAGCTCCAATGGCGGCGCCAGGACCAAAATCGGCAGCCCCTCCGATCGCCGCGCCCATGAGGGTGGTTCCGGCAATAGCGGCAGCGTCGCGACCGTTTGAAGTCGGTCCCCTCATGCCGGTCAAATCGGTCTTGATCGGCAACTGTTGTCCATCCACCAGGGTCAGGTCCGTCAATTGCACGCCCAGCCGCGAAACGCCCTTAACCCGGCCGGCCTTTTGCGTTTCAGTGACCTTGCCACCGATCGGTTGGCCTCTCTGGGCGACGATCACGCCATCCGCAACCAGCGGCCGCGCCAGTGTGGCGGAAAAGCCGTCGCCGGGCTGGTTCTTGTCCGACGACAGCATCTGGTCGATCCGCACCGTCACGAACACGCCTGCCGGAAGCTTCACGGTCGGCGGCACCGGTTGGCCAGGCGGCGGGTAATTGCCCTGAGAGTAGTTCGGCGGTGGGTAATTGCCCGGAGGGTAGTTCGATGGCGGGTAATTGCCCTGCTGGTCGCCGGCCTGCGGATCGCCCGGCTGTTGCTGGGGCGGATTCGAGAAATTGTGCCATCCAGTACTAGGCTCTGAATTCGGCGGACTGGGCGGCGCGGTACTGGGCGCCGAGTTCGATTGCGGGCTCGCGGCCGGATCCTGCGCCAAAGCGACGACCGATGCGGCCAGCAAACTTACCGCAACGCAGTAAGCCACAGCCCTGATGACCTTGCCAAACATGCTCCTCATAAGCAACCTCCTCCTGTCCCACGGGAAAAGTGAGGCATCTTGACTTCCAAACCTCGCCTTGCCTACAAGTCGTTGATTATAAATATCTTATTGAGTTTCCAGACTGGAGGGGCCAGTCCTCCCCTGGCCGTAATCCACCACTTTGCTGGTCGATTTTGGCCACTGGCTCGTAGCTCCGGCCTTCAGGCCGGCAGTCCCCCTCTCTCCATCGGTGTAGGGGCAGGGCTTGCCCTACCCTCGTCGGGGACCGGCGGAAATGCGGGGACGGCAAGCCGTCCCCCTACAACGGAGTAAAGGAGGGGAACCATCTCAGGGTCAATGGTCAGCGCTACGCCGGATCGTCGAGCGCAACAACTTCGCCGCTCTCCGCCGACTGGCGCGACGCGGTCATCACCTGCATGACCCGGCAGGTTTCTTCCGGTAAGCAGAGGAGCGGCGGCCGGCGCTCGGCGACGCAGCGGACGAAGTAGCGAAGCTCGGCGGCGAACATATCCTTCTCTGCAACCGCAGGCTCGCACACTTGCCCGTCGTTCTTGTACAAGCGGAAGAAGTGCGAGGCCTGTTCGCGTTCCTGGATGTTGGCGCCAACCCGAAACGTGTACTCGATCACCCCGTTGGTCCCCAGAACTCGAATGCCGGTGGAGAAGGGCCAGGACTCCGGCATCAACAGACTCGCCTCGACCGAGGCCTGCGCCCCCGGGTAAGTCAGTGTGGTGTGAACGTGATCCCAACTTCCTCCGGGCGATTGGAGTCCTACCGTGCGCACCGTAAGAGGATGCCCCAAGATCCAATGGATGAAGTCGACGTCGTGAACTTGCAAGTCCAGCAGTCCGCCGCCGCTGCGCGCAGGATTGCGGAACCAGTCGCTCCAGTCCGGGAACTTCGAAAGCCGGTGAGCGGTCACGGACCGAACGGAGCCGATCTCGCCGGAAGTAATCAGTTCCTTGATGCGCGTGTACTGCGGCCAGAAACGCAGGATGTGCGCGACCATGAGGACGCAGCCGTGATCCTGCGCTGCCCCGAGCATGCGCTGCGCAGAGGCGGCGTCAAGCCCCATCGGTTTCTCGCAAAGCACGTGGCGGCCCCGCTCGGCAGCCTCGAGGGCGACCTGCTCGTGAAGGTCGGTCGGAAGGCAAATGACGACCGCATCAAGCCTGTCATCCTCAAGCAGCTCTTTGTAGGTGGAGTAAACGCGTACGCCGGGATACGAATCGAGAATCGGGTTGGGCTGAAGCGTGGCTACGGCCACCACCTGAGCCTCCGGAACTTTCCGCGACGCTTCCAGATGGACCCGTCCGATGTACCCCATGCCCGCAATTCCCAGGTTGACCATGAACAATCCCCTCTCCTTCACGGCGTCTTGAACCGTGGCCTCGGCCTTTCCTCTTCTGAAAAACGTCCCCCATCTGTCATTCTGAGCGGAGCGAAGAATCTCGATAGTTGTAGTTCCAATGAACTGCAGAGATCCTTCGTCGCCCGAGGCTCTCCTTAAAGTCACGTCATTCCCGCGCAAGCGGGAATCCATTGGACCGACAATGGGTCCCCGCTTTCGCGGGGACGACGCTGATTTTCGTTGGCTCGGGTGGGCCGCAGGCCCATGGAAACTCCTCAGGATGACAGCCCCGGGGCTATCGGTTATTTAGGTCGGCAATTGTCGACTCACAAGGTCAGCGCTATGAAAGTCACACCCGTGCTCATGAATCTTCTCGACGGCGCGCACAATGTCATCCATATCTTCACCTCCGGCCAGAAGCAAGCGGTGCTCGAGCCAGACCGCTTCTCGACAGGCGCGCTCCGCATTGGGACAGAGGGCTTCGAAGGAAGCATAATCGATGGCGCGGTCGTAGTGACCGCAGTTGACCGGACATCCGCGAGGGTAGAAATCCTGCCGCAGGAACATGGGATTCTTGTACAAGGGATGCGCGTAACCGGCGAGGCAGGGAATCCCTTCCGCCTGAAGCGCCGCCAGGAAACCCGCCCGCGAAACTCCGAACTCGGCCTCGTCGAAGCGAAAGATGTAAAGGTGATGCGAGTGGCCGGTGGCAAAAGGTTGAACCCGAAGCGGACGAATTCCCGGTAGCGTGGAGAGTCGCGCGTCGAGATAGGAGGCGTTTTCTTCCCGCCTGGCATTCTGGCTGGCGAGTCTTTTCAGTTGCTGGCTGAGGATGGCGCCTTGAAACTCCGTCATGCGGTAATTCCAGCCCAGCCGGTGATGCTCGTACCACGGCCTGCCGATCTTCCGGCCGCCCCAGATGTAAGATTCGCAAATTTCAGCCAAGTCGCGATCGTTGGTGATGATCAATCCACCTTCTCCGGCGGTCAGGTTCTTCGAAGCTTGAAAACTGAAGGTGCCGGCGTGCCCGATGGAGCCCAATCCCCTGCCCTTCCAAGTTGCCCCATGCGCGTGAGCCGCATCCTCGAGAACCACCAGGTTGTGCCGCCGCGCGATATCCAGGAACGCATCCATATCGGCAGCCTGCCCGGCAAAGTGCACAGGAATGATGGCCTTTGTTCGCGGCGTGATGGCCTCTTCAACCCGCTCAGGAGCGAGGTTGAAGGTGTCGGAAGCGATGTCTGCGAAGATAGGGACGGCGTTCACTGCCAGCGGGGCAGTCGCCGTGGCGATGAATGTGTACGGCGGCACAATAACTTCGTCTCCGGGCCCCACGCCAAGCGCTTTCAGCGCCACCTCGAGCGCCGCCGTGCCGTTGGCACAGGCGATGCCGTACCTGGCCCCCTGGAAGTGGGCGAAGGCAGCCTGAAACTCCGCTACTTTCGAGGTCAAGTGCCCTGCTTCCGGCGCCGTCGCTTCTACAGCCTGGCCATGCGAATACCGCCACCAGTTGCCGCTGCGGAGCACTTCGAGCAAGGCTTTTTCTTCGCTGTCGTCAAAGACCGGCCAGGAAGGGAAGGGCTTGCTCCGCTCCGGTGTACCGCCAAAGATCGCCAAACTGCTCATGAGGTCACCCCCTCACTGCGGCAGCCGGGAATCAAGGAACCCCGAGATTCGTTGTGCTGCCGGCGGATCCAGGTTGGCCAGCACGGCAACGACGTAGCCGGACTTGGGATAGATCTTCAAGTCGCCGTTCATGCCCGGCGCCCCGCCGCCATGGCCCACGTAGCCGTTTCCATTCTTGTCCCGCTCATCCTCGAACCCATAGGCGTATTTGCCGGGTCCGCGCCCTGTCTCCACTTTCCCCGTAATGAGCAGCTCGGAATAGCTGGCGTTCAACAGTTTGTGGCTGAGCAGGGCTGTGGCAAACCGCACCAGGTCCCCCACGGTGGAATAGCCGCCGCCCGCCGACGTCCCGCGATAAGGGAGCGTATCAGTGTTGGGCGTCCACCCGCCGGAATCCGAGCGCATGTAGCCGACAGAACGGCCGGCAACCGCCTGATCTTCCGGTAGCGATCCGCTCAAAGTCATGCCGGCAGGCTTGTAAACGTGTTCTTGCACGTAATCGTAGTAACTCTGGTGGGTCACCCGCTCGATCACCACTCCGGCCAGCACCATGCCGTAATTGCTGTAGTCCCAGCGGCTGCCGGGCTCGAATTGAGGGCCGCGCTTGCCATAGAGCTCCACGTAGTCATTAAGGGTGCGAAGCTGCAGGCGATGGGAGTCAAACTCCGGCCCAAAGATATCGCCCGTGCCTCCCGTGTGGGTCAACAATTGGTGAATCGTGACCTTGGTGGCAATCTCTCGATTGGGATAATCGGTGATGTATTTTCCGAGCGGGTCGGTAAGCTTGATTTTCCCGGCCTCCGCCAGTTGCAGGACGGAGACCGCCGTAAACATCTTGTTCATCGAGCCGATTCGGAACTGCGTGTCGAGCCGGTTGGAAATCTTCTTCTCGCGGTCCGCCAATCCATAAGCGCCACTGAAGAGCGTTTTGCCGTTCTTCGCAACCAGCACCGCGCCCGAAAACCGGTCGGCCGCTGTGTCCTTGTCGAGCAGCGCTTTGACTGCGGTGATGGCCTGGCTCTCGGTGAGCCGCGGAATGGGAAATGTGGCAGGACGAGGGATCGCCGCGAGGCCCAGCGAAACAATGCGGTGCGGCGGTGCGGCTTCGACGTCCAGGTTGAACCGCGCGAATTGGTCCGAATCGCGCTCCTGAAGCAGGCCGCCGGCCTTGGTCGGCGATGCCTGCTCGAGCTTCTTGAACTCGAATCCGCCCGTGTTGGCGCGGAAATCCATGTCCTGATTCAGGCTCGACACCCGGTTGGGGAAATTGTTCTGGAGGAAACGCAGGTATTGGGCTCGATCATTGCTGTTGAAGGCGGTGAGCCAGGCGAAGAACTGGTGAGTGGACGGCTGCGTGCGGGCAAACGCGGCTTGCGCCGCCGTCATTTCCGGCGGAGGAGGCTCGTTAGCGGGCGGCGAAGCCGGGTCAAGGGAAATCTGAGCGATACGGTGGGGCTCGGCAGCGTCCACCTCCACGGTGATCCGCAGACGCTCCCGGCTGATGCGTGTTTGCGCGATTGCTACGAATCGGTTGTCGGTCGACTCCTCCACTTTCTGGAAATCAAGGCCGCCCATCTGGCTGTGCATTGCGATTGTCTGATCGACGAAGTTCGACGGCGTGCCCGGTGTCATGACCTTCTGCACAAAAGCCTGAATGGTGGCTCGATCGCCGCTCGTGAACGCCGCCAACCAAGCCTGGAGTTGTTTCGCCGCAGGCGTATTGGGAAATGCGAAATGGGTTTGCGCTGCGGGCGCCTGGGCCGCCAGCCGCGGCACTTTCAGAACTGCAAGACCGGCGGCGACGGCAACGATTAATGCCATCCCCGCAATGACCTGCTTCGCTGCTTTGGGCTTCTTTACCGTCACGTTTCTCACATATCCTCCAGTCCGGCTCACGAGTGTATCATGGTTGCGTAATGCCAAACTGGAGTCGAAGAGTCGAAAAGTCAACTGCCGCGTTCCGGATTGCGGCGGAGGCTGTGAGTCGGTTCTGGCGTTCCGCACTTCGACTCTTCGGCACCTCGACTTCTGGACTTTTTGTCCTCATCGTTTGTTTTCATAGACATTCCTGGATCGTTCGTTCAATTCTGGAGTCGAGCAGTCGAGGAGTCGGGAAGCCAACCACCTTGTTCCGGACTGAGGCTGAGGCTTCGAGCCGGTTCTTACGTTCAGCGCTTCGACGCGCAATTCCTCGACTTCGGACTTCTTGACATCGTCCTTTGTTTTCATAGACATTCTCGCTTTGTTCTCCCGTTTTTCGATGGCACAAACCCGGTTTCTTGCCGAGGCCGCGAAGTCGCACCACCCCCAACCCCTCCTCGTCCGAGGAGGGGAGCCCGGGAATTCCCCGCCTTGGATAAGGAGGGGCCAGGGGTGGTCGATTTCTGCCGTTCCTTTGTTTTCATAGACATTCTCGCTTTGTTCTCGCGCTTTTCGATGGCACAAACCCGGTTTCGCGCCAAGGTCTCAAAGTCGCACCACCCCCAACGCGTCCTCGTCCGAGGAGGGGAGTCCGAGAATTCCCCTCCTTGGATAAGCAGGGGCCAGGAATGGTCGATTTCTGCCGTTCCTTTGTTTTCATAGACATTCCCGGATCGTTCGTAGAAACCTGGGATCGAAGAGTCGAGAAGTCGAGGAGTCGAGAAGCCAAGCTGTGACATCTTGCCCCACAAACGGCGGCCCTTGGGGACGTTCCGGGCCGCTTTCTAGCCTATATTATTAGGCACAATTTGTCAAGCGGCCGGGAGGGAATGCAGCAACTTCGGGGAGTCGGCGGGCCGGTGCGCACAGGAGGCAGAAACGGTGCGGTTTGGACGCTTCAAGAGGGGCAGTGCGAGGAGGGAGGCATTTTCAAGAGCACTTCGCCGGGTGAGCGAAGGTGCTCACAGCGAGCGAAATTGTTAGGGGGCCAAGCGGCGGGTGAGGAGAGTCTAG
>Ga0326728_10020060_pt1 | contig 12833 bp, 18 predicted proteins | sample MB3enrmetagenome_FD_207602 | JGI IMG/M metagenome (GOLD analysis project Ga0326728, IMG submission 207602) | Lab enriched peat soil microbial communities from McLean, Ithaca, NY, United States - MB31MN | ecosystem: Environmental > Terrestrial > Soil > Wetlands > Peat | place: USA: New York...
AAACGCCCCTGGATCTGGTAGCCATCCTGAGCTCCCGAGCCAGGGAAGAAGCCGGGCCGGAAGTTGTTCTCCCAGGAAGCTTCCATCGACACGAACTGCTTGGCACTACCGCCGGTAAGATAGTTGATGCCGTTGAACGTCAGAGCGCTGATCATGCCGGCATTGAATTCATGCGGCGTGGAGATGGCCGGCAGCGTGATGCCGCTTGGCGAAGTGTACTGGCCGGTGGTGACGCACTCCACCGCGCACATCGCACTGGCGCGGCCTGGAGAGTTCTTGATGGAGAGCTTCCAGCCCTTGACCGCGCAGCCCACCAGCATTTCGTCCAGCACCGCCGAACCACCGGGCCGGATCTGCTGCACGAACGAGAAGTAGGGCAGCTCCAGGCCGGTCGGGTTCGTCGCTCCCAGGGCCGGGACGATGGTGTAAACGTACGGACCGCTACCGCTCACGACAACGTTGCCCATGGAGAAGGACATCGCCCACGCGAGGAACTCCGACGAGGCGTACTTCGAGAGTTCGTAGGCTGGCATGTTGTAGTGCGACTTGAAAAGCTGGGTCGGGAACTCGTGGCCTTTGCCGATTTCCGCCCGGTCATCCTCGTTCACGGGGACCTTCGCCCACGGTTTGGTATTGAGATTCGTGTGACGCCAGATGGTGGCGACCAGATTCGCCGTTCCGATGGCGGTCTGTTTGCCGAATCCCCAACCGTTCAGGAGTTCGCTGATGTTAGCCATGCTGTTCTTCCTCCTCAGCCACAACTACCGGCTTCTGCGCCGTCTCCGGCGCGGGAATCTGATGCCAACCGGACGCCATCAAAATCGTGAGCTTTTCGGTGGTCGCCTCGACTTCTTTCACCTCGCCCTCGGGCGAGCGCATGAAAACTGAGTTCATACCGTTCTCCTCATTCCCCGGCGGGATTGCCTTGCTCCACCAGCGTTGCCTGAACTTCGAAATAGTCGAGCGTCGCCCCATCCGCGCTCACCACAACCGTGTTTCGTTGCGCAGAGGGCAGATCCATGTCCATCGGGTAGCAATCGGGATCGATCTGCAAATGCAGAAGCGATTCCCACGATGGAGCGCCCGTTGGTTTCGCGCTCACCAGCAGCCAGAACAGATCGGCATACGTGGCCGTGGAATCCTGCTCCGGCGCCCGCAAGTAAATCGCGAAGCGATGGGCGAAATGCAGCGCCCCGCCAGTGAGACGCCGCGGCGTCGTGCCGTTCCACGCGACCAGGATCGACCCGGGTGGCATCTGCAGGATGGCAAGCCGCAGATTGTTGTCTGTGGCCAGCCCTTCCATGAATGCGCGGATGTTGTCGCCGTCGCCGCCAATCGCAGTGACCAGGTCCGGACAAGATTGGAGCGCGGTCACCCACTCGCCAAGAATTGTTTTCGGATTGATCACGACCGTTGAAGAAGTGCCAGGTTGAGCATGCCGTAGGCATCCGGCTGGCGCACCGTCGTCACCACGTACTGCGTGCCCCAGGCCGTCACCCAATCGCCTTTTGCCGGCGGATTCGAGAAGTCGGATGGATTCACCGAGATCTCCTCGAAGTTCGCCACCGCGCCCGACTCCTCGCGCACGCGAAGGTGGCGGATGGCGGTCACCGTGAACGCGTTCCCGTGCGCAACGCCGGCCTGCACCGGTTGGTACACCACCGGCTCGCCGAACGTCTGCAACATCGCGCCGTCCACGAACGCTTCAATGCCGGGCCAATTGGGCATTTCACGTCCAGTAGGCGACGATCAGGCCTTCGCCCGCGTTGTTGGCATCGACGTAGTAATCGGACGGCAACAGCAGGTGGCGCGCGTCTTCCGCCCAGATCTCGTAAGCATCCGCAACGCCGCCACCAGCACCAGTGGGCCAGAATTCTTTGACCACGCCCGCGCCGTTCGCCTTGGTCATGCCGGAGACGCCCAGGAACACGCGGCCCGTATCACCGATGGCCGCCGCGAAGCGCATCCGTTCGACGCGCAGGTTCGTGTCAGGGCTAACCGGAACGGGCGTGCCCGGCGTCGGGACCGGGATCTTGCCGAACGATTTTGCTTTCATTGGAATCAGAGCCAGGCCAGGATTTTGTATTTGCCGTTGTTGGTTACGGTCACCTTCACGTTCGTCGCGTCATGCGTTCCCTCGGTGACCGTGAAGACGTTGGCGCTCCCGCTGTTGTCCGCGCAGGAGACCAGCACGCCTGCGGGGACCGCCCCCAGGCCGTGCGCAACGCTCTGCTGCGCGCCGTTGCCCGTTTGCACCGCCGACAGGAACTGCTTCTGCTTCGACGGGTAGCTACCCTTGAAGTTCGGCTGCGGACCCGCGCTCTGAAACTCCGGAGCGTTAACGGGCGTTTTTTCCACTTTGACTGCCATGTCGCTTTTCCTTTCCCGGCTTGGCCGGTTCGTGCTGGGGAAGCTTGGAGAGCGCCCGCTCCGCTTCGGGCAGAGTCCCGATCCGGCGCTGCTCGTAGAGTTGCCGCGCGCGAGTCAACTGAACCTTGTTTGTGGCGTCGGGCGCGGGGTACTCGTCGCCGATGTCAGACGGGGTGAAGCCCTGCAACGGGCGCAGGACATACAGAGGCGGAACCCGCCCCCTGGTCAGCCGCGCCCACGATTCACGACGAAGCATCATGACTACACCGCCGAGATCACGTTATTGAAGAAGAAGCCCAAATCCGCAGAGACCAGGCGCATATCGAACGCCGAGTCGATCTCCACGCGATCCGAAGCGAGGTGCTCCATGCGGAAGGTCTTGATGCGGACACCGGCGCCGCCGGTGGTGCCGATCAAGCCCGTCCAGTTGAAGACGTAACCGGCGCTGGGGGTCATCAGGCCGGCGTTCTTCGGGCGGTAGAACAGCGCGGCGCTCATGCCGCCAATGAACGCGTTGGATTCGGCCGCGCCTTCCGCCGCCTGGTTGTACACGGCGTCGATGACCAGAACATCTTCCAGTTCCAGAATCTCGGCCATGATCTGCCGGGTGGCCACCGCCGGGTTCGGCGCGGTCTGGCCGTACTTGGTGCGGTCGATGAAGTCGGGGTGATCCACGAGTTTGTCGAACACCGGGCGGCTCACCACGAAGATGTTGGGCGCGAAGCCGCCACTCGACAGCCGCATCTGGGTCTTCGCGTGACGAATATCCGTGATCGGGTTGCCATTGGGGTAATTCCCGGAGTCCCAATAGACGACGTGCGTGGAATCCGCGGTTGCCTGGCCACTGGCCTGGTTGGTCCAGATGCCGGTGCCGAAGAACTTCGAGACCCACTGGTTCTCGCGCCGGATCAGCGCCTTCTGGGTCAGGAAGATCGTGGCGTCGCGGTCGGGGGCGAGCGGCGAGTCGCTGTTGGAGCGGATCTGATCGTCCACGTCCTTGTGCAGCGACCACACGTCGCAGTTGTACGTGCCGGTGGAATTCAGGTTGTAACCCGTGCCGGCGGATTCAGCGGCAAGCGCGCGCTTCTGCATCTCGTCGCGGTTGAAGTCGGCCCGCGCATAGGTGTAGTAGAGGTCGCTTTTGTTTTCGACCGGGACCGCCGGGAAGGCTTTGTCCGCGACGAATTCGACTCCGGCGGCCTCCTGAAGGTAGGCCACGGAGATGTTCGTCAGCGGTCGGTTGACGTGAACATCCTGCAATGTCGGTTGAGGCATTTCTTATTTCTCCTTTGAGTTGTTGCGGCTCGCTGACGGCTACATCTTGTACGGGCCGAGAAGCAGCGCGGGGATGATCACGCCAACTCCCGCCGAAGAAGCCAGCGCGCGGGCCCGCACGAAATTGCCGGCAGTCGCGGTGATGGCCTGACCGCTGGCGTTGGCCATCAGCGGGTCGCCCGAAGTGACCGCAGCGCCGGTTACCAGCTTGGTGATGCCGAGGACCGCGACCTCGCCCTCGACTGCCTGCGCGTTGGGCTTGTCCTGGAGCACGCCATCGGCGACGGCGCCAGCACCCGTGAAGTTGATCTGTCCGGACGCGTTGACGGTGACGAAGTAGAACTGCGGATTCACGGTTCCGCCACTCGTGAGATCCGCAGCCGCCGGCAGTCCTACCGTGCGTAATGTCTGTTCGAATGCCATGTCTGTCGATCTCCTTTCGCCCTACCGGGCGAGGCGAACGCCGGCCCGCTCGAGGGTGGCGATCAGGCCCTTCGCGTTATGCTGCGCCACGAACGCGCCGTAAACCTCGGGATGCTCTTCGAGCATCTGGGCGTAGGCGCGCTCTTTGGTCAGCTTGGTGGTACCGCTTTCGGCGTAAAGATTGGACGTCTCTTTGCCGCGATTCTGCCGGGCGTAACTGGTGGCCTGCGCTTCGATTTCCTGAAGCGAGCCGACCGCGCCCTGGTTCGGGTTGACGTGCGACGTAATCATGCTTTTCTCGCTTTCGATCACGCGGGCGGCGGTCAGTTCCTCGCTGATTTCCGCCACGCTAAAGTACTGGCCGGTGGCCTTCTTTTTAATGAGGAGTTCCGCGGCCTTGTCGGGACATCCGGCCATCTTGCACAGTGCGCCGATGGCTTCGATGTCACCTTCAGGGCGCATCTTCAACGCTTCGCCAGCCACCGCAGCCAGGCCGGTGAGCTGGGCCATGCCTTCTGGTTTCTTGGCGTCGCCCTTTACGTTCTCGCCGCAGGCGTGGCAGAATGTCGCGTCCGCGTGAAGCTTGGTTCCGCACGCGTGGCAGTACTTCGGCTCGTTGTTGGTCTTCTCGTCGCCGTCACTGGGCTTCTTACCCTCGGTGGCGATCGTCGTTTCATCGGGCATACTTGCTGTTACCTCCTTGGTTGTGGATATTGCGGCAATCGCCGCCGTTGACTTCTGGACCGGCTCACCGAGCAGTTGACGAAGCGCGTTCATGGCATCGCCAAGTGTTCCGACCGCGTCTGCCAGCAGCGGAACGGCATTCTCCGCCCAGCACACCCCGGCCTGCGTCGCAATGATCTCTTCCGCGCTGGCCCTCCGGTTCCGCGCGACTGTCGCTACGAACTGGTCGTACTGCCGGTCAATTTCGGACTGGATGTCTTTCTCGGCCCGCTCCGACAGCGGTTCGTGCGGATTCCCATCGACCTTCTTGTCGCCTTTGAAGATGTAGGTGTACTTGAACCCCTGCTCGCCGTTGAACTTCGAATCTTCCGTGTGGAGCACGACGACGCCAACGGACCCGACCGCTCCCATGCGCGTGACGAAGATCTTGTCGGCTGCGCTGGTGAGCGCGTAGGCCGCCGAGAATGCGAAATCGTCGGCGACTGCAAAGATGGGCTTCAAGCCGCGAAGAGAGTAGATGTAATCGGAAAGTTCCAGGCATCCCGTGGTCTCGCCGCCCGGCGAATCGACCTGCAGCAGGATCGCCCGCACTCCTGCGTCGTTCACCGCGTCCTGAAGGTAGCCCCCAATCTGCGCATAGGAACTGCAACCACTCAGCGCCGACACCCAGGATTCCGCTTTCGTAAGCACGCCCTGGATCGGAATGATCGCGATGCCATCGATCACTTGGTAATCGCTGTCATCGCCCTGCTCGATGTACGACGCGGCGAACGGCTCGGCTCCCACGCCGACGCTGACGGGGATGATCCCCAGCCGCGGGCCCAGCGCCTGCACCATGACGTCCAGCTTGGGCGGATGAATCATGAGTGGCGTGTTCACAAACCGCGATGCCACGCGAGTCAGATTCCTCATGGCTTCACGTCCACCTCGCCCTTGCTGGCATCCTGCTGGATCTCGGCTTCCGTCAATCCGGCATTGCGCCCGGTCAGGACCTTCCGGCCATCGCTGTCGTAAGAGAGCCCAAGCTTGTCGGCCCGCTCGTTGTCCGCTGTCTGCTCCGCGTCCACCGCACCGGCGTCGCGCCCTTGCGCCGCCACTTCGGCAGAGCGCGTGGACAGGCCGCTGCGGATGGCATCGTTGGAAGCTTTGATGTCCTTTTCGGGGTCCACCCACGGCCAGCCGGGCGTTACCCACTGCACTTCCTCGAATGGCTCGGGATCTTTGCTGTACGCGTTCAGCAGGTCGATGCCAAACACCAGCGCCAGCATCGCCTCCCGCAGCCAGCGTTTATAGACCGGATGGCAGACCTGGAAGATGAAGACGGAATGTTGATACTGCTCGCACTTGCGGCGGAACTCCAGCAGGCCGGCGCGGATCGACGAGTAGTTGATGCCCGAAAGGTCGCCGCTGATCTGATACTCGGCAAGGCCCGCGCCACTCGAAAAAGCTTGCAGGCAGGTTCGGATGAACGATTTGAAATCGCCGCTGTCCTTGGCCTCGGCGAACGACACCTCTTCGCCGAAGTTCAGAACCTGGAACGTGCCGGGTTCGAGCTTGCTAATCTGTGTCCCCGGCTCCGTCTGGCCCGGCCCGTTCTGATATTGGTCCGGAGGGATGATCGGATTGTCCGGGCTGGCCTGCGTGATGAATCCGGTGATCATCGCCGCAAGTTTCTTGCGGACGATCTCGGCGTCCGTGTACTGCTCCAGTTCGTAGAGCTTCGCGATCACCGATGTGAGCCACGGCTGGCCCCGGAACTGGCCGGCACGAATCGGCTTGTAGACGTGCAGCACCTCGGTGGCGGGCACCCGCTCCACCGACAGCGCCTCCATCGGGAAGAACATCGTTTCCCCCGGATGCGCTTTCCAGAAGTGGTACGCCGCACGCCGTCCGTCGGCCTGAAACTCGATGCCGCACCGGACGGAATTCTTGGGTGGCATCTGCTCGATGGCCGTGCGCCACAGCGGCAGTTGCTCGGCTTCGATGAGTTGCAGTTGCAGCGGAACCGTGAGGCCTTCCTTCGGCGAGCGCGGCCGGAACCGCACGAAGCACTCGCCCGCCTCCATGACCTCGCGAGCGATCACCATCTGCTGGCCGTAGAAATCCGTCTGGCCCGACGCGGGATTCCGCGGGTCGTACTCGACATCGCACTCCCGAGTCCATCGGTTCCACTTCCGGGTGATCAGGTCGCGGATCTTATCGTCTGGGTGGTGAGGCACCAGGCGAATCCCACGCCCGATTGCATTGGCCACATACGAATCCACGGCCGCAGCCGCCCACGCGCTGTTCCGAACCGCGTCCCGGTTCCGCGCCTGCAGCTCCAGGCCGTGCGAAAACAGGAGCGTGTTGAGGCCGAGGAACGGCGGATTCCAGCCGATTCCCCGACGCCCACGACCGGCGGCGTCGAATGGGAACGTCCCCATGGCGCGGGTTCGCGGCACGCGTTGGACGGGGATCGGCATTGGCTCGTGCCCGGCCTGGCGGGCGAGCGTCATCAACGTTTCAATTGGCACGGTGATTTAGTGGCCCCAACCGTTCGTCGTGTAGATGCGCACCTGGCGCACTTGCTGAGGACCAGACTGCTGGGCGATGTCATTCAGGATCAGATTCCGGAGTTTCAAGTAGTCGTCCACGGAGTCGAATTCAAACTCGCGATCCTGAAAGCGGACTCGTCGCGCCCCCTGCTTACGCGCGGCGTCCAGAGCATCGAGGTCGGTCTGAGTGAATGCCATTAGAGGTCCATCCTGAAGCGCACCCGGTTACGCGCGGGCGGCGCCCCCTCCGCGCGCCGCGGTTGCTGCGGTTGTTTCACTTCTTTCACCGGAGGGGCACCGACCCGGCGCTCGAAGTCGGCCCAGTGCTTCTCCTGGAACCGATCAATACCGACCCGGCCCGCCGCCGCGCGTGCATACACGCGGCAATCGAGCGCTTCATTGCGCTCGCGCATCTTCTGCCATTCATGCCGCCGGTAGCCTTTGACGAGCTTCGTCACCAACTGCTCGGCAGTGATCTGTTTGAAGTACTCCTCGCTGTACTTCGGAAAGTGGCAGTAGCCTGCCGGAAACGGCACGCCGCTGGCAATGTCCTCGTCGGTGGGCCGATCGAGGCGCAGCCAACGGTACAACTCTTCCTTCGCCATGCCGGAGTTGACTGGCCACACGCGAATGCCGCGTTTGATTTTGGCGCCCAACGGGCCCACGTCCACGGGCGAAGCCGCCCCGAGCAGCGCCGGTGCGCGTGAATCGCCCTTGATCACCAGCACGCGCCCGCCCTGCCGCCGCGCCCAATGGTAGACCTCGGTGGTCGCAAATCCGGAGTCGATCGCGAGTTGCATGATGGGCAACTCCAGCCCCGACGCAGTCGTGAAGGTTTCGTCCAGCAGGCCGGTGAGTTTCTCCCACACCGCCGGGCGCGACGTGTCGCCTTCGAACACGCGATAATCGACCGACCACGACTCCTTTCCGCGGCCCCACGCGGTGATCTCAACCTCGATGCGGTCCTTCTGGACATCCGCGCCCGCCGTCAGGAACAGACCGCCGCGCGGGACCAGCCCTACCTTGTAGTCTTCGCGGCGGTCGTAGAGCTTCTGCCAATCCGGAGCTTCGCCGAGTTGGGTCCACGTCTCGCCCAGCACGGTGTTGACGAATACCTGCAGCAGCGAGGAGTTCTTCTGCGCCTGTTCGAACTGCTTGGCTGCGTCGCCCCAGGAAAACCAGCCGACCGGACTGTAGAGGCTGGAGATGTGGAAGCCCGCCGTCTTGCCATCGCCCTTCGTGCCTGCGCGCCACTCGCCCTGAGCCAGCATCCAGTGCTTCTGGTGGTTCTGGATCTCCTGGCCGCAGTGCTCGCAAACGTAAACCGCCGCCTGCGGATTGCCCTTCGGCCACCGGAGTTGCGCGAACTTCAGGACCTGGAAGTCGCGGCAAGTCGGGCACGGCACGAAGTACCTGCGTCGATCGCTCTCTTCATACGCAGCCTCGATCCGGCTCATGCCGGTGATCTTGGGCGTCGAGCAAAGGAATACCTTCCGCCTGGCGAACGTGCGCGTGCGCGCCATGGCCAACGTGATCGGATCGCCCTCGCCTTCCACATCGCCGGGATAGGCGTCTACTTCGTCCAGGAACAGATACCGCGCGGCCATCGACCGCAGGCCGACCGCGCTGTTCGCGCCGGTCATCACCAGCACACCGCCGGGAAAATCCTTCGAGAGAACGGTATTGCCGGAGTCGCGCGACCGTGGATCGCGCACGAGCTTCCGCAGAACCTCCGACTCCTCGATCAACGGGTCGATGCGCTGTTTCGAGTTGCGCTTCGCCATCTCGACGGTGGGCTGCACCGCCATCATCGGACCCGGCGCCTGGTGGATGATGTATCCCATCCAGTTGTTGCCGCACTCGGTGCCGCCGATCTGCGCGCCCTTCATGAACACCGTGCGCTCGATGGGCGACATCGGCGAAAGGCAATCCATGATCTCGCGCAGATAAGGGGTGCGCTCCGTGCGCCAGCGGCCATGTTCCGCCGACGCCCGCTGCGAGAGCCAGCGGTAACGGTCGGCCCACTGCGAGATGGTGAGCAGCGGGTCCGGGCGCGCGCCGGCCGCGGCGGCGGCAGAATAGATTTGCTCAGCCGTTAGCGTCGGCGAAATCATTCAGGGCCTTCCGAATCTCAACCGTGAGAGCCTCATGCACCTTGGCGGCTTCACTCTCGGCGGCAAGCATCGCGGCGAGGCGGTCGGGAAGATTGAGCATCGCGTCGCGGAACTGCCGGAACTTGTTGTAAGCGGCTACCTGGACCTCATCCCCGGATACGAGCTGCGCTACCCGTTCCTCGTATTCGATCTTGGCGAGACGCGCCTGGTAGTGTTCCCGCACGGCCCGGGCCTTGGTGTACTGCGACGCGCCGAAGACCTCGCCGTCTTCGTCTGCCTGGCCGCGCCGGTCCACGGCGGGCGCATGAGTCTGCGTGTTGCGGGCCCACTCTTCGTCGGCCACATCGGAATCGATCTGGCCGGTGGGCAATGTCGAGATGCGCCCCGCTTCAATGGCCTTCTGGACGGTGCTCACCGAAACGCCGCGCTGCCGGGCATACGCCCGTTGGCTCATGATCGCCATGCCAAGATTCCTGGACTTTCCGCTTGCCTTCCGGGGCGACCGGAGTGATGAATCGTCATGCGCGGATCACCCGCCGAAAGGAAAAGCACCCCGATGACGAACGCAGAAGCCACCAAGACCACCGAAACCGCCGCCGTTGCGGAACAGGGCGCGCAAGTCGCGCCGGAGAAGGCCACCTCGAAGAAGGCTGCCAGCAACAAGAAGGGCGCGCCCAAGGCCAACCAGGGCGCGAAGAAAGCCGCAAAGCAAGCCAAGGCCACGCCGAAGAAGCAGGCCAAGGAGAAGGCCACCAGCAAGAAGGCACCCAAAGTGAAGGAGGCCGTGGTGCCGCGCGAATTCTCGAAAAAGAGCATCGTTTTGGACCTCCTGCGCCGCCCCAAGGGCGCGACCATGGCCGAGATCGCTAAGGCGACCGACTGGCAGAACCACTCGATCCGTGGCTTCATCAGCGGAAACCTCACCAAGAAGATGGGCCTCACGGTCGAGTCCGGCAAGAACGAATTGGGAGAACGGATGTACAGAATCGCGAAGTAGGCCCCTGGACACACCGCTCCAAACCAGCCGCCTGGAAACGGGCGGCTTTCTTGCGGGCGGCGCGATTATTCCCTTGCCTTGTTGGCGCACCGGAGTGATGAATCGTCATGTACGGAGAACGCAGATGAAAGCCACCACCACCAAGAAGCAAAGAGCCACCACCCCAGGATTCGCGATCGTAATAACGGACGACACGGAACTGGGCCTCGCGACGCTGATCGCGGAATCCGAAGAAGGCCAGTATGAGCCCATCGGCGTAGTCGTAAGCATCAACGAGGCGCGCGAGATCGCACAATGCGACCTCCGGAACAGGATGAAGAAACTGGAGCGCGGCGGCGATCCCGGCCTTTGTCCTTACTGCTACAAGGTCTGGGCGCAAGGACTCGAAGGCGGCTACCGGGTCGCCGCCGAATTGCTGGCGTCCAGCCTGTAGAAGAAAGCGAACGCCACCGCCACTCACCGCCGCCAGCTTTCTGCTGGCGGCTTTCTCTATTTGGGCGGCACCGCGTCCGGAACGGGCGGCAGCAACGCTACCAGGAACTCCGCGATGCAGGCCTTCCACGTGTTCCCCACGTGTTCATCCATCACATCGAACGGCGCGGTGGCCGCATCGACGCCCACCGAACGCGCGATTTCGATCAACGACGCGAAGGACCGATCCGCCAACGTCTGCAGGTGCGGCGCGACGCGCGGATCGTCGCAACGATCAGACCACTGCGATTCCATTTGAAGCCTCCAGTATCTCCATCGCTTCCTTCATCGGGTGCCACAGCCCCGTTTTCGGGTCGCGGTAGATCATCCACCCGCGATCCGCGTTCGTCTTGTAAGCCCAGCCGGCATCAGCCAGCCTCGCGTGGCTGCTCTGTTCCATGACCAGCCTCCTGCTGGTGGCTCACCGGATGAGCCACTACCTCGGTCCCTCCAACCAGATCGTTGAACGCGCGGCCGGAGTCGGCGTGCCGCGCAACGTCGCCCGTGTAGTCCTGCCAGCGACGAACCGCTACGTCGCAGTACTTCGGGTCCAGCTCAATCACGCGCGCCTGGCGGTTGGTGCGCTCGCACGCGAGCAACGTCGTTCCGGACCCGCCGAACGGATCGAGGATCGTGTCGCGGGTCTTGCTGCTGTTCCGAAGCGCGCGCTCCACGAGCTCGACTGGCTTCATGGTCGGGTGTTCCAGGTTCGCCATGGGCCGCTTGATGAACCACACGTCGCCCTGGTTCCGGTCGCCGCACCAGAAGTGCTGCGTCCCGTCGCGCCAGCCGTAGAGGATCGGCTCGTACATCCGCTGGTAGTCCGACCGGCCCAGCGTGAAATGGTGCTTGGCCCAGATCACGAAGGTCGACCAGTGGCCACCGGCGTCCGAGAACGCGCGAAACAGCGTGTGCAACTCCGACGAGGACATGCACATGTAGATGGCGCCCTTCGTGACGGCCAGCATGTTGGCCGACGACTCTCGAAGGAAGTCATAGAACTTCTCGCCAAGCGCGTCGTTGCCGATAGTGAGTTTCTTCGCGGTCTTTCCTTCGTAGGCGACGTTGTACGGCGGATCGGTGAAAACCATGTCGGCCAAGCCGCCGGCCAGGACCTTCTCGATGTCGGCCATCTGCGTCGCGTCGCCGCAGAGCAACCGGTGCGGGCCCAGCAGCCAAACGTCCCCCAGCACGGTGACGACCTGTTCCTGATCGCTTGGGATCGCGTCCGGATCGGTGAGTCCATCGTTAGCCGTCTCCGGGTCGCGGAGCAAGTCCTCCAACTCGGCGTCGGTGAAGCCAACCAGGTCGAGGTCGAAGGAGTCCGCTTTGAGTGAATCCAGTTCGACGCGCAACATCTCCTCATCCCATCCGGCGCTCAGCGCCAGCCGGTTGTCGGCAAGCACCAGCGCGCGGCGCTGTGTTTCGGAGAGGTGGTCGAGAACGATGACCGGGACTTCGGTCATCCCGAGTTTCCGGGCGGCAAGCAGGCGCGCGTGCCCCGCAATGATCACTCCGTCCGCGCCGACGAGGATTGGATTCGTCCACCCGAACTCGATGATGCTGGCGGCGACCTGCGCCACCTGCTCCTCCGTATGCGTCCGCGCGTTGCGAACGTAAGGAATGAGGCGGTCGATCTGCCAGCGTTCCACGACGAGATCGCGCAAGACACGCTCCGGGATCACGGAACTCTCCCGTCGCGTGGCGATTGCTTGCGCGATCTTCATGTGGATTGGGTGCTACGCGGTCTTGGCAAGGTGGGCGCCGAGCGCCGATGCCACAGCCTGCTGGTGAGAAGCCGGAGTCTGGCCGGCGGTGAACGCGGCTTCGATGGCCTGGACGAGCGCCACCACCTCCTGCGTCAACTGAATGCCGGAGGGAGCCACGCTGAGAATCGTCTGGATGATCTGCAAGAAGTTCATCGTCTTGTCCTTTCTGGTCCGCACGAGAAAGCCCGTCGAGGCG
>Ga0326728_10020061_pt1 | contig 12833 bp, 14 predicted proteins | sample MB3enrmetagenome_FD_207602 | JGI IMG/M metagenome (GOLD analysis project Ga0326728, IMG submission 207602) | Lab enriched peat soil microbial communities from McLean, Ithaca, NY, United States - MB31MN | ecosystem: Environmental > Terrestrial > Soil > Wetlands > Peat | place: USA: New York...
TGATGGCTCCCCACAAAGCCCGGCATAAAACGACCTCTCCGAACAGCGAGTTATTGAAATTAATTGGCGAACAAACGTCGATAGGCGAGGCGGAAGCCCGAAGCAGTTGATAGGGTTTTCTTGGATCAACAGTTACGGGTTTTGGATAAGGATTCCTCGGATAAAACACACGATATCCGTGTTTTTGAATCCGATGTCGATTGAAGTCCTCTGCCTACTTGATCGCGAATTGATGAGAACTTCGAGTTCACGCACATTCGCCAACGGTGTCCTTGGCCGCGGCGATCACGTTCTCGAAATCACCAGCGACCCGATCTGCAATCCCGCCAGAGGACATAAGGAGTGCCGATACCCGGCAGACTCTGAAACTCTTATGGGCGTTCACAACAGACTCGAACGGCGTATATTGGAAATGAGGCTGCGTTGTGGTGACAACACCGACGAAAACCGAAATGGAACCACCTCCGCCCGGCCGATTCATCACGCTCTCCGTGCATGCGGGCGAGGTGTTCGCCAATCAAGAGAAGGCCTTAGGCTGGTTGCAAACTCCCAATCCGTCCCTGGCCGGCCAGACGCCGCTTGAAGCTGCGGCAACCGAAGAGGGCTTCCAAGAAGCCGAAGAAGTGCTGACCCGTATCGAATACGGTGTCCTCGGCTAATGCACGCGTTTCGGTTGTGCCGGAGCACCTATCCAGCATATGACGGAGAGGGAGCGCGCCGAGTTGGTGGTCGCCGTTGACAGCCCCGTCCAACCTGGACCCCAGACGATGTCTTTGGGACCATGAACTGGCTCCGCATAGTACGATCGCGCAACACCACCGACCCGCCACGCGAACCTGAGACTCATCTTGCCGGTCTGGCATGATCCAGGCATAACGCGACCAGATCGTCGATCGCTGCTTCGCCCACACACATGACCGTGTCTGCGCCGCCCCAATAGATCTTGACGGTCCCATCCGGCTCCGCAACGGCGCCGCACGTGAACACGACGTTGTGGACATATCCCGTGATTTCCCAGGGGTCTTCCGGCTGCAAGATCCACGAGTCGCCCACGCCGATGATCTTTGCGGGGTTCAGGAGATCGTGAAGAGCGACCCCCAAACGGTAGACCGATCCGTCCATCGTCCGGAAAACGCCGTGGTAGATGGAAAGCCATCCCTGCTCCGTTTTGATCGGCGGCGCGCCCGGACCGATCTTCATTTCGTCCCAATGATATGGTTCGGGCCGCATGATGAGTTGGGACTCGCCCCAAAAACGTAGATCCGGAGAATAGGAAATCCAGATGGACCAAGGGGCGATTTCCGAATGGGGCCGGTCCAGCCGGGCATACAGGCCGTCGAACTTCTCGGGAAAGATCACCACATTTCGGTAGTCCGCCTCCGTAATGAGGGAGATCCTTTCCACCTGACCGAAGTCCTTCGTCTTTGCCAAGGCGATCCGCACGCCATTTCGCGAGTAGGCGCTGTAGGTGATGAGGTACTCCCCATCCATATGTGTCACTCGTGGATCCTCGACGCCGAACTCTTCGTAGGCCGCGAAAGGGCTGTCGTGCGCAGGGGTCAGAAAGGGCTCCGGATCGGCAGTGAAGTGGAATCCGTCGGGGCTGCGTGCCAAGCCAATGATGGACCGTCCCGTGCGGAGATGGGATCGGAACAGCATGATGTACTCGTTGTCGTGCTTCACCACCGCTGCGTTATGAACGGTTTCTACCGCGTAAGGAATATCGGCTTTGGTGAGGATGGGGTTGTAAGCGTAGCGTCTGACAATGTCCGGCTTCATGATCGCCTCTTAGCCTCCAGTTCGAAAATCGTCCGGTAGACCCGCTCGTACGCCTCCACCATGGTTTCGATGGAGAAGCGCTCTTGGACCCTCTGGCGGCAAGCGTTGCGGTCAATTTCACCAAGGCGTTTCAGGGCCCGCGCCGCCTCGTCGACGTTGTTGACCAGGAAGCCCGTCCGACCGTCTTCGATCACTTCACGGCACGAGCCGAGGTCCATGGCGATCACGGGAACACCGGCGGCATTGGCTTCCACCAGGACCAGGCCGAATCGCTCCGGGATGGTGTTCAGGTGCAGCAGCGCCCGGGCAGTCCCGAACAACTTGTTCTTGCCCGGCACGTCCACCGGCCCGATATAGCGGATCGTCTCACTCAGGTGTGGCTCCACCTGTTCGCGGAAGTAGGTCCGATCCTGGATAATACCTGCGATGAGCAACGGCAACCCGCTCAGGCGAGCAACTTCGATCGCCATATGGACACCCTTGTCCGGGTGAATCCGGCCGAGGAATATCAGGTGCTCGCCGCCACGGTTCTGGAGCGGGTACAGCGAGAGGTCGATTCCGTTATAGACCGTCGCCAGGTAATTCAGTCCCGGTGCGCGATCGGAGTCGCTGATGGAGACAAAATATCCACCGCGATACTTCTCATACACGGGCATGATTTGCGGAGACGAGAATCCGTGGATGGTCGTGAGTACCGGGGTCTTCACCAGCCGGGTGTACGACAGCGCCATAAAGTCGTAATGGCTGTGGATCAGGTCGAACTCCGCGGCGTGCTCGAACGCTTCGGAGATGTGAAGGTACTCGGCCACTTTGGGATCGACAGCGCGATCCTCTTCGTACCCGCGGGCCACCACGGCATGCAGGTGAGCGCGGGTCAACGAATCCCCGGTGGCGAACAACGTCACGTCCCAGCCATGCGAGACCAGACCTTCGGCGATGTTGCCGGCCACCGTTTCCCACGCGCCGTATTGCCGCGGAGGAGTTCGCCATGCTACCGGCGACAGGACCGCCACTCGTTTGCGGGTCATTCCATAGCCGCCAGCACCTCGGCAAGCGGGACGGTTGCGAAACCTGTAGCGTGGTCGGCCAAGCCATAGGGAATGATCAGTTCGCCGTTATGGACCAGAGCGCCGCAGGTGTAGACCACATTGGGCACGTAGCCTTCCCGCTCGTTCTGGTTGGGCTTGAGCAGGGGCTCGCGGAGACGGCCGATCACCTTGCTGGGATCGTCGCGATCCAGGAGGAACGCGCCGATTGAGTACTGTCGCATTGCGCCCACGCCGTGGCTGAGAACCAGCCATCCGGCGTCGGTCTCGATCGGAGATCCGCAATTCCCGATCTGCACCAGTTCCCAGGGAAACGCCGGCTTGAGGAGCACGCTGCGCTCATTCCAGAAATGGACGTTGTCGGAAAACATCAGGTAGATGTTCTCGTTGTCCTGGCGGGAGAGCATGGCATACAGGCCGCCGATCTTCCGGGGGAAGATCGCCATGCCTTTATTTTCGGCGGCCTCGCCATTCAGGGTAATGAATCGAAAGCGGAGGAAGTCGGCAGTTTCCACCAGTTCCGGCACCACGACCCTGCCATCGAAGGCGGTGAAGGTCGCGTAGTAAATGTGGGCGCCGTCGTCGTTTCGGAAGCGAACGAAACGCGCGTCCTCGATGCCGTTGCGTTGCGAGGGTGTGGCTGGGAACAATATGCGCTCAGACAACTGCTGCTCCGGCTGGAACTGGACCTCGTAGTTGGACCGGGCCAGCATCCAAATCCCCTGTGCCTCGTCTTGATCTTCCTGCGCCATCCCATCCGGCAGGCGGAACTGCTCGGATTGGAGAGCGCCGCGGAGGTCTTCCAGTGCGAAAGAGTCGGCGAGTCTGCTCATGATCCGGCGCGTAAATTCGCGAACCAATCCAAGCTCAACGAGTTTCCGCGCGAACAGCCCCTTCTCGTACCGGGGGTTGGGGATCTGACGCGGCTCGGTTAAAAAGCCCCTGGCGGGTAAGACCTGGATCCGCCCGTCGCCATGGACGATACCGGTTCGAAACGTGATGGAAGATATGTGTCCTTCCCCGGTGGCGCGCAAGCTGAGAATAAACCGCAGAGCGCCGGGTGAAAGATCCGTCTGGTCGGGGTGCGGAACGATGGATGGATTGAACAGGGCGGCGGATTCCAGGGAGTATTCGGCCAGGAAATAGGATCCGATCAATAGCCGTCTGGATTCGGACAAGGCCTCGTGCGCCGGCAGCGACTCGCGCACTTGATCGAAGCGTTCCAGGAAGACCTTATAAATCTCCTGGTGCCGCTTGCAGAATTCCGCGCAGACTGCATTCAGGATAGCGACGACCCGGTCTTCCGGGAGCGCCATGATCCTGGCGACGATCCCGGCGATCCGCTCGGGGCCACCCGGGCTGAAGGGCCGGAGGAGAACCCGGGACTGGTCGGGATTGAGGATTGTGGCGGTGCGTTTGAGGTTGAGGGACATGGGGTGTTGGAGGCTACTCCGTGGTGGCGATCGGTTCTCGAAAACTCGTCAGTATGTTTTGTGCCAATTGCATCTCCGCTAATGAAAGTAAGAATGCCAGCGTGGATTCCGCTCCCTGGTTGCCGTTGACCCGGTCTACATGCAGCCCGTCGCGGCAGCCGCCTGTCTCGGAAGAGTAGAGTTCCAGTCCGAGGTCGTTCCAGCCGATGAACCAGTCAAAGGCGCGCTGCGCATGTTCGTACCACCAGACGTCCGAGGTGGTGCGATAGGCTTCCAGACAGGCCGAAACCGTCGCTTGCGCTTCGATGGGCTGCTGGTCGAAATTAGCGCGTACGCCGCCGCGATGGTAGAACCCATTGCTGCCAATGGGCCGGAAGTGACCCTTCCCGGACATCTGCAATTCCGTCAGCCAGCGCAGGGCTTGGAGCCCCCGCTGAAGCACTGCCGGTTGTCCGGCGGCACGTCCGCTCACAATCAAGGCGTGGGCCAGCTTCGCGTTGTCGTACGACAGTTCCTCTTCAAACCACTGCCAGTCCGGATGCGCGCTCGCTTCGAAGCGTTCCATGAGCCGGCAAGTCAGTGTCTCCCGCGTTTGATTGACCAGGCTGTCGCCGCTCAACCGGCGCAGATACTCATGGATGCCGATCAAGCCGAAGGCCCAAGCCCGCGGCGATGTGAAGCCCGTCACTGCGGGCAAGGCCAGCGCGAAGAGTTGCCCGGCCATCATTTGGAAGCTCCGGAAGGGCGAACGTCCCACGCCGATTCCCAGCGCCCAGAGCGCCCTCCCCTGACAGTCCTCGGATCCCATCTCGTCCAGCCATCGCCGGTCAAAGCTCAGAAGGTTGTGGAAGCGTTTCGTGTGGAGGTCGAAAGCGTGATGGAGGAAAGCTGCGGAAGTGGTGGCCAGTGCCCGCACGGACTCCGCGTCCTCACCCAATTCGCCGAGCAGCACCGCGAGCACGAAGGCACGAGCGTTATCGTCGGTCGAGTAGCCTTCGGAAAAATTCGGAACGCTGAAGACAGCGTGTTGGAAGACGCCCGTGGAATCGGTCATCCGCGAAAGGTGACTCAGCTTCATCGGCGGCAGTACCCGCGGCTTTTGGTCGAGTGTCTTGGTGGCAAGAAATTTCCGCGTCCGGGCGGCCCCTTCCATGCGGGAGCATTCGAAGGTGCGCATATAGATCTGTGCCACGTTGCTCCAAACCATCTCGCGGCCGATCTTGTAGGCGTTCTTGCGAATGGCATGCCGGCGGGTGTCGTCGCGCAGCAACCCGATCACCTCGCGCGCTATGGCCGGAGCGTCGCCGAATGGCACCAACGTACCGCGGTCTTCCGCCAGCAGCTCGGCGGCGTGCCAGTACGGTGTAGACACCACCGCTTTGCCGGCGCCAAAAGCGTACGCCAGCGTGCCCGAGGTGATCTGCGCTTCGTTCAGGTAAGGCGTGATGTAAAGGTCCGCTGCGCCGATGAACTCCTTCAGGTTCTCGAGGTCCACGAATTGGTTGTAGAAAATGACGTTCTTCTCGATCTTGTTCTTTTGCGCAAGAATCTCGAGGCTGAGCCGGTAAGCTTCACCGTGCTCCCGCAGTTCGTTGGGATGGGTGGCGCCGAGGACGATATATACCACCTCCGGGAACTCCGCCAGAATTTGCGGCAGCGCGTTCAGCACATGTTCGATGCCCTTGTTCGGCGACAGTAGGCCGAACGTAAGCAGGACCACCCTTCCTTCCACGCCGAACTGATCCTTGAAATAAGTCGGGTCGACGAAGCCCACATCGGGAATGCCGTGCGGGATGAGATCGATCTTAGCCGGCGGCGCCTGGTAAATATCCTCCAGCATCTGGCGTCCGCGCTCGGCCATGACCACCAGCCGGGTCGAGAGTGAGATTAACCCCTCCATCACGCGCCGCTGGTCGGCTCTCGGCTCGCGCAGCACGGTGTGAAGCGTGGTGACGACAGGCATTCTCAATTCGCGCAGGAGCGCCAGGATGTGACCGCCGACCGGCCCTCCGAAAATGCCGAACTCGTGCTGCAGGCAGACGATGTCCACGTTGCTGATGTTGAGGAAGTCCGCCGCACGCAGATAGGACGACAGGTCCTGCTCCTCAATCTCGAAGCGAACCACCTCCGGGTACTCGTAGCCACCTGGAATATCGTTGACCGACACTGCGAAACACTGGCTTTGGGGGTGCGCGCTTTGGACGGCGGCAAGCAAGTCGGACGTGAACGTAGCGATGCCGCACTTGCGCGGCAAGTGGTCGCCCACAAAAGCTATTTTGTGAACTTTGGAAGTGTTCTTCATGCAGGCTTGCCTTTGCTGCCCTGGCGCGCTTCGACCGCTTCGATCAATGCGATTCTCCGGGTTGCGCTGCGGACGGGAAATGGAGTGGATCCCTCAGGTTTTGCAGCTCCCGGTAATAGTAGATGGGGGAAGGCTTCTTTCCTCCGACTTTCAGAGCCTTCAGAAACTCGATTTCCCCTGCCGTGGCGCCGCCGCTCAAGGACGCATCCTTCAGGAATTGTTCCAGCCCTGGTTCTATGGCGACGGGCTGTGGGGACTCCTGTTCGGCAAACTCAAATCGCTTCAGCTTCCCTGCCGTGAGCCGGCGGCTTGGGACAACCACCATGCCGAAGGTCTTGAGGTCGATATCCCAGGAGTCGATGATCGGATCGAGGAAGGAAGTGCAGTTTTCAACCGAGATGTTGAAGACGTCCGTGTCCAGGAACTCCAGAATGGCAACCCGCATTTGCTCATAGCTGCGCGCGCTCGATTGGGCCATCAGACGCAGCCAGTCTTCACTTTGCAGCTCCTCCCGGGCAACTCCTTGGGCGACATCCAGAAGTTTTTGAGTGACCAGACGTTCGAGTTCGCCGAACGGCTCCTTCTCAAAAATCCGCCGCACTTCCTTTTGCCGGGCGGAATCGCACTTGCGCAGAATCAACTCGCGACACTCTTGGAAGAGGGGCCGTGGGGGCTCCGCCACTTTTCTCCTCAATTCCTCTTTACGCTGCAGGTCGGCCAATTTCGAGAGTTCGCCGCGCGGGAGTTTCAAGGCCTTGCCGATTTTCTCGTAGATGTCGGTGCGTCCAGGCGCGGGAGGAGCCTTTTTCCGGGCCAGCAGTTGCGAGATGTACGATTCGGTCACTCGAGCTGCGGCCGCGAGATCTTTTTGCTCGAGGCCAAGTTCCTTTAAGCGGTGCCGAATCAGTAGGGAAACGTCCACTGGATGTCCTCATCCGTATTAATTAACTATATTTGGTCAAGCCACTAGCAAAATTATGGCACAGATGGCCTTGACAAGCAAGCATACTTAACTGATAATGGTTAATGTCTGAGCGCTTCCGCCCACTCGCAGATCAACTGAACTAAGTCAGGCGATCTGATCCCCATTTCCCTTAGGTCCCCCACACTACCGATGGGTTGTGGTGTCTCTCACATTGAAACAGACGGGCGGAGAAAGAGGATTACGGTATGGCTACTTCGGTTGAATTGCTGGAATCACAGCCAGCATGGGCACCCCCGGCCGCCAAGCCGCTCGAGGAAGCGGTGTGGCAGGCATGGCTGTCCAAGGGTCGTGCCCAAGACCAGCGCAATAGAGCCGCGCGAATAAGGATCGTCAAGTGGGCCGGTATCGCGGGATTGCTTGCCGCGGCGGGTCTCTGGTTCCATCCCGCGGCGGCTGCTTCGGTCACCGATCTGTCCAAATACCGCAATTTCCAATTCGGGACAGACCTGCCGACCGTCGCCAAACAGGCAGACACGAACCCGTCGCAAGCGAAGGTGATCCATACCCGCCCGGCCCTCATCCAAGAGCTTGCATGGCGCCCTCAGACTCGCGGTGTATCTTCCCAACCAGAAGCGGCCAAAGAGGTGGTCTTCAGCTTCTACGGCGGCGAACTGTTTCGGATTGTAGTTGCCTACGATCGGTACGAGACCGAGGGATTGACAGCTGGCGACTTCGTCGACGCAATCTCTGCGTCGTACGGACCTGGTGCGAAGCCCGCGGCTCCGGCCGAGGTTGCGACGGGCAGCTACGGCGATCGGGAAGAGATCCTCGCACAATGGCAGGATTCGCAGTACCGCTTCGACCTGATCCGCTCTTCGTACGGGCCGACCTTCAGGCTGGTTGGGGTCATGAAGAGGCTGGAGGCGCCGGCCCAAGCCGCCACTCTGGAAGCCAAGCGGCTCGACGACCAGGAAGCGCCACAAAGGGATGCTGCCCGGCTAGCCAGTGGGCAAGAAGCGGCGAACGCCAAACTGGAAAAGGCGAGGCTTGTGAACAAGCCGAAGTTTCGGCCATAACCCGGCTGCGAGAAATACCGAACGAAGGAGGTACACGAACATGATGAGCACTAGACCTACTGGTCCTACATTCCGCGAAGGTGACGAAGTCGTGCTGGCCCAGGGCACATACCAGGGCACCTTGGGCGTTTTTCTTCGGCTGAGCGAGGACGTCAACTGGGCGAAGATCAGTGAGCGCGACGGCAGCGTCCGCAGCCACCCCGTGATTTGGCTGGCTCATTCCCCGGCGGCGATCCCAGGTTCCGTGAACTGACGGCCGCCCATGACAGGCGCAATCGCAGCCGGGAGCATTTTGGTTCAGGAAGGCACGCGTCTGCCGGACTTCCTCCGGCTCCAGTGCGAGTCTGATTCGAATGGATGGGCAGCGGTCAAAGACGCTCGTTCCACGTTCGAGAAGACGCAAGAAGAAGGATGGACCTTCTTTTTCATGGCTGGGGAGATCAAGGCCACCGTCTTTGGGTTTGATAAGCAAAAGGCCCTGCGCGCCGCGTTGGAGCGACTCATCACGGACGTGAAATCTCAGCACTGCAACAGTATCGAGATTACGCGGGTCGTGGGTAAATCGTTCCTGAGGGTGCCCTATGTGAGTGTTTCCGCTCACGCGCGGCATCTGCAGAAGGGCATGTCTTTCCCCGGCTGACGAAGTGGGCTCCGATCCGGCAGTTTTTTCACAGACTCAATCTAAAATGGAGGCAAACCGCATCATGAAGATTCGACCCCTATATGACCGCATCGTGGTGAAGCGGATCGAGGAACAGGAAACCACGCGCAACGGCATCGTGATCCCCGATTCGGCTAAGGAAAAGCCCCAGGAGGGTGAAGTGATTGCCATCGGGAAGGGCAAGCGGCTGGACGACGGCCAGGTGATCGCCCTCGACGTCAAAGCCGGCGACCGCATCCTGTTCGGCAAATATTCCGGCAACGAGATCAAACTCGACGGCACTGAGTACATCATCATGCGCGAGGATGACGTCCTCGGAGTTCTGGATGCGGCCCCCCAAGCGCTTTCGAACGCCGTCTGATTCAAATCCGACTCACGAGGAAAAACATCCATGGCAAAGCAGATTACTTACAGTGACAACTCCCGTCAAGCGATCCTACGCGGGGTCAACCAGCTCGCCGAGGCAGTGAAAGTGACCCTCGGCCCCCGAGGACGGAACGTGGTTCTCGAAAAGAAATACGGCGGACCGACGATCACCAAAGATGGCGTGACGGTGGCCAAAGAGATCGAGTTGAAGGACCCACTCGAGAACATGGGCGCCCAGATGGTGCGCGAAGTGGCGTCGAAAACCTCCGACGTCGCCGGAGACGGCACCACCACGGCCACGATTCTGGCCCAGGCAATCTATCGCGAAGGCGTCAAAGCGGTCACCGCGGGGGCCAATCCGATGGCCATCAAGCGGGGCATCGATAAAGCCGTGGAAGTTGCCGTCGAGGAAGTCAAAAAGCTCTCCAAGCCTGTCTCCGGCGAGATGATCGCCCAGGTGGGCAGCATTTCCGCCAACAGCGACTCCACCATCGGCAACATCATTGCAGAGGCCATGAAAAAGGTGGGCAAGGACGGCGTGATCACGGTCGAGGAATCCAAGACCATGACTACCGAATTGCAGACGGTGGACGGGATGCAATTCGATCGGGGGTATCTCTCGCCCTATTTCGTGACCGACGCCGAACGGATGGAGTGCGTTTTCGAGGATCCCTACATCCTCATTCACGACAAGAAGATCGGCAACATGAAGGACCTGCTGCCCATTCTCGAGCAAATCGCACGCGCCGGCAAGCCGCTGCTGGTAATTGCCGAAGAGGTGGAAGGCGAAGCCCTGGCCACCCTCGTCGTCAACAAGCTGCGCGGCACGCTTAGTGCTTGCGCCGTGAAGTCCCCCGGCTTTGGCGACCGCCGCAAGGCGATGCTGGAAGACATCTCGATCCTGACTGGCGGCAAGGCCATCATGGAAGAGACCGGCATCAAGCTGGAAGGCATCCGGCTGGAGGATCTCGGCCGCGCCAAGCGCGTCACGGTGGACAAAGACACGACCACCATCATCGACGGCGCCGGATCGCAGAAGGCTATCGAAGGGCGGATCAGGCAACTCCGGGCGCAGATCGAAGAGACAACCTCGGAATATGACCGGGAGAAATTGCAGGAGCGGCTGGCGAAGCTGGCCGGCGGCGTGGCGATCATCAAAGTCGGCGCCGCCACCGAAACCGAGATGAAGGAGAAGAAGGCCCGCGTGGAAGACGCTCTACATGCCACCCGCGCAGCGGTCGAGGAAGGCATCGTACCCGGCGGAGGCGTTGCCTTACTACGAGCCTCGGCCGCCCTGCAGGCTCTCAAGCTCGAGGGAGACGAACAGTTCGGCGTGACCATCGTTCGCCGCGCCTGCGAGGAGCCCGCGCGGCAGATCGTGCTGAACTGCGGAACCGAAGGCGCCGTGGTGGTCGAGAAGATCAGGAGCCACCAGAATCCCAACTTCGGCTTCAACGCCACCACCGAACAATACGAAGATCTGGTGGAGGCCGGGGTAATCGATCCCACCAAGGTGACTCGCACGGCTCTTCAGAACGCAGCTTCCATCGCCTCTCTCATGCTGACGACCGAGGCCATGATCTGCGCGGTTGTGGAGGACGTGGAGAAATAGGCGCCTGCACGGCGGGCCGGGCAAAGGACACGGATGAACAAGAGATTAGAAAAGCGGCACAAAGCATTCCGGGTTCCGGACGCCCCGTCACGCCGTCAGTAAGCCTGCCCCCGGTTGTCGATACCGCGGATGCGGATGACGCCAGGCTCGATGTCGAAAAAGATGCGCCACTTGCCCACCCGTAAGCGGTGCAACCCCTCGCGGTCGGTGAGTCTTTTCACCTCGCCTTCGCCGGTATCCCGATAGCGGGTGAGGGCGAGCAGGATCCGCATGGCGGTATCCCGGTCAAACCGGCGGAGATCCGAACGCGCGCCCTCATCCCAGACGAACTGCTTCACGCGTCACAGTCCGTACTCGCGCAGGACTTCATCGTGAGGGATTCCGGCCGATGGCTCCGCGCGAGCGGCATCAATCCGCTTCAGCATCTCCGGGTCGACGGCCGCCTCTCCCGTCGAGATGAGAAACTCCAAATATCGCTCGGCCGCCGCAATCTCGGAGTCGGGCAGCTTTTCGACGAGGTTGTAGAGCTCTTCTTTCCCGCCGCGGTTCATCACAACCATTCTTCCACAAAAACAGCGTCGCACCATTATGCAAAACGGCGCGGGGTGCTTAAGCGATCTCGGGAAAGTCGGTGCCCAGTGACCGCTCCCTGACGGTCGCGGCTCCGTAACTATTTGCAAACACGTCATGTCCGTGACAGAGCCGCGACCGTAAGGGAGCGGATTTCGCAACGGAACCGCGAAATCCTGAAAACGTGTAAGTACCCAACGGCGCGTCGCGTTCCGGTACGCTTTCCGCGTGTGGTCGTTGTTGATCTGGGCGGTGAAGAACTCGAAGAAGCACGCGCCTGGCGGCCTTCGGCGTCGGGGTGAACAGCGCGACAAAGAACACCGGCGCGGCGGCAGGGGAGGGGACCGGGTCGGTTACGGTTCCAGCCATGGGTTTAACAAATCAACGCCGAGGCCGGCGAAGTCCTTCACGTTCCGGGTAACGAGAACGAGGCCGTGCTCAAGCGCCGTCGCCGCGATCATGCCGTCGGGCGCATTGAGGGGCCGCCCCGCAAGTTGCCGCTGACCTTCCAAGACGCCCCACCGCTCAGCAATGGATCGTGTGACCGGCAGAATGCGGCCGGAAAATAGGATGGATAGATCGGTTTCAATCCAAACTTCGAGCTCGTCTCGTCGCTTCCCTGGCGACCGAAGGAAGATCCCTTTGCGCAGTTCGCCGAAGCTCACGGAGCTAATGAACAACGTCTCCATGTTCTGTACTACAAAACCCGAGAATCTTCGCGGTGCGCGAAGATTCTCGGGTTTGCGATCAGCCGTCAGCGCTCAGCCCTTGAACCTCCGGAACTTCCGGCTCGCTGAAGGACATCCACGATGCCCAACCGGCGAATTTGTCACAAATCGGAAGCTGATCGCTGAAAGCTGACCGCTGACAGCTTGCGGCGAAGCCGCGCTGTGCAGCGACCCATGTTCTTACCTTGGGCTCAGGCTGGGGTCGTACCAACTCGGATGAAATATTGGTATCCACCAGGAATCCGCTCATTCGAAATCGACCGGGCGAGCAAAAGAGGGATTTCGGCGAAAGAGCGTGTCAACTTCTTCATCCGTGAGCAGCCCCCGCACCTTAG
>Ga0326728_10020064_pt1 | contig 12831 bp, 12 predicted proteins | sample MB3enrmetagenome_FD_207602 | JGI IMG/M metagenome (GOLD analysis project Ga0326728, IMG submission 207602) | Lab enriched peat soil microbial communities from McLean, Ithaca, NY, United States - MB31MN | ecosystem: Environmental > Terrestrial > Soil > Wetlands > Peat | place: USA: New York...
GAAGGGGTATGCTGGGTTGGTAAGATCCAAGACGTGGTAATCGTGGTTTCCCGCGACGTAAAATATCTGGACTCCTTTGGATTTGAGGTTAAGAAGTTTAGTGACTGTGTCGTGGTGTTCCAGGAATACTCCTGAAGCATCCCTCCTCCACATATCCACGACATCTCCAAGAAGAACCAGGTGCGTAACATCGCTTTCTTGGCTAAGTTTGTCGAGGAACGCGTTAAACGCTGTCTTATCCGCATTTGCGTAACCTAAGTGTTGATCGGACGTGACAACAACTTTCATAGTTCCACCTCTAAGCTGAGTACGTATCTCTAGAGGTCACATAAATTACCCTATGCAATTCAAAGTCCCGAGTAGTTTTCAGTACTGGAAATGCGCCAGGGTAAGTATGTTTCAAATTTAGGCCCAACCACACTGCGACAAGTGCGGAATTGCTCCTCACTCTGGCCTTCTTGCAGGGTTGTTTGCAAGAGCAGGCAAAATTCATCCATTACCATTGAGCAATGGACTGCCCGCACGCTAGAATGGTTATTTGCTCTTTCGTAGTCGGCGTTCTAGATCGGCAACACGTTTCTCCAGCTTAACGATTCTCTGCTCAATTCTCTTCGATTCTCGGTCAAAGTCAGCGCTCGCTTTTCTAGCGTGCTGATCTAGTTTCGACGCGAATGCTTTAGCAGCCTGCCCATGCTTATGGTCAACTTGCTTGAGCTGATCGCGCAGTTCCTTGAACTTACCCATACGGTTAATCCCAGTGCACACTATGGAAATCTTGGGCTAAAATGTGTTGCTCGGATAGCGGACGACAAAGCCGCTATTTTCACGCTTTTCATGCTGCTTGGAGCAGTCATTCGAGGGTCTAGCTTTTTTCTCCGGACTTTCGCGAAAATATGCTTCGTAGCTTTGACGTAATTCTTTGTGATACCGAACCGCTTTGAAAACGTGTCTTCTCGTAATCTCTAACTTCCCCTGTCCCGGAAACGGTTACGTTGGCGTATTGAGTGCCCTTTGTTTTTTCCGTCTGCATCGCCCAGGAAACTTCCAATACCCATATGTCTTGCCGTTCTACTGACTTGATTTCGGCTTGTGCGCCTGATTCCTGTTTCTTCACATACTCCAGGGTGATTTTCTTTGCTTCAGCTTCATCGATCGTTTTTGGCATAGAGACATCCATGTTGCCTCTACAAGTAGAGCCTTTTTGAAGATTTCCTGCGATTCTCATCGCTTCGAAGTCATTCACGACAAACGGTGATCCTCCCTTTAATTCGGTTGAATGTACCGAAGTAGCTGTGCTGATGCCTCGTGTTAGTGAATGATTCATCCACAACTCCTTTTATCACGAATAGATTCGCTTCTTCTTAGAGGTGTAACAAAAAATGGCGCATCCAATCATCGGTCTACTCTTCATCGGGCTCATCATTCGAACCGTGATAGCTGCGGTAGTTATCGTCGCACTACTCTGGTTAGTCTTGAAGCTCGGCAGGTTAGCTGACGCATACACGGAAAAACTGAAAAAAAAGTGAGAAAACCAATCCGAAAACCAGCGACGACTCAACTGACCTAGAGAATCTTGACCGCCCTCTCTCATTTCCTAATCACACTCGTGATTTAGTGTCCTATTCAGACTAACAACCTCGGCAGCATTCGTCTGACCTCACCGAAATCCGCCTTTGCTATGAGGCACCTTATGATGGCAGTCTCAGGCGAAATAGATTTACTCAAATCCAATCACGTCCCAATCCAGCCATTGTGATTACATAGCGTCGTGACGGTCATTTCGTGACGGAGTCAACGTCAGCGATTAGTGAGCCGTCCTGGGTAAGTTCGTTAAGGAAATCCTGGGCGGCTGAAGCAACGACAGCACTCAACTATTGCACCACAATTTGCGCAGGAGGCGTCCCGCAACTATACAGGGGTGAGGAGCAAAGAAGACCATTCAGGTTAAGTGAGGTTCCTCTGGGGAAACTCATCACCGTCAGCCTTCTCAATGCAACGATCTGTTGCACTTGACACACCATTGCGCCTCTCCAGGGTTTGCAGCGCCGCAACTCGCACAAGTCTTCATTGTTTGTGTTTGACTTTGTGCGGTAGGGTTGAAGCCACAATACGGGCAAGGGATTTGTGCTGAATACTTTCCACATTTATTGCAAAACGACATGTTTCAAGAAGGGGAGAATCAAGGTAATATTCTTTGGTCATCATCACCAATGGATTGTTGAAAGTCGGGTGTGAGGGAATCGCGTGATTAGACACAGCTGGAGATCATTGTCGAAACCGTTCACGTGACATGTTTGCAGGAAACCAGATGTCCTAAGTGCAGTGCGGCGAACGTGAAGGGGAGACTGTACTGTGGATATTGTTCAAGTATCCTTGAGCCGCGCACGAATTTTTGGTTGCAGGTGCAGGATTTTCAGACCACTGCGGACAGAGACGCTCTTGGCTTAGTGAAAGCTACAGGTGTCTTGCCGCACCTGCTGAATCAATTCTTAGGGAAACCTAGAGCGCGGAAGCAACTGGAGATAATCTCCCGAGAAGGTACTCCATTAGATCGATTCGAAAATCTGAGTGCGGTGATGCGGGAATGTGCCTATGCACTCTGTCTGGAGCGCTTACCCTCAGCCTATGTAATTGGTGGCACAGGACCGCCTAACGCTTTCACATTCGGGGACGATGACGCTCCAATCATCGTGATTGACGAAAGATTAGCGCATGGAGTGGGACTTGGTGAGCTGCGATGTCTGTTCGGACATGAAATGGGGCACATAAAGAGCAGGCATCTGCTATATCATTCCCTCGCGGATATGCTCGCACAGGGCGTAGGGATATCAGCGTCATTCGCGGGATTGGGCTTGATCTCGACGCCTATGCGATTGGCGTTGCTTGCGTGGCAGAGGGAGTCTGAATTCTCAGCTGATAGAGCTGCGCTTATAGCATCAGGCAATCCTAATCACGTTGCTTCAATGTTCGCGATGCTTGGTGGCATATCGAATAGACCGATTTCAGAAAACAGATCGATGCTCGGAGGCATTGCAAAGGTCTTTAGTGGTCATCCAATTCTGAACGAGAGAGTGAACGCTGTCTTTCGGTTCTCGAACTCGGAAGAATATGCAAACATCGTAAGGAAGTCGAATTATCGCAGGATGCTGTCTAACGCCTTCACTCCCATCTGCCAGTTTTGTGGTTCACCGAAAGCAATCGAAGCCATATTCTGCCCAGAATGTAAGAAATGCCAAGCCTAGGGGCACATGGTCAGGCTCGAATTGTGAATTCTCGCCTAGGCGCTTATTTGTACCGGTAAATTTCGGTCAGAATCCCTTACCCCATCCTTTAACACCTCGAATTAACAACATGTAGAGGTAGACGAAGAAACTCTATTTGGCTTGCGTCCTGAAATTACATATGTATTCGCCTAAGCCGTCAAGACGTCGACACAGTTCAACTCCAGTTAATTCCACTGTGTGGGGGTGTTGGGTTTTGTGTGTGGGTATGGTGGTGCGTATCATTAGACCCAAACGCACGATAATTTTGAGCGTTAACTCTTAATGTTCGATTTTACTTCTTAAACGTGGAGGCCTACGGTTGATTGAAGTCGGACGGAAGCTACCGGACTTTCAGCTTTACGACCAAGACAAGGTCGTCCGATCACTAAAAGACTTCTTGGGAACGAAGACTGTGCTAGCTTTCTTCCCGGGTGCCTTCACCGGGGTGTGCACGAGAGAGATGTGCGAGTTTCGCGATTCAGCGAAGACGTTTATTGATTTTGGGGCGCAGGTCGTGGGCATTAGCGTGAACGACCCTTTCACGAACAAGGCCTTCGCTGAGACAAATGGACTAAGGTTCCTAATTCTTAGTGATTACACGCGGCAAACAATCAGGAGTTATGACGTCTTCCATGAAGACTTTGCTGGACTGAAGGGCTATATCGCAGCAAAGAGGTCGGTGTTCATTCTGGATGAGGCTGGTACAGTGCGCTATAAATGGGTCTCTGAGGATCCGAGCAAAGAACCGGATTTCGAAGAGATCATTAGACAGCTGAGCCAGCTGGTCGTCAAGTAAGTTCAATTGCCTTTTGTTTGGGGGCAGGTTCGCGCCCCCAAATTTGAACCGGGTTTTTCGGGTGGTGGGCGGTATGGTGGTGCGCGCACACACACAAGACGATGCACAACCGTGAATGATTACTTCTCTATAGTGACTTCGAAGTTCTCTCCTAGTTCGAGGGAATGCTGACAAAGACGGTTACACATCGCTGCAACTGTCGTCTGACTCTCTTTCGTCGGAGCCGGAAAACTGGAATTCTATAGGTACTCTGTCAAGTCAGATCTCTTGTTGATAGTGTTATGGAAAGGATAGCTCTAAACGCGAGGTCGTTTAGCTACTTATCTGACAAATTCGGCATTGCGACTTTCAACCTCGGCCTCGTAGCATACTTCGTTCTAGCTTCGCATGCACAAACACGACATATTCCAAATGATCTTCTCGTTCGGCTATCTCAACACATCGTGTACTACGCGTAGCTTCAGTTGTAATACGCGTAGTTTGTGAGGCTTTGGTGTGAATGATTTGCCCAATCATGTTATAGGCAACTACACATTGTAGTCAGTTGGTGAGAAAAATTGGTTCAAACATTCGCGAAACCGCGTAACTATGCCATACTTGGCATTGTTCTAATCATAGCAATCATCGCAGTCAACAACAACCCAGTCTGGGCTCAGCCCTGTACGGCTCAACTTGGCTACCCGGTAACCGCAGCGCCACAATACTACGGTTCGAACGTTCAAGTTACAGTGGCCGTCTCGGCTACATGCTCCATCTACACCAGTCAGCTATACGCCGTCGGCACGGCTTATACAGGCTACAACTCAGAAATTGGAACAGCGAACACCGTGCTAAGCGCAACATACGGCAACAGCTTCAGTGGACAACTCCAGTTTAGCCTTCCAGTATCGGTACAGACAGTGCAGTTCTCAGTCGCAATTTACAACGCCCAATCCGGGTATTACCAGCAATACTACGGCGCCCAACCTCTAGCAACAGCATCAATAACATACCTGGTTAGCCCAACATACCAAACCTACCCCTCCTACCCAACGTATCCAACCTACCCGACCACCCCCACGTATCCAAGCTACCCCTCCTACCCGACGTACCCGAGCTACCCAAGCTATCCTACATACCCTACGTACCCCACGCACCCGAGCTACCCCTACTATCCAAGCAACAATTACTACTATGGTCACTACCCGTACTACAACCCATATCCAGGCAACTACTATCACCATTATTACTACAACGGCGGATACTACAACAATAACCACCCACCCTGTCACAACTGGAGCAACTCGAACAGTTGTAACCATCACTAAAGGTTGGTGACAAAACTTGGTAGAAACATTCGCGAAACCGCGTAACTATGCTATGCTTGGCATTGTTCTATCCATAGCAATCATCGCAGTCGGAGCAAGCAACACCCCAGTCTTGGCCCAGGCTCAACCCTGCACGGCAGTACTCAGCTATCCAGTCATGCCCAACACATACTCCTACTCTAACGTCCCCATCGTAGTGCCCATGTCAGCAACCTGCACAACAGTCTACGGCAACCAACTATACGCCACCGGTAACGCATACGACGCAACCTCAAACGTCGGCTTAGGCACAGTGAATAGCGTCCTACAATCCACCGACGGCGGTACCACCTTCAACGGACAATTAGGGTTCAACCTACCCCCAACAACCCAAGGGCATACGGTGACGATCTCCGTCTCCCTCTACAGCAACCAATACAACGATCTAGTAACCTCAATCAGCGAAACATTCCAGGTCGTCACAGGAAACCAGCAAGTCGTCACCACCACAGTAACCCAAGCATACCAATACCCGTACCAACCCCCCGCATCAACCCCGTACGCATACCAACCTTCGTACCGAAATCAGACCTCGTACCCGTATCAGACTTCGTACCCATACTCGGCTCCGTCATTCCAGCAACCTTCACAACAGTACCCGTACAGACACCAGAATAGATCGTCCCTACTCGGTTTGGTTGCAATCGCAGCAATACTGGTAGCAGTCGTCATTGCAACAGCAGGTCTGGTCGTGTACGGACGACGTAGACAGCAACCCCCTTCAATAGCTTGGGTTCCAGCATATCCGCCACCACCGCCACCTCGTTAGGCTTAGAGCGTCGTAACCGAGAAATCCCCATCTTTTTAACCACTCCAGAAACCCGCTTATTGCGCAACCTTTCAAACCAACCACAGTAAGACTTCATTGCATTCATTGCAAGCACTCTCACGGTTTATGGAGGAAAGGCGTTCCCATTTCTTGAAGAGTGTAGGATGAAAATGGAAGGCAGCACATGCTTCATCAGCAGCTTACTGAATCGCAAAACCTTCTTTGACATCACGGCGAGCACGTCGTTTCCGCCCAGGGACACGGGAAAAAGTGTTACCAAAAAAAGATGTCCCTAGGGTGTAACAGAACCTCTATGCAGATATTTCGTAGACCACCTGTACGTTCACAGAGACCTGTAACGTTCCCGTCTGAATTGGGGTTCCACTGCTGGCTGGACTCACTTGGGCGTTCATGGTTGGTTGATACGGGTAGGATGGGGTGACGGATTCGACTCCTGTTATTTGAACCCCGAGGGCGGTTGCCATGGTTTGAGCCTGGTTTGATGCGTCTTGGATGGCCTTCTGGAGAGCTTGCTTCTGTAAGCCTGCATAGGTGGCGTCTGAAAAGGTGAATGTGATTCCGTCAATCTCGTTAGCTCCATTCTGGGTGGCTGCATCTAATACTCTACCTATCGACGTCATGTCGCTGACGGTGACTTGTATCGCGTTGTGAACAGCGTAGCCGACGAGTTGTTGAGTGGTAGTAGTGCAAGTAATAGGTAGTTGTGGACTACTTGTAGTGTTGCAGTTGTTGGCTTGCGAGTAGACGGGTGTCAGGCTGTAATCAGTTGTAGTTATGTTATCCTTTGTAATTGCCGGATTTAGAGAGCTCAAGCCTAGAATGGCCTGAATCACCTGACTCATCGTCTTTGCGTTATCCTTCGCCGCTTGGTCAGCGGTTGCGTCCTGCGTGTTCACAGCTAAATTGAGTAAAGCTTCATCCGGTGCCGTTTGGACGGTTCCGGTACCGTTAACGGTGATGGTTTTCTGGTTTGGGTTTTCTGGGCCTCTAACCATCATGGCTGGTTTCATGATTGCGAAGACGCTCACTATTACGAGACCTATGATGGCAAGTGCGGTCAAGTAGTTGCTTCTATTCACGTCTGTCATGGTTCTCAGTAGGCGACTGTTAGATGGGGTCATTTAAGTTAGGGTTTAGAACGCAAGAGGTGGCTATCCGTCCATGAAAGTGAGACGGCCGCCTGCATTGTACTACTTTCTCGAACAGGCGCGGAAAACCACGGGGGTTCAAATCCGGCTCCCTGTTTTGAAGCGGCTAAATTGTCGGCTTTTCGGTCGAGTTCACGGTGATCGTGATTTCGGGTCTCAGGATTACCAGGCGGATTGTTCTTCGACCTTAAACCATATCAGGCAACCGAAGTAGCCTGCCAATCCGGCGTTAACATCTACTGCCTCAAGAACCCACATACTCTCACGCTTACATATAATCGTGAGATTATTAATTCCAAAGAGCGTCCTCTGTCCGCATCTGAACCAAAGAGGCTATTGAAAGTGAGGAAAAAAGAATTGATCAAGACAATGCTGGTTGACGCGCCACTTCTCGGATTTCTTGTCTGGTTGATGGGGTACTTGGCAGGCATTGCTCTCTACTTTGTATTTCGGCCTGACGTTCTCGGATGGGTGCTCTTTGTGATTTTCACTCCAATTGTCGCGTTTTTGTGCTACTGGAGGTTTCGGAAGAGGAAGGAGGCCATTACATACTACGTCTTCGTTGCTGCCGTGTGGCTCATCGTAGCCGTCGTCTTTGATTACGTGTTCTTGGTAAGACTCCTCAATCCGCCAGTATACTATAAGCTGGACGTTTACGTCTACTACGCCTCCACTTTCCTCATACCTTTCCTTGTAGGCGCCAAGTTCGGCAGCAAACGGCTGAAAAGCCTGTAGAATGTCTTACAGTGTTACGTCGTTCAGTCAAGTTCGTTAGGGCACACACAAAACGGTCGAACCCACCGGTTCAGATTACGATGTCCGCACCTAGAGGACACCTTTCTGTTCGCGGCGCGGTGGGAAGTTGAAGAGGAGGTTTGTGTTCGAGGTTTAGTTCAGGATGTCGTAGTTGAGGCTTGCTTGGCGTAGGATGCGGTAGACGGTCATGTGGCAGATTTCTATACCGTTCTTGCGTAGGTGACCTGCGATTCGGTGTTAAATGATAGTCGGCTGAAAACTGTTTAAGAAAGTATCAGTCCAACCGAGAGGGGAGATCACGCGACTATCTCGACTTGCAGCAATTTTCCGACACTGAAAGTGAACGGAGATGGCTAGGTAGGTAGTGTATCGGTGGAAGAACGCCTCTTTACGCGCGATGGCCTATTCTTGCTCTTCTCCACCTTCTTGAACTCGATTCCGGTCGGCTACCTCAATGTCGTTCCTCTAATCTATCTAGCGGAGATCGGCTACGACCCGTCTGCAATCGGAATTATTTACTCAGCCAGTGCGGTTGCCACGACGATTGGACTGATTCCCTTCGGAATTCTCGCGGACAGGTATGAAAAAAAGAAGCTTCTGATTCTGGGAACATTCCTTCCGGTCGTGTCCTACGTAATCTTCGGACTGACGCTCGACTCGTCTTGGCTGACGATAGCGAGCATTATCGGAGGAGTGGGCTTTGCGGGAGGTTTGGGTGCTGCTATCGCTAGCCCATCGCTGTTTCCAATGCTTGCCGGTTCCACCCCGGAAAACAAGAGGCCGACGCTATTTGGCGTATTGTATGGCGCGTGGGCTCTTGCGCTCACAATAGGCTCAGCCCTGAGTTTCCTTCCAAACGTGTTCAGCCTCTTTTTCGGTCTGAACGAAAGATCGGCGCATTTCGATTCATACTTCGTAATGTCTGGTGTGGCTGCTGCAGCAGTACTGCCCCTCTTGTTTGTTGAGGAAAAATCGAACAGGGGCGATTCCAACGCATCGTCGGGAAACAAGCCGGCTCTCCGACGGCAGTCGCAAGAGGAGTTACCGCGCCAATCGGGCGCGTTCAGTTTCGGCGTCGTGTCTCGGTCTAGTATCGCGCAGTTTTCCTTGATCTACGCCTTCACGGGCTTTGGTTTAGGCGTTCTGGTGCAGCTACTTCCAACTTGGTTCAACTTGCGGTATGGAGCGTCTGAGATCTCTGTCGGATTCTGGATGGCGGTCTCGAATTTGGCGACAATCGTGTCGATACCTTTGATCCCAAGGCTAGTCGGCAGGAGAGGAGACATATTTACTGCAGCAGCGACGGGGTTTGTCGGAGCTTTCATGCTCGTGCTTATGGCATCGGCCGCAACCTTTGAGGCGGCGGCTTCTCTATTTGCAATCCGCAGTGTAGTCGTAGGTGTTTCTTGGGCGGTTGTGCAATCGTACATGATGAGCAGCGTTACCGAAAATCAAAGAGGAACCATTGTTGGGTTCACTTATACGACGTGGGGAATCGGTGTCTCGCTTGGTACTTTGATTGGTGGAGAACTACTGGGAGTAGGTTTGCTTACCCTCCCGTTTGTTGCAGGAATAATCAGTTATCTAGCTTCATCCGCAGCACTATGGCTTTTCTTCAGGAAAGTTAAGCCGCCTGAAGAGGTAACTCGATTCATGCCCCGAGTTAGCGAGTAAGTCGTCTTGGAAAGCGTCAGTCTGGGGGGTGGATCAGCTGGTGCGAGCAGGCCAATTTGAACTCGGAGTTGTTGACTAGCGCCCTAACGGTTTAGTGGAAGATGTGCCATTATAATAGTGTGAGCGTTTTGTCCGACGAGAAAACCTCGCAGTCTGACAATGGTCCGGTGTTCATCCAGCCAAGCACAGGTACTACGGGGGGTTCGAATAGGCCCCTCTGTACTTTTTGACGGACCCCGTGCACTCGCATCCTTATTTGTTCATTTAGGGTAAGTTGACACATGGACAAGACCAGCATAGGAAGAAGCATCGAGGGGCTTTCCGCAGATGGTCCATATGCTGAATTCAAGGACAAACTAATGCTCTTCGGCCAGTTCGTGGGCGATTGGGACATCGTCAGCGTTCAAAGCCCTAGTCCCAGCGGCGTCGCTTTCAAAGGGGGAGGCGAGGTGCATTTCGGTTGGATCCTTGAGGGTAGGGCTGTGCAGGACGTATGGATGACGTACGACGAGAAATCCAAGAAAGTCACTCCTGTAGGCACAACGATCAGAGTTTACGATCCTTCAATAGACGCCTGGCAGAGCACCTGGATATCTGTGATTCGCCGCTCTGTCCAAACCTTCGTCGCACGGCAGGTGGGGGAAGAGATCGTCTTGGACGGCACGACGAAGGATGGCTACCCAGAGCGCTGGGTTTTTTCAGAAATCAACCCCGAATCCTTTAGATGGCATTCGGAGGAAACACACGATGCGGGCATTACTTGGGTTCTGACTGAAGAGATGAGAATCCGCAGGCGCAACCCAGAACAGAAACGACACGAATGAGAAGTTAAGGACGGAAAGACCTTCCAATGTGCGATGCGCTGCACTATTCATTGGGATTCGAATAGGCCCCTGTGCGGCGCATTTTTGCTATCGTTTGGCTCCGATCATTTCCCTCTATTCAGCGACAATATCTTTCTGATAGCAGGCGAGGGCAGGCGCGGATGTTCGCCTGAGTTGGTTGGAATGAAGCGATCTGCGTATGAGAGAGAGATGCTCTCTGGTTATTTTCCGGTATGTTGATTTGATCCTACGCCGTATTTCACGGTCTGTGGTGGAATATTGCAAGCGGTGTCGCGTAGATCATTTCTATCTGTAGCTGACTTAAGTAAACGTGAGTTCGCTGATCTTCTTGAAAGAACGATGGTGCTGAAAGAAAACATTCTGAGAAAGGCGTCAGGAAATCTTCTCGAGAAGAAAGTGATTGGTCTATTGTTCGAGAAGCCTTCTACTCGAACTCGAACAAGTTTTGAGGTAGCGGCTTTTCGGCTCGGAGGCGAACCCATTTACATGCAATCAAGCGAACTGCAGGGAACTCGCGGCGAACCGATACAGGATACTGCTAGAATACTGGGCAGCTATCTGGATTGCATTGTGGCAAGAGTCTACGCACACGACACAGTAGTTCAGCTTGCGAAGTATAGTAACGTTTCCGTTGTCAATGCTTTGAGTGATCTTGAACATCCAACACAAATTGTAAGCGATTTTCTGACGATTATCGAGAAAAAAGGAAAACTTGATGGGATTACTCTGGCTTACATTGGTGATGGAGATAATGTGTGTAATTCGCTACTCCTAGGAGCTGCCTTGGTTGGCATGAACATGAACGTGGCCTGCCCTGCGGGATATGAGCCTGATGCAGCAATTCTCGCGAGGGCACAGAGCTTGGCAAAGGAAAATGGTGCGAAGTTAATCATAACGAGGAAACCGGTCGAAGCTGTCAAGGGCGCTGACGTGCTCTATACTGATGTCTGGGTCAGCATGGGGGAAGACGCGGAACGGGAGAAAAAAATGAAAGCGTTCCAGGGTTACCAGATCAATTCCACTCTCCTCAAAGCCGCGAATCGTGACGCCGTTGTAATGCACTGTCTACCGGCGCATAGAGGATTGGAGATCACAGACGACGTAATTGAAGGAGAGCAGTCAATCGTTTGGCAGCAGGGCGCAAACAAACTCTACGGTGCTGCCAGCGTGTTGGAGTTCTGTTTGAAATAACCAAGGAGCACAATGATCATTGCAAGGAAAGAAAATAGTTGAGGAAAAAACCTCTGAGCATTCGAAGCTAAAGAAGGAGCTAGGGTTGCTCGGCCTAACGGGAGTAGCGGTAGGCGGCATGATTGGTTCAGGTATCTTCTCGCTCCCAGCTGTAATGGCTTCAGTTACAGGCCCATCATTCCTGTACGGCTTGCTTCTCACCGGTATCCTCGTAGCATTTCTTGCGCTCCCGTATACTGAACTTGGATCCGCATTTCCGATTACGGGTGGTCCGTACGCGTTGCCGAGGCTTGCGTTTGGTGACTTCGGCGGATTCACAATGGGTTGGGCATACTTCTTGTACGCGTTCATAGGAACGGCGGCTATAATTGACATTTTCGTCACGTACCTCAACTACTACATTCCAGGCCTAGCGGTGGGATTGACGCTGACGCCTGCCGGAATCGTTGTCGCTATTTTCTTCCTTTGGGTATGGACCCTGATGAACATACTCGGAGTGAAGTGGGGTGCGTTGTACGGTGTCATAACCACGTTCGGTAAGATTATCCCACTGTTACTCTTCGCAGGAATTGGGTTACTGTACCTAAACTTCGCAAACTTCTCCAACCAGTTTCCGTTCGGCTTTACTGCTATAGGGTTAGCTATGTCGCTCGGATTCTTCTCTTTCACAGGTTTTGAGGCAGTTGTCATTCCTTCACAAGAAGTGAAGAACCCTGGACGCAATATTCCTCTGGCTATGATTCTAACGATCGTAATCGTCACGGGGGTGTACATGTTTGTGTCTTTTGCTTTCACCGGGATGATTAACTGGTCTGGGTTAGGACTCAAGGTTGGCGATTGGGTTTCGATAGGTAATCTCTCTTCACCTTTCGCTAGTGTGGGCGGAGCTTTGGGGTTGCCTATTCTAGCTGCGATCGCTATTGTTGGTGCCGTCATTTCCACTGCTGGGGCTGGCGGAGACTGGGTGCTGCTTCAAGGACGGATTCCTTTCGCTATGGCTGCCGATAAATTGTTCTTCAAAT
>Ga0326728_10020065_pt1 | contig 12831 bp, 12 predicted proteins | sample MB3enrmetagenome_FD_207602 | JGI IMG/M metagenome (GOLD analysis project Ga0326728, IMG submission 207602) | Lab enriched peat soil microbial communities from McLean, Ithaca, NY, United States - MB31MN | ecosystem: Environmental > Terrestrial > Soil > Wetlands > Peat | place: USA: New York...
AGCATTTCTTACGGTCACGACACAGCTCACCCGCTTTTTTGCGTGCAGCTATTGTCATAACCCATTGCTCCAAAACTACAAAGACCAACTTCAAGCGGCTAAACTGTTACCGAAATCCTAAACAAATTCAAAATGCGAATCCCAAATGGTCCAAACGGATCAATCGGACTTCGGCAGGGTTGCCGGGCTACCGGGGGTTTAGGTATTTTGAGATTTGGGATTTGAGATTGTTTCGGATTTCGAGCTGCGGATCTTGGATTTCGGGCTCGTTGAACTTTTTTTCCAAACATGCGCCTACGGCGCTGAGGCCCTCATGTTGTCCGGAGTTCACATCATCTGTTTCGCGGCCAGCTACTCGATTGTGCTCGTGCTGGAGATCTCGCGGCTTGTGTTCCGCAGCGGGGTGCGGGGCGCCGTGATGTTGGCTTTCGCCGGGGCCGGCTGGATCGCCCACACCGCCTTCCTCTACTACCGGGCCAGCTCCCTCTTGTCCAGCAGCCAAGACTGGTACCTGCTGGCCGCCTGGGTCCTGGTCTTGATCTACCTCTACCTGACCTGGTTCCACCCCAAGCAGCACTTCGGGGTCTTCCTGCTGCCGCTGGTGCTGGGGCTCGTGGCCACGGCCCGCTGGTTCGCCAACCCGCAGCCGCTGGCCCGCGAGCCGGTCTCGCAGGCGTGGGGGATCGTGCACGCCGTGTCGATCTTGTTGGCGACCGTATCGGTGCTGGTGGGCTTTGCGGCCGGCATCATGTACCTCAGCCAGGTGCGGCGGCTGAAGGGCCGGCGGACCTTGCTGGCCCCGCTGCGGCTGCCCAGCCTGGAATGGCTGGAGCGGGCCAGCGGCCGGGCGGTGGTCGTGTCCACGCTGATGATGGGCGTGGGCCTGGTGTCGGGCATCCTGCTGAACGTGATCAACTACCGCCGCCATGACCCCGTGCTGCCTTGGAACGATCCGCTTGTGCTGGCCACGCTGGGCATGTTCGCCTGGCTGCTGGCGGCCGTGGTGGTCGGCGCTATCTACCGGCCTGCACGCCGGGGCCGCAAGGTGGCCTACCTGACGGTGGCCAGCTTCGTTTTCCTGGTCATCGCGCTGGGAATCGCCCTGGGGATGGGACTTTTTCTGCGGACGCAACACGGCCGGCCGCGGACCGCAGGCCCTCGCGCGACTTCGTTCGCCGCCCCTCATCCTTCGTCCTTGAGCTGTTTCCACCCGCCGGCCGCGCGCATCGGCGGCCAAGGCCGCCCGCTAGACGATTCATCCTCCGCCTTCATCCTTCCGCCTTCATCCTGGCCATGAACGTCCGCGTCGTCGGTTGCAGCCATCACGGCACCCCGATCGAGCTCCGCGAGCGGTTGGCCTTCGACCGGGAGGAGACAGCCGAGGCGCTGGACCATTGGCGGCGGGTGTTTCGCAACGTGGAGGCCGTGCTGCTGTCGACGTGCAACCGGGTGGAGATCTACGCGGCCGGCGCGGCGGAACTGCCCGGCGGCGAGCAGGTAGCCGGTTTCCTGGCCCGCTTCCACAAGCTCGATCCGGCCGAGTTGCTGCCGCACCTGTATGCCTACGACGGCCCGACCGCGGTCCGGCACCTGTTCAGCGTGGCCGCCAGCTTGGACAGCATGGTGCTGGGCGAGCCGCAGATCCTGGCCCAGGTGAAGCAGGCGTACCAGGCGGCCACCGAGCGGGACGCGACGGGCCCGCTGTTGCACGCCGCGTTCCAGGCGGCCACCCGCGTGGCCCGCCGCGTGGCGACCGAAACGGCCATCCACCAGCATCGCGTCAGCGTTCCCAGCGTGGCGGTGGCCGATTTCGCCCGCGGGGTCTTCGATCGTTTCGACGACAAGCACACGCTGGTGATCGGGGCGGGCGAGATGGCCGAGGAGACCCTCCGCTACCTCTGCGAGGAGGGAGCGCGGGACATCACCGTGGTGAACCGGCATTTCGAGCGCGGCCAGGCATTGGCCCGCGCCTGGCACGGCCGGGCGCGCCCCTGGGAGGAACTCCTGCAGGCCCTGACGGCCGCCGACCTGGTGATCGGCACCACGGCGGCAGGCAAGCCGGTGGTGACGCTCGACGACTTCCGCCGGGTCGAGGCGGCTGGGCGGAAGCGGCCGCTGCTGATCCTCGACCTGGCCGTGCCGCGCGACTTCGAAGCGGCCATCGGCGGCCGGCCCGACGTCTACCTCTATTCGGTCGACGACCTCGAGGCCGCCTGCCGCCGCAACCAGGCCCAGCGCGACAAGGAACTCCCCGCCGCCAGGGCGATCATCGACCAGGAGACCGGCCGTTTCATGGCCGACCTCTATCGCCGCGCCAGCGGCCCGGTGATCCAGCAGCTCAAAGACGGCTGGCAGAAACCCAAGGAGCACGAACTCCAGCGGCTGCTGGCCCGCCTGCCGGGGCTGGACGAGCGGGCCCAGGACGAGATCCGCCTGGCCTTCGACCGCCTGCTCGGCAAGCTCCTGCACCCGCCGCTGGAGTCGCTCCGCGACGAATCGCGCAACGGCGTCCCCCACGGCCTGCTGGACGCCCTCTCCCGCCTGTTCCGCTTGAAAGACTGAACATGAAGCATTACACCGAGTACTTGACGATGAACGTGCCCCGGCGCATGGATTTCGTGAACATCACGCCGCGCGTCGAGGCGGCCGTGAAAAAGAGCGGCGTGCAGGAAGGCCTCCTCCTCTGCAACGCCATGCACATCACCGCCTCGGTCTTCATCAACGACGATGAGCCCGGGCTGCACGAAGACTACAAACGCTGGCTGGAAGCGCTGGCCCCTTTCGATCCCTCGCCCGAGCGCTACCGCCACAACCGCACGGGCGAAGACAACGCCGACGCCCACCACAAGCGGCAGATCATGGGGCGGGAAGTCGTCGTGGCGATCACCAACGGCAAGCTCGATTTCGGCCCGTGGGAGCAAATCTTTTATGGCGAGTTCGACGGGCGGCGGGCAAAGCGCGTGCTCGTGAAGATCATCGGCGAGTAACCGGCCCGCGCAACCCGGAGAGAAACCGGGAAGGAACAAGGGGAAACAGAGAGATGCAAGCGTTCCTCTCTGGTGCCTCTGTTATCTCCTGTTCGTCCGGCCGAAGCGCGCCTTCTCCCGCCTACAGGCTGCCGAGCGGGTAGTACCGCTCGTCGGGCGGGGTGATCGAAGTGACCCGCAGGCCGAACTTGTCGCCCACCTTCACCGCCTCGCCACAGGCGATTGGTCGGTCCCCCACGAGAAGCTCCAGCATCTCCTCGCACGACTTGTCGAACTGCAGGATCGCGCCGGGACTCAATTCGATGACCCGGCCCAGCGGCTGCCGCTTCTGGGCCAGCGTGACCACCACCGGGACCCGGATTCGCAACAGACTCCGGGTGTACTGCGGGAGCCGCCGACTCCCCGGCAGATCCACAGCCGCGTCCCTTGCATCCCCCACCGGAGCGGGAGACAGCGCGTCCAACTGCGACGTCGATTCCGGCATAGCGGGCCTGGGGCCAAGGGTTGACCGATGGAGAGAATCCGCTGTCTGCGGGACGAAGTTCCTCACCCTCTCCTATCGGCAGGAGAGGCGTTAAACTTCGCCCAACCCGCAAGAGTATAACTGGATGTAATAGTGCGCATAATCGGATCAAAGGCCCGCGAATTCCATTGACTTGCGTTCCCGACAAGGGGAAGTATAATCGACGTTTAGGTTAGGACTCGGGCATTACCTACCTTGACTGTGCCAAGGCACGCCTACCGGCACCGCTCGAGCAACAACGGAACAGTGTCGTGAGTATCGCTCTGAAGAAGTCTCCTCGCAGGAGGGAGGCTGTAGCCGCCTTGTCCCCTGTACACGTCCACTTTACGCGGCGCATGCTGGCGATCTTGGCCGTCTTGTTGGTCGCGCCTTGGCTGGTCATCGCGGCGATGTTCAGCCGCGGCTGGCTCCCGGCGGCGGTGGGCCGTGCCGCGGCCAGTCACGCGGAGCCGGCGGAGGCCGTGCCCGAAGGTAGCCGGACCGTTTCGGAGACGGTAATCGTGGGCAAGCCCGGCCCGTGGGGTCAATTGGAATGCATCCCCATGACGCTCAGCCTGCCCGACGAGTTCCTCTTCATTCCACCGCCCGATCAGCCGCCGGTTCGCTGGGTTTTCCACGGGATGTCCCAGGACCAGGCGAGCGGCTTGTTGCAAGAGGCGGGGATGTCGGCGGAGGCGGTCAAGAAGCTCCAGGGGCAGGCTAAGTGGACGGCAAGCCCCGCGGGCATTGTCCTGGAGCCTGGCGACGAGCTTCTGCTCGGGCTGAGCCCGGACGTGCGGGCCAAGCTCTACGCGCGCTTGGTCGAGTTTCCCGAGAACCAGCGGCAGATCGATCCGATCTGGTTCCGCCCCGGGCGCGTGGAGGAGCGCTTGAAGCAGGGCGGCCTGTCGGCCGCGACGATCGAGTTGTGCAAGGGGCTCTTGTACCCGCAGGGCGATTCGCTGCGGTTGTTTGCGGATTTCGAGCCGGCCTTGCGGCGCTTGCCCGACGACGCCGAGCGACGCCGGCTGGTCAAGGTGCTGGCGCGGAAAGAAACGCTGATGGCGCAGTTGCGGGTCGGCCCCGAGAGCGACGTGGAGGCGCTGGTCGCCTACTGGGGCGTGGGCGGCCGGCGGAAGGACATCTCTCCGCTGCTCAAGGCGCTGCAGCGCGTCGAGGGCGGAACCGCCATCAACATCATCTGCCTGCTGCCGCATTTCGTCCGCGATCACCTCTACACGCATCCCTTCACCACGGCGGGCCTGGACACCGTCAAGCAAGATTGCTTCTGGTCGGCCTTCAACTTCTTCAAGGGCGACGAGCCGATCGACCGCTTCAACGACATGGCCTACATCCGCGAGGTGCTCAAGAAGGACTACTATACCATTACCGAGCCCTCCCAGTTGGGCGACCTGCTGCTGTTGAGCGCCCGCAACGAGGCGGTGGTGCACGCGGCCGTCTACGTGGCCGACGACCTGGTCTTCACCAAGAACGGCGAGAGCTACACGCAGCCCTGGATCCTGATGCGGATGGCGGACATGGTCGACACGTACAACGTGCGCTATCCCAGCAGCGGGCCGCTGACGACCATCTGTTTCCGGCTGAAATCGCTCTGACCGACGCCCCCCAGGCTATGTGGCCAGGGCCTGCTTCCTCCGCCGCCGGGCGCAAGCCGCCAGCCCGATTGCCCCGCCGGCCAGCAGTGCCAGCGTGCAGGGCTCGGGCGTGGGGGTAAGCAGGAAGGCGCGGCCCTGTCCATCGGGATTAACCCCGAAGCCCACGATCTGGCCCCTGTCGTTAATCGCCGTAGCCTCCACCAAAGTCCAGCCCGGGGCCGGAGCGATCAGGCTGTTAAGGTCCTGCATCGTTTGACCGATGCCTTTCATCCGGTGACCGATAGCCCGCCGCCGTTGGGAAAGCTGCGCACGCCCATCGCTAAAGGGACCGAATCGCGGAGCGCGCGACCGAGGGGCCGCGGACGGATGGCCCACGCAAGCAGACGGCGTTCAGAGTGTGCCCCCCCGCTGCGGCGAACGCTCAGGGTGCCGCGGCGGGCCGGGGGCAACGCTGCCTCGTGGTTGGGCGACTCGAAATTCAGCCCCCCCGACTCCTTGACGCCAATGTCAAGTAGGGGGGGGGCCAATAAGCTGATCCTACCACTGGCGGGAGAAGCTTGCAAGCATTTTTTCAATGTAGACCGCGCCGGGCGCCGCACGTCCGGTGTGTGGCAATCCCGCACGCGGCGTGTGCGGTCTACATTCGCCACCGTCGGTCGTTGCCCTCCGCGGCAGCACCACTTATACTGTGCGCTTCGCCGGGCGTTCCGGCAGCCGGTGTGGTCCCCAGAGCAGGCAGGGTTCCATGAGCGAGACACAGCAGTTCGTGTCCGCGGCGGAGGCCGTGGGGCCGTTTTTCGTAGGAATCGACCTTGGGGGGAACAGCATCAAGGTCGGGGTGGTCGACGACCTGGGCCGGCAGCTTTCGTGGCTGGCGATTCCGACCGAGATCCCGCGCGGGCCGGAGGACGCCGCGAAGCGGATGGGGGCCGCGGTCGGCGAGGCCATCCGCCGCGCGGGCTTGCAGCCGTCGGCGATTGGGGGGGTCGGCCTGGGCTCGCCCGGCACCATGGACCTGGCCGCCGGCCGGCTCATCAAGCCGGTCAATCTGAAAGGCTGGGAGGATTTTCCCATCCGCGACCGGGTTGCCTGCCACTGCGGCTTGCCGGTGAGCTTTGCCAACGACGCCGACGCCGCGGCCTACGGCGAGTTTTGGGTCGGCTCCGGACGCGACTTCCACAGCCTGGTGCTGTTCACCTTGGGGACGGGCATCGGCTGCGGGATCGTGCTGGGCGAGAGCTGCCTGAGCGGCGCGCACTGCCACGGCGGGGAGTGCGGCCATATCGTGATCGACTTCCACGACGATGCCCGGCTGTGCGGCTGCGGCCAGCGCGGGCACCTGGAGGCCTACGCCAGCGCGCTGGCCGTCGTCGAGCGGACGCGGGAGTCGCTGGCCGCCGGGCGGGCCTCCGCGCTCACCGGCCGGCTGGCCGCCGGAGAGGACCTCACGCCCAAGCTGCTGGCCGGCGCGGCGGAGGCGGGCGACGAGCTCGCGCTGGAGATAATCCTGGAGACGGCCGCCTACCTGGGTATCGGCGTGGTCAACCTCATGCACACCGTCGATCCCAGCGGGGTGCTGTTGGGCGGGGCCATGACCTTCGGCGGCCACGAATCCGCGTTGGGCCGCCGCTTCCTGGCCCGCGTGCAAGAGGAGGTCCGCCGCCGCGCCTTCCCGACGCTGGCCCAGCGGACGACCATCGACTTCGCCGTGCTGGGCGCGGACGCCGGCTTCATCGGCGCCGCCGGGCTGGCCCGCCTCGAACACCGCAAGGTACCGTCACCGTGCAACTCTTCTACGCCGCCGCGCTCGGGCTGAGCGCCGCGCTGTTGTTCGCCCTGGAGCCGATGTTCGCCAAGATGGTGCTGCCCAAGCTGGGCGGCTCGCCCTCGGTCTGGAACATCTGCCTGGTGTTCTATCAGGCCGCGCTGCTGGGCGGCTACCTGTACGCCCACCTGACGGTGGAGTGGCTCGGGGCGCGGCGGCAGGCGGCCCTACACCTGGCGGTGCTGTTTCTGGCCTGGCTGTCGCTGCCGGTGGCGGTGGCCGCCGGCTGGAACCCCGCGGCCAGCGGCCATCCCGCGCTGGTCCTCTTGGCCCTGTTGACGGTTGCCGTGGGGCTGCCGTTCTTCTGCGTTTCGGCCACCGCCCCCTTGTTGCAGGCGTGGTTTGCGGCCAGCGGCCACCGCTCGGCCAAGGACCCCTATTTCCTTTACGCCGCCAGCAACCTCGGCAGCATGCTGGGGCTGGCCGCCTACCCGCTGCTGGTCGAGCCGCGGCTGACGCTGGCCCAGCAAGCGCAATGGTGGGCGGTGGGCTACGGACTGTTGACCACGCTGATCGCCGGCTGCGCGGCTTGGCTCTGGCTGGGGCGCCGCGGGGGCTCCGCGCCGGACCAGGGCGGCGAGGCGCCCGCCACGCTGCTCTCGCGCGACGAAACACGCCGCACCCAAGGGGTACCCGGCCCGGCCGCTAAACTAGTTCCCGATCCCCAATCCTCCGCCGGAGCGCGGCCGACGCTGCTCCGCCGGTTGCGGTGGCTGGCGCTGGCGGCGGTGCCCTCGAGCCTGCTGCTGGGCGTGACGGCCCACATCTCCACCGACATCGCCTCGATGCCGTTCTTGTGGGTCATCCCGCTGATGCTCTACCTGTTCTCATTCGTGCTGGTCTTCAGCCGCTGGCGGTGCTTCCGGCACCGCACGTGGGCCTGGCTGCAGGCGGCCGGGGTGGTCGTTCTCGGCGGGGCATTCTTCCTCGGCGACCCGGGGGTCACCTCGCAGGTCATCGTGCTCATGGGGATCCACCTCGCGGCGTTCTTCCTCACGGCAATGGTGTGCCACGGCAGGCTGGCCGATGACCGCCCGGCCAGCGATTACCTGACCGAGTTCTACCTCTGGCTGTCGCTGGGCGGCGTGCTGGGAGGGCTGTTCAGTGCGCTGGTGGCGCCGCTGCTGTTCTCGGGGGTGCAGGAATACCCGCTGATGCTGGTGGCGGCGTGCCTGCTGCGTCCGCGGCCGGCCGCGAAGGGCAGGTGGCTGGAGGTGGCCGACGTGGTGCTGATGGTGTGTCTGCTGGCGGTGTTCGGCGTGGCCGTGTGGGGCGTGCCGGGCAAGCACATCACGAGCAATGAGGGCAAGGTGTGGTTGGTGTGCCTGGCCGGGTTGGCGGCCTTGCTTTTGGGCCGCCGGCCCGCCCGCTTTGCCGTCGCGGTGGCCATTCTGCTGGGGGTGGGCCTGATTTGCACCGAGCCCAAGATGCCCCTCTACCGCGCGCGGAGTTTCTTCGGCGTGCTCCGCGTGGACCTGGACGAAAATGCCGAGGAGCATCGCCTGCTGCACGGATCGACGCTGCACGGCGTGCAGAGCCTCGACCCCGAGCAGGCCCTGCAGCCTTGCAGCTACTACGATCGGGACGGCCCGGTCGGCGACTTGTTCGAGCTGCTGGAGAGCCGCGTGCCATTTCGCCGCCACGGCCGGATCGGCGTGGTCGGGCTGGGGACGGGCACGCTGGCCGCCTACGCCCGGCCGGGGCAGCACATCACCTTCTTCGAAATCGATCCGGCCGTCGAGCGGATCGCCCGCGACCCGCAGTTCTTCACCTACCTCCGCGACTGCGAGGACCGCGGGGCACACCTGCAGGTCTGCCTGGGCGACGCCCGGCTGTCGCTGGAGGACGAGCCGGACGGGATGTTCGACGTGCTGTTGATCGACGCCTTCAGCTCCGACGCCATCCCGGTACACCTCTTGACCTGCGAGGCCCTGGAACTCTATTTCAAGAAGCTGGCCAGCCGCGGGCTGTTGGCCATCCACATTTCCAACCGCCACCTGAGCCTCGAGCCGGTGGTGGGGAACCTGGCCGCATCGCCGCAGCTCCACGCGGCCGTTGGAAACGTGGCCGCCCGCATCTGCGACGACATGGGCAACGACCAGGGCAAGTACGCCTCGACTTGGGTGGTGTTGGCGCGGCGCGGGCAGGAGCTGGAGAATCTGGGCGAGGCGCCGCGCTGGGCGGCCCTCGAGACCAACTCCAGCCAACGCATCTGGACCGACGACTTCTCCAACATCGTCGGTGTGATCGACTGGCAGCTCAGTTGGGACTGGCTGCCGGGCTGGAAGTGGTGGCACAGGAAAAAACCCGTGAAAGAGGAGTAAGACTCGCATGACAACTGAACTGAACACTTTCCCCGGGAAGCGAGGTACGGGAGGGGTGAGCCGGCGGGGGTTCCTGGCCGGTTCTGCCGCCGTGGGACTGACCTTCGTGCGGCCGGAGCTGGTCGCCGGGAGCCAGGCGGCCGCCAAGATCACGCTGGGGCTGGTCGGCTGCGGCAATCGCGGCAAATGGATCGCCAACCTGTTCCAGCAGCACGGCGGATACCGGTTCGTCGCGGCGGCGGACTACTTTGCGGAGCGGGCGGCCGCGGCGGCCGAGGCCCTGGGTATCCCCGCCGCGGCGCGCTTCAGCGGCCTGTCGGGCTACCAACGCCTGCTGGAACTCAAGCCCGACGCCATCGTGATCGAAAGCCCGCCGTACTTTCATCCGCAGCACGCCCTGGCGGGGCTGGAGGCAGGTTGCCACGTCTACTGCGCCAAACCGATCGCGGTGGACGTGCCCGGCTGCCTGGCCATCGCCGAGGCCGGCCGCAAAGGCACGGAAAAGAAGCGCTGCGTACTGATCGACTTCCAGACGCGGGCCAACGAGTTCTACCGCGAGGCCGTGCGGCGCGTGCATGCCGGCGACATGGGGCCGGTGGTTTCGGGCGAGGCCGTTTATTATTGCGGCCCGACCTGGGAGGGCCCCGCCATCGACCTGGAGAACCCCGAAAGCCGCGTCCGCGCGTGGGCGCTGGACCGCGTGCTGTCCGGCGACGTGATCACCGAGCAGAACATCCACGCCCTGGACGTGGCCGCCTGGGTCATCGACCAGGCCCCGCTCATGGCAGTGGGAAAGTGCGGCAAGAAGGGACGCTCCGACAGCGGCAACTGCAACGACCACTTCGCCGTCGTCTACACCTTCCCCAAGGACATCCTGCTGAGCTTCGCCTCCAAGCAATACGGCACCGGCTATGACGACATCGGCTGCCGGATGTACGGGCCCAGGGGCACGCTGGAGACCCATTACGGCGGCCTGGTGGCCATCCACGGCTTCAAGTCCTACAAGGGCGGCAGGACGGGCGGCATCTACACCGACGGCGTGGTGCAGAACATTGCCGAGTTCCACAGGTGCATCACCCAAGGGGATTTCTCTAATCCCACCGTGCCCCCGAGCGTCCGCAGCAACCTGACCACGATCCTGGGCCGCACCGCCGCCTATCGCAAGGCCGAAGTAACCTGGGACGAGATGCTGAAGACGGCCGAGAAACTCGACTTCCCCACCGCCGGCCTGAAGGCCTGAGCGACCCCTGCGGGAACCGCCGTTGCGGGAATTGGCCACCCGTTCAAGCTGTCATTGCTAGCTGTGATTTGCCTGTTTCCCGACATTCTTGCCGGTTTTCATCGCTCAAGAAAGAGACCCGCCCGCAGGATTTCTGCGGGCGGGCACTCTACGCCGGGACTCTTGGGTGCGCGTGCAAAGGAACCCGGCATGCTCAGTCGCACAGGAGAAAACATTCACGCACTGGAGGACGGTCGTTCCGCCGTGCGACATGAGATAAGCTGAACGCCATTGCTATGATAGTATACGCCGGCCTTAGGGCAAGGGTTCGGCGAAAGTTTTTCCCGCCGCCCCACCGCTGGACCCCTCGCCGGACTGTTTCATAAATGGCACAACGCCGCGCGCTTGCCCTGCGGGCGATGGCCATTCGCCCTTGACTTGTCGATGCACCCGCGATTACGATCCGCCCCCTGGTGTGGCGTCTCATGCGCCAGCAGGGTTTCGCCCGCGCTGGCCGTGCCGACGGGGATCATCCCGTCCCAAATGCGGAGCAGCAGAACCATGACAGCTTGGCAACACGTGCGGACGGCGTGCCTCGCTCTTTTGCTGGTCGGCGGCGCGGTTCCACTTGCCTGGGGACAGTATCCCGCCGGGCCGCCGGCCGTGGCCGGACCCAGCAGCACGGGTCCCTGGGAGTCGCCCGCGGGGCCGGGCACCACGCCCAGCGTGGTCGCGGGGCCGGCCGCTTGGCCGTCGCCCGCAGCGGCCCCTGCCGCGGCGCCGGCGGGGCCCTCCAGCACCGGTCCCTTGACGCCCGGACCGGCCCTCTCCTCGCCGGCCGACAGTTCCGGCCGCCCGGGACCAGTCCTCGGACCGGACTTCAGGCTGCTGCAGCCGGCGGCCGCCCCCTGTGCCCTAGAGTGCCAGCCCATTTTTCCATCGACCTGGTACACCCGCGTCGACTATTTCCATTGGAACGAGCGCTACGGCGGCCAGGATTTCGTCAACGAGTCGGGCGCCTTGTACACGCTGGGCTACGTGCACCGCTTCGGGCAGGAGCGGCTCCGCATCGAAGCCTTCGGCGGAGACATGCACTATTCCGGCTGGGAGCAGGACCAGAACGGGGACCTCACGTCCATGCTGGCCGGCCGGACCGACTACCTCGGTTGCCGCGGCGAGTACGACCTGCTCTACGAACCCAAGTGGTGGCCCCAGGGCACGTTCTTCCTGGGCGTCGGTTCCCGCTTCTGGGTCCGCGACATCAACAGTGGCTTCGACAACGAGCATAACTTCGTGGAGGGCTACCAGGAAACCTGGTGGACCTTCTATCCCTACCTGGGCCTTGAGATGAAGCTGCCGCTGGGGCGCGCGGAACTGTACAGCTCGGGCCGCTTCGGCGTCACCCCCTTCGCCTATGACAAAGCGTCCGACGTGGATTCGCCGATCTATCCCCGCACGGGACTGACCGGCCAGGCGGAGCTGGGGCTGCGGAGCGGGCGGCTGTCGCTGGCGGGCTACTTCGAGGCGCTCACCTGGACCCACTCCAAGACGGTGATGATGGGTTCCGAATACGGCATCGTCGACGTCATGCAGCCCACCTCGCGGATGTACACCGTCGGCGGCAAGATCGCCTACAGTTTCTAACGCACAAAATCAGTCCAACTCGTCCAAGAAGCTGCTGGACTCCGCGTCCTCGTCGGAAAGGTCCTCTTCCGACGGCCCGCCGACGGGAGAACTCCAGGCCTCTTTCTTCTGCACGGGAACCACCGGAATCTCGGGCTGGCTGTCCGCGATGTCCGGCGCGGGGGATGCCACAGGCCCCTCCACCGGGACGAACTCCGGCAACTCCTCTTCCGCCGCGGACGCCGCCTCGCCCTCGCTCGACGGCTTTGCGCCGGGCTGCGGCTCGTCGAGGACTTGCGCCGGGGGAATGGCCTCCGGGTCGCCCTCGTATTCATAGTGGGCCTGGAAGGTCAGCGGGCCGACGGTAAATTCCGCGCCCGGCGGCAGCGGCGCCAGCGCTACCCGCCGGCCTCCGACCATGGTCCCGTTGAGCGACCCCAGGTCACGGAGCATCAGCAGCCCGTCCTGCTCGAAGAGCTCGCAGTGCCGGCGACTGATGAGCGGATGCGGGACCGTCAGGCTGGCTTCGCGGCCGCGGCCCAGCACGGTGGGAAGCCGCAGGGCGACCCATCGTTTGTCCGCCGTGCCGCTGGTGATCAGCAGTTTGGTTTCCATGGTCCTGGGTCTCGCGGGATCGGAACCTTGGTTTATCATAATTCCTGCCCGTCGGTGGGGCAACGCTGCCCGGGGGGGCTGGTGGTCAGAGGGGAATGGCCGCGGGTACATAGCCGTGGG
>Ga0326728_10020068_pt1 | contig 12829 bp, 7 predicted proteins | sample MB3enrmetagenome_FD_207602 | JGI IMG/M metagenome (GOLD analysis project Ga0326728, IMG submission 207602) | Lab enriched peat soil microbial communities from McLean, Ithaca, NY, United States - MB31MN | ecosystem: Environmental > Terrestrial > Soil > Wetlands > Peat | place: USA: New York...
ATGGCCGCAGTGCAGCCCTTTCTTTCAGGCGCAATCTCCAAGACGGTCAATCTCCCAACCGCAGCCACAATCGAAGACATCGCCGCTGTTTACCTGGAAGCCTGGCAGATGGGCCTCAAGGCGGTCGCGGTCTACAGGGACGGCTGCAAGCGAACGCAGCCGCTTAACACGGGTGGGGCGAAGAAGGAGCCCGAGATGCGTGCGTCGGGGGTTTCACTCGATGCTCCCAGTTTGGAATCAACTGCGCCGGAGCGCACCGGGGGAGCGAAAGCATTTCGTCGCAGGTTGCCGGACGAGCGCAGCGCCGTTGTCCATCATTTCTCGGTAGGTGGGCAGGAAGGCTATCTGACCGTCGGCCTGTATGAAGATGGTGTCCCTGGCGAAATTTTTATCCGAATGGCCAAGGAAGGGTCGACCGTCTCGGGCCTCATGGATTGTTTCGCCACGGCAGTATCGCTGGCTTTGCAGTTTGGCGTACCACTTTCCGTGTTGGTCGCGAAGTTCAGCCACACACGATTCGAGCCCAGCGGATGGTCAGGAGTGAAGGAAATCGGCTACGCAAAATCCTTAATGGATTACATCTTCCGTTGGCTCGCTATCAAGTTCTTGCCGAAGGGAGAAATGGCGGTCGCAGACCAGAGCGGGGCGGGTGAAGGCGGTCATGAACTGGCGCCGTCTGCAGCTTTGGCACCCCAGGTGAACCTGGCACTAACCGGGCGTAACGGGGATGGACCGGCCTGCCAGCAGTGCGGCGCAATCATGGTGCGCAACGGCTCGTGCTATCGCTGCCTGAACTGCGGAAGCACAAGTGGGTGCTCGTAGGCGGTGGTTCGGCCAATCCGGCTTGGCCGCGAACCCAATACTTGATCGCGATCGCAGTTTTACGCTTTTGCTTGCGGCACAGCGTTCCCCCTTGCGCTCTCAAGCCATTGATATAGCGCCGGTTGACGCGCCTGTCCCCAACAAAGCCATCGCCAGCAAATTGCTTGCCAACTTTTTTTCACCGGTCGACAAATGTAAGCACCAACGTCGTGCGAAGCAGGTGATGTGATCAAAGGGAAGGCCCGCCTATCACAATTTGGCACTTGACGCCCTGTACCATTCTGAACCAGCCCTGACCGCATTGCCTGTCAACTCAGATCCTTTTCTTCCTTGTCCTGGTGAGTAAGGCTTTCGTGTGGAGCCAAATGAGATCATGGCCTGCCTGGTTTCCCAGGGGCGGTTTAACACATCAGTTCGGTGCCTATACAACGGGAGGAGGCGGATTATGCGAATACGAGTGACGCAACGAGACATTGACGAAGGGGTGCAAAACAATAGCTTCCATTGCCCGGTGGCGCGTGCTGTCAGGCGTGCGCTCGGGGCCGGTGAGGTTTGGGTGCGGGAAATCATCATAGTTGCGAAGACGGGCTCGCGGGACACGTATGTCACCCCTCAGGCAGTTTTGGACTTTATCGAAAGGTACGATTCCGCAGTACTTGAGTTTGAATCCCCGAGACCCTTCAGCTTCACTCTCGGTCGTGCAAACTGAATATCTTTAAGAAAGGAGGCTCTATGAAGGCCTCATCAGTGCTCGATGCCCTACGTGTCCTTGTGGCTGCCCGGAGACCAGTGTTCGTATGGGGATCCCCAGGCGTGGGAAAAAGTAGTGTGGTCAGGCAGCTTGCCGAAGCGTTAAAGGTTAGGCTGCAAGATATCCGGGCGCTCTTGCTCGACCCCGTGGATCTACGCGGCCTGCCGTTTCTCGGAACCGATGGCCGGTCGAAATGGGCCACGCCGGAGTTCCTGCCGCAGGACGGTGCGGGCATTCTCTTTTTGGACGAACTGAATGCGGCGCCCGCCATGGTTCAGGCCAGTTGCTACCAATTAGTGCTGGATCGCAAGCTGGGCGAATACACTCTACCCGACGGTTGGGCCATTATCGCCGCCGGGAACCGCGACTCGGACCGCGGCGCCACGACCCGGATGCCTACGCCCTTGCGGAACAGGTTCGTACATCTTGAATTCGAGGTGGATCTCCAGGATTGGTCCGAATGGGCGATTCAGGCGGGAATCCGCCCGGAGGTGATTGCTTTCCTCCGCTTCCGGCCGGAACTCATTTCGGCCTTCGACAGGGAGGCCCCTGCCTTTCCCTCACCTCGGTCCTGGGAATTTGTTTCGCACATCCTCGATTCCCTCGACTCGCAGCCGAACCCATCGATTGAGCACGAGGTCATTGCGGGAGCAGTGGGCGTTGGACCCGCAACCGAATTTAGTGCCTTCCTCAGAATGTTCAGGGAATTGCCCAACATTGATGCCATTCTGTTGAACCCGACCCAGGAACCCGTGCCGGAGAACGCAGCCGCACAGTATGCTGTGGCTTCTGCACTGGCGACATGCGCCTCGGATACCAACTTCGATCGAATCTGCCTGTACCTGAATCGCCTGCCCACTGAGTTTCGAGTTCTGTGTGTTCGGGATGCTACGTTGCGGGCGCCCGCCATTCGCTGCACCACTGGCTATACGAAGTGGGCAGTGGAAAACCATACCGCTATTGCCTAGAAGCGGCCCGCACTACACCATCAGCGCAAGGCGATTTGTTGGCTAAATCGTCTCTGCCTGCTGGCCGAATTCGACCGCGGTTTTCATTTCATTTGCCACCTGCGTCGCTTTAATTTCCTCAGTCACGATGTTTTGTCCCGTACTGGCCCTTTCCATGTGTGCGACCAACAACGAATAGAATCTGCTTGCCGGCTCAACGGCTTCCTTCTTTTTGGGGGGGAGCCAAGAATATTCGCTTTAACATTTTGATTCTTGGAGCGGGACCGCAAACCCGGAGGGTGGCCGCCAGCGGACGGACAAAGCAGAAGCCCGCCGCGCGCAAGGGCATTCCACATCTCGCCGTGCCCGCGAGAAAAGGGGTTGGAAAGGAGGGTGGTTGAGGAATTCATGACTGGGATCGGACGCTACAAGGTGAGGGCAACGTGTTGCAAGATCGTCTCCGCATCAGGGCCGCCGGGCACGCTTTGGAAAAAGAGGAACATTCCGAGCGCCAGTGCGTAGTGGCTAGTAGCAAGGGTGGGAGAATGGGCGCCGTATCGGACACCGTAGGGGACAAATTCGCTGAAGCCCCGATACCAACTACGTCAGAACGAGGGGTTGTGTGTTATCCTGCCGCCGCCTGAAACGCGAGAGAGGAGATTCTCCCCAGGTTATCACGAGGACCATTGCCGCGCAGTGTATGAGGTGACAGCCTAACAGAAAGGCTTCATGAAAGGATTTGACCATGGACCAGCCGGTCAATTACGGCCAAGCTGGCTTCTGGCGCCGTCTGGCAGCAAACTGGATTGATGGATTCTTCATTTATGCCGCTGCCTCACTGCTATTGGCACTAGCCGCCCTCCTTCATTTCCGTATCCCTCTCGAGTTGCTCTTCATCATTGTTGGGGCGACCTACAGCGTTGCGTTTGTGGCAAGGACCCGGCGAACTCTGGGGAAGGCGCTCCTGCAGCTTCGGATCGTGCCACAAGGAGCGCCTTCGTTGGGATTGAGGCATGTGCTCCTGCGGGAGCTAGCCGGGAAGTGGGGATTGACGGTAGTCCTACCCATGCTCTTAGGGCGCTTGATTTGCGGCCGCGCTTGGCTGCCCACGATTTGTGATTTGTTGCTGGTATTGCCCGTCACCCTCTTGCTGGTGCTTTACACCGGCATTGCAAAGCGAAGTTGGTACGACCAACTGGCGGGTACCATCGTTCAGCGCGAGCCGGTGCCGCGCCCAGAACAAACACTCGCCTTCGTCGCTTTAGTGGCGGCGGGCGTAGTGGCCCTCGGGACGGCGGTGGGGGAGTATGCGGCGCGGGGTAGGTTGCCTTGCCGGCTTGCAGTTTACCAAAGTTCGCGCTCCACGCGGCCATATACTGCTTTTCTAAAACAGAACCACCCTGCTCCAGTTGATTATGTGCTCGGGCTCTTCGATAGGTATGACGTCGTGGTGCTTTGTGAACGCGACCACTGGGAAGCCACCCAATGGGATTTCATCTTCGACGTGGTCCGCGACCGCCGGTTTGTTGAGCGGGTCGGGCGGATCTTTACGGAGGTGGGCCAGGTGGGCATGCAAGAATACCTGGATGATTTCATGGCAACGGACGGCCTGTCTGCGGAGGAAGTTAATCGGCGGACACTCCAAATCCAACGCAATATGGGCGTGTGGCCCCGATGGACGAAGACGAATTTCCATACATATTTGACGCGGCTATATTATTTCAATCAGACTCTGCCACGCGAACAACGCATCCGCCATTTTTTCACCGATGCCCCCATCGACTGGCCCAATTTTACCTACGGGCGCTATCAAGCGTACCTTAAGCAAGCGGTTTCACATCGCGACGAAATCATGGCGCAATCGGTCGTCAATGAGATGCGCCGTCTGGCGGCGAGCGGAAAAATCGCACCTAAATGTCTCGTCGTGATGAATTACCGGCACGCATTCGATTTGACTGCGAGGAATCCTGACCGCAAGCGAATGAACGCCTTTGAATTCATCAAAGACGCTTACGGCAATCGGGCCGCGAATGTTTTGATAAATACCCGGGTGCTTGGAACCGTTCCCATCGCGCAAGGCTTGTGGGACGCGGCCTTTGAGAAACTTGGCAATCAGCCAGCGGGCTTCGATCTGGCTGGTTCACCGTTTGGACAAGACCCTTTTGATTTGTTTCCCTTTCCCTACAGCAAAGGTGGCTTGGCAACGCCCATTCAGGAATTTCGCTATGCTGATGTTTTTACCGGCTACGTGTTTACGCATCCCACCCAGGATCAATATCAGCAGGAAGGCATTCCGGGCTATTACGATGGCTTTGCGCCCGAAGTGCTGCGCCGCGCTGCGCTCATCAGCCCCGATTATGCCCGCACCCAACAGGCGGATATTCAATGGGCGAAATCGCACGTCCTTCCAGTCACCACCAAGCACTGGGATTACACTGCCGAGTCCTACGTGAGTTTCGCCTCTCTTGGAATCGCCAGCATTGGTCTATTGATCGCTATGGTTGCCTTCCTCTTCCCCGGACGCGTAGAGGTTCGCTCGGCCCTGCCAGTTGTGTCGAAAAAAGCGCAGGCCCGGCTGTGGCTCATCTTTGTTGGAAGCATCCTCGTTTCAGTCTACGTGCATGAAGTGGGCCATTGCCTTCCAGCGTGGCTTTGCGGATACCCTGCCGTTCCCACGCCCGCGAAAGAGTACATCTTGGCCGTGGTGAGTGATCGAGTTCAGCACGCTATTGCCTTGGGTGGAATTCTCGGGACGGTTCTAGCCTTGATTTGCGCCCTGTGCCTCTACTTGAGACGGCCGACGGCCACGACCTCTGCAATTTTATTCGGAACGCTCTTGACCCCCGTGCTTTATGTGTTGCGTTTCCTGATAGCGGGCCGCGGTCATGATGGAACGGAATTCCAAAACGCCCAGGCCGCCTTGGGGCTCAGCTACTCCGGCCATGCTCTGGATTGGTTCTTCCTAACAGCCTGCACTGCCATCGGACTCTTGTGGCTTTTGAAATCCCGCACGCGCCCAGGGATTCGCTTTCTTCGGAAACGTGCGATGGGCGCAGTGTTCGGATTGCTCCTGCTCCTCGGACTGCAAATGATCAACAACATGGTCTTCGATCCGATTTTCCGATCCAAAGTGCCCCGCCCTGTTCAAAACAGCGGAGAACATCTGCACCCGTGACTTTTCCCAGGTTATTACCCCTCGACTGTTCGGTCCATTTCACGGAGGATTCAGAGAGGGAATGAGGGCCTCGCCCGGGGGCGAGGCCCTGTGGCGGGATTGTCGGCGGAAATGTCGTTGGAAGGATCTTCCTGGACGGCGCGGTCGAGCCTGGCAATCCGAATTGCGCGCACTTCCTACGCCGGAAATTTCGCCTTGGCTCCGTTCTTCTTGCCGCGGCCAGTGCCGTTCTTCTCAATTTCGCGTGAGCGAAGATAGCCGTTGAAGTGTAGGTGCGCCCCCTTCCGAAGTCTGGACGAGATGCTGGGCAGTTTCGGATGCAGTTCCCCACCGCCAGCTTTACGATGCCGGTTAGTAGCGTGTGAAAGAACGGTGAAAGGGGCACCGTGCCGGGTCTTTTGGGTCTCGGCAGCTACGACACCCTTAATCCTTTTATGGAGCCCTGCTTTTAGCGAGAATCAAGAACGGACGTTCCTCGGGTTCTTGTACCCTCAAATTACTACTTCCATATGAACAGGAGGCAAATGCCATGAACTCCGCCGCCGTTTCTGAACCGTCTCTCTCGTCCCGGGCCATGCTGTGCTCGCTTTCGATCAGCATGTGGTCGGCGCGGAAACACGACCCAGACGCGTCACAAGAGATCGCTCAGCGCCATGGTGCCCAAGCCGACGCCGGCCGCTACCACAAGGTGCTTCTTCCCAAAGCTGCGCTCGCAGAGATTCAAAAGATCGTGAGCGACGCCCGTCAGGAACACTACTTCATGACGTTGCCCTGGGACGATAACGGTTATCGCGTGCTCCCCGCCGCAGCGTACATGGACCACACGGAGAAAATGCGTGAGCTATCGAACCGGTTCACGCCGGCTGTCGAGGCGCTGGCGCGCGAGTTCGGAAAGCTCGTGGAGGAAGCCAAGATACGACTCGGCGGCTTGTTCCGGTCAGAGGACTATCCCTCTCCTGACGAGCTTTGTTCCAAGTTCTCCTTCGAAACCAAAATGATGCCCCTTCCAGATGCGGGCGATTTTCGCGTCACGCTCGGCGACGAGGAGAAAGAACGAATCAAGCGCCAGATCACCACCGCCGTCGAGGCGTCGCTTCAGGTCGCGAGTCGTGACCTCTGGCAGCGGCTGTATGAGGCGGTCAACCATTTGGCTGAACGCCTCGCCGCCTACAAAGTGACCGGCGTGGGAATCGAACATCCGTTTCGTGACACCGTTGTTTCCAATTTGGTCAAGCTCGTCGATGTTCTGCCAAAGCTGAATGTCACGGGAGATCCAGAGCTAGAACGGCTGGCTGAACAAGTCCGCGCCTCGTTGCTGATCGATCCCCAAGAACTGCGCAAATCGGAGTCTATTCGCAGCGAGACCGCGAAGCACGCGTCAGCCATTGCCCAGCGAATGCAGGCGTACATGGCCGGTTATACGGTCCCTGCGCCCGAGAACGAAGGGAGGGCAGCTTGAATCCTTCTCACCTGACCACAGTACAGAAGCTGACAAAGGCGAGGGTCCAGTTAGTGCTTCTGCAACCTTTTTTTGGCACTCTCAGCTTGAGGTTGAAGTTGATACCCGGAGACCTCCCCACGATGGCGACGGATGGCTCCCGGATCGTCTACAGTCCCGCCTTCGTGGATCAACTCCAGCCCGCGGAACTCGAAGGAACGCTTGCCCATGAAGTTCTCCACTGCGCGCTCGGCCACCAGTGCCGCCGCGGCGAGCGCGATCCGCGACTCTGGAACGAAGCCGCCGACTTGGCCATCAACCCTATTCTGATCTCGAACGGTTTCACGCTTCCGGCCGGGGCACTGATCGATCCTACGTTCACAAACTTGAGCGCCGAGGAAATCTACGCCCGGCTGCTGCGGAAAAGAACCGAAGGGGGCGGAGCGTCGAGACAGGCGCCGAAACAGACAAACGATGGCGGGAGAGCGGTTGTCGGCCCGCAGCAGACAAACGGCGCTGCGCCGTCCAATGCAAAGTCTGACTCCTCCAGCCAGTCGGCGCCTGGCCAGGACGGGCTGACGACGGGGGAAGCCGAGAGACCAGAACCGTCCGGATCTGGAGGGTTCGGGGAAGTCGTAGACGCGACCGATGAACAGAGCCAAACGGCCTCGCCAGCGGAGAAGCGCCGTCAGGAGCACGAGTGGGGCATCGCGACGGAGCAGGCTCTGCGGTCGGCGAAGGCGTGCGGAAACGATCCTGCAGGCATAGAAAGACCGCTTACCGAAACCCGCCAAGCTCAGCAGGATTGGCGCGCGATCCTGCGTGACTTTGTGGCCGCCACTACACCCTCTGATTATCGCTGGACGCCGCCCAATCGGCGGTACATCGCATCCGGCCTGTACTTGCCCTCAGTCGAACGCCGGGGATTGGGCGAGATCGTGGTCGCCGTCGATACCTCGGGCTCCATCGGAAAGCGTGAGCTGGAACAGTTTGCAGGCGAGATCTCAGCGATTTCCGAGGAGACACAGCCGGAAGCCATCCAGGTGGTGTATTGCGATGCAGCAGTTCAGTCTGTTCAAGAGTTCAGAGCATCAGAAGCGGTGCGACTTGAACCCAAAGGCGGTGGGGGCACAGATTTCCGCCCGGCGTTCGAGTGGGTTGCAAAGAATGATGTCTCCCCGGTCTGCCTGATATATCTCACCGATTTGTGCTGCGATTCGTTTCCGGAGACGCCGGAATATCCCGTGCTATGGGTGACCGATTCCCGCAGAACGGCGCCTTTTGGTGAGACGGTGCGGATCGGTCTTGAATGAAGCGACGTGCTTCGAAGGAACCCGCAGCAATTCTTTTCATACCGAACTCATCAGCATAGTCATCCTGCCATCCTCATAACAGCACCAGCCTAAGCAGTACGACCCAAGGTCAGTGTCGTGGACGGAGCACGGAGCCGTAGCCTTCGTGCTGACGGTGAAGTGTTGCCTCCGGACACCGGCACCGAAGCCCAACGTCCGAAGGATTTGGCATTTAAGGGTCCATTCGAGAGTGAGCGAGGTTCTTATGGCAACTCAATTTGTTTCCACTTCTCATCCATTAAGCAGTTCGGCGGCTGCCCCCGCCCGTTGGGGCAGGCATATAACGCACCCGGTCCCGACACCTCCCATCATGCGCCCCAGGAAGCGGGGAGAGGGAAAGCCCATCCAAGACACGGAGAAGTTGGTAGTTGATATGCTCCCCTTGGTGAAGCGTGTGGCTCTGAAGATTCGCGAACGCTTGCCTGCCCAGGTGGAAATGGATGACTTAGTCTCTGACGGCGTACTGGGGTTAGTTGATGCCGTCGCCAAGTTCAACCCCCGAAAGCAAGTGAAGTTTGAGAGTTACGCGCGGCACCGGATTCGTGGGAGTATTTTGGATGGCCTCCGCAGCGCCGATCCGGTCCCCCGAGACCTACGGCACAAACAGAAATGCCTCCAAAAGCTCTATCACGAACTGGAGGCGAAGCTCGGTCGCTCTGTAAGGGACGAGGAGATGGCCGCAGGGCTGGGAATGAATCTGGAGCAATGGCACCGCGATCTGAACGAGATTCAGAGTGCGGCGGCTGACTGTGGAGCGCGCGCCCTTTCTGCCGGACCGACCTCCGTGCCGAGCTCGGCGGAGCCGGCGTTTCTGGCCGGTGACAATCCGAGTCCTTTCGACCTATGCTATCGCCGCGAACAGTCCGATATTCTCTTCCGCGTCCTTTCTCGACTGGGGGAGCGCGAGCGGACGATCATCGTCCTTTACTACCAATGCGGACTGACGATGCAGGAAATTGCCAGTCGTATGAAGGTAGGCGCATCGCGAGTTTCGCAGCTTCATGCAGCGGCTCTGGTCCGATTGAAGGAAGGCGTGGCTTCCCTGCTAAACTCAACCCAAGTTGGAAGCGCAAAATCTGGCACTCGCTCGATGGCGGCGGGGGCTGGGGCCTAATCACATTCATCTATGCGCCACCCGCGTGGAAAAATCAATTAACTGAGGATTACAGTGGGTAGTGGGTTCTTCGGTCGTAATGGTGGTAATATCCGGTCGTGTCAAACGTTCGCCGGTTGAGAACGGCAGCGGCTTGTCTGATTCACGTTAACCGTGTGATTTTTGCCTGAATCGTATCGGGGACGAAAAGCCCAGACACAAAATCCGTGGCTACCCGCTCCTACACCGTATTGACCAAGAGGTCCAATGCCGAGACACCGATCCTGTTACTTCGGATTGCTGCTTTTTGTCTGGGTCCCGCTTCTGCTATCGGCTCCGCAGAAGCGAACCCTGACGCCGGAGGATTTGGTAGACATACGCGATGTTAGCGATGCGCAGATATCGCCCGATGGTAAGCTTGTAGTCTTTGTCATCATGGAACCGGCCGACCCCCGAAAGCCGGAGAAGCCGCGGAAGCAGGAAATCTGGATGGTACCGGTCGACGGCAGTGAATCGGCCCGTCCCTTTGCCACCGCGTCCGAGAGCGACAATACGCCTCGCTGGTCCCCCGACGGGCGTTCTCTGGCCTTCCTCTCCCCCCGCGATGGTGGCCAGCAACAGGTCTGGCTAATGCGCATGGACGGAGGGGACGCCCGACAGATCACTAACTCCAAAACAGGCGTGAACTCTTACAAATGGTCCCGTGACGGCCAAATGATCGCGTTCGTAGCCCCGGACGGGCTAACGGACGAGGCTCAGCAAAAGAAAGATCGGGGGGATGACGGCGCAGAGATCGACGCGGATCATCAATTTGCGCGGCTCTGGATCGTCGGTATGGGGGGAGGAAGCCCTACGCTTCTCACGCGCCAGGATTTGGATGTTTTTGATTTCGACTGGTCGCCCGATGGTGCGGACCTGGTGGCTGTATTCACTACTCGTGATCATGTGCTGGACGGGCGCCTCGGTATTTTTCACCGGGCGAACGGCGACCTGGTGAGGGAACTGAGTAACAATGCCGAAACTATTCTCCCCGGGCTTCTCCACTGGTCACCTGATGGAAGGTTCATCGCGTTCATGGAGAATTCGCCGCGGAAGATTCCCGCCTGGGTCTCGGTAGTTCCTGCGGCGGGAGGAACCGTTCGTCCGTTGACGCGGGACTTCCCGGGTACGATCCATCGGTGCTTCTGGGCGCCTGACTCAGCGCACTTGCTGGCATCGGCATTAATGGGCACTCGCGCAAATTTAGTGAGCGTGAATGCGGTAACGGGCGAGGTCGCCGTGACCGCCGATTATCTTGCGATGTCGCCGGATTTTTCGGTTACCATCGACACCCGGACCTCTGCTTACGTGAGCGAGACACCCGAGTCACCGTCCGACGTATGGGTGATATCCCGGGGAGGCTCCGCACGCCGCCTGACTGAAAGCAATCCTCAATTCGGCTCAATCCAACTGGGAAGCGTCAAGGAAGTCTCTTGGGCCAATCGTAAGGATGGCGTCAGGCTGACTGGCGTTCTGGTCATGCCGCCAGACTATCAGGAGGGGAAGACCTTTCCGATGGTGGTGGAGGCCCACGTGGGCAGTCAGGGATGGTGGGCAGGATGGCAGGGGTCCTGGTGGCAATGGGCGCAGTTGTTGAGTTCGCGAGGATACGTTGTGTTTCTGCCGAATGCGCGTGGCGTGACAGGGCAAAATTGGAAGCTGAGAGATACCATTGTCGACTGGGGTGGCGCCGCGCTGGATGACATCCTAGACGGCGTGGACGAGCTGGTTGCGCGAAGGATTGCCGATCCGGAACGGCTTGGTATCGGCGGCTGGAGCAATGGCGGTTTCATGACCGCCTGGGCTATCACACATACCAGCCGCTTCAAGGCCGCTGTGGCGTACGAACCACCGCTGGATTTGGCGCTTTCGTGGGAAAAAGCCGGGCTGACTGGTTCCGGGGAATTCTGGGAGAGTACGATGGACGGAACTCCTAACGGCACTAATGGCTTTTATCAAGCGCATTCGCCGCTCCATTTCGTCGGGAGTTGCCACACGCCCCTGCTAATTCTTCATGGACAGACGGAAAATGCCGTGTCCTTGCTTGACTCTTACGCATTCTACCGCGAGCTGCGATCCAAAGGAGTAGAAGCCGCCCTGGTGACGTATCCGCGCGAAGGGCACGCTCTCCAGGAGCGCGCACATCAGTTGGATCTCCTTAGGCGAATGCAAGCGTGGTTTGACGACCATCTGCAACGCAAGTAAAACTGGGTATCGCTGGCGTTTGGTCTCTTTTTTATCGCGCCACCCGCGAAAAATTCACAGCTCCTTTCCCATGTATGTCTCAATGGAATGGCCCGGTATTGGGTGGAGCAGCCGTCGATGCGCCCCGGCAACTTGGCCAGGGGGAATGCATCTCTCTTGCCAAATTTTTTTCGCCGGTCGACATTTGTCAGGACTAAATCGGGAATGCCACGGCATGTGCTCGCTATTGCCTTGAATCGGACTCCCACTTAGGTCATACGCAGGTTGCTCGCGCGCACTGAAACCGCCCGTGCTGATGGCTTGTAGTGCGGTGCGCGGTGAGGCCGGAGAATTTCTGGAGTCCGAGAAGGGTGCCATCTGTACAGGGCTTCAAGTGACAGATAAAAAAGCCGTTCTTCACGTCTCGGCGTCATCGTAGGGCCCAAGCGATAGACCTATGAGGTTTGGGTTCGCCTCCGTTTGAGGTTATTCCATCACATGGCCAAGCTGGACACCGTAGCCTGATTCCGCGGCAGCGGCACAACCTATACGGAGGAGATGCAAATTCCGGAATTGCGCTCGCAACCTAATTTTGGTCTCGATTTCTCTGCCTACCTCCTTATTTGGCCTACAGCCGGGAAAGTCCCGTGCTGCGAGTGGGTTACCAAACGATGGCCGCACTTTTGACCTGCGTATGGTCGCCGGTATTTGACATGAAAACGTTTTCCCGGTATTTAGAAGTTGGGGATTCAAATTAGGCGCTTAATCAGGCCCGCCTGGTTCACTTCTTACCTCCAAATCCACTTGAGCACAACTGAGGGAAGCCTGTAGGCGTGTCTCGATGTATTCAGATGACCGAACTCAGTGCTCCTGCATATGTTTGTATGCAGAAAACAAAGACGACGAGTCAGGCAAGCATGAGGCGGAAAAGCGCTACCAACTGCATCAGCGCGACGGGAGAAGAATCTTCGCCAGCCATACTGCCGGGCGCGAAGTTGGGGGATGGTGGGAAAAGGCGAAGACCTGAT
>Ga0326728_10020072_pt1 | contig 12828 bp, 9 predicted proteins | sample MB3enrmetagenome_FD_207602 | JGI IMG/M metagenome (GOLD analysis project Ga0326728, IMG submission 207602) | Lab enriched peat soil microbial communities from McLean, Ithaca, NY, United States - MB31MN | ecosystem: Environmental > Terrestrial > Soil > Wetlands > Peat | place: USA: New York...
GCCCGACGCCAAGGTGAAGGCGGCCATGAACGACATCAACGCCGCGCAGCGCGAGCAGATCGCGGCCCAGGCCCGCGGCGAAGCCGACAAGATTCTCAAGGTGAAGCAGGCCGAGGCCGAAGCCGAATCGAAGGCCCTGCAGGGCGACGGCGTGGCCCGCCAGCGGCAGGCGATTATCAAGGGACTGCAGTCGTCCGTCGAGCAGTTCAAGTCTGCCGTGGAAGGCTCAACCGCGCGCGATGTCATGGCCATGGTTCTTCTCACACAATACTTCGACACCATGCGCGAAGTCGGCGTGTTAGGCAAGTCGAGTACTATTTTTCTGCCAAGTTCGCCGGGCACGGTGAACGACCTGATGACGCAGATTATGGCTGGGTTCCAGGCCACGAAGCCGCAGTAAAGCAAGGAAAAGGGGAGCAGGGGACGGAAGGAACAGGAAGGCAAGTACTTCCGTTCTCTACGCTTGGCGCCCTTGCAGGCGGCTCCTTGGTGCAAGCTCCTTGAGACTCATTTAGAAGGGGACCTCCGCGTCCGGATTCTCTTTGAACCTCCGATTCACGGCCTCGGCCGATTGCTTCACAACCTCGGTCGCCATCTGCGGGAAGTTGGTCGCAGTTATCGGCTCAGGCTCGGGCTGGCCGGCGGGCACGTCGGGGAGCCCGCCGTGATGCTGGCGCCACTCCCGGTCTCGAGCCTGCAGGCGCTCGAACTCCGTGATCACCCTCCGCGTCGAAGCCGTCTCCCGGTGTATGATTCTGGAGACGAAGTCCTTAAGCCTTGAGGCTGGCCGTGCTAGCACACTCCTCATCGGATCGAAAATCAGTGCCACAAATATGCTAAATACCAATCCAAGAATCGACTCATATTCGAGCATCCGGAAGTCCACAACCGCATATCTATCGACCTCCCAAACACTCTTGCCATTGCACCCGATCGAACGTCCATAGCTATCGGTGCAATAGTCCTCTTGATAACCCCAGTGATAGGGGAGAGTAAACCTCCAGTGGTGTCCCAAGGACGAGGAGACCGGGTCAAGTTGGTATAAGAAGCGCCGATCAACTGGTTGCTCCGACCAGGGAGGAAGGAGTAGCAACGCGAGCAGAATAGCTGCATAAAGAGTCGCAGCGAACCTAAGCACCTTCATCGCCCACCGCCCGAATCCGAAGAATTACGGTTGACGAAAGCATAGCACTCAGGCGAAGGGGGCAACCCACCCTCGCACTTCGTGACGGTCAGGGCGTAACCAGGAATCGCCTTGCAGAGAGTACGGGCGCTTCGCAGTCTTTCAGTTTCCAAGCAAAATCGCCCTTCCTGAATCCTATGTATGTCGACTGGCCCTCTGCTCCTTCAATCTGAAAGGACGCACCGCAAAGGTCGAGGGTCATTGTTTGGTCTTGCCCTTTCAGCCAGAACTCGAGAGCGTAGGGCGTGACGCTGCTTATTATTCCGAATGCGTCAGGCCCCTCCTCGCCACGGTGATATCGGAACAGGTGCGCTAGATGCTGCGATTCCTTGATCGCATTCGCCACTTCCAAGAATTCCTCCAATGACCGCCGCATAGCAGATAGCCTCCGTTAGTGGAGAGGGTAACTTGGATGGCTGTGCAAATGATGGGACGAAACAGGAGATTTGGCGCAAAATCGGCGGGGCACCCCGGGTCTCGCTTTTGAGACCCGGGATCGCACAGTCTTCAACCTACCGCCGACTTGCTGACTCGCGGTCCGCCGACATCCTTTCAGGGCGTCTCCCCACGCACATACAGCACCGGTCCGCCGGAGTAGAGTCCTTCCGACAGGCGCGCGGCCTCGCGCCGGCTCACGGGCACTACGGAAATCGGAAACGCAAGATAGAAATCGATCTGCGACTCGGCCGGGATGTCGATCACGGGACCCGGCGATGCCGCTGCAACCACGGTGCCCACACCGGCGCCTGCCCCGGCTCCCGCGGCCATGCCGGCCAGCGTGTTCACCACTGAAGGCGTTCCAGTTTCATTCGTGCTTGCATCGAGTGCTGCTCCCACAACCGCTCCAATCACTGTCCCAATCGTCGCGCCGCTCTTGACTTTGGACTTTGTCGGCGGCGTCTTGCTGGTGCCTTCCACCATAAATTCGTAGCAGTACAACGGATAGTTGCGCCCTTCCAGATCGAGCGAGACAAGTTTCAGAATCAGATCGGGACTCCCCGTCAACTTTCCCGCCTTCCTCACCTCGACCACGGAGCCGTGCAACGTCGCGCCACGCGGAATCACCAGCAGATCGTCGACAAGGACGTCTTCTTCCAGCGTGAACTCGAGCGCCTCGCCCGCGTGAATCCTCGCAGTTCGAATGGGCGTGTTTGTGATCACGCTGAGCCGCGTGTTTTCGAGCACCGTCACCTGGACGTTGGGGTGGGTCTCGCTCCAGTAGACCAGCGCCGGCGGAGATGCTGAGGATGACGAAGAGGGAGCAGCTTCCGGCGGCTCCGCTTCATCGGTTCGCGTAGCAGGGGGCGCGATAACCGGGCCAGGTGCATCCGGCAATGGCGCGGAATTGCTCTGTGGAGAGGCCTCGCTCTGCGGAGAAGCCGGGCTGGGCTGCGGGGTTGGCGGGTTCGCTTGTTGCGCAACGGCCGCAGAGCAAGCCAGAAAGATCAGTGCTGCTCCGGCCAACAGACGCGAGAGACAAATTGCGCTCGTCACGATCGACGTGCCTTCCTGCCCACTATTGTCGCACTGCCGGCGCCTGCAAACTACAAGCCACCGGCTACAGGCTGTTCTTCAAACTCTTCATTCAGCCACTTCGAGAACGCCGCAAACTCCTCGTTGCGCCCCAGAAAATCGCGCACCAGTTCTTTCCCCGGCTTTGACCCGCCCTGTTCCAGCACCGTCTTGCGGTAGCGTTCGCCGGCATTGCCGCCCAGCAAATCTTTAGGATCGAACTGCGCGAAGAAGTCGAGCGCAATCACCTTATCGAACATGTAGGTGTAGTAATTTGACGAGTAGCCCATCAGATGCCCGAAGCTCGCGTACATCTTGTTGCCTTCAAGCCACGTCCACGGCTGGAACCTGCCGTACAACTCGCGCGTCAACGTGTCGGGATCGATGCCTGCCGGGTCCTCGTCGTGTAGGTTGAGTGAGAGCGTGGTGTAGTAAAGCTGCGTCCTCACCCAGTCCGCGCGCCCAAACGCTCCGGCCCGCTTCATGCTCCGGATCAGGTCTGAAGGAAGAGTAGCCCCCGTCTCGTAGTGCTTCGCGAAAGCCTGCAGCAGGCTCTCGTCGCGGAAAAACTCCTCAAGCATCTGCGACGGCACCTCAATGAAATCGCCCTCCGTGGCAAATCCCGAGAGCCCCACCCACTCCGTGTGCCCGCCCAGGATCGCGTGCATCAGGTGGCCGAACTCATGAAAAAATGTCACCACATCGGAGTACTGCAGCAATCCCGGATCGCCTTCTTCCGGCGCGGGGAAATTGCAGATCAGCGCTGCCTCCGGCAACACGCGCCCGCGCACGCCCGTCACCACCGGCGCTGCCGAGAACCACTTGTTCTTGCCCTCGCGTGGATGCATGTCGAGATAAAACCGCCCCACGAGCTGCGCGCCCTCGAAGACCTCGTATACCGAAACCGCCGGATCCCACGCCGGCGCCTGCGACGGCCGGTACTCGACTTTGAAAAGTTTTGCCGCCGTCTGCAGTACGCCCGCTTCAACTCGCTTGTAGGGGAAATACGGTCGCACCGACTGCGAATCAAAATCGTACTTCGTCCGCCGGAACTGCTCGTACCAGTAGCCGCGGCTGGTGATATCAATTTCGTTGAGTTCCGGCTGCCGCGCCCGCGCAAACGCGAGCACCTGCGCATGCTCACCTCGCGCGCCGTCGCGGCTGGCTTCGTCGAGTCTGGAAAGAAATTCACGGACATGAGCCGCCGACTCCATCATCTGGTCTGCTGTGGCCAGATCGGCCCAGCTGCGGAAGCCGAGCACGCTCGCTATCTCCTGCCGCGTAGCCAGCAGATCCAGAAGAAGCTGCCGGTTCTCCGGGTACGCTCTGGTGTTGTACGCCAAAAACATCTTCTTGCGAAGTTCTGCGCTGGCGGCAAAGGTCATCACCGGCATCATGTCCGGCGGATCGGTAGTCAGCGTCACTTGGCTCCCGCCGTCTTCGCCCTTTTGCGCCGGATGACGCGCGATGTAATCGGCCGGCAAACCCTCCAACTCCTCGGGCGACGCTTCAATCGTCTTTCCGCCCTCCTGAATGTTGCGGCTGAAAGCGAGCGAGAGTTGCGTCGCCTTGTCGTGCAGCGCATGCAGGCGATCGCGCGTGGCTTCGTCTTTGTCCACACCAGAGAGCCGGTAGCCCAGCAGCGTGCGCTCCACGTAGTGCTTCGTCGCCGGGCTCGCGCCTTCGAGACTGATCGCCACCAGCGCGTCATACACGGCGCGATTCAGGCTCAACGCGCTACCCGCCATGGCCACGCGCTGCGCCTCCATCTGCGCCTGGTCGCGCACCGCCTTGTCCGCAGCCACGGAGTTCAGAATCCCCGCCTGCGAGCCGGCCAGGTTCAATTGCTCGATGGCCGCGTCAAAGTGCCGCAGCGAATTTTCCGGCGTGCGCTCGCCTTCAACGGCCAGCAACGCGGACAGTGCGACTTCGTGGGCCGCGAGGCGCGCGTCCACCCATGCGGTCAGCGCCTCGGCCGATGCGGCGCCTCCCGCCTCCCACACGTGCAGGTCCTGAGATGTGGTGGCGGCAGAAATTTCATTTGGCATTGCAGGGAAATCCTCCGAAACTCTAGAGTAACAAGACGCTTCGAAGTACGCCCCTCACGCTGATTTGTGGGCGGAATAGGCGTCGAGGCGTTTCTTGAAAAGAAAAAGCACGCTGGGACCGAAGCAAAGCAGCATCACGGCAATTCCCGTCGCAATGCCGAAGCTGGTCACCACAGGCGCTGAACAATCATGGCGGCGGCGCACAATCACATGGCACGGTACAGCGATCAGCAGCTCCAGCACGCTGCCTTTGAGCAGCCAGGACACGACCCGTTCGGTCACTTGACTGGAATTTCTGAAATATAGATAGAAGACAATTCCCCACAGGACCCACAATGCTCCCCAAAGTTCAAACATGCCTGCCGCGGTGTCCAGATGATAGCCTTCTCCAAAATTATCGCCGCGCACCGCCGCATCCACGCAATAGAAAACAGCCACTGCAAGCATCGCGACCAGCATCGATGAGAGGGCAACGGAGACCGCAATATGCGCCCGGGGTTTCAGCTTTCTGAAGGATGTATCGACAGAAAGAAAAAGCAGAGTGGCCTGGCCGGCGAGCACTGCCACAATCGGTATCCACGCCTGCCACATCGAGTAAAAGTCGTGCAAGTCTTCGTGGAACTCTTGCGAAAATGGCGCGGCTGTTCCGCCCATCGAAAACGCAGCCGGTATAAGAAGCCCCAGCACAATCATTGCGTAAAACACGCTGATGACAATGCCCCACTTGCGCATGGCACGCGTCCTTTCCTCCCAACGCACCCATCATACGTCCGCGGCTAGCTCCTTAGTCCCTTAGTGCCTGCTTTCCGGCATCTTCAAGAATTCCTCTGGCTTGAGCGCGCGCGGCGTGAACCGCGCCTCGAACACTGCGCCTTTGAAGTAATCGCGCCGGTCGATGCGCGTTCCGATGGACGAGTGTCCCGGCTTCTGCGGCGTCAAATGCAGTTCGCCTTCACCCTGCATCTCATCGCCCACGTAATTGCGCAGCATTTTGCCGTCGTACACCGCCGTCACGCGATACCATGCCCCGAGCGGATGCAGATCGTCGCAGTTGAGCAGTGTGCGCGCCGACCCGTTTGAGAACGCAAAGCTGTCCAGGCACCACTGGCCTTTCACAATGCGAATCTCGAAGAGCATGCGATTATTGGTGTCCTTGCCCGTCGCCGGATCGATTTCAGACAAATGAAAGAAGCGTTGCGCCTGCGCGCCATCGGCATCAGGCCTGAAAATAACCTCCCACGTGTACTGGCTGGCCCCGGCCAGCGGATGCACATCGACAAACAACGCATCGTCCACGCCGTTGAACGCGACGGCCTTGCCGTACGGCGAATCGATCAGATGCGGATGCCCGAGTACGTGCGTGGGATGCCCGCCGATGGAATCGATGTTGTCGAATCGCCAAATCGTGAATTGCGAATCAGACGGGGCCTGTGCAAACCCCGCAATGAGAATAAGCAAAACTACTGCCAGCCCAAATCCCGGCCGCACCAACTTCTCACGCAAAAATCTCACCATCCATCACTCCTGTAGTCCCGTAGTCCCTCAGTCCCTTAGTCCCTTAGTCCCTTAGTCCCTTAGTCCCTTAGTCCCTTAGTCCCTTAGTCCCTACTTCCCCACCCCCGGCGGATACTGGTCGAACGAACGATCCACCGGCTTGTCGAGCAGAAACTTATCGGCAAAGGCCAGCAACGCATCCCAGTCGCCCTGCACCATGCCATGCGGACGGTTGGCGAAGCTCACGCCCAGCTTATCGCTCGCATGGAAAAATTCATACGCGGGCCGCGCGGCAACGATCGATTGATACACGCCATTCAGATTCACGTTCTGGTCGTGGTCGCCTTCGAGCGATATAAGCGGCCGCGGCGCCACCAGCGCGATGAACCAATGCTCATCGAAGGGCAGCTTGTCCGGCTGACCCCAGAACTGGTGCAGATGCGGCGAAAACCAGTTGGGATATTTGCGCACCATCTCCGTCAGGCCTTCTTTGCCGCCGCGGTCGGGTACGGAGCCGCTGTACCGGAACGCGGGAGTTCCGCCGCCGGAGCTCGCCACCGGCGCCACCATCGCCCAGCGATCGTCGAACGCGCCCGCGATCAGCGCCGCTTTGCCGGTGCGCGAAACTCCGGTGATGATCAGCTTGTTTTTGTCGATTGAGGGATCGGTGACGAGATAATCCACGATGCGCGACGCGCCCCACGCCCACGCGCGCAACAGGCCCCAGTCGTAATTGGGATACGCGGGAAAGAAACGCGTGGTGCGATAGGCCCAGCTTCCGTCGGGCAGCCGCAGCGTGGTGTCTTCGCCGCAGTCGTTGTTGTTGAACGTGACAAACGCGAAACCGTGCGCGAGCGCAGGATTCGATTCCGCAATCTGCTCTGCGGTCCGCGGGCCGAAGGCGCGCATCGGCCCGCGTCCGCCTTGATCCGTCATCGGACCCACCACCAGCAGCACGTCTTCATTGCGTCCCTGATTCGCGCCCTGCTGCAAATGCGGCAACGGCGTGGCTCCCGGCGGCGTGCCCGAAGGCGACACCAGCGCCGGAAACGGTCCGCCCGTCGCCGGCGTGAAGATGCCGATGTCGAGACTCAGGCTTTCACTGGGTCCGAAAGTGAGGTGCACGAGCCGGTACTTCACCTTGCCGCCCATCAGCATCTGCGAGCTCACTTCCACACCCTTCACGTTGCCCGGCGGCGGCGGGGCCAGCCCCACCGCGTAATATTCGAGCGTCCGCTTCATCTCGGCGCGGCGCTCGTTCCACTGCTTCAGCGTCTTCACCCTCCGCCCGTTGTCGAGCGTCATCACGTCGGGCATCGCGGGCCGCAACGGCAACTGATCGACGCCCGGCATGTCGGGCATCGACGTTTTGATCGGCGGAACGGGAATCTCCTTCGGGTCGGGCCGGTCGGGAATACCGGACCCCGCCGTTTGCCCGCCCACCGCGCACGCCAGCACTCCAACTGCAAGCACCGCAACGCCATTTCGCACCAATCTCATCGCCGCATTCCTCCGCCTCACTCGTTCACTCATTTCACTTGATTCACTCATTTCACTCTTTCACTTCTTCACTTGAGCTGGTACGGCTTTTCCGGCTCGGGCACCGCATCCGGAATCTTCGGCATCTTTGCCGGATCGATTTTGGCTGCGCCGGCCAGTCCTACGCCGGTCACGTTGTCAATACTGAGCAGTGGCCCATCGAATCCCGTTACCTTCACATTGCGGATCACCACCTCCTTCATATTCGCCAGCGTAATCCCCTTGGCGCAGGTTCCCGTCACGTTGACGAGCGAGAATCCCACCAGCGGCTTGCGCGGATGGATTTCTGTGGCTTGAACGAGCGCCGGCATATCGGTGACGCGGATATTCGAGAAGTGAAATTCGCGAAACAGCGGAATGCCGGCGTCGCCGGGAACAGGAAACTCATCCTGCTTGCCGCTGTTCAGATTGTTCAGCCGCAGAAATCCCTGCTTCGCGCCCGAGGCTTCAAAATCGTTGACCGTGATGTTCTCAACATACGCGCCACGCCCCGGCCGGCTTTTGATGTAAATGGCGTGGCTGCGCGCGCCCACGCACTTGCAGTGCTCGATCACGACGTTGCGGACGCCCGCCGAAGTCTCGCTGCCGATGCCGATGCACGCGAAGGTCTTGTCGTTGAAGGTGCAGTTCAAAATGTGCACGTCTTCGCACGGCCGGTTGATGGTATTGGCTTCCTCGCCACGACCGGATTTGAGCGAGATGCAGTCGTCGCTGGTTTCAAACGTGCAGCCGTCGATGGTCACGTGCCGGCACGAGTCCACATCGATGCCGTCCGCACCGCTATGGAACACCACATTTTTGAAGGTCACGTTTTCCGAGTACACGGGATGCGTCGACCACATGCCGGTCTGGCTGGTAAAGCAATCCTCCACGCGCACATTGCGGCAGTTCGTGAACTCGAGCAGCGCAGGCAGCCGCATGCCTGTCTTGCGATCCACACGCCCGCGGATGGCATCGCTGGCGATGATCTTCCCCGGCCCCATGATGCCGATGTTCTCCGCATCCGTTGCGGAGATGAATGCGCCGTAGCCCTTGATCCAGCGGCCCTCCCAGCGCACTTGCGCAATGGGATAGTCGGCCATGTCGCCGGAGCCGAGCAGGCTCGCGCCGTCTTCGATGCGCAGCGTCACGTTGCTGCGCAGTTCGAGCGCGCCGGTCGCGTAATCGCCCGCGGGAAACACCACTTCTCCGCCGCCCAGCAGCGAGCAGCGCTCGATGGTCAGTTGCAACGCCAGCGTATCGCTCGTCTTGCCGTCTCCAGTCGCGCCGTAGTCCCTCACATTCAACGAGACCGTCGGACCCGCGTGCGCCGGCTTTGCTGCTGCCGCGGGTCTTGCTGCCTGCTTCGCCGTTTGTCCCCATCCAAGACTGCTCAACCCAGCCGCAACCGGAGCTGCCAGGGCTCCGCGCGCCGCCGCCGTCAGGAATTCTCTCCTGTCCACAACTCTGCTCATTGTCCGGATTCCCCCATCCATAAGGCGAGCGCCGCCCGCCTCTAGCCGCAAGTGGTCAGTCCACTCGCGGTGCGTCAGCCATCTTCAACGGTCGAGATAGCCCTGTCAAGGTCAGCCGTTCGATCCCCCTCCGCAGCCCTCCGGGCCCCGTTACCGCGTCCAACCCACCTCAAAGTCTGGGCCAAACCCCCGTCCTTCGCCGTTTCGGCGTCGTTCTTGGGGGTAGACACGCTGGTCCCAAGCCTGTTCCCCGCCCACATTCCATGTTGCAAAGGGAGCAAAAGGTCTTTAAGATGCGTCAATTGAAGCAAATGCCTCTTGCGGTCTCCAGCCCGCCCGAATCGCTGCCCGCGCAGGCCCCGGCAGTGCCGCGCCTGCGGGTGAGCAAGCTCTGTATTGCGGTTCAGGGAACCACCCCCGCCGAGCTTTTCTCCCGCGCTGACTCCGCTCGTAAAGACTCTACTTTCATTGAGTTTCGCCTCGATGCCCTGGCCAAGCCGCTAGCCGCGCTCCCCGATCTCAAGGCCTTTCTTACCCGCCATCGCGAGGTAACCGCCATCGCCACCTGCCGCCGCAAGTCCCTGGGCGGCCACTTCGCCGGGTCGTTGAATTCCGAGATCGAACTGCTGCTCAAAGCCGCCGAAGCCGGCGCCCACATCGTTGATTTGGAAGTGGAGTCGGCCGAACAGGCCACCCGGCCGCAACTGGCCAAGTTCCGCGCCGCCCTCCGCGCCGCCGGAGCCGCCCTTTTGATCAGCTCCCACGACTTTAGCCGCACCCGCCGCCCCGGCGGCCTGAACCAGACCGCCCAGCGCATCGCCGCCTTCGAGCCCGAATTCGTCAAGGTCGTCAGCACCGCCCGCAGCCTGGCCGACAACCTCTCCGTCCTGCGCATGATCGAAGACCAGTCGCTCAACGCCCACGTGGTGGGCATTGCCATGGGCGAGGAGGGCCTGATCAGCCGGGTCTTGAGCCCGCGCGCCGGCGCCGCCTTCACCTTCGCGTCTCTATCTGAAGGTACTGAGACCGCTCCCGGCCAGGTCGCCGCGCGCACCCTCCTCGACATCTACCGCCTCGAGCAGATCGACCAGGCCACGCGCATCTTTGGCGTCGCCGGCAATCCCATCTCGCACTCGCTTTCGCCGCTCATGCACGTCACCGCCTTCCGCCGCGAAAACGTCAACGCCATCATGCTGCCGCTCAAAGTCAAAACCCTCGACGACCTGCTCACCGTCATCCGCGACCTGCCTCTTGACGGCGTCGCCGTCACCATGCCGCTCAAGCAAGAAGTGCTGCCGCATCTGGCCAACATGGACGCGGTTACCGCGAAGATCGGCGCATGCAACACGCTGCGCACCGGCGCAGACGGCAAGCTTTACGGCTTCAATACCGATGTGGCCGGCATCATCCGCCCGCTGGAGCGGCGCATGCGTCTCAAGGGCGCGCGCATTCTGGTGCTCGGCGCCGGCGGCGCGGCGCGCGCAGCGGTCTTTGGACTAGTGGAGCAAGGCGCAGAAGTGACCATCGTAAACCGCACCCACGAGAAGGCCGTCGCTCTCGCCCGCAGGGCCAAGGCCCACGTCTTGAAGCAAGCCGCGCTCGCCAAAAACCGCTTTGACGCCATCATCAACACCACCCCTTGCGGCATGACCGGCATCAAGCAGCCACTCCCGATCAAGGAAAATGAGCTCAACGCCTCGCTGGTCTTCGACCTGGTTTACACACCGATAGAAACCCCGCTCCTCAACCTCGCCAGGTCGCGCGGTATCACCGTCATCAGCGGCCTTGAGATGTTTGTGCAGCAGGGCGCACGCCAATTCGAAATCTGGACCGGCAAACCCGCGCCGGAAGGCGAAATGCTGCGCGTCGTCGAGCTCGAGCTCCGCCGGCGGCCGCAATAAGCCGGGCTTCAATCGCTCGTGAATTCACTGGAGTATTTTGCCTTTTGGTACAGAGCGGACCTTCTGCCTGGCTCAAGGTTGCCGGTCGCTGAAAGAACAGGTAGCGCAGGCCTCCCGGCCGGCTGTCGCGTGGACCTCCCGGTCCACGCCGCACTCTACACAAATGGGAAAAATGCTTTAGCCCGGCGAGTCAGAAATCCGCATCACAATAAATTTGTCATCCTGACCAACCAAAATCGGTGTTCATCCTGAACGAGTCCCGGCGCACCGGGGCGAGTCGAAGGACCTGCGGTTGCTTTTGCTTTTGTCTTTGCCTTTCGCACCATCCGAGTCGAACGAGGACCGGCCTTCCTGCTCCCTGCTACCTGGTCCCTGTCTCTGCGCCCGCATCCCCGGCGATCCGTGCGGAACGGTTCACTGAACATAAGCCGGCTTATCATTACAAATCCGGTCCTCGATGAGTGCCATGGTGATTTGTCATCAAACGAGAGGCTCTCCTGGCGTTGGGCTTCTCCCAATGCCAAAATTGTTTTTCCGCCGCCTCGCGACCCAAAATGGGGTGATAAGATGAGTTGCATTTGTTTGCCGAGGCGGAGCGAATTGGGTTGCCAGGGCCGTCGTATGGTTCTTCCAGTTGGCCTCCTTAGCTCCGGCACTACAGAAGGGGAAGCATAACGATGGTTGCATTTCCGAATCGAGTCTTACTCGTCGGTTTTGGAGCGGTGGCGCGTTGTACGCTGCCAATTTTAGCCAAACACATCAGCATCGATCCCAAACGGGTCACCATCATCGATTTTGATCAAAACGATGATGCTCTGAAGCCCTGGATCGAGCAGGGCATGACCTTCATCAAGGATCGCGTGACACAAGAGAATTTGGGGAGCTTGCTGGGAAAACACCTCTCGGCAGGAGACCTGCTCATCGACTTGGCGTGGAATATCGATTGCTGCGAAATTGTGCAGTGGTGCCACGACCGGGGCATCCTCTATGTGAACACGTCGGTAGAGCTCTGGGATCCATACGCTGGAGCCGAAAACAAGCACCCTACCGAGCGAACCCTCTACTGGCGCCACATGAATCTGCGCAGGATGATCTCCCAGTGGAGCGAGCCCGGGCCAACGGCGGTGATCGAACACGGAGCCAACCCCGGCCTGATCAGCCATTTCACCAGGCAGGCGCTGCTGGACATAGCGCATCGCGCGCTGGCGGAAAATAAATTCAGCGGGGCTCAGGGGGAGAAGGTCGCTCACCACGCCAAGGCGCGGAACTTCAACCACCTTGCCCACGAACTCGGCGTCAAGGTCATTCATTGCAGCGAGCGCGATACGCAGATCACAGATCAGCCCAAGCAGGTGAACGAATTCGTCAATACATGGAGCGTTGAGGGCTTCAGGGAGGAGGGGACGACCACGGCCGAGATGGGCTGGGGCACTCACGAAAAAGAACTGCCCGCCTTGGCCTTCGAACATGCGGACGGCCCCAGGAACCAGATCTGCCTGGCGCGCATGGGCATCAACACACTGGTCGCGAGCTGGGTGCCGCCCAATCACGAAATCGTGGGCATGATCGTGCGCCACGGCGAGGCGTTCACCATCAGCGATAAGCTCACCGTTTGGGATGGCGCGAAGGCGATCTACCGCCCCACGGTGCACTACGCGTATTGTCCGTGCGACGCTGCCATTGCCTCGCTCTACGAA
>Ga0326728_10020073_pt1 | contig 12827 bp, 13 predicted proteins | sample MB3enrmetagenome_FD_207602 | JGI IMG/M metagenome (GOLD analysis project Ga0326728, IMG submission 207602) | Lab enriched peat soil microbial communities from McLean, Ithaca, NY, United States - MB31MN | ecosystem: Environmental > Terrestrial > Soil > Wetlands > Peat | place: USA: New York...
GTACTGATAGTAATGCTGCAGCCGGTTGGGGTTTTCACCGTAACGGCCGTCGGTGGGCCTTCGTGATGGTTCTACATAGGCCGCATTGTAAGGTTCCGGTCCCAACACTCTCAGGAAGGTGGCGGGGTTGAAGGTGCCCGCTCCAACTTCCAGATCGTAGGGCTGCAGCACCAGGCACCCTCTGTCTGCCCAAAACTTGTTGAGGGAGAGGATAAGCTCCTGGAAAGTCATTTTGACTCCCTTCCGAAAAAGTTGAGACGGAGACACGACACGCGAAGGAGATTGACCTGGAGGCTGCTGCGTCCCCGCATCCCTTGCCGGTCTGCGCCTGCTTTCCGGCTTCAGGTTTTATCCGCCGGATGATCGATCAGATCTATTCGCCTCTCATGGCGGCCGCCCTCGAAAGGCTCTTTAATCCATTCGCTGACTATTTCCAGGGCCAGATCGACTCCCAGAAAGCGCGATCCCAGGCACAAGACGTTGCTGTCGTTGTGGCGCCGGCTCATGCGAGCTTCGAATGGTTCGTGGGCGTTGACGGCCCTGACGCCAGGCACTCTGTTGGCGGAAATGCACATCCCGATTCCGCTTCCGCATACCAGGATGCCTCGGTCCGCGTCTCCGCCGGCGACCGCACGGGCGACTCGAAGAGCATAAACCGGGTAATCGACCGATTCCGCACTATGCGTACCGACGTCCACGACCTCGACACCGGCCTCAGTGAGCGAGTCAGCAACGAGCTTTTTGAATTCAAAACCGGCGTGGTCCGCGCCTATATGGATTTTCATAAGATGCCGCCCCAATCATGCCTAAACACTAAAGTCTATATGAAAAACGCCGGCCCGAAAACCAAAAAATCATGTCCGGCTGCAGTTAAACCATGAAGGGAAAGGATCTACTGCTCGTCGGCCTTCTCCAGGTCCTTCCTGCGCCGCTTTGCTACGAACCAGACGTAATATAAAAGCAGAAAAGGGAAGGTAACGTACGCCCCTTCGAAATTGCCCCGATAGAGACAGACTGTGCCGTAAATTATGATGCCGGCAACTATTGCAAGCTGAATTATCGTCAGTGCCTTTTTCATATCGGCATCATTATATTGGTTTTGTATGGAGGGATCAAAAATGATTAATACAAAAAAACAAATATCTTTGGCGGCTCTGCTCTCAGTGCTCGCTCTTCTGCCGGTTCATTATTCGAATTGCGGTTCAACGGCTACGGCTTCGCCGGCTTACGAAGAAGCAAGCAGTTGGCCCTGTAAAAATTTGGAGCAGGATTGGAACTATCTGTTCCATCCCGATCGCATCAACCAGTGCAAGCCTCGTGAACTCAGAGCCTTCTGAAGCCGATGTCAGTGGCCCAATCAAGCGGATAGTACGAACGGAAGCACCGAAGGTGCAGCGGTTTCAGCGCACTTTCACCGGGGCGCGATTCCAGCGGTGAGTGAGACGGAGAGGTACAGCAAAAAGTCCGGGCAACGGGGGCCGGCTCGATTTGATAAAACTGCCTGCACCTCTGAACATTATTACGTAAATAACTAATATATTTCTTGCCAGCCAGCCTGCGGCGTGGAATAATACAACACTGTCGTGTATGAAGTTGAGTATCGGGTCTTATGCCCGAAGCCTTCGGGCAGGGGAGCGCCGCCGCTAAGGCGCTAGTGAAATTTCAAACGTTATTTTAAACAATTAGCTTTCAAAAAAATATATAACGGGTTATTATACGTCGGGATGCGTGAGCAAAGTTTCACAAGCTGAAAGCGTTATCCCGAGGTATTGCAAGGCTTAATCGCGGCCGGTTCCACTGTTCGGTTCAGAACTAAAGATCTAAGACTGAAAAAAAGAAAAGGTGGTCTATGGGTTTTGAAAAACGACTTCTATCTGGGGATTTTGTGATCCTGGCCGAGATGAACACGCCCAAAGGCGTCGACACCTCGCAGTTCCTGTTCAATGCGCGCAGGATCAAAGGCCGTGTGGACGCGGTCATTGTGCCTGACATGGACAACGGCATCATGCGGATGAGCGCCCTCGCGGGAGGCGTGCTGATGCAACAGCAGGGAGTTGAGGCGATCATACACATCTACTGCCGGGACAGGAACAGAATAGCCCTGCAGGGAGACGTCCTTGCAGCCCACGCTCTTGGCATCCAAAACCTGATGGTGGTTTCGAGCGAGAACATCATGAACGGCGATCATCATGATGCTTTGCCGATCAACGATCTCGACGAACTGGGTCTTCTGAGCGCCATTCGCACCCTGGAACGCGGTACAGACCTTGCTGGATGTGATCTCGCCGGAGCGCCGGCTTTCAACACTGGATGCACCATAGCTCAATGCAAGGACGATAAGTCACTGGAATGCGAGCTGGAGCTTGCAAAAAGGAAGGTTGAGGCAGGCGCCAAGTTCATCGTGACGCCGCCCGTCTTCGATGTCAGCCGTTTCGAATCCTTTATGGCAAAGGCGAAGGGGTTGAGGGTTCCAATCATCCCCACGGTATTTCTCCTGAAGTCCGTTGGGTCGGCCCGTTACTTTGCCACAAACGAGCCTGAAGCAGGCGTGTCGGAGGATCTCATCGGCCGTATCCGCAGAGCGCGGGACCGGGAAATGGAATGTATGCGCATAGCCGGCGAGACCGTTGCTGCGCTCAGGAAGCTTGCGCAGGGAGTGCGGATCGTATCCGTCGGATGGGAGCACCGCCTCCCCGTTGTGCTGGACTGTGCCGGCCTCTGAGGCTCAGGTCTGTTCAAAGCTATTTCGGCTGATCTCTTAACCTAAGACTGAGGATCGGGTGGCAATGCAAGAGCGAAGCAGTTCCCAGTTCAGTAACAAGGTTCTTATAGTCGGCGGCGGTATGGGCGGCATTCAGGCCGCTCTGGACCTGGCCGAGGCGGGCCGGGACGTTGTGCTGATTGATAAGGCTTATTCCATCGGGGGACTTATGGCCAAGCTTGACCGTACTTTCCCCACCAACAATTGCGATCTATGCACTGTATCCCCTCACCTGTCGGAAAGCGGCCGCCGGTTGCACATCGAGGTTTTGGCCATGACCGAACTGTCCGATCTGGGTGGCGATGCGGGCAGCTTCAAAGCGTCTCTGGTGACACATCCCCGGTTTATCGACCTGCAGAAGTGTACCGCCTGCGGCGACTGTTATCGGCTGTTCCCCCAGTGGGTTCGTTTCACGCCGGGATTGGATCATCGGGCGCCCACGTGTATGCGCTATCCGCAAGCTACCCCTTATGCTTTCTCCATCGACAGGGAAGCCTGCACGAATATGGATGAGCTCGTCCGGGCCTGCCCGGCGGGAGCGATCCTGACGGAAGACAGCGTCAGGGAGCAGAAAGTAGAGGTGGGCTCGGTTATTCTCTCTCCCGGGGCAGAGGTCTATCAGCCGCTGAACCTGGAAGATTATGGCTATGGGGTCCATCCAAACGTAGTTACAAGTCTTGAATTTGAACGGATTTACTCGGCGTCCGGGCCCACCCAGGGAGAGTTGCGGCGACCGTCGGACGGCAAGAAGCCGGGCAGGATCGCCTGGATACAGTGTGTAGGGTCACGGAGGCTCCGTGAGGGATCGGTCTCCTATTGTTCAAGCGCGTGCTGCATGTACGCTCTAAAAGAGGCGATCATTACCCGGGAGCGCTACCACCAGTTGGGCACCGAGACTGTTATCTTTTACATGGATATGAGAACCTACGGCAAGGACTACGAGCTTTACCTGCAAAGGGCAATCAACGAGTATGGAGTCCAGTTGATTCGAAGCCGGCCGAACAGCATCCGGCCAGTCTATCAGGACGGCAGTCCCACGGGAGACCTCAGTATCACTTTTCTTTCCGATGGGAGCAGCAGTGTCCAGACCGAAATCTTCGATATGGTCGTTCTGGTGACGGGGTTCAGGATCACTCAGGACGTGAAGGAACTGGCGAAAAAGATCGGCGTGGAACTCAATGAGCACGGTTTTGCCAAGACCGGGAATTTCAATCCCGTTGTTACGTCCAGGGCCGGCGTGTACGCTTGTGGGCTCTTCGAGAGCCCCAAGGATATTCCCGACACAATGGTCCAGGCCAGCGCAGCCGCCTGCAGCGCTATCGAGAATCTGAGTCCGGCGGCAGTCCTGCATGAAAGCGAAAATGGCCTTCCGCCCGAGCGGGACGTTGCCGGGGAAGAGCCGAGGATTGGAGTGTTCGTCTGCGACTGCGGACTCGATATTGGCGGGGTCGTTGATGTCGGGCGCCTGGTGGAGGGGGTCTCCGCCATTCCTCAGGTGGTTGTCGCCGAGGCGGTTGGGCACGGTTGCAGCCGGGAATCTTTGGAACACATTCAGGACGTCATTGATAAGAAAGGGCTCAACCGGGTAGTGATAGGAGGCTGTTCGCCCAGGACCCGCGAAACCCTGTTCCAGGACTCAATTCGCAAGGCAGGCTTAAACAAGTATCTCGTTGAGATCGCAAACCTGCGAGACCAGGATACGTGGGTACATTTTAACCGGCCCGGCGATGCGGCCGATAAAGCGACGAAGCTTCTGAGCATGGCCGTATCGGCGGCTCGTTTTGCTCGCCCTCTTGTCGAGCACCTTCTGCCTGTGAATAAGGATGTACTGGTAGTGGGCGGCGGGGTTGCCGGCATGATGGCCTCTCTGAGCCTGGCGGACAGGGGTTATCGCGTCAATCTGATTGAGCGGTCCGCACAGTTGGGGGGAGAGGCGAGAAATATTCGAAAGACCCTCGAAGGAGAAGATGTTCAGGCCTTTCTCAAAGATCTTATAGAGCGAACGGAACACCATGAGAACATAAGGGTCTCGACGCGCACCATCGTTGTCGATCATTCGGGCATGGCCGGAATGTTCAAGACGGGCGTTCAGGTGGCGCCACAAATGTTTTACCGTCAGATAGATCACGGTATAACCATTCTGGCTACGGGTGCGCTGCCCACCCGGCCCAATGAATACATGTTGGGACGGCATCCAGCGGTCACCACCCAGCTTGAACTCGAGGCGATTATCGAGGACAATCCTTCGAAGGTTATGGGTTGGAAGGATGTTGTTATGATACAGTGCGTGGGCTCGCGCGTTCCCGAGAATCCGAACTGCTCGCGCGTCTGTTGCCAATCAGCGGTAAAGAATGCAATAAGAATAGCGAGTTTGAATCCGGAAGCGAGGGTCTGCGTTCTTTATCGTGACATGCGCACCCCGGGATTCGAAGAAGATTATTACAGAAAGGCCCGCGAGCAGGGAGTGATTTTCGTCCGGTACGACCTGGAAAGCAAGCCCAGGGTTGAAGCTGAGGGTGAACAGGCGTCTGTCGTTTTCACCGACAATGTCCTTGACCGTAAAATCAAGATTAGCGCCGATTGTCTCGTGCTTAGCACCGGATTCAGCGCCGATGAGGAATCGACGGAAGACCTCGGCATGATTTTCCATCTTCCGAGAACTTCTGACGCTTACTTCCTGGAAGATCACATCAAGCTTGCGCCGGTGGATCTGCCGATACCCGGGTTTTTTGTCGCCGGGACCGCTCATGCTCCCAAGACCATTCGCGACAGCGTCGCCCAGGCGCTGGCGGTGGCCGGCAGGGCGCAGAAATTCCTGGTAAGAGACGTTATTAACCTAGGCGCCCAGGTGGCCCAGGTAGATGCCGACAAGTGCGCCGCATGTCTGATCTGTGTGCGGGCTTGTCCGTATAATGTGCCCTTCATTGCGGATGAACATTCTCAAATCGACCCCGCAAAGTGCCACGGATGCGGGAATTGCGCGTCCGAATGCCCGGCTATGGCCATTCAGTTGATGCAGTATGAGGACGACCACTTAATGGCCAAGGTGGACGGACTTTTTGAAAGGATATCGTGATGGATGCCTTTGAACCGATTATCGTCGCTTTCTGCTGTCACTACTGCGCTTACACGGCCGCCGACATGGCGGGCAGCAAAAGGCTCCATTATCCTCCCAACGTGAATATCGTCAAGGTGCCCTGCACGGGGAAGGTGGACGCAATACACGTCATGAGGGCGCTTCAGAAGGGGGCTGACGGAGTGTACGTGGCGGCCTGCCTTGAGGGGGACTGTCATTTTAAGACCGGAAACACGAGGGCCTCGAAGAGGGTGGCCCACGTGCAGAAGCTTCTTGACGAAATCGGCATTGGAGGGGAGCGCGTCGGGATGTTCACGATGTCCGCCGGCATGGGAGAGCGGTTTGCCCTGGCTGCCTCCGAATTTACGGAAAAGATACGCAGCCTTGGACGTAATCCTGCAAAAGTGGGTATGGAATCCAGGCGTGCCGCAGGCTGATTTTTTGCTAACATGTGGAGAGTTAACTGAAATGATCACAGCAGAACGCAAACCCATGGAAGAACTCATCGAGTGCGTAAGACCCTATCAACGCATCCTCCTGGCCGGCTGCAACGAGTGTGTGACCGTATGCGCGGCGGGAGGCCGCAAGGAGGTGGCCAAACTCGCATCGGCTCTCCAGATGTATTTCATGAAAGAAGGAAAGCCCATTGAGATCCAGGAGATAACTCTGGAAAGGCAATGTGACCCCGAATACGTCGAAGAGCTTCTCCCGTACATCGACCAGGCAGACGCAGTGCTCTCGATGGCTTGCGGATGTGGCGTGCAGGAAGTTGCCAGACGTTATAAGATGAAGCCGGTCATGCCGGCGGTAAACACTAAATTTATGGGGGCCTCGGAGCAACCGGGAGTGTGGGCCGAACGGTGCCAGGGGTGCGGTGAATGTGTACTTGCACGAACGGGCGGGGTCTGCCCGGTAGCCAGGTGTTCGAAGCGGCTCCTCAACGGACCTTGCGGAGGATCGAGCGGCGGTAAATGTGAAATCAGCAAAGACGTCGACTGCGCGTGGCAACTCATTTGGGACCGACTGAAAGCCCTTGGTATGACTGACAAGTACGAGGAGAACCTCCCCGCTAAGGACTGGCGGACTGAGCGAGGTTCAGGGCCAAGAAAAATCGTAAGAGAGGACCTGACATCGTGAAGACGGATAGCAAACTGGAAAGAATACTGGCATCGGGACAACTGGCTGTAACGGGGGAATGCGGTCCTCCACGCGGTTCCAATGCGAAGAAGGTGCAGGAAAAGGCCGAACTGCTTCGTGACTGTGTGGATGCGGTTAACGTGACCGACAATCAGACTGCGATGGTGAGGATGTCGAGCTTTGCCGCCTCTCTTCTGATCAAGCAGATGGGGCTCAATCCTCTTCTCCAGATGGTGACAAGGGATCGTAATCGGCTGGCCATGCAGAGTGACATTCTGGGCGCCTACGCACATGGAATAGACAATATGCTGTGCCTGTCCGGCGACCATCCCTATTTCGGCGACCATGCAATGGCCAACAACGTGTATGACCTCGATTCGATCCAGATGATCGGGATGGTGAAAAACATGCGCGATGAAGGACTGTTCCAGGGCGGTGAGAAGATCGACGGCCCCCCTAAGATGTTCATCGGCGCTGCCGCCAACCCTTTTGCCGACCCCTTCGAGCTGCGCGTGGCGAGGCTGGCGAAGAAGGTTAAGGCCGGTGTAGACTTCGTCCAGACTCAGTGCATTTATAATATCGAAAGGTTCGAAAAATGGATGGAAGGCGTACGAGAACGCGGCCTTCACAAACAAGTCTACATCCTTGCGGGCGTTACCCCTATGAAGTCGGCCGGAATGGCCAAATACATGAAGAACAGCGTCCCGGGCATGGACGTCCCGGATGAGGTTGTCAAGCGAATTGCGGGCGTTCCCAAAGAAAAGCAGGCTGAAGAAGGAATCAAGATGTGCCTGGAGACCATCGAACGTCTTATAGATGTCGAAGGCGTTAGTGGAATTCACCTCATGGCCATCGAGTGGGAGCACAGAGTGCGGGAAATTGTGGAGAGGGCAGGGTTCTTGCCAAGACCCCAGTTCTTGTAGAAGAACGACGTAATTCCATACTTGGAGGCAGTACCGTGAGTGACAAACAACTCATATTAGTGGTGGATGACGACCCGGACCTGGTGGATTCGGTTTCAAGGAAGCTTGAGGCCAACAACTACAGAATCTCGAAAGCCTATGACGGCGTCGAGGCATGGACCAGGATCAGAGAGGAAACACCCGACCTGATTCTGCTGGACGTCATGATGCCCGAAAAAGACGGCTACCAGCTCTGTGATGAGCTGAAGAAGGATCCGCAGTTTAAGGACATCATTGTAGTACTCCTGACCGGTGTTGCCGACAGGGTGGCCGATACGAAATACACTCACCAGAGTGGTAAGACGACGCTTGCCGACGATTATATTGCGAAACCCATCGACTTGGACAAGCTCGTGGCAATGGTTAAAGACAACCTGGTACGATAAGAAGGGCAAAATTGAAAGGCGAGACTTCCGCCTTTCGCTGCCGGACGTACGCGCACATGCCCCCGCGCCTGGAAGCTGTTTTCGGGCGCGGGGGCGCCGTCGTTGAAAAGCTGGATTTCTGCCGGTCGATTAATCCGGCATCTATCAAAGCAGGGAATGCCGAATTGGCTGTAAACACCCCGGAAACCACAACCGTGGAAGACAACGATGACTTTGACTGGAAGGCGAGGGTTTTCGACTCCCTTACCCTGCCGGCCCTGATTCTTGCGCCGGACAGGACTATTGTGACCGTCAACCGGCCGTTCATGATAAAGTATGGAGTGACAATAAAGCAGGTCGTCGGTGAGAAGTGTTACGATTTTTTCTATCATTCGGAAAACCCCTGTTCTCCCGACGGCTGCCCGCTTGCCGAAGTGCTGGCGCACAGAGAGGGCAGGCGTGTTTTAAGGCATTTGGAAACGCGGAGCCGGGAAGAGAGATGGGAGGATCGGGTACTTTCTCCTATCATTGATGATGAGGGTGAGGTTCGCTTCATTATAGAGAATATGCGCGACGTTTCTCGAGTCAAGGCCCTCGAGAGAAAGCTCGGGGAGACCAGAGGGCTTCTGGAGAAAGTTGTGCAAAGCTCGACGAGCGCGATTATAGCAGCTGACCTCAAGGGGAACATTTTGCTCATGAATCCGACGGCTGAAGAGTTGACCGGATATACCCTCAAACAGGCCCAGGCGAAAATCAAAACCGAGGATCTTTACATCCCGGGGCAGGCGCGGGAGATTATGAGAAAGTTAAGGGAAGGAAAGGGTAAATTACCCCCCTGCCATATGAACTTTGTCAATGCCAAGGGAGAAGAGATCCCGGTCGAGCTGTCAGCCGGCATTATCTATGAAGATGGGCACGAAGTGGGCACGATGGGAATTTTTAATGATATCAGAGAAAAGCTTGCCCAGGAACAAAGGATGCGGCAGATGCTCTCACAGATCGCCCAGGCCGAGAAGATGGCTTCCCTGGGCCAACTGGCGGCCGGTGTCGCACATGAGATAAATAATCCCCTGACAGGCGTCCTTCTGTACGCCAGCCTGATGGGCGAAGCCCTCGGTGAGGACAGTCCCCTGAAAGAGGATATCAGTTGTATCATCGAGGATGCCCAACGATGCAAAGACATCGTTAAAGGCCTTCTCACATACAGCCGCCAGACTAAAAGCAATCGAGAGACTCTGGAGTTCAACGATGTGGTGTCTCAGAGTCTTGGCCTCATCCGCGACCAAAAGCTTTTTATGCAGGTACATGTGGTCAAAGATCTCTCGGATGAAGCGATGCCGATCTACGTAGACAGCAACCAGCTCAGCCAGGTCATCATCAATCTGGTGATGAATGCCATAGACGCAATGGAAAGGGTGGGGACTTTAACGCTTCGGACCTATCGGGACCCGAAAGACGCGATGGCCTGTTTGGAGATCTCGGATACGGGATGCGGCATTCCTAAAGAAAATCTTCCGAAAATATTTGATCCTTTTTTTACTACCAAGGAGCCCGGAAAGGGCACCGGCCTCGGCCTGAGCACCGTTTACGGAATCGTCGAAAGCAATGGGGGCATGGTAAGGGTTAAAGAAACGAACGAAAAGGGGACCACGTTCATCGTAGAGCTTCCCATCCATGATGATGCGCATCAACCAGAGAGTCTTTAGTGCGATTTGCAGTCCCGTTCCAGTGGGAAGGATTCCGATGCCATGATAGATGAAGAAACGGCGGTAACTCCCGACAGGCCTACGATTCTGGTCATAGACGACGAGAAGCGTATTCGTGACGGTTGTCTCAAAGTGCTGAGTCAGCAGGGATACGAAGTGGCGACGGCCGATTCCGGCGAACTCGGGCTGAAAATGATAGAGGAGAACTATTACGACATTATCCTGCTGGACCTGATGATGCCGAGCCTGTCCGGTTTCGATGTGCTGATGCGGGTAAAGACGCTCCATCCTGATGCGGTGATCATTGTCATAAGCGGCTACGTTACGATCGAACATTCAATAGAGGCTATGAAGAAAGGGGCCTTCGATTTCATTCCGAAGCCTTTCACTCCCGAACAACTGAGAATTCTTGTCGCCAAAGCCATAGAATACATCCGGGCTCTTCAGGACATCGCGCACGAGAAGACGCGAATGCGCGTTCTGATTGATCAATTGAGAGACGGTGTTATGGCTGTGGACACGCAAAAGAGGGTGGTGCTCGCCAATTCGGCTTTTTTGCAAATGTCGGGCTATCAGGGGAAGAGTGCTGTTGGTTGCATGGCGGACGAAATATGCCATAACGCCCGGGTCGAGGGCCTTATGGAGAGGGCGATCTCCATGCCGGCGGAAGAAGTGACCGAGTTGACCGAGGAATTGACGGGAGAGAATTGGGACACCTCGGTGGGCAGCGTTATCGATGTGCGATGCGTTCCTTTCAGGGACAGGCGCGGCCGCAACGTGGGGGCCATTACGGTCCTCCATGACATCACTGCCTTGAAGAGGATGGAACAGATCAAATCCTACTTCGTTTCCATGACCTCACATGAGGTTCGAGGCCCTCTAAATGCGGTCATGGCACAACTCAACGTTGTTACGAGCGGGTTGGCCGGGGAGGTGAATAAGGAACAGAAGGAGATCCTCAGCCGTGCCTCCGAAAAAATAGGCGCTGTCCTGAAGCTTGCCACTGAACTCCTCGACCTTGCCAAAATCGAATCCGGCCTGATGAGCTTGGAAAAGGAAGAGGTCGACATGGCGGATGTCATCAAGGACCAGGTGTCATTTTATATCGCCTCGGCCCAGGCCAAACATATTTCTCTCGAATTGGAGCCGCTGCCTCCAGTGCCCCCGATGTTCCTTAACAGGGCAAACATGGCGGAAGTACTCTCAAATCTTATCGGCAACGCTATCAAGTATACCCCCGAGGGCGGCAAGGTGGTCGTTTCGGCCGGTTTGGAAAACGAATTTTTGCGGGTGAGTGTGCGAGACAACGGCTTCGGAATTTCGCCCAGGGAATTGGAGAAAATCTTCTCGCCTTTCTACAGAGTGAAGAACGAAAAAACGAGATCCATAATCGGCACCGGACTTGGCCTCACAATAGTCAAAAGCATCCTTGAAGCCCATAAAGGCTTTATGCGGGTCGATAGCGCACCGGACCAGGGAAGCACCTTTCATTTCTTCCTTCCGTGTAATCCTTAGACAAAAACGAGTATGAGGTTCGGCGCTCAAGACCGGAGCGCCGCAGAGGGCCTGAGCAAAGAATAGTCCTGTATGTCTTCTCGTATTCGCTGAAAAGACAACGGAAAATGATTATTCTATTAAGGACAAGTTTGTCTAAATTTTCGGTCTTTTGCTTGCCGACACTTCTTAAGGAGTCATTGATGCCCGGCAATAAATATGGACTTTTGGCCTTCGTTTTTTTGGTTGCGGCAACGTTAATAATTCCGGCGGTTTCGAACTGTGCCTGTTTGCCTCAGTGTTCATGGGTGAGCTGCCTGTCAATAGTGAGATTGTTGGACAACCCGATGGACTATAGATGGATGGGAGATTGGGACCCCCGGTTCGATACCGACATGCACACTCATTATTGCGGGGTCAACCTCACGGACTGCAATGCTCGCTGCGATGTGGGATTCGTTTGCCAGGAATGCCGGCTGAAATGATATCGTCTCATTTCCCGGACCTTATGGGACCTGCTTGATTTTGATGATGTGGATGCGCCCTTTGGTCCGCCGACAGGAGCTTTACCCGATGAATGAAAGACTTTTCTTTTTTGTACCGATTCTTGTCTTGGTCGCGTCGATGACGCCTGTTCCTGCGCAAACCGCCTATACTGCGCCGGCCGCGCCTGTAAGTTACTGCATGCCGGCGACGAACGGCTCCTTCGTATACGACGCCGACTATTGCGAAGGGCGCATCTCCCGAGACTACGACAGCTATTACGAGCGCGGCTGCGACCGTTGTGAGCGCGGCCCTTTTGTCAGGGAGTTTCACTGCGATCTCTTTAGCTGTTACTGGGTGCGCGAGTATGGTTGCCCCACATGTGCGTTCAGGTGAAGTTCGAATGCAAATTAGTTGTGCATTAGGTGTTGAAATTGCTTTTGAGGTTGGTTATTTTAACGCTCTGTAAGTTGCTGCCCAGGGTGTCGGCCACCAGATAGTTTTCGGGTTACTCAGCGAAAGTTCCAATTGCCCGCCGCTCCTCCTCCGGCATAAGTAATTGCAAACTGGAAGTGTGAATCCAGGGTTTTATGTGGAATTGGTTTTTTTCTTTCCCATGCACCTGAAGGTTTTCACTTCCAAGAGGGGCCGGGTCAGATCAGCGATCTGCGAAATAAAATGAGATGATATCATAATTAATCCAGATATTTGCCAAGTTGTACGAAAAAAGCTGTGTTCCAGGGTTCGAAAGGCTCTAGTAAAAATGGGCATTGAACAATATCTTCTAAGCCACAAGAAGGATCTTGCCAGGCAATGGTTCGATCTGCTGGCTGCGAGTTATCC
>Ga0326728_10020074_pt1 | contig 12826 bp, 17 predicted proteins | sample MB3enrmetagenome_FD_207602 | JGI IMG/M metagenome (GOLD analysis project Ga0326728, IMG submission 207602) | Lab enriched peat soil microbial communities from McLean, Ithaca, NY, United States - MB31MN | ecosystem: Environmental > Terrestrial > Soil > Wetlands > Peat | place: USA: New York...
AGCATTATCCTTGGATCCTGCATGCCGCCTCCCAAATTTTGTCGGGTGTAAGGTTTTCCGGTATCATCCCTGCGCACACAAGTTTTTTTACCAGTTCTGGCGCATGCTGCCACCGTTCAAGGGCGCCAGGCAGTACGCCGCAGTCAACAAGACGGCCGTCTGCGATCTCCCAGATATGGTCTACGCGCGGAAACGTTGCCTGTTCATGAGTGAAGAGAACCGTGATTCCTTCCTGTCGTTGGCTGAGTTCCGTGCAGAGCCGTTCTTTTTGACTGCAGTCAAGAGAGCTGAATGGCTCATCCAGCAGGAGCAGGTCATGTGGTCTTGCAAGGACGCAGGACAGGTGGAGGCATTTGAGTTCCCCCCGGCTCAAACAGAGTGGTGGCGTGGTAGTGCTGATGCAAAGGCCGGTATTCTGGACAATCTCCTCCGCATCGAGCCCCCATGATGCGCATTCTTCTGCAACGGTCAGGCCGGTGAGGTAAAACTCGGGAAATTCCATCGAGAGCATTACTCCACGGATCTGCTCCATTCGGACAGTTCCCTGTTCCGTAGGAAAAAGCCCGGCCATGATGAGAGCAAGCGTCGATTTCCCGCTGCCGAGATCTCCGGTAACGAGATGGATCCCTTTGTCAAAACATCCGTCAGCCTCAAGTGACCATGGGCCCCGTCGCGCTATTACCTGATCAAGGATGAGTTTCATCCGAAGCATCTCCACGAAAGCGGGTAGTATGGTGTACCAGAGAGGGATGCAAAAACAGCTGCCGGAGTTCCGGCATGGATTATATGGCCATGGTCAATGAAGAGAAGGTAATCGCCGGATGCGGCCGTCTCCATCTGCTGAGTGCAGCGGATGATATATGTGGTCCCTGACTGCTGTATCATGGTCTCAATGGTGGCACAACGGGATGCGTCGAGATGTGAATCATATTCGTCAAGAGCGAGTAGGGTCGGCCGGGTGATGCATGCGGTTGCAAGGGCCATCAGCATTTTCTCACCCCCGCTCAGGTCCTGCATGCGCCGGCCGAGCAGGTGGCAGATGTCCCAAGCTCTGGCATGAGCAGTCACAATCTCAGTGATCTCTTTACAGGGAACATGGCTGAAACGGAGCGGTGAGGCCAGTTCATCATTAACGGTTGGAAAGAGGATATTCCGATCCGGAAATTCGTTTACATACCCCGTTTCTGTCTGCCCCGGAGTTTTGCCGTCAATTAATACCGTGCCATTCATTGGGGTCAGAAGCCCGGCGCAGAGCCGAAGCAGTGTAGTCTTGCCGCCACCGTTCGGACCGATGATGGACGTGATTCCCGGCAGGATCTCCAGATGATCTATTGTGAGAGAACGGCAGCGAATATTATGCAGCGTGATCATGGCAGGTGCTGTGCGATACGGTACGCGGCATAAGTTTTGACCGCGTCACCGGGAAGGAAAACAACCAGTCCTGCAATCAGTCCTGCGGCCGGGGCCATGCCGGTAGATAAGATGAGCCACACGGTTCCGATGAAGAGAATAATCGATGATGCGGCAGCGAGCCCGACGATATGGAACAAATTTGAAGGATGTTCGTAAACGAATCCTGTAACCAGCGCGGCAGGTATGAAACCGGCAAGATAGCCCCCGGTAGGGCCGAGCAGCACTCCAATACCAGATATGCCGTTATGAAAGACCGGCAGCCCGGCTCCTCCAACAAGGATATACAGGGTCACCGGGATCACCGCGTTGCGCTTCATTACCGCTCCGGCCAGCAGGACGAAGAGTGTCTGGAGGGTGAGCGGGACCGGAAAAAAAGGGATAGCGACCCAGCTCCCGAGCGTAATGAGCGCAATGAATGCAGCAGAATATGCCACATGGCGGGAGCGATGGAGATCCCCAAACATCGTCAACCATTAAGATTCTTGTGGTTGACGATAAAAACATGTGCCTTTTAATGATGGAAACAGTCACCGGCAATAACCCTTTCGAGCTTGCCGTTGTCCTTCCGGATGATCAGCGCACCGAATTCATCGATGTCGATGGCCTCACCGGAGAAGCTGTTTTTGAGTGTCCTGATGTCAACCCGGCGGTCGAGCGTACAGGAGAGGCTCTTCCACTCCCGGATAACCGTATCGTACTCCCCGCTCTCGATGAGGAGGTAATGGTTCTCGAATTCCCTGAGGATCCGGGCCAGGAAGGAGGCCCGGTCCACCTCATGCCCGAGCTCGGCGGAAATAGAGGTGATATCTTTTTGCAGTGCCGATGAGAACTGATTAAGCGGTACATTCACGTCGATCCCAATGCCGAGCAGGCAGTAATGTACGGTATCCGCCTCTGCCGAAAGTTCGAGCAGGAGCCCGGCTACTTTCTTGTTCCCGATAAAGATATCATTGGGCCACTTGATAAGCGCCCCGAGATCGAACTCACGGCGGATAGCCCGTGCGACCGCGACCGATCCGGCCATCGTGATCATAAAGACCCTGTTGATCGGAATATGTGGTTTTAAAACGACCGTAACCCAGATGCCGCCACTGGGAGAGACCCATGCACGCCCCATTCTGCCGATGCCACCGGTCTGTTCCTCTGCGATGATCACCATGCCATGCATCTTCCCTACATCACCTCCAGAACAGATCTGCTTACCTACCCAGATGGTAGAAGGCGTGTTCTCCAGGTACCGCATCTTCTTGCCAATAAATTGGGTCCGGAGCTTTTTGTGGATCTCGTACGGGAGGAGTTTGCTGCTGGTGCGCGTGAGCTGATATCCTTCCTTCTGCGATGACGAGATATCATATCCCATCGCCCGCAGCTCGTTGATGTGTTTCCAGACTGCTGAACGGGTAATACCGAGCTCATTGCTGATGGTCTCACCCGAGGCCGGCCCGTCAGAGCGTTCGAGAATTTCCAGCACCTTGAATGCAGAGTCCGGCATGGGATTCACCGCTTCGAATCAATCTGTTCCGATGGCAGCGGACAGGGATCCTTCCCGCATACCTGCTTTAGGATCGCAGACTGGTGCTCCATCAGCGTTGCGAGATCGAAGATGCCGGTGATGTCAACCACGCCGATTGCCCCGATAGGATTGCCCTCGCCGTCCCTGATAGGGGAGACAGTGACCGGCACCCCTTTGTATGCGCCATGCTGTGGGGTTGCCCGTATAATCCGGTTCGTGGCGATGGCTTCCGTGAGGGCCGGCCCGTCATAATACCGGTCGATTACCCTGCCCTCCTCGACACGGATGCCGGGATTCTGTGCAGATTTCGCGGTTACCGGCAGGCGATGGAGGATCTCGTGGACGGCAAGAACAACAGGTTCGAGATCTTCGGCTTTCGCGCTTGCAGAAAGAATAAAGCGGTCCATAAGACGTGTACCTCACCATTCTGGTCTTTTTCTATCTAGAATAAGGTTTGTGTTCCCGCAGTGCAGAAATTTTTCAAAAAAGCACGGGAAGGAAATTCATGAATGCTGGTGACAATGATGGTGCCTTTTCCGACCTTTTTTTCAATGAAGACTGCGTGTCCCTCCGCGGTACTAACGGCCTCTCCCGTATGTGCAGGGAATGTACCATCGCACTCGATGCAAGAAGGGTCGAAGTCCTCAATCATTGATCCGGCAACCAGTGAACCGGTACATGTAATTGTCCGCGGATGGACGTCATGGCAGTAGGTAACAGGGAAAGGGAGCCAATCGTAGGCATCGGCCCGATCGATCGCAGCGCCAAAGACGAGAAGGTTGCCCCCGGTCTCCACGAATTTCCGTATCCGGGATGCCGAGGCCCGCAGTGCGGGAAGCAGTCGGGAATAGGCAGGATTTGCAAAACCGGTGGGAATGATGAGGCAGGAGAATGAACCCCGGTAGAACGGCGCCGCGAGCATGTATGGCGTGACAAGGTCGCAGCCAATACCGCACTCCTCAATATACCGGTTGAAATGCTGGGCGGATTCCCAGACAAAGCCGGCCCTGCAGCTCATCCCTTGATCACTCCAATGGGTGAGAGGCGGGCGACGAGATATGAGAGCCCCGCCTCGTGGACGACCCGCACCACCTCATCGCTGGGTTTGTATACCTCCGGCGCTTCATCGGCAATCGCCGCCTCGCTGGGAGCCCGAACGATAATACCTTCCGTTCTCAGCTGCTCTGCCACTCTTTTTCCGCTCAGCCGTTTCTTGGCCTGCGCCCGGCTCATAATCCGGCCTGAACCGTGGCAGGTACTGCCGAATGTGCGTTCCATTGCTGTACGTGTCCCTTTGAGGATATATGAAGAGGTGCCCATGCTGCCGGGAATAATCACTGGCTGACCGATAGCAGCCAGGTCTCGTGGGAGATCCGAACTGCCCGGTCCAAACGAACGGGTTGCGCCTTTCCGGTGAACGCAGACCATCATCCGCCGGCCGTCCACTTCATGCTCTTCGATCTTTGCCACGTTGTGTGCAACATCGTAGACAAGCGACATGCTCTCGTAATCGATCTCAAACATACGAGAGAAGAGCTGCCGTGCCGCGTGCATAATCATCTGCCGGTTTGCCCACGCATAGTTTGCCGCAGCTGCCATCGCACCGAGATATGCCTCTCCCTCGGGTGAGAGGATTGGGGCGCAGGCAAGTTGCCGATCAGGTAACACGATCTGGTATTTTTTTGTCGCTGCTTCGAGCACTCTGAGATGATCGGTGCAGACCTGATGACCGAGGCCCCTGGAACCGCAATGAATCATGCAGCAGACCTGCCCTTCGGTAATGCCAAATGCAGCTGCCGCCACCTCGTCATAGATCTCGCGCACCACTTGGATCTCAAGGAAATGATTGCCCGACCCGAGTGTGCCTCCCTGTGGTAAACCACGCTGGTGCGCTTTTGATGACACCGCGCGGGAGTCGGCCTGCTGCATGCACCCCTTCTCCTCACATCGGATAAGGTCGCGCTCGATGCCGTAACCGGCCTCAACGGCCCACCGAGCACCTTTTGCCATTATAGTATCAAGCGAGGCGGAGGAAATCCTGACAGTACTTTTTGCGCCAACGCCGGTTGGTACGGTGCGAAAGAGCGCGTCTATCAGTTCCGCAGGTTTCTTCAGGTCACCTGCAGCAAGAGGTATGGTGAAGAGCCGGACGCCACAGTTGATATCAAAGCCAACACCGCCGGGAGATATTACGCCCTCGTCCAGGGGGAATGCAGCGACACCACCGATCGGGAACCCGTACCCCCAGTGGATATCCGGCATGGCAAGGGCATACCGGACGATGCCCGGCAGTGTGGCGACATTGGCAAGCTGCTGAACTGCCCCCGGTTCGAGCATAGATCCCAGCGATTCCGAAAGAAAGAACCTTCCCGGTACCCGCATGCCGGGAACGAAACCGATGGGTACCTCCCACTCGTTTACTCCGGCCTGCCGGATTCCCTCAAGCATATCCAGAGCTCCCTGTCATACATCAAATACAATCTCCAGCATATATCCGTTGGCATCGTGCCGGAGCAAAAGGTCCGAGTACGATATGCCTTTCACGCCAGTACCGGTATTGTGTCGTGAGGGATCGAAATGCTCCCCTTCGAGCGTGGCATGGAGGTGCTGTCCGTTGCTTATGGTGATGTCTGCCCGGGCAAAGACCAGTCCGTCAATTTCGGAGAGGTACAGAACTTCCGATAAAAAATCCATGAGCAGCAACTCGGTATCCGCAGCGGTCAGGTCAATATTCCTGCATATCCCGCTGCTTTTCCGGTCGCTCCCAAACATGACCTGCATCAGTGCCATGCAGACCTCACTAAACAGGCCTTCAAGAGTCGCGGCGGTGGCCCGGATCTTCGCATCCGCTGTATGGGGAATCTCGATAAAACTCATCCACGTTCATGCCCAGTCAGTTCATTGTCAAAAAAGGGGATAATATCACTCCTTATTTCTTGGAGAAAACGTACCTGATGGATGGAGATATAGATGGTATGCGACCCGGCTTTTATCAGGATATCAGACTTTTTCGGGGGTTTGATACGTGCCGGGAGGAGGATTGGACCGCCACACGAAGTACAGATGCGGAAATCACAGTTCCGCTTCTCGATATAATCAAGGACTTCGGGACTTATGTTCACGTTTGGGATGCTGGCATGGTCACTGGGATAAACAGGCATTATGCTACTATAATTGGAGAGGAAGCATTAAAAACGGTTATGGTAATGGACTTGAGGTGTCTCATACCCCAACTAACCGGATAACCATCCCGGCATATTTCTGCCTGAGCTCATAAGCGTTAATACCATCGGTATTCCGGCTCGCCCGGAGGATACCGATCCGCGATGCGATAATGCCGACCATCGACGCAATCGCATGGAACGTAACCGAAAAATGCTTCCGCAGTGCGGCAACAATCTCAGCGATAGTCAATGGCTTTATAGGCAGAAAAAGCCTGAGCACTTCACGGCGGATGCCGGTCTTGTCCCGTGAAAGATAGGACCTGAGTCGTCCTTCAATCACACGTGTGATCTCGGAAGGAGATCTCATATGGGAATGTCGCAGATTTCCCTATAAATATCTTTTGATTTTTCTGGGAAATAATCCCTGATATAAGATTCAGCCGTTATATTGAGTGATTCCTGCATTCTGTGAACATTTTGCAACCATCACCCGCATGGTGCAGTGCTTTCCACCCAGCGTCGTATATCCGTGCATTATTTAATCGTGCATGAACAGATAAGTATCATATGGGATTATTCAACTACAACGTCGAGAAATATTCGCCGAAACAGTTGATGATATTCCCCTTGGTGCTCCTCGCCATTTCGCTCGTGATACTTGCATACACGACCGCGACAACTGGTCTGCCGGTCAAACCGGGAATTGACTTTTCCGGTGGGACGGCCGTGACGATCATCACTACGGATACGCCGACTCAGATAACAGCAACGTTTGCCGGATATCCGCTGGTTGATATCGGACAAGGAGTTAACAACGGGAAATTCATCACATTCGGCGCGATGAGTGATACCCAGTACCAGAACCTGACAGCCCTGATAGAAAAAAAGTATCCTGACGCTACGGTTAACCAGATAGGCGAATCGTTCGCGAAGTCCCTCCAGTCACAGGCTGTCATCGCGGTCATCCTCGCTTTTATCGGGATGGCAATCGTCGTTTTTATATCGTTCAGGACATTTGTGCCGTCCTGCGCAGTCGTGCTCTCGGCATTTGCTGACATGGCCATGACTGCGGCAGTCATGAACGTGATCGGTATAACTCTTACGCTGGGAACTACAGCAGCCCTGCTCATGCTCATCGGTTATTCCGTGGATACGGATATCCTGCTCACCACCCGGGTGCTCAAGCGCCAAGGCAAACTGAACGACAAGCTGACGGGTGCGTTTCGCACCGGTATCATTATGACCTCGACAACGTTTGCAGCGGTGACTGTTCTGCTGCTGGTTTCGTGGGTGGGACAGGTGCAGACCATCTTTGAGATCTCTGCCGTTCTCCTGATTGGCCTGATCTTTGATATCTTCAACACCTGGCTCACGAACGTCGGGATTGTGAAATGGTACGTGCTTAAAGGAGGTGGCAAATGAAGGAAGCAGGACTCCAAGCGGCGTTCAAGGACTGGCGGGTGGTGCTTCTCCTCGTTCTTGTTGCCCTTTCTGTCGTTGCTATCTATCCGCATTTTGACAGCAACGGGAACCTCACGACCAACCTCCAGTATGGGCTCGATCTCCAGCAGGGTGCCTGGCTCCAGTTAGAGTTTAGGGCGGAGGTCGTCGGGTATACGACGACCCAGCCGGTCGGTACATTTGTCGCGAACCTTTCAAAGAGTCTCGATGCCGATGTAGAGCAGGTGGATGCTACCCATCTTGAGATCCGGAAGTCCTATACGCAGGATCAGCTTGAACCGATCTTCGCGGCAAACGGCGGGAATATTGTCTCCTACCAGATTGGCGTCTCCTCGACCACCGCGTCACTCGTGAAGCAGATCCTTGAGGACAAGATCAACTCCATGGGCACCAAGGACGCGAAGGTTAACACCCTCACCGGCATGAATAATGTGGCCCGCTACGTCCGCGTGGAGCTTGCCGGCGTCGACATGAAGCAGGCACAGGATATTGTCGGCAGGCAGGGCAAGTTCGAAATTCGTATTCAGGCTGCCGGTAACCAGACCGAACATGTGCTGTTTGGCGATGCGATCACGAGCGTCCAGATCCCCAGCCAGCAACCGGCCGGCAGTGGCAAATGGGGCGTATCTTTCACCTTGAGCGATGCCGGTGCCGATGCATTCCGTAACGCCGCGATCCAGTACGGTGCCACCAGCAATCCCTCGCAGCACCAGATTGCTATGCTTCTTGATAACGTGACCGTGTATTCCGCACCGCTTTCCGATGACCTGGCCAGCCAGCTCCAGGGCCAGACCACCAAGGATCTCTTTGCCTCTACCGGCTCCGGGACTGCCGGCATGCAGGAAGCGACAGATCTCGAGATCCATCTTCGGGCCGGGGCACTACCGGTCGATGTAAATGTTGCCGGTTCCGGTTCGACATCCGCTTCCCTCGGCCAGTACTACCTGCAGATGTGTTTTATCGCTGGAATCCTCGCGCTCATCATGGTCGCCTTCGTGATCTTCTACCGTTACCGGGAACCCCAGATCGTGCTTCCCATGGTGCTGATCAATGCATCTGAGATCATTATCCTGCTCGGGTTCATCAGCCTGATCCGGTTCCAGATGGATCTTCCGACGATTGCCGGCCTGATCGCTGTCCTTGGGACCGGTATCGATCAGCTGGTCCTGATCACGGATGAGATCCTGCATGAGGGCAAAGTGCCATCGCCCACGCTCTACTTAAAAAGACTCGCTAGGGCACTTTCGATCATTGTGGTAGCGGCAGGCACGGTGATCATCGCGATGCTGCCGCTGGCGCTCATGGATCTTTCCACCCTGAAAGGTTTTGCCCTCATCACGATGATGGGCGTGATCGTGGGCGTGCTCGTAACCCGGCCTGCTTACGGGAGGATTATCATGGAGATCCTTTCCGAATAGCAATACCATACCTTTATCTTTATTTTAATCGACTACTTTTCCGGGAACATTTCATGAGCAGACCTGTCCTGTATGATTTTCTTGCTACTTGGTGCGGCCCGTGCCGGATGCAGACACCGATCCTCGATGAATTGGAGAAAAAGATGGGAGATTTGGTTGATTTCAGAAAAGTGGACGTTGACCAGCACATGGATCTTGCGGAAAAATACGGCATCCAGGTAGTGCCAACCCTCATTATCGAGAAGGATGGCAAGGTGGTCCGGACTATGGAAGGCGTCACTGATGCAGCCACACTGGAAAAACTCCTGCAGCCGCTGGTGGAATAAATGAAGATTGGCATTGTCGGCGGTACAGGGGATATCGGCGAGGGCATGGCGATGCGTCTCTCGTCCGTGTTTGACGTAGTGGTCGGTTCACGCGAGAAGGAAAAGGCCGACACCACGTGCCGGTTAACGGAAGAAACCCTGAAAAGCGCCGGCAGGGAATGCTCGCTTGCCGGGGAGTGCAACCAGGGTTGTGTTGACGGAGCAGATGTGGTGATCCTTGCGATACCCTTCAGGCACGTTCTTCCCACACTTTCCACCCTGCACGGTCTCGAGGGAAAAATCGTGATCAGCCCGGTCAACCCGATGGAGAAACGGGACTTTTTCGTGTTTACTCCCCCGCCGGAGGGGTCGGCCGCCCTCCTGATTCAGAAACTCCTGCCAGATGCACGGGTATGCGCGGCGTTCAATACTGTCGCGGCAAACCGGTGGAAGGCACTTGAAGATGAGCTTGTGTATTCCGTGCCGGTATGTAGCGATGACGAAAAGGCAAAACAGGAAGTGATGGCCATCGTCAACAGGGTCTCCCGCCTTCAAGCGTTCAATGCGGGACCGCTTGCGGTCTCCTCAATGGTAGAATCGTTAACACCGCTCGTGCTCAATATCGCCCGGTACAACAAGATGAAGGATGTCGGCATACAATTCTGCTAGAGCACGTAAATTGATCGAGTTCCTCAACCGTCACTTCGGTGAGATACCGTGGTGGCCGGGAGATGCTGATGAGGTGATGATCGGCGCGATCCTGACTCAGCAGACCCGCTGGGAAAATGTGGAATTGGCTCTTGCCAACCTAAAGCGAACCGGTTTATGTACGCTCGCCGCTATCCATGCTGCAGCGCAGCCTGAGATCGAGGAGGCGGTGCGCTGCGCTGGTTTTTACCATATCAAGGCTGGCAGGCTGAAAGCACTTGCAGCGCATGTCATCGGCACGTATGACAGTGTAGCGCAGATGAAAGCAGTTTCAACTGACGAACTCCGAAGTGGTCTGCTCGGTGTCGCAGGTATTGGTGAAGAGACCGCAGACAGTATCCTCTGCTATGGTTTTTCCCGGGCGAGTTTCGTGGTCGATGCATATACCGAACGGATGGCCCACTGCGCCGGCATAACCATCCCACGATCCGGGCTCAAGTCATTGTTTGAAGGTGTATTGCCCATGGACGCAAACGCTTACCGGCAGACACATGCCCATATTGTTGAATATGCGAAAAAGTCGTGCACAAAAAAGAGGTGTGAAGGGTGCCGGATTATGGCTTTGAACGGATAGGAAAACAGCTGTTTGCGGAACATCTGGTTGGCGGCAATTTTGGTAATATACGCATAAGGGGAGGGGATACCGGTTTTTATATCAAATATACCGGTGCCTGCCTAGAAGTAGTTCCGAAAGTAAAATTATCCCCATATTCTGTGTAAATTCTTTAAATGCAGAGCAGGTCAAATTCTATCTTTCTATCTGAAGTTTCATTCGGAGCTAGTGTATATACTACGCAACGGTTTCGATTCTCTAGAATGCGTCCAATACGAGTTTATCGATGACTCGCGAGGCCGTATTGCCCGTATCTTTCAGGATGCCAACGGGTTTCGTTTTGGTCGTTCAAATAGAAAAATGAAAAATTTTCGCATGAGTATTTTTTATTCCGTAAACCTTTTTCATTTCTGTACTAAGAATCAATTATGCAGTCGATAGATGGTTATATCTATTATAAACGCCGGGAATATTGTCATGATGTGAAATGCCCGATGCAATCGCTTTTGAATAAAGAAGTGGAAAAATCTCCTGCATATGAAGAAATCCGGGCGATTTGTGCAACCAATTGTTTGCATAGTACCCATGAATTTCACCATTGGTTAACAGAGAAGGGATACCTGATTGTCAGACCGGAGCAAAAATAATCCCATCTTTTTTTATAGTTGTGTATAATAAATTCTGGTGAAGTGTCCCCATGGTAAACGCATATCTTGATATTGGAATTCAAAGCCGGATGAACCGGATAATCAATCCGAAAGATAATCGGGTAGTTATGCTTGCGATAGACCATCCCTATTTTCAAGGGCCGACAACGGGCTTGCGCAACATGAGTAAAACAATAAAAACACTCCTTCCCTATTGCGATTGTTTGATGACGACACGCGGGGCAGTGCGGAATAATATTGCGCCCGAAGATGCCGGGTCAAAACCCATCATGTTACGTGTTACCGGGGGAAACAGCGTTCTAAATGAAGAGTTAAGTGATGAAAAGCTTACGGTTACCATTGAAGAAGCCATCCGGATGGATGCGGCCGGTGTTGCGGTCAGTGTGTTTATCGGATCTGCCGATCAACAACAAACGATTATAAATCTCACCGACATGATCAATCGGGCCGAAGAATACGGAATCCCTGTTCTGGCAGTCACCGCCGTAGGGAAAAACATGGCCCGGGATCTGCGCTATTTAGCGCTTGCATCCCGTATCTGCCAGGATGCCGGGGCCCGGATTATCAAAACCTATTATTGTGGGGATTTTTCCAAACTGGTTGACTGGGTTGCTCCAACTGCTGTCGTGGTTGCAGGAGGTAAGTATACAAGTCCTCCTGACGCTCTCCAGATGGCCTACAACTCTGTCCAGGCCGGTGCCGTGGGAGTTGATTTCGGACGAAATATTTTCCAAGATGCCAATCCTATCGGCATGATCAGAGCAATTGGTTCCATTGTTCATGAAAATCATACGGTAAAGGAAGCTCTGGATATCTACAATGTATGTTTACCCGGTGCGTGTAAGCTTGACTAAATTTTCCATATCTTTTATAATTTTACTCTCTACAATGTGGATACGATGAAAGCAGCGGTCTATTATAAGAACAGTGACATTCGCACCGAAGATGTCGAGGATCTATCAGTTGGACCGGGAGAAATCAAAGTCAAGATCATGGCGTGCGGAGTGTGCGGGTCGGATGTCATGGAATGGTACCGGATTGGGCGTGCGGGAAGACCCGGGGGTATCGGAGCGTTTGGACATGAATGTACAGGGATAATTGCAGAAATCGGTTCGAATGTAGATCCGAAATGGAACGTGGGAGACCGGGTCGTGGTTACCCATCATGTCCCGTGTAACACGTGTAATGCTTGTAGACGCGGGCACACGACCGCATGTGACACGCTGCGGAAAACAAAATTTAAACATGCATACGGGGCGTTTGCAGAATATGTTGTGCTGCCCGAAATCAACGTGGATCGGGGTATGTTATGCCTTCCTGAATCGGTTTCCTTTGATTCGGGAACCTTTGTTGAACCCCTTGGATGCGTTGTGCGTGGGCAACAGTGTGCTCCGACCTCTGATGGTCGATCAGTCCTGATCATCGGTGCCGGTATAACCGGATTGTTGCATCTTCAAGTAGCCCGTCTAAATGGTGCGGGATTTATCGCTGTCTCTAATCCGAGTCCTGAACGGTTGGGGGTCGCCCGGAAATTCGGTGCCGATGCAACCATTTCCGCTATGGAAGATGTTCCCAAAAAGTTTAAAGAATTAAATGGTGGGCTGGGTGCGGACACCGTTATTA
>Ga0326728_10020075_pt1 | contig 12826 bp, 10 predicted proteins | sample MB3enrmetagenome_FD_207602 | JGI IMG/M metagenome (GOLD analysis project Ga0326728, IMG submission 207602) | Lab enriched peat soil microbial communities from McLean, Ithaca, NY, United States - MB31MN | ecosystem: Environmental > Terrestrial > Soil > Wetlands > Peat | place: USA: New York...
GGCGGCACAGCATCATCCTGCGGCCGCTGTTCTGGACACCCGAGTTCGTTTCAATCGGCCGGGATGTGCTGATCTGGACGGGCAGTCGCATCGAGGCAGTCCCGCTCGGCGGTTCCGATGGCCCTTCCCGGCCTCACATCATCTTTGGGGATGGCGTGACCGTCCAGCAGAACTGCCATCTGACAGCCGGAGGAACCATCGAGATCGGAGCGGGATCAACGCTGTTGTCCGATGTCATGATCACCGATCTGGATCACAGCTACGAGGATTACGGGACGCGCATCATCGACCAGCCGATCGTGCAGCGTCCCACTCGCCTCGGCCGCAACTGCTTCATCGGATCCGGGGCAAGGATTCTGGCGGGCACGACGCTCGGCGATCAGTGTGTCGTCGGGGCCAATGCCGTCGTCCGGGGCAGCTTTCCATCCGGCGCGGTCATTGCAGGCATTCCGGGTCGGATCATCAGGCAATACGATCCGCAATCGCGGCGCTGGGATCGCGTCGGACAGGACACTCATGACTGACATACTCTTCATCAACCACGCCAGTCTGCTGGTCAGAGCGGGTGAGCGCTATCTGCTCACCGATCCGTGGCACCAGAAGCCCGCCTTCGGCAGCTGGCTGCCCACGTTTCCGAGCTTCCTGCATCCGGCGTATCTCGCGGCGCTGGGTGCGCGACTGACCGTGCTGATCTCGCACGGCCACGACGATCACTGCGATGACACGATGCTCGGCATCTTCGACCGCAGCACCGAGATCGTGACGGCGAACTACGCATCACCCTCGGTGAAGAATCGGCTGCGAAAGCTGGGGTTCGAGCGCGTGAGCACGGCGGACCCCGGGGGCATCCACATCGCGAACGGCTTCCAGGTCCGCAGTTTCATCAACCCGTTGCGATCGCTCGACGATGCCACCTATACGGTGGACACGGGCGACGGCCTGCTCGTCCATTGCAATGATAACTGGACCGAGTTCGACGCTCCGGCGCGTGCTGGAATCGGCGAGGCCTGTTCGCGCTACCCCTCCGAGCACATCGCCTTCCTGAGCCAGACCAACAGCGCATCGGGCTACCCGCTCAATTACCGCAATTTTACCGCGCAGCAGAAGAGCGAGATCCTTTTCGCCAAGGTGCGATCGATGGTGCAGCAGGGCCTGCGCAATGCGGCCAGCCTGGGACTGCGATCCTTCGGCAGCTATGCGGGCTATGCATCGGTTTATGTGCACGGGCATCCGGAATACCTGCAGCAGGGGCTGCTGCCCACACCCGCGTTTCTGCGGGACTCGCTGCTGACGGATCCGGAGTCCAGGGCGCTGCTCGAGCGAGTCAGCATTCTTGATTACCTGCCGGGCGACGTGCTGGATCTCTCGAGCGGCCAGGTACACAGAGCCTTCGTGCGCCCGGGCGGCATGGACGATCGGGACATCAAGGACGCCGCGGAGCGCTATTACCGCCATTATGGCGTCATCAACGAATGCGACTCATTCCGGGGCCGGCCCGAAGCGGTGTTCGATGCGCGCAAACTCGATTACTTCCTGGAAAACCTCAACCGATTTGCCGTGCGCAAGTGCGCGGGGGACGGGGCCGCCTTCGGCACCGTCATGGGCAAATCCTTCGAGATCGTGGTCGAAGACCTGGATGTCAGGCGCCGCGTGGTGTTCGGCCAGGGTGTCGGGGCTGCCGCTGCAGCCGATGCACCGCCGAACAAGCGCATGTACGTGCGCTCGGGCCTGCTGAGTCAGGTGCTCGACGGTCGGATCCTGTTCGAGAATCTCTATACCGGCTATGAGGCCGAGTGGGAGCGCCATCCAACAGACGTGTACAACCGGGACATCGTCATGTTCATCGTCATGTACTCGTACGTCTACAAGAACGCGCTGTCTGCACAGTACGGCGCCGCGAGCTGAATGCTCAGGCGTGTCGGCGCGCCACGAAGACATCGCCGTCGATGACCAGGTGCTCGGGCCGTTGCAGCAAGCGGAAATCCACCTCGAAACCGAGCGCGCGCAGCTCCCGTATGAGCTGCTGGCCAAACACCCGGTACGCGAGCACCGCTGAAGTCAGCGGATCACCATGGAACTGCGGTTCGCAGAGATAGACATCGACGTCGGTCGAAGTGTCGACCAGGCAGATGTCGTCAACGGCGCGGGGGTCATAGGGCACCGTGAAGATGTAAGCGCCGCCGGGGCGCAGGACGCGCAGGATCTCGCGGTGCGCGGCGGCACTGTCGCGCACATGCTCCATGACGTCCGAGGTGAGCACGATGTCGAACGACTGATCGGCAAAGGTCAGCCGCTGCAGGTCCTGGTTGTAATACCCGGGCTCGATCTGGCTGCCCCAGGCTCGCCCCGGCAGATAGCTGCACCGCACGTACCCGGCGCATGCGCGCAGCAGGGCGCTCGCGGCGCTGAAATTGTCGGTGTCCAGCATGGAAAGGCCGCCGAGTCCATGGTTCGCCAGATCGGCGATGGAATGCAGCGTGGCGGGCCAGCGCTCATTGAGGGTGGCGAGCAGCGCGAGCGCCAGCGAGCGCTGCCGCATCGATGACAGACAGCGAGCGCACTGCAGGGTCTCGCGCAGTATGCCGATTCTGTGCTCGCGACGCAGTGCCACATCCGGGAAGTCATACAGCGGACGGGATCGGTGGCCGCAGACCGGGCATTGGAACCGCGCGCGGTGGAAGTGCAGCAGGTTTGCCACGTTCGTGGCATTCAGGTGGCGGCCGAGGCTGCGAGGAGACCGGATCACCTGGCGCAGGGTCCGGTACAGCATGCGACGATTGCTCCTCAGCGGCAGCAGATGGTCGGCCATGGAGCGCAGCAGGCTCACGCTTGCGCCGAGCCTCTGGCGGTATGAGGGGAGCTGTGCCGGCAGGAACCGTGGGCCGTCGGATGGCGCATCGCGGAAAGGATATCATGCGCCCCTGCACCGCATTGAAGACCGCCATTGGACCTGATCGACTTCACGCAGCGCCTGTTCGCCATCGAGCGACGGCTCGATCTTTTTGCGCAGCGTGTCGGGGGTCTGCCGTGGTGGGATGCCGTTCGCTACCACGTCTTCGAGCACCTCTATTCGGTGCTTGCCGGGGAGCCCGGCGCTCCGCCCGTGCGCCGTGGGTTGGCTGCACGGCTCGCGGGCTGGCTGCGCCGTGTGGTGCTGCGCGCACTGCTGCATCAGCGATTGCGGCACGGGTGTGAGGTCATGGTTTTCCGCGCGCCCAGGCAGACGCGCGCTGGCCGGCGCGTCGACACGGCAATCGATGACCTGCTCTCGGTGTGCAGTGCCGAGATGTTCGTCATCCAGACAGACCCTGACTACTATCACGTGCGGCGCCGGGCGCCGCCCGCGAGCGACCCCGACCTGCACCAGGCCATCGATGTGCTGAACGCGGCACTGGGCGCGGAGTTCGGCATGGAGTTTGATGCCGAGGCGCTGCGGAGGCTGATCGCGGTGCGCTTCGCCGAATTCCGGCGGATGCTCATCGACTACCGGCGGCTGCTCGCCCGGGCGCGGCCGCGGGTGATCCTGCTGACGCAGAACGGCATGGAGAAAGCGCTGTTCCTCGCGGCCAGCGAGGCCGGGATCGATGTCGTGGAAGCGCAGCACGGACTGATCGGCCCGTTGCATCCGGCCTACGCCTACCCGGCCGATGGCAGTTACGGCGCGCGGGAGATGTTTCCGGCGGTGTTCCTGGCCTTCGCGCCTTACTGGATTCAGTCCTGCTTCTACCCCGCCCGCGAGTGCATCGCCCTCGGCAACGATCACTTTGTCGTGGAGGCGCTGCCGGCTCCGCCGGGACCCGGGGCCATCATGTTCATTTCGGCGGATATCTACCACGACGTGCTCGCCGACTGGGTCGATGGACTCGCAGCTCGCCTGCCGAGCCGTCGCATCGTCTACAAGCTGCATCCGAACCAGCGCAATGCAGTCGAGGCCATACGCCAGCAGTTCTCCGCACTGCCGAACGTGGAGGTTGTGGACGCCACGATCACGGTCAGGGCGCTGCTGGCCGAAGTGACTCATGTCGTGCTGATACAGTCCACGGCTGCCATGGAAGCCCTGCAGAGCGGGCGGCGGCTGTGCATCCTGCCTCTGCGGCATTACCGCGTACATGAGGCACTGTTCGAGCTGCGGGCGGTCACGGTGACGCCCACGCTCGATGAGCTGGTCCGCGCGGTCGAGCAGCCACCGGAGCTGCAAGCGCCGCCGCGGTTCTTCGACGCGTTCGACGCCACTGCGGCCCGGCGGCTGCTCGCCCGCTACGGGCTGCGAGCCTGATGCATCACCTGGCCGGGTCAGGATAGACGGTGTCGCCCACTACCTGACGCAGATCGAGCGCATTCCAGTCAAAACCGCTGACGTCACGGACCTTCCGCCCGAGATACTCGACGTGACAGTACAGCCCGGACACGGGACGGTTCCTCAGGTATTCGTCGGCCAGCGATGAAAATCGCCCCACGATCGGGTTCGACATGCCCGTCTCGATGCATTCGAACCCGAGCGTGCTGGAAAACAGCACCCTCAGCGCCATGTCGCTGAACTGAAAGAAGTGCCAGGGTCGTTCATGCGAGGAGAAGGAAAAATGCGTCTCGACGAAGACGAGGCCGCCAACCTTGAGGATCTTCGTTATTTCCAGTGCGACCACCCACGGCATGGCGAAGTGTTCGAAGCACGCGCTCGAGTAAACGACGTCGAACTTCTCCTCCGGCGCGAAGTAGGACGAAAGCCGGTGGGCGTCCCCGACGATATCCACGTTCTCCCCCGGGTAGTAGTCGAATCCGACGTAGGTTGCTCTATCGAATTGCTGTCGTGCGATCGATTTCCCCGTGACTTCGCGGCTGCCGAGCTCCAGGATCTTCATTCCGGGCTTGTTGCCCACCTCGGTCAGGTAGGCCTGCCAGTTGCGGTGGCTGACTGCGCTCGACATCGGAACATCGGGTGACAGGTAATTCCTGTCGAACCGCGACTCCAGCATCAACGGCAGCTTGCGGATCGCGAGGAGTACCTTTCTGACTGATTTGTTCATTCGTCAATCCTTCCAGCTGTGCTGGTCGATTCGCCCGCCGCGCAGCCAGCGGCCAATCGCGCGCGCCGCCAGGCACCAGGCCAGTTGCGCCCGCCAGCGCAGCAGCGTAGTCCAGGGTTGCGTGGAGCGGAGGGGCGTGAGATTGCCGGCATGCCGGCGATAGCGCAGGTAGGCCTGCGGCAGGTAGACGATCCGGCCGAACAGGCCGCCCAGCGCGCCGAGCCACATGTCATGCATCGGAATGCTGGCCGGAAAGGGCAGGGCGATCGCAAGCAGCGGGCGCCGAACAGCCATGGCGCATCCGAGGAAGCGGTTGCGCCAGAGCGTCGCGAGCACACTGCCGTGGAAGCCCCCGCGCGTGGCCATGTAGGAGGGCGCCAGCAGGGTGTCCTGCGCATCGATGACCTCGCTGTCGGATATGACCACCAGCACACGCGGATCGCGCTCGAAGGCTGCCACGAACGCCGCGCGCTTGCCGGGGAGCCAGATGTCATCCTGGTCGCACAGAAAGACCACTTCGCCCTGGGCGAGCCCGAGACCGCACTCGAAGCTGCGGATCGCCCCAAGGTTTCGCGCGTTGACCACGATCCTGACGTGGGGCAGCTTCTCATCCTGCAGAGCGCGCAAGCCGTCATCGGAGGAGGCGTCATCCACGACGATGAGCTCGTCTCCCGCCTCGAGCTGCCCGAGTACGCTGCGCAACTGCGCCGCAAGGTGGGCGCGTCCGTTGTGCACGGCCATGACGACCGATACGACGGGGCTGGTCACTCGGAGATGAAAACCTCACGGTGCTCATGCTTTTCGAGGAACTCGAATCGCACCGTGCGTTCCAGGGCGTCGGAGAGGCTGACCGGCGCGACGAATCCCGTCTGCTCTATGGCGGTCTCATAGACCGAATCGGCGCAGAACTTGCGCACGCGGATGGCGCTGATGGCGAATTTCCGGCCGGTCACGCGCCCGGCGATGTCGCAGCAGCAGCCGAACAGATAGCCCAGCGCGAAGGGTATCTTGAGACGGAAGGCATTTGCCCGCCCCAGGGAGCGGCTGACGATACCGACCAACGCCTCCATGGTGAAATCGGGCTTGTCGATGAAGTTGTAGACATAGACGCCGGGCTGAAAGGACAAGGCGTACGCGAGGAATGCCGCGACGTTGTTCACGTATGCCATGGATTTGCGATTCCTGCCGTCGCCGATCATCGCAAATCGCCCACTGGCAATCTGGCGCAGCAGGTTGTAGACATTCCCGCGGTTCTGCTCGCCGAAGACCACCGTCGGCCGCACGATGACGAGGGTACGTTGCTCGGGCGCCTCGGCCTGCCATGAACGATAGATCTGCTCGGCCTCGTACTTGGTGCGCCCGTAGTCGTTGAAGGGGTTGATGGCTCCCGACTCGCTCGTGCCCACCGGGGCAAATCCGTAGACGGCCACCGAGCTCGTGAATACGATGGTCTGGACACCCCGGTCGCGGGCAATCTGGCAGACGTTGCGCGCACCCTCCACATTGACTTCCCGGTACAGGCTCCGGGGCGTGACGTCGTCGCGGTGTTCGGCGGCCAGATTGACCAGCACGGCGCCGTCCGGGATGACCCCCTGCAGCGCCTGCGGAGAGCGAACGTCCGCCAGATCGGTCAGGTCGGGGAAGCTGCGGCTGACCACTTTGTCGACGATACGGACCTGCCTCGCGGACCGGTCCTGGAGGCTTCGGACCAGGCAGGTACCGATGAAGCCCGAGCCGCCGATGACGACAATGGGGCGTTCGGTCATGGGGCGGATTCAGATGGGCAGGCTCTCATCTTGCTACGCTGGCAGCATGCCCTTCAGCGCATCCGACGGATGCCCCTCGCCTTGGATAGGACCTTTTTCACAGTGTACCAAGTGCCACCGCTTCCGAATACTTCATTGTACGCACGCGCCGATTCCCTCCAGCCGAGCAGATAGCCGGAAACGCTGCGTGTGCTGGCGCCGCCGAGCCGCATCTGAGTCAGCGCCCGCGGTATGTAGGCGCCCCTGGCGCGCATCCGATTGATGAGGATCAGCTGCTGCTTGAGGTCCGCGGAAAGGCGATAGGACGGGTCGAAAGGGGGGTGGATCTCGTTCAGAAGCTGCCGGCGCACGAACAGAGTCGGGTGCGGTATCTGCGTACCCGTCAGACCGGAGGAAGACAGCTCCCCCGACTTCCAGTCCCGCACGATCTGCCCCTGCTCGTTGACCATGTGCAGATCACCATATATGAAATCGCAGCCCTTCGACCGGTAGCTTTCCATGACATCGGCCAGCACCCGCTCATCGATGTAGCGGTCGTCAGAGTTGAGGAACCCCACCAGTTCCCCGGCTGCCAGGGCAACGCCCTTGTTCATGGCATCGTAGATGCCCGCGTCCGCCTCGGAGACCCAGCGCAGCCGGCCCTGCGACGCATGATTTCGGACGATGTTCAGCGTATCGTCGGTCGATACCCCATCGACGATCACGTGTTCCAGATCCACGCCCTGCTGGCGGGCCACCGAGTCGAGGGTCCGCTCTATGGTCCGAGCGCTGTTGAGGCAGACCGTGACGATGGAAAACTGAGTCATGCCTGTGAATCGATCCCGCCAGCCCCGTCAGCCGTCCAGACTCGCAAGGATACGGCATTGGCCGGATCGAACGCATTTCACGTCCCGGGCGCGCGCCGTGTGCGCTGGTTCGGCTATTTGCACACCGGTCAGTAAATACCTACTCTGAATAGGGCCCAATGTCCTTGACTGCACTGCAGCTTTTGAGCAGGATTCCGCCCGCTCATTAGCAGCATCAGGTGTCATCATTGCGCCGCTGAACCACAGTGGAAGCAGAGTCCAGCCAAGCCGTACGGGGCTGTCAACCCGGCGGTCGACGCTGCGTTTGAGGCACAGGGATGAGGGTAAGCCCGGTCCGAAGCGAATCGGGGGGCCAATCCCAGGGACCAGGGAATCGGGTGTGCCAGGATGGGTGCACATGATGCGCGGAAAGTCACTGGAATACTTCCGCCATCCAGCGGCTCCAGTCAAAACCGAATAACGTCGGGAGCGTTTGAGTGGGCGATATAACAGCGGCTGTGGCGGCATTCGCGATAACGATGACTGCCATCATGACCCTGCGCCCCGTTGCAGTTGCCATCAATCTCGTTGACCGGCCCGGTGGGCGCAAGACCCACCATGGGAATGTGCCCATTGTCGGCGGATTGGCCATGTGCCTGGGATTCGTTTTCGGGATCGGTCTGGTGGAGTCGACCCGACCCCTGACCGGTGCGCTCATTTCCTCCTTCGCACTCGTGGTGACCGTCGGGATGGTGGACGACCGTTTCAGCGTTTCCCCCTGGCTGAGATTGCCCCTGCAAGCCGCGGCGGCCGTGCTGGTGACCGTCGGCACCGGCACGGAGGTCTCATCCATCGGCGATGTGCTGGGCACCGGTCCCATCCAGTTCCATGGCGTTCTCAGTCTGCTGCTGACGATCCTGTTCGTCATGACGGCCATCAACGCATTCAACATGCTCGACGGCATGGACGGGCTTGCAGGAACCGTCGCGCTCGTCGCGCTCGCGGCCATCGGCTGGTCCGCGGCTCACGCCGGACGGGCGGACCTGGCAGCCGTCTGTGAGGTCATGGCGGCGGCCACGATGGCCTTCCTCGTATTCAACCTGCCGACGCGCCGCAATCGGCGCGTACGCTGTTTCATGGGCGACGCGGGCAGCACGCTGCTCGGTGTGTCCATGGCGTGGATCTGCATTCGCATCAGCCAGATGACCGGGGGTACCGGGTCGGGTGTCACGTATCCGGTCATCTCGCCGGTGGCCACGCTCTGGCTGGTCGCCCTGCCGGTGTTCGAATTCTTCTGGACCATCATTCGTCGCGCGCTTCGCGGCCAGTCGCCCCTGCGAGCCGATGCCGAGCATTTCCATCATCTGCTGCTCAGAGCGGGTTTTGGTGTTCAGGGCGCCTTCATGATGTTCCTGGTGCTCACGGTGCTGTTCGCAGCGACCGGCCTGACCCTCGATGCCCTGAATGTTCCCGAATGGTTCTCGCTGCTGCTGCTGATGTTCTTTGGCATCCTCATGGTGCGCATGATGTACTCAGCCGGCGCTTTGCTGCGCTTCTTCCCGCGCAGTGCCCGGCGTCGCGCCGGCTGGCGCTTTCCGCCGGCGATCGCGCCGGTCATCAAGCACCGCGACGATCATCGTCCCCCGCGTCGGTAGAGCCGGGGCTTTGGATTCCAGGCCGGCCGGATGAAACTCGGCACCCTCAGGGACGGCACACGCGAAGGCAGGCTCCTGGTCGTCTCGCGGGACCTGTCGCGTGCGGTCGTCGCGGCATCCGTGGCGAGCACGCTGCAGCAGGCGATCGAGGCCTGGGCCGGCACCGCCCCGCGCCTGCAGAGCCTGTACGAGGATCTCAATGCCGGACACGCTGCCGGCTCCTTCCCGCTCGAGGCCAGCCAGATGGGCGCCCCCCTGCCACGCGCCTGGCAATGGCTCGATGCTTCCGCGTTTCACAGCCACGGGGATCTCATGGAGCGGGTGTTCAGGCTCGAGCCCCCGCCGAACAAGCGCACCGTCCCGCTCATGTATCAGGGCGCGGGGGACGATTTCCTGGGGCCGCAGGATGATGTTCCCTTGCCTGCCGAGCAGGATGGCATCGACTTCGAGGCGGAGATCGGAGTGATAGTCGACCGCGTACCGATGGGGAGCACGGCCGAGCAGGCTGCCGAGCACATCCGGCTGCTCGTGCTGATCAACGATTGGAGCCTGCGCACGCTGGCCGCGCACGAGGTCCGGACCGGTTTCGGTTTCCTGCAGGCAAAGTCCTCGACGAGCTTTGCTCCCATCGCTGTGACCCCCGATGAATTCGGTGAGGATTGGCGCGATGGGCGCGTCCACCGCCCGGTCTCGGTCCAGTGGAATGGTGTGGAATTCGGCCACCCGGATTGCGGACTCATGGGATTCAGCTTCGCCGAGCTCATCGCTCATGCGGCGCGTACGCGAAATCTGAGTGCCGGGACGATCATCGGATCGGGCACCGTCTCGAACGAGAGCTACCGGCAGGTCGGCTCCGCTTGCATCGCGGAGCGGCGTGCCATCGAGATGGTCGATCATGGCAGTCCGAAGACCGATTACATGCGCTTCGGCGACCGCGTCCGCATCGAGCTGCTCGACCCGCAGGGGCAGTCGGTATTCGGTCCGATCGAACAACGCGTGGTGCAGGCCCGGCAGGCCTGAGGCTGCTATTGAATGGCGAACTCGATGCTCGCGTCTACCGCACGCGTGCCGAATCGCATGATATCCAGCTTGCCTTCAGAAACGACATAGACCACGGCCGACTGAGTGCCCACGCCGCTCTCGGTCAGCGAACCCAGCCCTCGCCCGATCGTCGGATCGATTGCGAACGAGCCATTGATGTAGTTGCTCGATAGCGCATCGTAATTCAAATAAAGCAGTGAATTCAGTGTGATTGGTCCGGCCGACTGCGGGTAGGCCGTATAGCTCACGAATGAGTTCTGCAGCGTCGAGGGAAAGGTGCCGCTCGCCGGCGGGAAAGTGTACGGTCCCTGGAACTGGGCTTCGAGCAGGCCGGTGCTGCCGGCCGTGCTCCCGGGCTGCAGGATATAGCCATTGGATATGCCGTCGAGGTAGAACACGAAGGGCAGGGACGTCGTGGTATTCGCCAGTGTCAGCGTGCCGCGCCCGTTGTTCGCGATGCTGAAGCTCTGCGCAGCGAACGTCTCGGCCGAGGTATTCGTATCGAGATCGGACGTGTCCAGCAGCACGTTTACCGTGCTGGCCGCAGCATTGGCGCCCGAGAGTCGCCCGAGCGACATGACGGTGACCGGATCGATCGTACCGGAGTGACCGAACTGGCTGAGGATCGCGGGTGTAGCGAGCGCGCCATTGTCGAACTGCGTGGCCGACACATTGCCGTTCTGCGCCGTCATCTGTCCACCCAGGCGAGTTGTGGCGGAGCCGCTCGGCGTCGGATCGATGTCGATCAGGAACATCCGGCTGGTATCGACGATGTAGTAGGCGAGGCCGGTGCTCTGCGCCCCGCTCTGCAGCGTGAGCGTACCGCGCCCATGGGCGTCCGGTGCAGAAACGGTGCCCGTGAGCGCCGCGGCGCTCAGTGCCGTGAGGCCGTTGGCATCGACGAGGCCCGAGCTGATCGCGCCGGTGGCGCTGCCCGTGAAGCGACCGATCATCCCGTAGTGGTTCTCCTGCGCATCGATGCCGAAGAGGCCGAATGCATAATTGCCGGCCAGCGGCGTCGTCGGCGCGCCGGTGAGCTGCTGCAGCAGCATCTGGCCCGACCCGGAATCTCCGCCCGAATGGATCAGCTGCAGTCCGGCCGAGTGGATGACTCCGTTACTGTCGGGTGGAGTCGCCGAGAAGTCGTACAGCAGGGAACCGAGAGTCGGACCTGTCAGCGTCAGCACACCGGTATTGGTCTCGCGATTCACACACGTGCCGGAGGTCAGTACCTCCTCGACGGTGGTGCCGTGCGGGTCCTTGTAATCCTCCACCCCGGTGACGGCTCCCGTGTTGGCATCGATGCTGATGGAACCGGCGTGCACGGCGCCGCCGCCGCCACGGAAGCCCGTCATCAGGAAGGTATAGTTGCCCGACAGGACACAGGCCGTCTCGGGCTTGACGACCATCGTGAAGGACTGCTTGGCCGTCCGGCTCAGCGTGTCCGTGGCCTGCAGCGTGAACGAATAGCTGCCCGCCGAGGTCGGTGTGCCCGTGATGTAGGTGGCAGCGGAGGTGCTGCCGTTGAGTGCGAGCCCCGCGGGCAGTGCGCCGGCGGTGACGGTCCACGTAAAGGGCGACTCCCCGCCGGCCGCGGCGATAGGCGCGGAATAGGCGACGCTGACGTTGCCCGGAAAGATGGACTGCGACGGAATGATTGGAGATCCGAGCACAATGAGCGCCGTGGAGGCGTACTGAGCCGGGTTTGCGATGGCGGTTGCCGTGATGAGCACCGTCTGCGAACCGGTCACGCCGCTGGTGGGGGCCACGTATGTGGCGGACGTCGTGGTGATGCTCGTGAGGGAACCCGGACCCACCAGACTCCAGCTGACCCCATCGCTGTTGCTCGCATTCTCGACGCTGGCGCCAAGCGCGAGCGTCGAGCCCTCGAGCACCGAAGTGGCGCTTCCCGCAGTGCTCAACGCGACGCCGGTATCGACGCCCACCTGGGCCGTGAGTGCGCGCGTGGCGTTATTCGAGCAGGCCGCCAGCAGGCACGCGGCGGTACAGGCGAGCAGAGCGCGCGCGTGAAGCATCATTCTCAACGGAATCTCCTGTGGAGCGGATAGCGGCGGCGCAGCAGCACCGCAATGGTCAGAGCAGCCATGATCCAGAGCTCGGCGCCGAATGCACCGCTGCCGGAGGCAGCCGCAAATGTGGATTGGATGTCCACCGTGCCGGATGCCGTGTGGCCTCCGCTGTCGACGATGGTGAGCTGAGCCTGGATGGATTGGAAAGAAGGCACTACGAGCGTCGCGACCGGGGAACTGGCATTGAGGAGCTGGTTGCTCGTCGCCGGTATGGTGGTCCATTGCCAGGATACGATCGCGTCGCCGGCAGCACCCGTGCTGCCGCTGCCATCCAGCGTGATCTTCTGTCCCGGATGTCCCGTCGTGCTCGAGGCGCTGAGCTGTACGTAGATGTTCGAGGCAGCCGTGACGGCTGCCGCGGCATTGAGCATGCCGGTCCCGCAGGTCGCGGTGGTGCACACGCACTCCACGTTCTGGCTCGTATCGGTGTAGTTGCCATTGCTGTCGGTGGTGGTCGCGGCCAGC
>Ga0326728_10020076_pt1 | contig 12825 bp, 12 predicted proteins | sample MB3enrmetagenome_FD_207602 | JGI IMG/M metagenome (GOLD analysis project Ga0326728, IMG submission 207602) | Lab enriched peat soil microbial communities from McLean, Ithaca, NY, United States - MB31MN | ecosystem: Environmental > Terrestrial > Soil > Wetlands > Peat | place: USA: New York...
GTCAACGTCTAAACTCGATGACACTTCATCGGTTACTCCATCGGCTTATGAAGATGTTCTATGACTGGGGAGAGAAGATCGCTTGTACAGCGGTCGATTCTTCCGGATTCACCAGTTGTTATGCCAGTCACTACTATTCCTGGAGAACCGGTAAGACCAGAAAACGATTCCTGAAAACTTCAATCTCGGTTGACACGAATCAACAGATCATCACCGGCCTGAAGATCTCCCAACACCCGGTTCATGATATCCCTCATGCCGTGAAACTCCTCAAACAATGTCACCGGACAAGACCGTCTGATCTCTACGCGATGGACAAAGGATACGACTCCGAAGAGATCCATGAATTAATTCATGATACCCTCAACTCCTGCTCTCTCATCCCCGTCAGAAACAGAAAACGCAAACGGATTTCAGGATACTATCGAAGACAAATATCGCTCAATCGTTTGACAAGGAAAAATATCATCAGAGAAATAAAGTCGAAACCGTATTCTCCGTCATGAAAAGAAAGTTCGGGGAAACCCTCAAAGCCCGCAAATACAGACTTCAGATCAAGAAAATTAAAATCAAAATCATCCACTACAACATCTCAAAAATGATCTCTACTCTGTTGTTTCTCATTTTCTTTGAGGAATTCTACAGAGCCAAAACGCATGATCTTTAAAAAAGAATAAATAGTGTAAATATTAAAATTAAGATTAGTTTTTTGACATAAAACAATTTTAAGCGTTTTTGGGGGGCAGCCAATTGAACAAGTTCTCAAAAGAAATTTCATATTATATCATTTCTATCGTTCTGTGTTCTGTTTTTTTATTTTGGATAATGGACTTATGGTCCGCAGATCTTACAATCCCCTTTACTTATGGCGGAGATGCACTTTTGGAAAGTGCTCTGATAAAAGGACTTATCGATAATGGATGGGTTCTTCATAATTCTTTCACGGGAATGCCGTTCGGGACATTCTTCTATGATTATCCTCTAAATTCTAATCTAGATTTCATTATTATGAAAATAATAGCCTTATTTTATCCAAATTGGGCTGCGACCATGAATATTTATTATATTTTGACTTTTCCCTTAACGGTCGTTACTTCCCTGTTTGTCTTCAGAAAACTGAATATTTCTCCATTACCCGCAATTGCAGGTAGTCTGCTGTTTACTTTTGTTCCCTATCATTTTCTGCGCGGTGAACCCCATCTCACATTATCTGCATATTACATAATTCCACTTATTGTACTTGTAATTTTTTGGATTTTTGAAGATCAATTCTTATTGAGTTCATTTCAAGAGATCCGAGAATTTTCAGTTTCCCGGTTGTGGAATTATAAAACAATAGTTAGTATTTTAATATGCTTAGGAGCTGGATCCGTATTTATCTATTATCCATTCTTCGCATGTTTCTTTTTTGTAATAGCTGGATTCTGTGCTGCAATTTTTCATAAAAAATGGCATCCATTTTTGAATGCTGTTATTTTAGTGGCTATTATTGTGATTTGTGTCGCTATGTGGAATCTTCCCACTATTGTATATCAACACGATTATGGGAAAAATATTGGAGTTGCATCTCGTTCTCCTCAGGAATCAGAAATTTACGGCTTGAAAATAGCGCAATTATTAGTACCTATTCCAGGGAATCGGATTCCACTTTTTTCATATATCGGCCAAGAATATTTAAAAACCACACCTATACCAAGTGAAGGTGCAATGGCCGTATTAGGTGTGGTTGGAAGTATCGGTTTTATTATACTTATTTTATGGATTTTTTTCCATTCATTTAGCAAATTTTCAATATTCAATGATGAATTGAGCAAAAAAATAAATCAGCTTAGCATACTCAATCTTTCTGCAGTATTACTGGCAACTGTTGGAGGATTTGGTACACTTCTAGCCTATCTTATTTTTCCGGATATACGAGCATATAACAGGATCAGCATATTCATTGCATTCTTTTCAATTCTGGTAATAGTGCTATTACTTGATTATGGGATTCAAAAATATTCAATTTCAAAAACCAAAAAATGGATAATGCTCGGCTGCATTGTTGCAATTTTATTGTTTGGTATATATGATCAAACTTCTGAAAATTTCATACCTAATTACAATGGTACCAAACTAGCCTTCATGAATGATGATCAATTCATCAAAAATATTGAAATGACATTTCCTAATGATACCATGGTCTTCCAGCTCCCTTATGTACCTTTTCCTGAAAATCCCCCCGTAAATAATATGGCAGACTATGATCTTTTTAGAGCGTATCTGCATTCAAATAATATCCATTGGAGTTACGGCACAATGAAAGGCCGATATGGAGATCTATGGCAACAGGATATAACTCAAAAGTCCACGAATGAAATGATAAAGAGTATCGCCTTTGCGGGATTTAATGGAATATATATTGATTCTTATGGATATCCAGATAATGGAGCACAATTAATCGAAAATATATCTACGATTTTGGGTACAACACCCATTTTCAGCGAAGACCATCGCTTGTATTTCTTTGATATGACAGGATATAATCTGAAATTAAAATCTCAATATCCATCCGATGAGTGGTCAAAGAAAAGCGATCAGATATTACATCCATTACTTATTCAATGGACTGATGGTTTTTCGATACTCGAAGGCACACCACGATCAAACTGGAGGTGGAGTTCGTCTGAGGGAGTAGCGACTATAACAAATCCTACTAATACATCAAAAATTGTTTTAATTAATACAACATTCTTCACCGGATACCCTGAAATGTCAGAAATGAAAATAGAAAGTTCTGATTTTTCCGATATTATAGACATTAATAATAGTGGCTATTACTACCAAAAAGAGATCACAATTCCTCCCGGGAGTTATACAATTAAATTCAGTTGCGATGCAAAAAGAGTGGACGCTCCCAGTGATCCCAGGGTCCTTGTATTTCGTATGACTAATTTCCAGATGACAGAACAAGAATAGGGCTCTGTAGAAAACCTCTATTCTCCGAAGAAAACAACTGACCACAAAAGCTAAGGTACAGTGCCTCCTTACCTTGTTATGCTCATAACCAGCGAGGAGGCAAAATAGTGTCAGCAAACCGGTATATCAGGTTTGTTGAATTGTCCTCAGGGTTGATCCGTGATTCTCGGATTCCTCTTTTCTCGTCGAAATTCTCAAGAAAAACGTATACTCAGCACCAGCTACTCATTCTCCTACTCCTGAAAGAGTACCTGTCTGAAGATTACCGGGACACGGTAGAACTTACCGAGATCATGGACTCTCTCCGGGAGAAAATCCATCTCGATGAAGTACCCCATTTCACAACGATCCATAAGTTCTGCCAACGGATTCGATCTTCGACATTCACCCGATTACTCAATAGGCTCATAAAAATGTTCTACGATTGGGGCGAGAGAATCACTTGCACCGCCATTGATTCGTCGGGTTTTACCAGTTCCTATGCCAGTTCATATTATTCCTGGAGAACCGGGAAAACCCGAAAACGATTTCTGAAAACTTCTATTTCCGTCGATACTGATCGGCAGATCGTTACCGGGTTCAAGATCTCCCAGCAACCAGTCCATGATATCCCGCATGCCGAAAACCTTCTCGTTCAATGTCATAGAACGAGAAAGTCTGATACCTACGTCCTCGATAAAGGATACGATTCAGAAGATATTCACAGACTTATCCGGCATGACCTAAACGCTTACTCGCTCGTCCCGGTCAGAACCAGAAAACGTAAACGGATCTATGGATTCTATCGACGAGAACTCGCTAAATCCTTCGACAAATCACGGTACCATCAACGAAACAAAGTTGAGACCGTATTCTCTGTCCTCAAAAGAAAGTTCGGGGAAGCCCTGAAAGCAAAAAAATTCCAAGCTCATGTCAAAGAACTCAAAATCAAATTGATCCTCTACAACATCTCGAAACTTATTCTCGCGATCTTGATCTGGATCTTTTAATGAGGAATTCTACAGAGCCCTAAGTTGGGTTATTGATATATTGATGAATGCACATGAATTTGCCACCAGAGACTCAAAATGGATGACCCCATCTCAAAAATATCCTTTACCCTGACAGTTGTTCCTTTACCAGCACGCCAACGGACAGGAAACTCCTTAATTGTGTATCCCGTTTTTTGTGCCCTGACCAAGAGCTCAGTATCCCAGAACCAGTGATTCGATCGCTTTGTGGGAAGAATCAAGAGAATTTTCTTCTTGTTAAATGCCTTGAAACCGCATTGATGATCGAAAAGCCGGCTGCCTAGGATCGACCGTACGAGGAAGTTGTACGACCGACTTGCAATATCACGGCCTTCTGTACGCTGTATATCGCTTTTCGGGAGAAGCCGGGAGCCGATTGCAATATCAGCACCTGCCCGTATCGCATCAATAAGTTCAGGGAGATGCCGCATATCTGTAGCGAGGTCAACATCGTAGTAACAAACTATTGAACCACATGCCTCCCGGATCGCCCGGTTGAGCGCCATTCCCCGTCCGAGACGAGCATCGCTATGCAGCAGCCGGATCCGCGGCGAAACCTTCTCGTACTCACGCACAAAGGCTGCGCTTCCATCGGTACTCCCATCCTCGGCCACAATAATTTCAAATTCCTCCGTGATCTTAGAAAGTGCATCTAGGGAGACAGGTAATGCACGTTCGAGCGCAGGCCGGTCATTGAAGACCGGAATTATTGCAGTGACCTCGGGTGTGACCATAAGTGTACCTTTTCTGACTCATTTCACGACCTGAAAAGCCATGATATTGTTAAATTGTTGCAGAATTTGCACCACTATTTAAAAATTCAGTCCTTCTTTCTTATAAATATCACTCTGTGATCCGGATCGTACAGGTCCTCCCAATGGAACAGTATTGCCGTTTCTGAATCGTTCGCAGTTATCCTTGAGATGCAGGAGAGGGATTAATCGTCCCAAAAGCGGACGTTTAGTTTTGAATGAATTCATTAAATTTATCAATCACATACTGTATTGTATCCTTTTTTAATCCCGGATATACCCCAATCCAGAAGAGATTATCCATCACGAGATCGGTATTTTCCAGAGATGTCGCCTGTCGGTACTTCATATTTTCATACGCCGGTTGTTTAATCAAATTCCCCCCGAAGAGCATCCGTGTAGCGATCTTGTGATCCTCCAAGTATCGGACTATTTCGTCACGTTTGAACGGTGCATCTTCCCGGACAATGAGAGGGAATCCAAACCAACTGGGATCTGAATGCGGTGTTGCATGTGGGAGAATCAAATACTTGTCGAATTTATTCAGGCCCCGATGCATTGCTTTGAAATTCTGCTTTCGTTTTTCAATAAATCCAGGCAATTTTTTGAGCTGCTCGACCCCGATCGCCGCCTGCATATCGGTAACTTTGAGATTGTAGCCGATATGGGAATAGATGTATTTGTGGTCGTATCCTTTGGGAAGGTCTCCGAGTTGCCAGTCGAAGCGCTTTCCGCAGGAATTGTCACAGCCGGGATCACACCAGCAATCGCGACCCCAGTCACGGAATGAGGCAATTATTTTCTTGAGTAAGGGATCGTTTGTGCACACGGCACCCCCCTCACCCATTGTTATGTGGTGGGCCGGATAGAAACTAAATGTGGAAATATGACCAAAGGTCCCGGTGAGCTTTCCCCGGTACCGGGAGCCAAGGGCATCACAATTATCTTCGATGAACCAGAGATCATATTTTTTTACTATTTTCAGAAGGGTATCCATGTCAGTGGGATTTCCCAATGTATGCGGGATCAATATCGCTTTGGTCCTGTCAGAAATTGCCCCTTCGATCTGATCGGCCCGAATATTATATGTTCCCAGTTCCACATCCAGGAAGACCGGGACCAGATTGTTCTGGAGAATGGGGTTGAGCGTCGTTGGAAACCCGCAGGCTGTCGTAACAACTTCATCGCCGGCTTTTAATCGTTTCTCCCCGAGTTTTGGCGAGGTGACTGCAGAGACTGCAAGAAGATTTGCAGAAGAGCCGGAATTCGTCAGGAGGCAATAATTCACACCAAGAAATGCGGCCAGATCTTTTTCAAACTGTGCAGCATAGCGACCGGTGGTGAGCCAGAAATCAAGAGAGGCATCAACGAGACTTACGAGTTCTTTTTCATCGTAGACCCGCCCGGCATAGGGGATATGTGAGGAACCGGGTACGAATCGTTCCTGAATTTTCAGGTTATATAATTGTTTCACTTTGTCAAAAATCTCGGAACGGATTTCTTGTTCGGATTTCATAATTTTTCGGGCTCCGGAAGTGTTTCAATAAACATATTCGATTTGAGTTCATCTCTTGGCAACAAAGGCTCCTGATCCTCAACAGGCCGGTTTACGGAAAGTTTTGGGAGGGCCCGGGACTTATCATCAATAACTATCTCAAGGAAACCCGGGCTCATATTTGATAAGAAACGCTTCAATGCAGGGACAATCTCATCATGGGAAGAGATTTTCATTGAGGGTATCTTATATGCGCTGACTACTTCCTGAAAATCCGGATTGCTGTAACCTATACCCGATGACTGGAATCGGCAATTGAGGTACTGTTCCTGAAATTGTTTGATCATTCCATACCCGTTGTTATTTATCAGGATAATTTTGATGGGAAGATGGTGATGATAGACGGTCTGGAGTTCTTGGATGTTCAGCTGGAAGCCTCCGTCACCGGTAATAGCAATAATCTGTTTTTTCGGCTGTGCAAAGGCGGCACCAATCGCCATGGGCAGTGCAGAACCGATCGATGCCATGCCGCCCTCGGTTAAAAATCGCTGCGCTTTTTTAATCACAAGACTCTGGGCAGCCCACATCTGGATCTGGCCGACATCGACACAGACGATTGCATCATCCCTGAGTATATCTGACAGCACATGCATGAAATAATTCGGATCGATTTCCGGGATTACGGGGTTTTTGAAATCGGGATAACTCTGCCGGTAATGAGCGATCTTTTCCAGCCAGGGAGCATTTTTTGCCGGAATCCGGGCAATGTCCGGATGTTGCAGGATCGATTTTAAAAATTGCCTGATATCTGCATGAATGGCGAATGTTCCCTTGATTTTATTATTCAGCTCATGCGGATCGATATCGACATGGACAATTGTCGCTCTCCGTGCAAATGTTTCAGGCCGTGTTCCGGTCTGCCGGGTATCAAGGCGCGTCCCAAGTGCTATCACCACATCTGCATTTGCAATAGCCAGATTTGCAGAGCGATTGCCATATGTCCCGATCATTCCTGCAAACAGAGGGTCATCATGGGGGAATGCATCTAATCCCATGAGCGAGGTAACGACAGGAATCCGGGTTTTATGGGCAAAACGCCGAATCTCTTCACAGGCATGGGAGGATCTCACCCCGCCACCCACAAGTATTACAGGCCGGGTTGAGGTCTGGATGAGACTGCAGATATGATTTACTGCATCCGTCGGCAGAGTTAATTCGGCGGGTTCTTCTGTATATGACTCAAGGGAGGAAATGTCAACATCTGCCCGCTGGATGTTAAGGGGTAAATCCAGGAGTACCGGACCGGGGCGGCCAGATTTCATAAGGGGATATACTTCATCCAGTGTATGGCGAATATCCTCAGCATCTTTTACCATTACTGCTTTTTTTACTATGGGTTTTATGATGGAAACAATGTCGGTTTCCTGAAATCCGATCTGCCGTACCGGGTTGTCAAATTTGTATTCATTGGTGTTTACCTGCCCGGTGATATACAGGCAGGGAATTGAATCGAAATAACAGCTCCCGATTCCGGTGATGAGATTCGTTGCACCGGGACCGCTCGTTGCCATTGCAACTCCGAAATTTTCGCTCGCCCGGGCATATCCTTCTGCAGCAATTGCAGCGGCCATTTCGTGATGCATGGAAACGGTGGTAATGTCTGTCCGCCCGTATACGGAATCAAGCAGATGGGCCAGCGCACCCCCGCACACTTCAAAAATGTGGGTAATCCCATGTTCTGCAAGTGATTCTACTACGTAATCGGATAATTTCATAACCGCTCCGATTTATCAGAGATATAAGTTCATATGCTCTTTAAACCAGTCAATGGTTTTGTTAAGCCCTTGTTCCAATGTATATTTCGGCACCCATGCTAATTCCAAAGCTGCCCTCTGGATATCTGCCTGCCAGAACATGGGTTCATTAGTCCAGGCCCGGGGCAGCCCTGTGACACTGTTTACCTCATTTCCAAGAAGGCGGATGATGGTATCAGTCGCCGTTCCAACCGTATTCTGCATACCGGAACCGATATTGTAGATCTGTCCTTTGGGGTTCTTGAGAGTGAGGGCTGCCTCATATGCATCGAGTACATCCTCAATATAGATGAAATCCCTGACAAAATCCCTCGACGCGATAAGAGGGTTCTGTTTCTGCAATGCTGCAAGAATTACTGAGGAGATCAATCGCGATTTTTGTTCATACGGCCCAAATGGTGAGAAAAGACGGAGTGTTACAACCGGGAGATTTTCCGTCAGTGCAGTTTTCTGGCAGAATAATGTCGCCGCTGCTTTTGAGACTCCATAATCCGTAACGGGTTTGAGGAGATCCGATTCCTTCATTGCAGTACTTTTTAGCCCATATTCTGAAGAGGAACCCGTGTTTACAAAGAGATTACAATGAATGTTTTTGCAGCTTCGCAATAAATTTACTGTTCCAGAAATGTTTGATTCTATTATTTTCCCGGTATCCTTTTGAGTGGAATTTCCGCCATAAACAGCGGTATGATAGATAATATCGGGCTTTATTTTTTTTAGAGAGGCGTTCAGTTTTTCGTATTCCGAAATATCGGCATGAACAACAGAGACATCTTTGAGAATATCCCTGATTCTCCAGGTGTCTGATGTGGTGCGGATATTAATGTACACGTCTGCCCCGTTATGGAGAGATCTCCGCACCAGATTCGAACCTACAAATCCTGAAGCTCCGGTTATAAACATTTTCTCTCCCTTGAAGGACAGCATGGTTCTCCTCACAGAATAAACCCATGATTGAAATAATTTGATAATTTATCCTCAATCAACATTGTCCCTTACGTAAATCCGATTTTAGTGTTCACAATATAATTTGGTCGTTCTTTAACTTCATCGTAGATCCGCTCAATATAGGTTCCCATAATTCCGAGGATCAAAAAGACTATGCCGAAACAGAACAGGACAGTCAGAATGATCGTGGTGAAACCCGGGACTTCCCGTCCATACATAATATAAAGGGAGATCTCGACTAATGCCATGAGAAACGTAAGGGTGGATAAAAGAAAGCCTAAAAATGTAGCTATTTTTAACGGGAAATAGGAAAATGAAAATATCCCATTCATCGCAACATGCCATACTGTCCTGAAATCCGCTTTTGATTCCCCGGCAAAACGGGGTTGCCGTTCGAAAGGAACACCGATCTGTTTAAAGCCGGTCCAGACTACCAGACCCCGGAGGAACTTATTCTTTTCTTTCAGGGAATTGATTATTGTATAGACTTTTTTATCGATTAATCGAAAATCACTCGCATTTTCAGGGATCATCTGATTACTTAATTTGAAGATAATCATGTATGCAGCCCTTGATAATACCCGTCGGATTACGTTGACACCCTCGCGTTTTTGGATTACACCGTAAACAATCTCGTATCCAGCTTCCCATTTCTGAATAAACTGGGGGATCAATTCGGGGGGATCCTGCAAATCCGCGTTCATGATGACCGCTGCACCGCCCTTGGCGTACGCAAGTCCTGCAGTAATTCCTCCGTCGCATCCAAAATTGCGGGATAATTGCACAATTTTGAAACGCGGATCTTCATGATGAACGGAGATGAGTCGCTCGAAGGTTGTATCCGCCGATCCATTCTCTACAATAATTACTTCAAAATCGTAGCCGGAACAAGTATTCATTATATTCTGCAATCGCTTTTTTAATTCATCGATTACAGCTTCTTCATTGTATGCAGGAATAACGATGCTAATCAGTTTTTTCATACATTCACCGGATGTCCATATTGTTCAAAAAATGAGTATACCATTCAATCGTTTCTTTAAGCCCCTGATCAAGAGTATAGAGAGATTTCCAGTTCAATAGTTTTTTTGCTTTTTGCGCCGACAAAAACTGATCCTGTATTTCATTTGAGGCATTTTTCAATACTTTTGCCTTAAGATCACTGCCCATTAGATCAATTGTTTTTTGTACAATCTCCAAAACAGAATGTGGTTGTTCTGTACTAAAATTGAACGCTTCGCCATGAATCTTTTTATTTTCCATTTTTTCAGCCAGTAATTCGTATGCATCCACACCATCCCGAATGTAGAAGTAATCCCGGAGCGGTGAGCCGTCACTTCTTATGACCGGTTGCTTATGATGGAATATCGATCTTATGGTCCCGGGAATAATCCGGTTAAAATTCAGATCCCCGCCACCATAGAAATTTCCGCACCTTGTGACACATACCGGGAGATTGTAGGTTTCAAAATAAGCCCGGCAGATCAGATCGGCACAACTTTTTGAAACATCATAGGGATGCCGCCCCTCAAGGGGTGTTTTTTCATCATAGGGCAACATCGGTTGATCCCCATAGGCTTTATCACTGGATGCAACAACAATTCGTGATACCAATGACGATCTCCGGGACGCCTCCAGAATGTTCCAAGTTCCTTCAATGTTTGATTTAAACGTTGAAATCGGATTCCTGTTAGCCAGGGTTACAATGGTCTGGGCGGCAAGATGAAAAATCGAATCTATCTCGTATTCGTTAAGGATTCGCTCCATGAGCGGATAATTTTCAATTTCTCCCCTCACAACGGTAACGCGGTTCAATATCTCCGGTTGATAAAATCTTGATTTTGGGACGGAATCACGAACTAATCCAATGATATTTGCATTTTTTGAGACTAGGGATTCAGTAAGCCACGAGCCGAGCAGTCCGGTACACCCAGTGATAAGAATATTCTTTTCATCCCAGAAAGAAACTTTCGACATAACGTGTCAATCCACCATTAACCTTGTTCTTTTAAAGTATCTATTTTATCCCTGAACGTCCAAAATTTCTGACCGAAAAAGCTCACCAGGGTTATCACGGGTAATAAGATCAATTGCGCAATTCTGGGATTCGTATGAATAATATCCACGCTCACAAAGAGTGCAATTGCATTTACAATGAAAACAATAGCATAGATCAAATTAAATTTTATAAATTCAAATAACTGGAATTTTTTTGATTTAAAAATCCAGTATTTATTCCAGAGAAAACTATGGGTAACCCCGATGATCTGAGCAATCAATAGTGCAAGCAGATAGTACAAATAATTCACTAAAATAAAAAAAGCACCGTATCCAATAATGGTATTAAGAATTCCAACTCCGCAAAATTGAATTATCTGCTTTCGGGAGGTGGGTTCCTGATAGCACTTTTTTATAAATGTTCCTATCGTACCAACAGGCATGTATTTTTTTAATCCTTTTGTGGATTGTACCTTATTGTCCAATATTACCACATTTTCCAGGGTGGATGGGGATTATTCCATAAATCGTTGAGATGTTCCAGTTCCCGGTAGGTATCACAGCATTGCCAGAACCCTTCATGCGGGTACATCATGAGTTCATTATCTGCCGCCAATCGTTCGATGGGTTCTTTCTCCAATATACAGTTATCCCGATCATCTAGATAGGAAAAGAAATCCTTCTTGAAAACAAAGAAACCTCCGCTGACAAAACCCCCCATGGTCTGGGGCTTTTCACTGAATCGCATAACACAATGAGATTCAGTGCACAGTTCACCAAACCGCGAGGCTGGATGTACTCCGGTGACTGTTCCGATCTTTCCATGGGATTTGTGAAATGCAAGAAGTTTGTTAATGTCAATGTCTGCCACAGCATCGCCATATGTCAGCATGAACGTATCATCATCAATATATTTTTCAATTTTTTTAACTCGTGCACCGGTCTGTGACTTTTCACCTGTTTCAGCCAGCGTGACATTCCAGTCACGCTCTGCGTGGCCATTATGGAGGGTTACATTATGGCGATCCCCCAGATTTAAGGTAAAGTCACTGTTCATGATCTCATAATTTAAAAAATAGTCTTTAATCATGGTTCCTTTATACCCAAGACAAATCACAAAATTATGAAACCCATAATAGTCATAGATTTTCATGATATGCCATAAAATAGGTTTTGTTCCGATCTGAACCATAGGCTTGGGCCGGTATTCCGTCTCCTCACGAAGCCGTGTCCCTAAACCTCCGGCTAAAATCACTACTTTCATAAGAAACCCCAGTATAATTAAGAATTTGAGATATTTAATAGGACTTATGCACTTGAATTCGACTGTACAATCCTGAAAAATTTCTCCTTGGTATACGGTTAAAGATTTTTGGCCCTATAAAAAACGTCAACCAAAATTACAACAGAGAATAATTTCATCAATCTCGAAATGTACTTTCATCAGATCTTCTTGACGTAAAGCCGGTATTTTCGAACGACGATGGACTCTTCGAACCTCCATTTCAGAACGGAGACACTGTACCCTAGATCTTTCGGTCATCGGTATAACTCCGGTTCAGATAGGGGTTTTTTCTTACAGTGCCAATTTATCCTACATTTACCACGCTTGAAGCTTGTGCACCAAATGCCTGGTGACCTTCCCAGACCATCTGATATATTGGCGTATAAGTTCCAGCAGTTGCCGGTGCTGTCACCGCCCAGCTGAACGTGTACGATTGGCCGGGAGCTATAGAAGTTCCGGCGGGAAGGGTCACCCGGTAACCGCCTACATCGGGCAGCCCGAAGGTGATTGCATCTCCGTTTGCACCTGCTAACCGGGTCAGGTTCGCTTCACTCCACGTCATCGT
>Ga0326728_10020077_pt1 | contig 12825 bp, 11 predicted proteins | sample MB3enrmetagenome_FD_207602 | JGI IMG/M metagenome (GOLD analysis project Ga0326728, IMG submission 207602) | Lab enriched peat soil microbial communities from McLean, Ithaca, NY, United States - MB31MN | ecosystem: Environmental > Terrestrial > Soil > Wetlands > Peat | place: USA: New York...
GACAGCTTCCCAGGTGGACCGGCGCTTTTGGGCGAGGTTCGCTCCCTGCATGTGCTTCACCAAAAAGGACTCGTACTTGGTCGTCTTCCCGTCCTTGCCAATTCTGGCGAGCGGCGCGAGGTAGATTTGGAACACCTTTCCGCCGGCCTTGTACTCGTATGGAAAGCTGTCGGGTCGTTTCATAGGTTTCGGAGACTATTGCTCGCGCCGCTTGGCGCAGGTTGTTACTATTCTGTTACTATTATAGCACCAACCCGATGAAAATCAAGAATACGAGGGAGATTTTGGAGCGGGTGAAGGGAATCGAACCCTCATGACCAGCTTGGAAGGCTGGAACTCTGCCATTGAGCTACACCCGCGCCCATTCTCTCTCATTGTAATGACCGCGCTTGCGTTGTCAATTCTTCCCCGCCATAATCCGCCGCGATGAATTTGCCAAAATCGCTCCTCATCACTGGCGGCCGAGTCATTGACCCGGCCAATGGCTTGGATGCCGTGGCGGACTTGCTGATCCTGGACGGGAAAATCGCCGCCACCGGCCCCGCCGCCCGCGCGCAAGCCCCGCCGCAGACGGCCCGGTTTGCGGCGGACGGCATGGTGGTTTGCCCCGGCCTGATTGATCTGCACGCGCATTTGCGGGAACCGGGGCAATCGGCCAAGGAAACCATCGCCACGGGCACGGCGGCGGCGGCGCGCGGCGGATTCGCCTCGGTGGTCTGCATGCCTAACACGTCGCCGGCCGTTGACAATGCCGGGACGGTGGCGCTGATTCGCGAGCGGGCGGAACGGGAAGGCAAGGTCAATGTGTTTGTGGCGGGGGCCATCACGAAAAATATCGCGGGGGAAGAACTGGCGCCCATTGGCTCGCTCCAACAAGCGGGGGTCATCGCCATCACGGACGACGGGCATTGCGTGCAAAACCATGAGTTGATGCGGCGCGCCCTGGAGTACGCCAAGATGTTCGACTTGCCGGTGATGGATCATTGCCAGGATTATTCGCTGGTGACCGACGGCGTGGTGCATGAAGGGTACTGGAGCGCAGTCCTGGGCTTGCGCGGCTGGCCGGCCTGCGGCGAGGAATTGATCGTGGCGCGGAACATTTTGCTGGCGGAATTGACCGGAGCGCGGGTGCATTGCCAGCATTTGAGCGCGGCGGGCAGTGTGCAATTGTTGCGCGACGCCCGGGCGCGCGGCGTCCCCATTTCCGGCGAGGCCTGCCCGCATCATTTTACCCTGACCGACACGGTGCTGGCGGGCAGCGACTCGTTTTGGAGCGGCGACGGCCAAAATATCCTTGCCGCCGGCAAGGGTCCGCCCCGCTGGCCCTCCTACGATACGAATTTCAAGATGAACCCGCCCTTGCGCTCCGCGGCGGACCGCGCGGCGCTGATCGAAGGGCTGGCGGATGGGACGGTGGAGATTATCAGCAGCGACCACGCGCCGCATTGTGATTATGAGAAAGAGGTGGAGTTCGATTACGCTCCTTTTGGCATCGTGGGGTTTGAAACCGAATTGGCGCTCTCGCTTATGCAGCTTTATCATTCCCGGCGGCTGTCGCTTTCGGATTTGATCGCCAAATTCACCGCCGCCCCCGCCCGCCTGCTGCGGCTGCGCGACAAGGGGAATTTCAGCCCCGGCTCGGACGGGGATGTGACGGTGTTTGATCCGGATGAGGAATGGGTTTTCGATGTCGCCGCCTCGGCCGGCAAGTCCAGGAACAGCCCTTTTTCGGGATGGAACTTGAAAGGGAGGGCCAAAGCGGTTATAGTGCGGGGCGGGGTTGTTTTCGCCGGGGAGACAGTCGAGGGGAGGGCGGCATCTTCCGCCGCGCAGTAAAGAAAAGTTGACCCATTGCTGGTTGAACGCCAAAAAGAAGAACTATGAAAAAAACTCTCTTATGTTTGTTGGGCTGCTGGATGGCTGCCCAGTTGCAAGCCGCGGATTTGACCTGGCTGACGAGCGTGCCCGACGCCCAAACCCGGGCCAAAAAGGAGTCCAAGCTGGTGCTGCTCGACTTCACCGGTTCGGACTGGTGCAGTTGGTGCAAGAAGCTGGATGCGGAGGTTTTCTCGCAGCAGCAGTTCGCCGATTACGCCAAGAAGAACCTGGTGCTGGTGGAGGTGGATTTTCCGGCGCAGAAAAAACTGGACGCCGCGCTGGCCAAGGCCAACGACGCCTTGAAAGTCAAATATAAAATCGCCGGCTTTCCAACGCTCATCGCACTCAAGCCGGATGGCGCGGTGGTTTGGAACCAGGTGGGTTATCTGGAAGGCGGTCCCAAAGCGGTGATTGCCAAATTGGACGAAGCCAAAAAGAAGTAATCCCGGTTGCGCCGGGTTGTTGTCCTTGATGAACGCGATTTTAGCCCTGGAAGACGGCTCGGTCTATCGCGGCCGGGGCTTTGGCGCGCCCGCCCAGGCCTGCGGCGAGGTCTGCTTCAATACTTCCATGACCGGCTACCAGGAAATCCTGACCGATCCTTCCTACAAAGCGCAGATCGTCACCATGACCTGTCCGCTCATCGGCAACTACGGCGTCAATGAACAGGATATTGAATCCTGGCAGCCCCAGGTGGCGGGCTTCGCCATTCGCGAACTTTCGCCGGTGGTGAGCAATTGGCGCGCCCAAGGTTCCCTGGCGGAGTATCTGGAAAAAAACGGCATTCCCGGCATCCAGGGCATTGACACCCGCGCGCTGACCAAGAAACTGCGCGTGCGCGGCGCGCTCAACGGCTTCATTGCCGCGCCCGCCGTCCCGGACGGCGAAGCGGTGGCGCGCGCCCGGAACTGGCCGGGCTTGGCGGGCGTGGATTACGTGAAGGAAGTCACCCACAAGAAACCGTTTCTGTGGGACGAGGGCGGCGGGTTGAGCGCGCGGTTTGAGCTGGCGCGCAACCCGCAGCAATTCAAGGAACCCGCTGTCTTGCCGCCGGCGGAAATTCCCATCGTCGCCTTCGACTTCGGGATGAAATACAACATCCTGCGCCGGCTGCGCCAGCATGGTTTCCGGGTGCAAGTCGTTCCGGCCACGACCACGGCCGCACAGGCGCTGGAGTTCGAGCCGGCGGGTATTTTTCTATCCAACGGGCCGGGCGACCCATCGGCCCTGGGCTACGCCGTCCAGGCCGTGCGCGGCCTGGTCAACCACGGCATCCCGGTGTTTGGGATTTGTCTGGGGCACCAGATTTTGGGCCAGGCCTTCGGCGGAAAGACCTTCAAGCTCAAGTTCGGCCATCGCGGCGCCAACCAACCCGTGAAGGATTTGGAATCGGGCAAAGTGGAAATTACCGCGCAGAACCACGGATTTGCCGTGGATCCGGCCACCTTGCCGTCCGACGTGGTGGTGGATCGCATCAACCTGAACGATCAAACCGTCGAAGGATTCCGCCACAAGACCAAGCCGGTCTTTTGTGTGCAGTATCATCCCGAAGCCTCGCCCGGCCCGCACGATTCCACGCCCTTGTTCGCGCAATTCCGCGCCTTGGCCGCCAGCTCTTAGTCCGTCAAGTCTATTTCGGATTTGCGGAGGAGGTGGAGAGCCCGGGCGGATTCATGCCGGGGGGCAGCGGCGGGGCGAAGATCATGCCGGGCGGCAGGGGCGGATAGGGCGCGGGGTGAAAGCCTGGCGGCATGGAGATCATGACGGGAAATCTCTGCACCAAGTCGCGCCAGAGGCTGCGCTCACCGGCGGTCATGGCTTCCCAACGGGCGGCATTCTTGAGGAATTCATCCAGTTCGGCGGCGTCCATGCTGGCAAATTTTTGGAAGGACTGGATGCAGATTTTGCGCTGGGCTTCGGGCAGGCCGGCAAAAGTTTTCAGGGCTGTTTCCATGGTGCGGCGCTCGGCGTCGGAGAAGGCGATGAGGGCTTCCTGCTGCCGGGTCTGGTCCAGATCGCAGAATTGGGTGAATTGGGCGCTGCGTTGCTGGCGCTCGCTTTCGGGGACGGACTCCCATTGGGCCAGGGCCTGGGTGAGGTCCTGGTGGCGGTCGGGTGAAAGTTTTTCGACCAGCTCCTTTTGCCCGGCCGGGGGAAGCGCCTGCCAGCGGTTGAAGTCTTCCAAGAGGCGTTGGTCTTCGAGCGGGGCCTCCTTGATGAAGGCGGAGCGTTCGGCGGGCGGGAGGTTGGTCAGGGTGGTGAACTCCCAGCGCCATTGGGTCTGGCGCAGGCGGGCTTCGCGGATTTCCGCCGGGAGGGCCTTGTATTCCTCAACTTTGGCGAGGAGGATTTTTTTGGAGTCGGCAGGTTTGTTGGCCAGGGCGCGATCGCGCTCGGCCGGGGACATGCCCAGGATGCCGCGGAAGTAAAGGACGGGGGAAGTTTGGCGGAGGATGACGCCGGGGGCAACGGTCTTGTATTCGATGGCAGGAGGCAAGGGAGGCAACGGAGGCGGGTCGGGAACGAGCATCCGGGGCGGATTGGGAGCAGAAGCAAGATTAAGATTAGGATTAAGATTAGGAAGAGGAGATTTGTTGGTGACCTGGGCCTGGACGCCGATTGCCGCCGCCGCCATGAAGGCGGGGTAAACAACGCGGCGGAAATGGAGGACAAGGTTCATTTATCGCAGGGCCTGCAGCAGGCCGTCATCGGCGACTTGGACGCGGCTGAGGTTTTCGATGATTTGGAAGTTCTGCAGCCAGTCCACCGGCTGGCGGGCGGCCAGACTGCCGACGCTGGCGAGGTCGCGGGCCATTCTCTGGCGCTGGATGCTTTGGCGCTGGATGATTTGGCATTCGCGGACGGTGAGAAGGCTGAGGCAAACCATCGTGGCGGCCAGGGCAAGACGGGACATCCAGCCAGCCGGAAGCCAGGAGGCGAGGTCGAACTGGCGACGCCAAGCGGGGCGGGCGGGAGCGCGCTGGACGGCTTGCAGAACCAGAGCGGTGAAGTTGGAGGAGACGGGCGCGGGCGGCAGACGGTTCAAACCGCGGGTCAGGGCGGCCTCGCATTCCCACTGGCGGCGGGCCTGGGGGTGGGCGGCCAGGTATGGGCGGAGACGGGCTTGTTCGTCCGGGGTGAGGCCGCGGCGCCAAGCCACTGGGGCCAGTTCCCGAACAACGGAATCGGGCATGTCATCATTCACAGTATTCATAAACACCGTTTGAGGGGCAAGGTTTCGGCAGGCTCCTCCTCCCAGGCGCCGGTTTGGAGATAGGGTTTGAGCTTGAGTTTGAGGGTTTCGCGGGCGCGATGGATGAGGGACTTGGTGGCGGAAAGGGAGAGGCCGAGGACGCGGGCGATTTCCTCGTAGGAAAGGTCATCCTGGCGGCAAAGGAGAACGGCCAGGCGCTGTTTTTCGGGCAATTGATCGAGGGCCTGCTGGATTTTGGCTTCCAGTTCGTGATGCAAAAAGGCTTCCGGCGGGGTGAAGGTCTTGTGGTCCTCGAATTGGCGCGTGGCCGGTTCGTCGGTTTCGGGCAGGCTGGACTCGATGGACTCAACGGGATGGCGCGAGCGGCGGCGGATTTCGTTAAGGCAGACGTGACGGGCGATGGTGAAAATCCAGGTGGAGAACTTGGCGGAGACCTCGTAGCGGGAGGCGGATTGGTGAACGCGGACGAATACCATCTGGGCCAGGTCTTCCGCTTCGGAAAGATCGTGCAACATGCGGAACATGAGGCTGACGACGGGCTGTTTGTATTTTTCGACCAATTGCTCAAAGGCGCGCATGTCTCCGTCTTTGGCGAGGAGCATGAGCGCGGCATCTGGGTCGGGCGGATTGGCCATCAGTGTAAAGTTAATCTAACACCGGGCGGGAGACAAGGTTGCGGGGCCAATCACAGCGAATTGACATTGCCGCTGGATTGGAGTGAAATGGGCCTGATGAAACCGCAACTTTCATTTTGCGGTGGTGTTCAGCCAGTCGAAGTGATATGATATGCGCGTGAGTTCAAATCTGGCATGGTCCGGCTTGGTCTGCGCGGCGATTTTGCTTGGCGGCCAGGGACACTGTTCCCTGGTTGCGGCCAGCGCTCCTGCCCCTGCCCCCGAGCAGGCGGGAGACGAGGAAAAGGCCTTTCCTTACGCGGTCATCGTGGATCGGAATGCCTTTCGTCTGAATCCGGCCCCGCCGCCGCCCGGGCCTCCGCCGGCGCCGGCGCCGGATCTGCCGACGGTCATCTTCAGCGGCACCAGGCAAAAGGGGGATGTAATAGTTGCCATGTTCGCGGTCAAGACCAAGGACCCTCAAACCAAGCAAGAGACGACCACCTATATGAGCCTGACCAACGGGGAAGCGCTGGGGCCGGTGGAGTTGATAAAAATCAGTCCCGGTGGAGATGAGGTTGAGATCAAGAATTCCGGCACGCGCGTGGTGCTGAACATGAAAGACAACGGCTTTGGAAAGACAGCACCCGCCGCCCGGGGCCCGACCGGACCGCCCGGGGTGCGGCAGATTCCGGGCCCCGGCATCCCCATGCCCGGCCTGCCGGGACCGCGTGGGGCGCAGGCTGCGGATTCCGGGGGTGGCGGCGTCAATGTTGGCTCCGGGGGGGGCAACTTGTCTGGCCGTGGCGGCGGCGGCATCAAGGTGGCCGGCAGCGGCAACGTGGCCGCGGGAGCGCCGATAAACAGCCTGGCATCGCCCCAGCAGAGTATAGTAAGCTCGGGAAGCCTCTTCCCGCAATCCTCCGTTGTGGGGAATAGCGCCGCGATAAGGACTGGGGGAAACATGGCGGCTGTTAATCCCGTCACCACCGCCACCCCGGCGGTTCCTTTCGCCATTCCCATTCCTGCTCCTTCGCCTGCGATGCCCCCGAATTACACTCCTCCTCCAACTCGAGGCTACACCGGGCCGATGCCTCCGGTGCCGGGAGAATAAAACCGGGCCGGTTTTCGGATTTCCTCAGCTTCGCAAAAACTCCGCGCCGGCCCAATCCGCGAAGCGAAGCCCCTGGCGGGTCAACTGGAACCGTTCCTGGTCGAGCCTCCCATAACCCAGGGCAATCATGCGGTGAATTTCCGGCGCCCATTCCTGTTTCAGGTCAAAGCCGGTGCGCTGCTGGAATTGCGCCAGCGGCCACCCCGCCGTCATGCGCAATCCGAAGGCCGCCAACTCCCCCGCCCGCGCCAGCGGCGGCAACTCTTCGCTCCAGGCCACCGGGCGGACGCCCCGCTCCAGAAGCTCGCAATACAAAGCAGTGTTGGCAATGTTCGTGGCGCGGCGGCCGCCGGCATAGCCCGCCGCGCTTGGCCCCAAGCCGTGGAACCAGCCGCCCCGCCAATAGTTGACGTTATGGCGGCAGGCCCGTTCCGGCAATTCGCCCCGCCCGCCGTCCCGCCGCGCAAAGTTGGCCACTTCGTATTGCTGGAAGCCGGCCGCGTCCGCCGCCGCCAGGAGTTCGTCATACATCGCGCAGGCCAAGTCTTCATCGGGCGGGTTCTTGCCGGTCTGCAACTGGGCGAACAGCGGGGTGTCCTCCTCATAGATCACCTCGTAGCAAGCCAGGTGTTCGCTGCCCAGGGCGATGGCTTCCGCCAGGGAGGAGCGCCATGTGGCCATGGTCTGGCCCGGAATGGCGAACATCAAATCCAGGTTCAGGTTGTCAAACCCGGCGGCCCGAAGAAGATCGAACGATTTGAAAATCATCTCGCGGCTGTGGATCCGGCCCAGCCGCTCCAGCAAGCTGGCGTCAAAGGACTGCGCGCCCATCGAGACGCGGTTGACGCCCCAGTCGCGCAGCAGCCGGGCCTTGTCCGCCGAAACGGTGGCGGGATTGCATTCCACGGTCCATTCCGCCGCGCCGAGCAAATTCAGGCGTTCCATCGCCCTGAAAACAGCCTCCCATTGCCGCAGATTTAGGAGCGAAGGGGTGCCGCCGCCGAAGAAGACCGTTTGCGGTTGCAACTCCGCCGCCACCAATTCCATCTCCGCGATCAGCGCCCGCACGAAGCGGTTGACCAGCGCCCCGTCGCCGGCTTCCGAGTAAAAAGCGCAATAGGCGCATTTCCTGGCGCAAAACGGCACATGCACGTAGAGACTGGCAACGACCGGGGCGTCAAGCATTGTGGACGCCCGCTGACACCTATCCTGCATATTTTGCACTCCGATGGAAACGCCGGCAGCGCCCCGCCCGGAAGGCGTAAGGCATCGGTGCTGGCTGGTAGGGCGCGCACTCCGTGCGCGCCGCGGCGGGCAGAGGACTGCCCGCCCCACCTTTCTTCCTTCCGTCGCTGACACAGTAAAGCAAGGCGTCGTCCGGATCCGGCCAATGTCCCGAGGTTATCAATCGCGCCTCCCTGGTTTCCGGTCCCGTCCGAACACGTTCTCCATTTTTGACTGGACGTGCTTGAAATGGAATTCCAGCGAACAGAGTTTCTCCAATTCCCCCCCGGCAAAATGCCGGCTCACCTCGGGATCGCGCCGCAGTTGGTCCAGAAAGTTCGCGTCCGCTTTCCCGGCGTGTTTGGCCCGCCACGTCTCCATGGCGTTGCGTTGCACCAGTTCGTAAGCCGCTTCGCGCGTCAGCCCTTTTTTGATCAGCGCCAGGAGGACGGTTTGCGAATTCCACATTCCCAGGGAAAGCTCCAGATTCCGCCTCATGTTTTCCGGATAGACGATTAGGCCCTCCGTCAGTTGCCGCAGCGTCACCAGCATGTAATCCAGCAGCGCGCAGGAATCGGGGAAAATAATCCGCTCGACCGAGCTGTGGCTGATGTCGCGCTCGTGCCAAAGCGCGACGTTCTCCAGCGCCGCCACCGCGTTGCCGCGCAGCACCCGCGCCAGGCCCGTCAGCCGTTCCGCCGTGATCGGATTGCGCTTGTGCGGCATCGCGCTGGAACCCTTTTGGCCCGGGGCGAAAAACTCCTCCGCCTCCAGGACTTCCGTCCGCTGCAGGTGGCGGAACTCGGTCGCCCACCGCTCGATGCTCGCCCCCGCCAGCGCCAGCGCCCCGATGAACTCGGCGTGCAAATCCCGCTGCACCACTTGCGTGGCCACGGGGGCCGGACGAAGCCCCAGTCGCCGGCAGACCCGCGCCTCCACCGACGGCGAAAGATGCGCGCTGGTCCCCACCGCCCCGGAAAGTTTGCCCACCGCCACCGTCTCCCGCGCGCTTTCCAGCCGGCGCAGGGCGCGCCCGAACTCGTCGTGCATCACCGCCAATTTCAACCCAAAGGTCGTCGGCTCGGCATGGATGCCGTGGCTGCGGCCGATCATGGCCGTGAAGGCGTGCTCCCGGGCCTTCCTGGCGATGACCTGGCGCAGCGCCTTCACATCCGCGATCAGTATCCCCGCCGCCTGCCCCATCTGCACGGCGAAGGCAGTGTCAATAATATCGCTGCTCGTCAGCCCGTAATGCAGCCAGCGGCTGGCCGGGGCGGCGATGTTCTCGGCGACGTTGGTGGTGAAGGCGACGACGTCGTGGTTGAGCACGCGTTCCAGCTCGTGGCAGCGCTCGATTTGGAAGGCCGCCCGCGCTTTCATCACCGCGAAATCCTCCCTCGGAACCACGCCCTCGGCGGCCAGGGCCTCGCCGGCCAGCAATTCGATTTGCAGCCAGATTTCCAGCTTGCGCTGCTCCGTCCAAACCTCCCGCATTTCCGCCCGCGAATAACGCTGTATCATAAAAAAGAAACTTACCGCCGGGCCATTTTGTTCCGCGCCGCCTCCAGAATCTCGCGCTCCCGGTCCGTCAGGCTGTGGATGCCGTGGGCGGATATTTTTTCGAGTATGGGATCCACCTCCCGGCTGATAAACTCCGCCGGAGGCAATTCCTCGGCGCTTTTCCGGGCGGGACGCCGGACGGCCTTCAGCACGGCCGCCCGCATCGGCTGGCGCGACGGACGCCGGCGTGTTCCGGCCCCCCACGATCCTCCCGCGCTCTCCAGCCAGCTCCCCCACTTGATAAACGCAATGCCCGTCAGCATCCCTCCCAGATGCGCCCCGTGCGCCGTGCCTCCAGCCATGAAAAGTCCGCCGACGGCCACGACGGCTTCCGCGAGCAAAAGCCACTTGGCCAGCAGGGTAACGGGAAGAACGAAGAAGACCAGGAGGGTGATGGGATAATTCGGCTCGCTTGTCGCGAACGCGGCGATCAACCCAAATACGCCCGCCGAGGCGCCCAGCACGGTCGCATTGGCAAAACTGTCAAACGCCAATCCCAGGGCCACTTGCACCAATCCGCCAACCGTCCCGCTCAACAGGTAAAGCCACAACATCCCTTTGCCTCCCAGCGCCTCTTCCATGGCCCGGCCAAAGAAATAAAGTCCGAACATGTTGCCGACGATGTGCCAAAACCCGACGTGCATGAATTGGAAAGTGATCAACTGGTAGTACCGGCCCGCCCTCAGGCCCTTCATGCTCAAGGCAAAAAGTTCATCCACGCGGTCCGGCCCCAGTTGCTTTTCCAAAAGCTTTTGGATCACGTAGCACGCCACCAGGCTGGCCAGCAGTATTGTGGTCATGGACCAATACTGCCGCCGCGGCGCGCGCATATATGAGCGATCATCCAGCATTTCGTCAAAAACTAGCCGCTAACCGGCGCTTTTTCAATCTCTTGCCGTTAATTTCCCAAATTTCCGCGGGTCCAATAGCCGTCTCGGGAACCGTCGCGCATCAGCAGGAGGGTCCGCATCCCCGGCCTTAACCGCTCGATCCGCCTCCCTCCCCGCCTGCCTGCCACCAGCAGCGCCGTGGACAACGCATCGGTCTCCGTCGCCGAGGGGAGCGCCACCGCCGCCAGCACCGCGCCGGATGCCGGCCGGCCTGTGCGCGGGTCCAGCACATGCCCGTAAATCTTCCCGCCTGCTTCAAAGCATCTTCCCCAAACCGCCGAAACGGAAAGCGCCTCGTCCCGCAGCCGCGCCACCGTCTGGAGCGGCGGGGCGTGGCCGTCGCCGGGGTCGGGCGCCGCCGCCACCGCCACCTGCCACGCCTCCGCGTCCGGCGGCGCGCCGAGGGCGTAAGTGGTGCTCGTGCCGCCGTGGAGCAGCGCGCCCGCCACCCCGGCCTCCCGCAGTATTCGCGCCGCGCAATCAATGGCGTGCCCCTTGCCTATCGCCCCCAAGTCAATCATAACCCCTTCGCGATCAAAGCGGACTGAAAAGGCATCCGCGTCCAGTTCCACATGGCGCATCCCGGTCAGGGCCCGCGCCGCGGCCAGTTGCTCCGGCTCCGGCATGCGCCCGGTGCCGCCCAGGAAACCCCAGCAACGCACCAGGGGGCCGATGGTGATGTCGAAGGCCCCGCCGGTCTCCTCATGCAATCGTTGCGCCTGCCGCAGCAATTGAAATACCGGGGGGCTGACCCGCACCGCCTGGCGAGCCGCCAGCGCGTTGACCCGCGCAATCTGGCTGGCGGGGCGATACAGGCTCAACTGGGCTTCCAGCCGGTCCACCTCTTCCAGAGCCTCCTGCCCGGCGGCCCGCAAGGCCGCCTCGTTTTCGCCGTGGAGCACAATCTCAAACCGCGTCGCCATGGCCTGGCGCGCCACCCTGGCGGAGGGGCATTTCACTATTGGCTACGATTTGGGCAGGGTCCCATAGGTGATGGCCGCCACTTCCTTGCCGTCGCCGTTGGTGATCTTGCGCGTCTTTTCGTCGAACAGACACATCATGTTCAGGCGGTTGGACATTTCGGCCAGCGACAGGACCGTTTGCACGCGGATCGCCAGGTCCGCGTTGGCGTTGGGAACCGAGTTGGCGCGGATACAGTCAAACCAATTTTTCTCATGCGTCTCAATGGCTTCGATGGGGATGTTGCCAATCGTCTCCGGGTCAATGTCGTCGGTGATCGTTTCCGGGTCCAGCTTCACACTGTTGGCGCCGATCACCAGGGTGCCCAGGTGCCCGCGCATGATCGAGGGCAGGCCCAGTTGGTTGACCGTGCCGGAGATCATCATCAGCGCCACGCCGCTGGGAAATTCCGCCACCAGTTGCACGTCCTCGGGACAATCCCGCTCCGCCGCCCCGGGCGTGTTTTTGTCGGCGTCCACAGGATTTTGGCCGAGGCAGACGACGCGCGACGGAAACTCCGGGTTGCCCGTCGCCAGCATCAAGGGATGCATCCGGTGGGGACAGAGGTCCCCGAGCGGCCCCGCGCAATAGGGGTAAAACTTGCGCCAGCGGACAAAGCGTTCCGCATTATAGGCCACCTTGTTATGGACCAGCCCCTGCCATTTGTCCCAATCCAAATCCGCCGCCTGCATCCAGGCGGCCATCACGTAGGGCGGCTCGTTCCATTCGCCTCCCTTGCTGTTGCGCATATAGGATTCCTGCCCCAGCACCAGCTTGCCGACCTTGCCCGCCTTGACCAAGTCCCGCGCCTTGGTCCACTTGGCGTCCGAACAGGCTTGCGAACCGATCTGGAAGACCTTGCCCGTTTTCTTCACCGTGTCGTACAAGGCAAACGCCTCCCCCAGATACCGGGCCATCGGTTTTTCCAGGTAAACATGTTTGCCGGCCTGGAGCGCGGCCATGGCCGCGCTGGCGTGCCACTGGTCCACCGTGGAAATGGTGACCGCGTCAATGTCCTTGTCCTCCAGCAATTTCTCAAAATTCGCTTCCGCCTTGCAATTTCCCCCGACCAGAGCCTTCGCCGCCGCCAGGCGAAACGCCGACAAATCGCACACCGACACCTGCGCGATGTTGTTCGCCTTGGCGTTTTGTTGTTGCAGGTTGATGTGCAGCGTCCCCTGCAACCCGACCCCGATGTAACCGACCCCGATCCGGCTATTGGCCCCCACGGCGCCCGGCGGGGCCGGCGCCTGCGTCTGGCCGTAGACCGGCGTTTTAAATAAATTCTGGCTGGCTGCCAGCGCGGCGCCGGCCAGGGTGGATTTTTTGAGAAATTCCCGCCGGGTCGCCCGGCGGGCCTGGGTGATTCTG
>Ga0326728_10020082_pt1 | contig 12823 bp, 12 predicted proteins | sample MB3enrmetagenome_FD_207602 | JGI IMG/M metagenome (GOLD analysis project Ga0326728, IMG submission 207602) | Lab enriched peat soil microbial communities from McLean, Ithaca, NY, United States - MB31MN | ecosystem: Environmental > Terrestrial > Soil > Wetlands > Peat | place: USA: New York...
CCAGGTGAAGGGAGCGGCCAGCTTCCATCCGCCCGAGACGACAAACAGGAACGCCAGGAGAACCGCGCAGAGCGTTCCCACCGCTTTCTTCCACGGGACCAGATCGAGCGATCCGTCCCGCGGATTATCGTCCACGAGCGTCATTAGACGCCATTGTATCGGAGCGCACAGGGCGGTGCGCGCCTCCGTGGCTGAACGGAACGAGGGCAAGCTAACGGTCTGGACGGGCAGGCAGCGTCCCGCTGGCGTGAAACAGGAACTGGTGCAGGCGTTTCATGTCGGCGAAGACCAGGTCTGCGCGATCATGCCGACGGCGCCAAACTCGCAATTTGCCCGATTACCGCTCAATCGCCGCGAGGCAGCTCTCCAGCGTATCCAGAGCGAAGCGGCACTGGTCCTCGCCGACGATCAGCGGCGGGGAGAGACGAATGCTGTTCGGACCCGCGCCCAGCACCAAAAGGCCGCGCTCAAAGGCCAGGTTCTCCACGCGGTCGCGCAGCTCCGGCGCGCGCTCCTTCGATGCGCGGCTGCGCACGAACTCGATTCCGATCATCAGCCCGATTCCCCGAACCTCGCCCACGTGAGCGAACCGTTCCGGCCACGTGCGCATGCGGTCCATCAGCAGTTCGCCCCTGCGCCGGGCGTTCTCCATCAAACCTTCGTCGAGCAAATCCAGAGTGGCGAGCGCCGCCGCCGCAGCCACCGGATTGCCGCCGAAGGTGGAGGCATGCGCGCCCGGACCCCAGGTCATCAGTTCCGCCCGCGCGATCATCGCGCCCAGAGGCATGCCACTCGCAATCCCCTTGGCGCTGGCGACGATATCGGGAACCAGGTCGAAATGTTCCGACGCCCACATGCGTCCGGTGCGGCCCACGCCGCACTGCACTTCGTCGGCAACGATGAGGATCCCGTGGCGCTTCGCGAGTTCCTGCAGGCCGTCGAAGAAACGCTTCGGCGGGACGACGTAGCCACCCTCGCCCTGGATCGGTTCCACGACAAACGCAGCGACATCGTCGGCGGGCACGGTGGTGCGGAACAGCAATTCAATTGCTTCGAGCGACGCTTCGGCGCATTGCTCGGCGCTGCCGCTGAAACGATACGTATACGGATAGGGCACGTGGTGCACGCCGGGCACCAGAGGGCCGAATCCGCGACGTTGCACCACCTTGCTTGCGGTGAGCGAGAGTGAGCCCAGCGTGCGACCGTGGAATCCGCCATAGAAAGCGATGAACTTCTCGCGGCCCGTGGCATAGCGAGCCAGCTTCATGGCCGCTTCCATCGCCTCCGTCCCCGAATTGCCGAAAGAGACCTTGTGCGGCCCGCCGCCGGGCGCCATCGCCGCCAGCCGTTCCGCAAGGGTCACCATGTTCTCGTAGTAGAAGTCGGTGCCGGACATGTGGATCAGTTCGGCCGATTGCCGGCGAATCGCGCCCACCACGAGGGGATGGCAATGTCCGGTGGAACAGACGGCGATGCCGGCGTTGAAGTCCAGAAACCGGTTGCCGTCCACATCCTCCACGATGGCGCCTTCGCCTTTCTTCGCCACCAGTGGGTAGCAGCGCGTGTAGGACGGCGAGATGACAGCCCGATCGCGTTCGATAACGGCGCGGGCGCGGGGGCCCGGCAGCTCCGTGGAAATAACCGGGAGGTCCTCGCGGACCAGGTCCATGCTGTGCATTGTAGTTCTCCTGCTCATTCAGAGTGGAAGGTTCGCCGCCCGAGCGGCGGCATGACTGAACGCACCAGGAGGGACTTCAGTCGGAAGCGAAGAGAGAAGGGCGGGATGCGGATGGAATCAGCACCGCCTTTATTTTAACGCGGCGCTGCATCCGTGGGAATGGCGATTCCCCTTACGTCTCGTTTGCCCCGCTTCGAAGAGAGAGCGGCAGCAGGACAGCCGCGGCTGCCGCCACCACCCCGCTGTTGACGAACGCGCCGTATCCCGTTCCATGACCGTGCCAGGCCAGCACCGCCGGTATCGACATGATCAGCAGCGCGAGAAGCCCCGTGAAAGCGAGCAATACCGGACCGAGGACAAAACCCAGCGGCCTGCGGCGCAGCAGCAGGACTGCGGCGATGGTCAGGGCGGGAAGAACGAATGCGATGTCAAGCACGGCTGGCACGTCGGTCAGGTGGCCGGATTCCCGGATGTCCTGCGGCGCCGCTCCGGAGAGAACCGCGGGACCCGTCTCCTGCACCCAGTGGATGGCGGCGCCCGCCGCGATAATCAGAAACAGAATTGCCGTCGCTACCGCCGGTGTTCGCGAGCTGTAACGGCGGGCGATCTCCGGAATGGAGAGCGACGGCAGCGCACCGACCAGGACATAGAAGCTGAGACCCTGCACGGCGCAGTAGACCCAGAACAGGTGGTTGAAGCGAACGTCGAGCGTGTAGTAAATGAAGGCGTACACCACGTAGAGAACAGTGCTCGTCCAGAGGAGGCGCGCCCCCATCCAGCCGCGCAGCGCGAGGATTGCAGTGACCATCAGAAGCGGCGCTACGACAACGAGGTTCACCAGGTCGGCGCCGACGGCTCCCGAGGTGTAAAGACGGTTCTCATTGGCATAGACAACAGACGGCAGGAAAATGCCCGGAACGGATGATATGGCCAGTAACAAGGCGAGCGGGAAGCTGAGCCAGAGGGCCCAGCGGCCCGTGCTTGCGGCGTTCATGGTTTCCAATCTGAAATACGCGGGCGAGCCGCCGCCGGTTCGTTCAACAATGAGGAATATGGACATGTCTTCGGAAGAGTTCCGGCGCGCCGGACACGAGGTGGTGGACTGGATTGCCGACTACCTCGCCGGGGTAGGCGAGTACCCGGTGCTCGCACAGGTGCAGCCGGGCCAGCTTGCCGACGCTCTGCCCGCGCACGCGCCCGAATGCGGCGAACCGATGGAGCAAATCCTCGAGGATTTCCGCACGCAGATCGTTCCCGGGATCACGCACTGGAACCACCCGCGCTTTTTCGCATACTTCGGCATCACCGGCTCGGGCCCGGGCATCCTCGGCGAAATGCTGAGCGCCGCGCTGAACGTGAACGGAATGTTGTGGCGCACGTCGCCGGCCGCCACGGAGCTGGAACAGGTGACGCTGGGTTGGCTGCGCGAGTGGATCGGACTGCCGGCGGAGTTCTTCGGCATCATCTACGACACGGCGTCGGTTTCCAGTCTGCACGCCATCGCCGCGGCGCGCGAGATGGCCGATCCCGAGGTGCGCCGCAGGGGCGTTTCCGCCGGTCTCACGCTTTACACGTCCGAGCAATCTCATTCCTCCATCGAAAAGGGCGCGATCGCGCTGGGGATCGGGCAGGACTACGTCCGCCGCGTGCCGGTGAATGAGCGCTTCGAGATGCGGGCGGATGCTCTTGCGCAGCTTGTCGAGGCCGACGTGGCGGCCGGGCGCAGGCCTTTCTGCGTGGTGGCGACGGCGGGCACGACATCCACCACCAGCGTCGATCCGATTCCCGAGATCGCGGATATCGCCCAGCGTCACGGCATGTGGCTGCATGTGGATGCCGCGTATGGAGGGCCGGCGGCGATTGCTCCCGAATTCCGCGACGTCCTGCGCGGGGCGGAGCGGGCCGATTCGCTGGTCACCAACCCCCACAAATGGATGCTCACGCCGGTGGACATCAGCGCCTTCTACACGCGCCACCCGGATGCGCTGCGACGGGCTTTTTCGCTGGTCGCCGAGTATCTGAAAACGCCCGATCGCGCGGTCAACCTGATGGACTACGGCGTTCAGCTCGGCCGCCGGTTCCGCGCGCTGAAGCTGTGGTTCGTCATGCGCTACTTCGGGCGCGAGCGGATCGCCGGGATCATCCGCACCCATTGCGCGTTCGCGCGCCAGTTCGCCGCGCTCCTCGAGGAAGACGGCCGCTTCGAGGTTCTCGCACCGGTGCGTCTATCGGTGGTTTGTTTCCGCCTGAAGGGTCCGGATGAGCGGAATCGCGCGCTGCTGGAAGCGATCAATGCCAGCGGCCTCGCATTTCTCTCGCACACTGTCCTGAACGGCGCCTGGGTTCTGCGCCTGGCAGTTGGCAACGCGCGTACAACGTGGCAGGATATCGAGAGGACCTGGGATTTCATCCGCAACTGGGCGGACAGCAAATGACAATCGATTGGTGGCGTCTGCTGGACATCGCGATTGCGTACGCTCTGGCCTTACCGCTGGGGCTGGAGCGGGAACGCTCCGAACACACCGCCGGCATACGCACGTTTCCACTGGTAGCTATTGCGACGTGTGCCTTTCTGCTGGGTTCGGAGGCCCTGAAGAAGGATTACGCGGATGTGGTCTCGCGCGTCCTGCAGGGGGTGGTCGCCGGGATGGGCTTCATCGGCGGCGGGGCGATTCTCAAGACGGGCAGCACGGTGACCGGCACCGCTACCGCTGCCGGCTTATGGGCGACGGCGGCCATTGGAGCGTGCGTTGCTTTTCATGCTTACGACATCGCCGTCGCGCTTAGTGTGTTGTGCTGGTTCACTCTGCATGTGCTCAGGCGCTTCACGCACGATCCGGAGAGTGGCGCGCCGAAGCAGCGTACTGACAAGGGTTGAGGTGAATTCGCTAAGCTATGACCAACGGCACAGGCTGAGGACCCCCGAATGCGGATTAACGAACTCACGGTTCAAAACTTTAATGGCTTTGAGCATCGCACGTTCAGCTTCAATCCCCATTTCAATCTGCTGGTCGGGGACAATGCCACTGGCAAGACCTCGGTTCTTGATGCACTCGCCGTCTCAGTTGGCAGTTGGTTTCTCGGTCTTCGCGGATTAGTGAAGAGTCCGGGCATCGACCAGGACGAAGTCCGCGTCAAGGCCTACGCCCATCTGGATAGTTACACTTTCGAGAAGCAGTTTCCCTCACGAATAGAGTGTCGAGGCGTTGTGATGGGACGCCACCTCACTTGGGCCAGGGAGCTGCAGCGGGAAGGTGGCAGGACGACAACGGTTGACGCCAGGTCTATCAGTGAGGCCGCAGCCGACGCGGAAAGACGTGTAAGAGCTGGCGACGACATCACTCTTCCGCTCATTTGCACGTACGGGACGGAACGGTTGTGGTTTGAAAAGGGCCACCACAAACGTGACAACGGCATTGACGTCACGGGGCGCAAGCCATCCAGACTCGACGGCTATCTCGATTGTTTTGAGTTTACGATCCAGGAAACGGCGCTGATTGATTGGATTCGGGATCAAGCTACGGCCTCTACGCAGCTCAACAGGGATACAGTCGCTCTTAGTACCGTCAAGCGAGCGATTACCACGAGCGTGGAGGGTGCCAGGTCGCTTTACTATGACGGCCGGTACAAGGACCTTGTCGTCGTGCTGGACGAGTTCGGACCGCAGCTTTTCAGGAACCTGAGCGACGGGCAGCGCATTATGCTCACGCTCGCGGGCGATCTGGCGGCGAGAGCCGCGACACTTAACCCTCACCTGGCGGAAGCCGCAATTCGAGATACCCCGGGTGTCGTGATTATCGATGAGCTGGATTTGCACCTTCATCCGAAGTGGCAACGGCGCGTCATTCACGACTTGAAGAACACGTTCCCGTCCCTGCAGTTCATCGCCACGACGCATTCACCACAGCTGATAGGCGAGGCTCAGCCCGAAGAGATCACCGTATTGGATGGCGCGGAGGCCTCCACGCCTCCACGCTCCTTCGGCGTCGATTCGAGTCGAGTTCTGGAGGAAGTCATGGGTGCGCCTTCTCGCAATCAGGATGTTGAGGAGCTTCTGTCACGCCTCTTCAAGCTGATTGATGCCGAGAACTTCGATTCAGCTCGGGCCCTGCTGACAGAGGTGCAGGCCAAGCTCGGTCCTGATGATCCAGAAATCACCAGAGCCCGTGCATTGATGACGTTCCTGGAATCGCCGGCATGAGGGCGATCGTAAAGGGCAACGAGCCGGCCAGCCTAACTGAACACAGGTCGCTTCCCTTCACGAATTACGACAATTACCAGGACAAAGACGAACTCCGGGCTCACCTTGCAGCCGAGCAGCGAGGGATTTGCTGTTATTGCCTTTCGCGGATTGTCCCGGAACGCGGCAGGATGAAGATCGAGCATTGGCACTGCCAGGAGAACTATCGCGCCGAGCAGCTTGATTACTCCAATTTGCTCGGCGCCTGTATGGGGAACGAAGGCAAACCCGCCAGGGATCAACATTGCGACACGCGTAAAGGACGTCGGGATCTCTCGCGCAATCCAGCGAATCCCCTCCACCGAATTGAAGAAATGATCCGGTTTGGAGGCGATGGCCGGATCTCCTCGGACGACACGTCATTTGACCGGGAACTCAACGAGATCCTGAACCTGAACCTCCCGTTCCTTGTGCGCAATCGCAAGGCGACCCTGACGGCATTCACGGATGTATTGCCGAAGCGCGGTCAATTGTCGCGAACGGCGTTGGAGAAGTGGCTCCGCCAGTGGAATGGAGAGTCAGGCACTGGCAACCTTGAGCCATTCTGCCAGGTTGTCGTCTACTGGCTGCGAAAACGGTTGGCGCGGCTATAGTGAGGCCGCCGCGATCACGCTTCCGTGTTGGCCGGCTCGGCGGGCGCCATGTATTCGTCCATCACGCTGATCAGATGCGAGGGATGCACGGGTTTTGAGATGTAGCCGTTCATGCCCGCGCTCAGGCATTTTTCGCGGTCTCCGTGCATGGCGTGCGCGGTCATGGCCAGGATCGGGAGCTTCTGCCACTTCGGGTTTTGGCGGATTCGCCGGGTGGCTTCGAGACCGTCCATGATGGGCATCTGAACGTCCATGATGACCAGCCGATAGCCGTCGTCGCGCGCGAGCAGTTCGAGCGCCTCCACGCCGTTGTTGGCGAGTTCCACCGCAAAGCCGCGCTTCTTCAGCACCGTAGTCACCACTTTCTGATTGACCTGGTTGTCTTCCACCACCAGGACGCGCGCCGGGGGTCTCTCCCGGGATGCCGCGGCGTCGCGACCTGCCGCGGCCGCGGGCGCGCTGGAGGGCATATGCCCGGGAATCGCGCAGCGCAGCTTTACGGTGAACGTACTGCCCTTGCCCGGCTCGCTTTGCACGCCGATTTCGCCGCTGTGCATTTCCACCAGCTTGTGCGTGATTGCCAGGCCCAGCCCGGTGCCGCCAAACCTGCGGCTCACGCTGCCATCCACCTGCGTGAATTTCTCGAATATCAGCGGCAGCTTCTCGGGGGGGATGCCGATGCCCGTATCCTCGACGGCAAAGCGGACCACCATCTCACCGGCGATGGGCGGCTCGGCGTCCAGGGTCACACGAACATGCCCCTTGGCCGTAAACTTGATGCCGTTGCTCAGCAGATTGGCGAAAATCTGGCGCACGCGCAGCGGATCTCCCGCCACCTCATCGGGTACCGCGGGCGAGATCTGGCAAATCAGGTCGATGCCCGCGTCTTCGGCTTTCGACTGGAAGGAGCGAACGCAGTCCTGCAGAACGACGCGAATGTCGAATGGAATCTTCTCCAGGCCCATGCGGCCCGATTCGATTTTGGAGAGATCGAGAATGTCGTTCAGCAGCGCCAGCAGCGAATAAGCGCAGCGCTGCGCCGTTTCCAGCTGATCGCGATGCTCTTCCGCCAGATCGCTCTCCAGCGTCACATCGAGCATGCCCAGTATGCCGGCCATGGGCGTGCGCAGCTCATGGGACATGTTGGCAAGAAACTCGCTTTTGGCTTCGTTGGCCGCCTGAGCTCGCAGCATGGCTTCCTCGAGCTGTTCGGTGCGCTGTGAAATGCGTTGCTCGAGCAATTCCTGATGCTGACGGATCTCGCCCTGAGAAGACGTCAGGGCGTCGATCATCTGATTAAAGCTTTCACCCAGGTATTCGATTTCGTCGCCCGTGCGGCTTATCTGGATGGGTTCCAGTTTGCCTTTGCGCACCGCGGTCATGCCCTGCTGCAGGTAGTGCAGTGGGCGCGCCAGCACGCGCATGGTGAATCGCGAGATCAACGCCGCCACTACCAGCACCACGCCGCATTCCAGCAGCGCTTTGGTCAGGTTCAGCGTGCCCTGATGCAGATCGTACGCTAACGTGGCCGCGACAACCCACAGCAGGAGTACGCCGGTGAACGCCGTGAAGCGCGTCGATAAAGACTGGAACGACTTCGGGCGAGAGCTTTTCCTTTCGCCCGTCAGGAACTGGCGCACACCTACAGCATCGACCCGCAACAGGCGAAGTACTATAAGCGAATCCGCTTAAGGCCGGGATGCTTCCTGTTTAGTTCTCGGGTACTGGTACGCGCGTCCACCTCAGCTATACTTGTTGCCGAATGGACCGCCTCGCTGCCACGCTCTGCGGGATCGCGCTGCGGAACCCGGTGCTGGCGGCCTCCGGCACGTTCGGTTATGGCGTCGAATTCGCCACAATTGTCGACCTGAATCAACTCGGCGGATTTGTGACCAAGGGCCTTTCCGCAGAGCCCATCGCCGGCAACCCGCCGCCGCGGCTATGGGAAACCGCGGCGGGCATGATGAATTCGGTTGGTCTGCAGAACATCGGTGTGCGCGCGTTTGTCCGGGACAAAATCCCCCGCCTCCGCGAATATCGCACCGCCGTATTCGTCAACGTGTTCGGCTACGCGCGGGAGGATTACGCCGAGGTGATTCGCGTTCTCGAGGATGCCGAGGGCGTTGCCGCGTACGAGCTGAACGTATCGTGTCCGAACACGCACGCGGGTGGCATCTTCTTCTCCAGCGACCCCGGTCTGCTTGCCGATCTGGTGGGCAGCGTGCGGTCGCTGACCCGCCGGCCGATCGTCGTGAAGTTGTCTCCGAATGTTTCGCGCATCGAGCCGATGGCCATCGCCGCAGAGGAAGCGGGCGCCGACGCAGTCAGTCTGGTGAACACGTTTGTCGCTCTGGCCATTGATGCGCGCGCGCGGCGGCCCCGCATTGGCGCGGGATTTGGCGGACTTTCCGGGCCCGCCATCAAGCCCATCGCCTTGCGCATGGTCTACGAAGCGGCACAAGCCGTGCGCATTCCGGTAATCGGTCTGGGAGGGATTCGCACCGGCGAGGATGCCGCGGAGTTCCTCGTTGCCGGCGCGTCGGCGGTGCAGGTGGGCACCATGAATTTTGCCGATCCGCGGGCGCCATTGCGCATCGCCCGCGAGCTGGACCAGTTTCTCGAAAGTGAGCGGCTGGCCTCGGTGACCGCGCTTGTGGGAAGCTTGCAGATGAATGAAGAAAATCGTAAGCACGCCACAGGCGCCGAAAGCGATCGGCCCGTACTCCCAGGCCGTGGTGCATGACGGCATCGTCTACCTGAGCGGCCAGATTGCGCTCGATCCCGAAACCAGTCAGATCGTCGAGGGCGACGTTGCCGCGCAAACTCATCGCGTCCTCGCCAATCTGAAAGCGGTGCTGGAAGCGGCCGGATCGTCGCTGGACGCGGTGCTGAAGACCACCGTGTTTCTGAAGGACATGGGCGACTTCCCGAAGATGAACGAGGTTTACGCCCAGTATTTCTCCGCCAATCCGCCCGCGCGCTCCACCGTTCAGGCCGCGAAGCTGCCGCGCGATGTCGCCGTGGAGATCGACGCGATTGCGGCGGTGAGCGAAGGCTGAAACACCGCTTCCTCTGGTCGCGGCTCAGTCATGGATCGATTCCGAGCCGCGACCAGAGGGAGCGGTCGGGACGTTACCCTTTGCGCGCCTTGATTTCCGCCAGCAGCTTTTCGATCTCGTCCTGCTTCTCCAGCGCAGCCAGTTTGTCCTCCACGTTGTCGGCCAGCAACTCCGCTTTGGCGTGGCTCATGGCTTCCTCGTGCCGCGCCTTTTCGCGCATGCGGTCGAAGGCATGCGAGCTGGAGTCGTCGGCCATCGCCAGGCGTGCGTCGCCGGCCTTGTTCAACGCCCGGGCGCGGCGATGCTGCGCGATGATCACATCGCTCTTGGAGCGCGCCTCGGCCAGTTTCTGCTCCAGCTTGTGCAGGGCCGATTTCAGGTTTTCCACCTGGACGGTCTGATCTTCGGCCTGCTGCCGGAAGTTCTCGGCCATCTGCCGGAAGCTGATCGAGCGCTCCAGCGCGGCCCGCGCCAGGTCGTCTTCCTTCTTGTCCACGGCCAGCTCGGCGCGCCGCTTCCAATCGGTTTCCTTTTCCGCGTTCTCGGCATGCTTCCGCGTCAGAAGATGCTGATCGGCGATGGCGATGGCCACCTGCGTCTTCACCTGCATGAGCTGATTCTCCATATCCAGAATCACCTGCTTGATCAGCTTTTCGGGGTCTTCCGCCTTGTCCACCAGATCGTTGAGATTCGCTCGAACGAGCGTTGCCACACGTTCCATCAATGCCATAACAAACCTCCTGTCTTGTTTTGGAACGAGGGCGGGCATCCACCCGCCCCCGCCTCCCGCTCCTCAGCTCTGCGTTTCGCCGGCCGCCGGCTTGTCCTTCTTGTCGCCGATGGTCCGAACCTTGCCCAGCAATTCGCTCATCTTCATCCCCGACAGCGTTTCGAACAGCGCGGGGATCTGAGCCACCATTTGCGCCATGTCGCCGGTGATCTTGTTCATTCCGGCAGTGTGACCGTCGCCCGTGGACACAATGGTGATCTTGTCGACATTCGCCAGCGGCGCGGCCAGTGCCTTGACGATCTCCGGCAGCCCGGTGATCAGCTTGTCCACCACCGCCGCCTGGTTCCACTCCTGGTACGCCACCGCCTTCACATTCATGGCCTTCGCTTCCGATTCGCCCTTGCGCAGGATGATGTCGGCTTCGGCCTCTCCTTCGAGCCGCACTTTGGCGGCGTGGCCCTCGGCCTCGGCGATCTGGCGGGCCTTCTCGGCGGCGGCCAGGGTCTCTATACGCTGGCGCTCGACTTCGGCCGGCTTCAGCGTATTGGCGATGAGTTCCTTTTCGCGGCGCAATATTTCGGCTTCCTGTACCTTGATCTGCTGCTCGGTCTGCACCTGCTGCACCTTCACCTGCTCGGCCACCACCTGCTGCTGCATGATGTTGGTCTGGATGTCGTAAGCCTTGTCGGCCTGGGCCTGCTGCCGCTTGGTGGTTTCCAGATACTGCGCCTTCTTGACTTCGAGGTCGCGCTGCGACTCGGCCTGCTTGGCCAGCGACAGCGTCTCCGCCAGTACCCGGGCTTGATCGGCTTCGGCTTTCGCCACCGCGGACGCGCGCATGGCGTCGGCGCGCTTTATGGCGGTATCGCGATCCGCTTCGGCGGCCGCCACATCGGCGTCGCGTTTGATGCGGGCCACGTCGGGCCGGCCCATGTTGGTGATGTAATCGTTTTTGTCGCGGACTTCCTTAATGGTGAAGGAAATCACTTCGAGGCCCATCTTGCTGATGTCGTCCGCGCAGGTGCCGCGCATCCGATCGGCCACCATCTCCGGCTCCTTCACGATCTGCTCAACCGTGAGCTGTCCGATGATGCCGCGCAGATGGCCTTCCATCACCAGACGGATCAGGCCTTCGCGCAAGGGCGGCGTCTTGCTCAGAAACTGCTCAGCCGCGGTGCGAATCGATTCCGGATCCGACTTCACTTTGATTTGCGCGACCGCCTCCACCGTCACCGCGACGCCCTGCTTCGTGTAGAGATCCTGCTGTGGCGCCACGTCGAACGACATCAGCTCCAGCGAAAGCTGGCGATAGTTCTCGAACATGGGCGCGATGAACGTGCCGCTGCCCTTTACCACGCGGGGACCGCGGAAACCGTACACGATGAGCGCCTCGTTCGGCCCCACCTTCCGGTACATCTGCGCGAAGCTCGACAGAATAAAGAGCAGCACCACCACCAGCAGCGCCGCCAGAATGAAAATTGTTTGCGTTGTCATGGATTTTCCCGAAACACTCTGTTATTGATTCTCCGGACCAGCGGAACCCGCCTGGTCCGATTCCAGTCCGTCCAGTTCCTCCCAGGGACGGACATATGCGATGCCTTTCTCGTAGCGAGTGACCGCGACTTCCACTCCTTTGGCGATAGGCGCCCCGCTCTCGCTGCGCGCGCCGCAGCAGCTCCGCACCCCCTGCTGTGAAAATACGATCTCGCCGGTGCCGTTGGCGCGAATGCCCGAGCTGACCCTGCCGATGGCCCCGACCATTTCAAAGTCGGCGTCGTGAAGTTCGCGGTCCTGTTTCATGAGCACCTTTACCAGCAACCAGAACACGACGGCCGCTCCGGTGAGGCCCGCGCCGGTGGCGATCAGCAGAGCGAGCAGGAACCAGACGCTCGAATACTTCGTGAGCAGGTAGCCCGTCCCGCCAAACCACGCCAGAAAGGCCGTGATGGTGCCAAAGTTGAAGAACGAGGACGCCGACCGGCCGCCGCCCGCGCCGCCGACGTGATGCCCGTGTCCCACATGAACGTGCGGACCATGCAAATGCGGCAGGTGCGCGTGGCCCGCGCCCGCCAGAAACGAGACGGCGCTCAACAGAAAGCCAACCACGAAGCAGAAAAGGTACAACGATTCCCAGTTCATGCTGTCTTCCTCCGAACCTCCATGGGAGCCGGCCGCAGCACTTCAGTAAGCCGGTCGGCCAGCCCGGGAGTCTCGATGATGGTGCCCAGCAACACGATGCACCGGCGCGTATCGTCGTGCTTCGCCACCTGGATCAGCGCGTGCCGCAGATCGGCGTCCCGGCGGAAGCGCTCGGCGCCGTCGATCAGCCACAGATCCAGGCTGTCCTCCGAGGCGCCAACGTCCGACATCAGCTCGTTGTGGTAACCATCCGGATCGCTCACCAGATAACCGGGATGGACCTTGTAGAACCGCGCCAGCAGCATGCGCGTCGTGTTGGTGAGATGCGGGCGCGCGCCGCTCTCGATCTGCGACAAATACGACTGGCTGATGGACTGGCCGTGT
>Ga0326728_10020084_pt1 | contig 12821 bp, 20 predicted proteins | sample MB3enrmetagenome_FD_207602 | JGI IMG/M metagenome (GOLD analysis project Ga0326728, IMG submission 207602) | Lab enriched peat soil microbial communities from McLean, Ithaca, NY, United States - MB31MN | ecosystem: Environmental > Terrestrial > Soil > Wetlands > Peat | place: USA: New York...
CGGCCGAGAGGCTGGACGATGCGGCCATCCTCTTTTCCGAAATCATGGGGGCTCCGGACAAGTCGATTCCGCAGGACCTGCTGGACAAGTCCTACTGCGTCGTGCTGCTGCCTGGTTTGAAGAAGGCTGCGTTCGTCGTTGGCGGGGAGGCAGGGCGCGGATTCTCTATTTGCCGCAACCCCGAGGGACTGGGTTGGGGACCGCCGGCCGCCATTCGCGTAGAGGGCGGCAGCGTCGGCTTCCAGATCGGAGTCGCCTCCACGGATGTAGTCCTGCTGATCATGAACGAACGTGGAATGAAGCATCTCACCACCACCAAGTTCACCATCGGGGCGGATGCCACGGCTGCCGCCGGTCCCGTGGGCCGCGACACCACTGCCCGGACGGACGCCCTGATGAACGCCGAGATTCTCTCCTGGTCCCGTTCGCGCGGCGCCTTCGCCGGCATCGCACTGGATGGCGCCACGCTGCGCAACGACATCGACGAGAACCAGGCCATGTATGGCCAGCGGTGGACCAGCAAACAGATCCTCGGCAGCGGCGCCAAGCCGCCGGAGATGGCGGCCAGGCTAATCGCCGAGCTGAACAAGTACTCGCCGCGCCGGACGCATTAGGGAAGTCTTCCGCTCAGGGCTTCCCCACCGTCACCGCCGCTTCCACGTGCACGGTCTTGGGCGGCAGGCATATCTTGTTGTTGCACGATTGGTACGAAGCACTCACCACCAAGTTCTGCACTCCGGCGGGCGCCCCAGGGGCGATGCGCACTGGCAGCGTGAACTCCGCCTCGCCTTCGTACAACTCCACTTCCATGTTGAAGCTCGGGTCTTGAATCACCTGAGGTGCGGCTGCCTGGATGGGGCCGGCCAGTTGGAACGCCTGGCCCTGAGGCAGCCAGATACGCGTGGCGATGGGGCCGTCGGCCACCTCTTTCATCGAGTACAGGTGCCAGCCTTCCTGGATCTGCGCCACCAGTTTCACCGTGAATCGCGCACCGGCTTTCACCGGCTTGGCGGGCGTATCCTGGAGCTTCCAGGCAACCGGGTCGGGCGGCGCGGCGCCCATCGACAGGGCCAGCAACGCCGTACAGATCGGGTTCTTCATCTCGATTCGCCGGCTTCGGTCACAGGGCGCGCGCCCGGCGCCTCCGCATCCAGATCGAAGGTGTGGCCGAACCGGGCCGCGGCGCCCGCTTCGAATCGGGGAAGCTTTTCACCAGGGTCGAGAGAATCGCCTGGTCGGCAGGAAAGACGCTCGCGGGGAAGTCGCGCTTGAACTTCTCCAGCGCCTCGATCTTCTTTTGGGGATCGCTGATCCGGCTCGCCTCGGTGTACGCCTTGGGTTCCGGCGGCGTTTCCCGCACTGCCGGGGCCCTGGCAGGCTCGGTGGTTTGGGCTGCCGCCGAAAGGGCCAGCGAGAGGAGCATCGCCGGGAGGGTCATCTGGTCCCGATTATACTGGAATTCTGCCCCAATGAGCACTCCATTCCAAATCGCGGTTTGTGGAAGCATTGTCCCCGACCCGCTGCAAACGCTGGAGCCGGTGATCGGCCCCGGAGGGCCCTCCCTCAAGAATGAAATGATGCTGCCGGCGGTGCTGGACCCGTGGGCCGGCCATGCCCTCTTCGAAGCCGCCGATTTGGCGCGGAAGACGCCGGGGAGCAAGGTCTGGCTGGTCAGCCTGGGACCCAAAGCCAAGCTTCAGCAGGTGATGATGACGGTGGCCCAGAAGGTCCCCTTCGAATTGGTGGCGCTGGATGGACCGGCTTCGGGTTTCACCGATTCCTTCGAGACGGCGGCGGCGCTGGCGGCCGCCATAGCGGCCATTCCGGGACTGGACCGTGCGAAGCTGCTGGTGTTCGGCGGATGGGAATCGGCTTCGCGCGGTGCCGGCTCGACGTTGCAGATGGTGGGCGAGCGCCTGGGGATCGCGGAGCAGTTTCAGGGCGTCGACCAGGTGACCGTTGGCGAAGACGGCAGCCTGGAGATCCTGGAGCGCATCGAAGGCGGCCGCCACCAGGTTTCGGTGTGCTCCGCGCCGCCGGCGGTGCTCGGTTGGGCCACCGGGAACCTGCCCGAGCCGCGCAACAATCCGCAGATTGGAATGGCCAACATGCGCGCCATCATGCCCGCGCTGCAGCGCGCCAAGGCCACGCCCATCCCCAACACCGGCCTGTCGTTTCACTCCGTGAGCCTGCCCAAACAGCAGCGAGAGACGCGCATCGTAAAGGACATGCCGGCCGAAGAGATTGCCCGCGAAATCGTGGCCTGGATGGCGGAGGAATAACATGGAAACCATACTGCTTCTGGCGCATACGGAGCCCGATGGCACGCTGGCGAAGCCGGCGCTGGAATGCCTGGCGGCTGCGCTGGCGTTGGGCGGCCCGCTGACGGTCGGGCTGGTGGGCGCAAGTGTCGAGGCCGCCGCCAGCCAGATTGGCGGCTGCGGCGCCGCGCGATTCCTGGCGGTTACTGGCGAGCGATTCGCGCAGCCGCGCTACTCGACCGACGCCGCCGCCGCCGAAGCGCTGTGCCGCGCGGCCGGCGCCGCCATCGTGATGGCGCCTTCCACTTCGCGATGGGCTCGTGCGCTCCCCGGCGTGGCATTTCGCCTGGGCGGCCGCGTGGATACCCATGCTACCAGCGTGGCGGCGGAGAATGGAGTGCCGGCGGTGACCCGCTGGCTCTACCGGCAGCGCATGGAAGCGGTGCTTTCGCGCCGGGAGCGGCCCTGGGTGATCCTGGTCGATTCCGGCTGCTTCGCGCCATGGAGCGGGCCCGCGCGAACAGCCGCCGTGGAACCCGTGACGGCGCCCGCGAGGGAAACGCGCACCACCGTCACCGGCGTGCGGGCCCCCAAGGCCGACGAGCAGACTATTCGTCCCGACGCCAAGCTGCTGTTTGTGGCGGGCGCGGGCTGGACCAAGAAGCAATCCGATGGGGCCGTGCACGCGGCCGAGGCGGAGACCCTGATCCGGGGGTTCCTGCGCGCGGCGCAGGCGTCCCTGGGCGGCAGCAAGTCGCTGGTGGACCTGAGCGGCGAGGGCGAGGCGGTGCTGCGCTTCATGACGCACCTGAACCAGGTGGGCCAGACCGGCTCGACGCCGCGCCATCCCAAGGGTCTTTCCACGTGCTGCCACGGCGAGGAGCCGCACGTGGTGGGTTGGCGCTTCGTGAATCAGCGCCGCGCCGTCAACCTCGATCCCAACTGCGGCTGGGCGCGGGGGAAGGCCGACGTGCTGTACGTCGCCGACGCGTTCGAAGTGATGCGCCACGTGAACCGGGCGCTACAGGCGTGATCTTGGAACGGCTGGGATTCAGTCGCCCACTTTCCACAAGATCTGCCGCAACATGCCGAGCAGCACGGGGGCGTCGCGCGCGGCGATGTCGAGCCGGCGCACCAGGCGGCGCACCTTTTCCTCCGTGGAGACCGCGGTCACGGGGTTGACGTAACCGCACGCGGCCAGCGCCTCGATGAGCATGGCGGTGATCTGCTCGTTTTCCGCCGCGGAAGCGGGCTTGATCCTTTCGGGACGAGCCTGGACGGCCTTGGGATCGCGGACCAATTCGTAGAGGCACAGCGCCACCGCCTGGCCGAGGTTCATGGAAGGGTGCGGATCGGCCGTGGGGATGCGCATCAGCCAGTGGCAGTGGCTGAGATCGTCGTTGGAGAGGCCGAATTTCTCGGAGCCGAACAGAAGCGCGACGGGCGCTCGCGGAAGCGCGCGGAGGATGAGGCGGCAGCCGTATTCGAGGCGGCGGATGGGGTGGTGCAGCTCGCGATGGCCCACCGAGGTGGTGCCCACCACCAGGCGGCAATCGGCGACGGCGGCGGCGAGGGTCGAGAACTCCTCGGCGGCGCGCAGCAGCGGGGCGGCGCCGACGGCCGAACGGGCCTCGCGAAACGCCACGTCGTAGGGGTTGACGACGCGCAGGCGCGAGAACCCGAAATTCGCCATGGCGCGGGCCGCGGCCCCCATGTTGAGGGAGTTGCGTGTGGCCACCAGGACAACGCGGAGATTGCTTTTCCAGTCGATTGCGATGCTTCGATCGTAGCGCAGGGGGTTCGCAAGTGGTAAGAAAGCTTTCAGCGATCAGCCCTCAGCAATCAGCTCTCGGCCGCTGGCGGTGTGGCTGAAAGCTGACCGCTGATCGCTGAAAGCTAGTTGCTTCTGGCCTCGACGCGGGAGGCCGTGGCGCTGGAACAGAAGGAACTGGAGCGGCTGCACAGGATCGACGTAGCGGCGACGGCGCTGGACCAGATGGTGCAGGATTACGCGCGCCAGAAGCAGCAATTGGAAACCGAGATTGCGGCGCAGCGCGCGGCGTGGGAGGAGGAATCGGCGGGCGTGGAGCGCGAGCGCAAGGAGCAGGAAAAGAGCCTCAAGAAGCAGCGGCAACGCGAAATCGAGGAGTACGAATACAAGAAGGCGCTGGAGCGCAAGAAGGCGCAGGACAAGTACGAGGAAGAAGTGCGCCTGGCGGAGAAGAAGAACAAGGAACGCCAGGAGGCGCTCAAAGAGGGCTGGCAGCAGCGCGAAGAGGCGCTCAAGGAGCGCGAGGAGGAGCTGGCGCGCCTGCGCAAGGAGGCCGAGGAGTTCCCGGCGCGGCTTCAGAAGGAGGCCAAGGGTGCGGCGGAGCAGTCGCGGCGCGAGACCGAAGCCAAATTCGAGCAGCAACTGCTGGTGCTCAAGAAGGACGCCGAGACGGAGAAGCGGCTGGCCGAGCTGCAGGTGAAGACGCTGGAAGACGCGGTGGCGCGGCAGCAGGCGCAGATTGCGGCCATCGAGAAGCAACTGGCGGAGGCCAAGCAGCAGGTGCAGGACATCGCGGTGAAGGCCATCGAGGGCGCCAGCGGAGCCAAGGCGCTGTCGCACATCAACCAGATCGCCATGGAGCAGGCCAAGAACCGGCCGCAGGGATAGAAAGAATAGGAATTTCGGTAGACGTGATTGCTTTCCGGCGCAAGGATTTTGAAGCGCGGCGGGACTGGCTGATGTCCCTACCGGCGATTTGCGCTGAGGGAAGGCAAGGTTCTCTACGATGCCCAGGCCAAAGCCGCGTGACTAGTGGGGCGGACCCCCGGGTCCGCAGCCGACGCCCTCGTCGGCTTTCCCACAGCCGGATGCAAGAGCGGGTCCAGGGGGACCCTCGCGGACCAGGTGATCGCGCACCAATGCCCCCAGCAGGAGAGTTCCTACGCCGAGAAGTGTCAACGACGCGGGTTCGGGAGTGGTGTCGTATGACAAGTTATCAAGCGCAAAGTACACCTCCGACGTACCATTGTCAAATTGGATTTCCGCCTGAGTGAATGGAGAGGAAGACGTCCACGAGAAGAAGCCGACGGAGAAAATGCCGCCTATGCCTTGGCCTTCTTGCAAGGGAAAGCTGGTGGAGTTCCCTCCAATCGTGACGCTACCGGTGTATGGTGTCGGAAGAGCAATGTCGAAGGAAAGCAACGTCGTTGGAGAGTCAAAGGTCAGTACAAGGATGCCACTGGTTGGCCCGTAGAGTATCTGGTCATCGAAAGGAGGATTGAGCAGCAAGGCGGGATCCAGATAGTAACCGTAGGTTGCGGCGTCGGAGGGATTGCCATCCTCAGTGAACGTGAAAGTGACGCCTAATGCGTAAACGCCATTGGCGTCGACGCCACACGCTGGTAGACACTCAGGATAAGGGCTTGAGTCCCACGTCGGCGCAGCTGGACCCGGGCCGCCAGGCGGCGGCGTCTGGCCTGAAGTAAAGGTGTTGGTAATGGTGGTGCCCTGGGCACTGCCGATAGCCAGCGCAACTGCCGCTAATAGGACTGAAGACTTGCTCATATCCGAAAGCCTTCCTATGAGCTTCAGTGAATGCTATCACAGATTCGGATTTGTTTCAACTGCGATTCTTCGAATGCAACCGTTACCAGGTTAGTACTAGCCTTGAAACCTTCCGGAGTATTCCCGGATAGCGACAGAGGGAGGTCCCCTTTTTGCATTACTGCCAGGTCCGGCACGGACACAACGACCTGATAGAGTCCCGGGTGGTTTGGCACGGAGTTGATGGCGTGCGGCGGGCCTTGAAATTCACCGATTTGGACAGAAACATCCGCCAGGCCTCCGACGCCCGTAGCATAAAAGAGAAGCCGCTCACCGGAAATCGCCGGCTGAGCCTGCACCAGATAATTCCGCACCATCGCCAAACTGCTAGTACCTTCGACAAGAACCCAGCCTTGGCCCGTACCGGTACCATCCAGAGAGAAAATGCCGGGCGTTGCCGAGCGAGCTGTTGTTCGAAGTGGCTCGGCCGCACCGTGGTCGGTCTCGACAACGAGCTGGAGTTCGCTGCCCGGCACGGAATCCGGGCACAGGATATTGATCTCCGTGGCGGATACGGACAGGATTGGAACCCTGATGCCGTTGGCCCACACTTTAGTCCCCGCCAGCTCCGTGGAATTGCCGGAAGGATCCGAGAGCGCAGCTCCGTCAGCCAGCCACCGGCCCAATATGGTGGCGATCCCACCCGGGCTGCAGGCTTCCTCCCGCGAACGGCTGGCGGCGTTCACAATGGCGGTCGCCACGGGCCCGCCGGAGTCCACCTGTATCGTCACAACGGCACTGGCCTTCCCTCCGGCGGAATCGATGGCATTGAAACTGATGTCGTGGGCGCCGAGCTGGGTGCCGTCCGGCGTCCACTGAAACTCTTCGGTTGTGAAATCGAAATGTGCGCCAGCCGGCAATGCGCCGGTGGAGACGGTCGCAGCCGGATCAGCCGGTGACACCCGGAAGCGAACCTCGTTTCCGTATTTGACAAACCACCGCCTCGGAACGTGGATGGGAATGGAGCGGTCCGGAGCGACTACGAGTGTCTCCTTGACCACGTCCAACCCCAGAATGGCCGCTACTACGATGCCCTCGCTGGAGCTAACCGCATCGACCTGGAATTCCACCATTGATTGTCCGGGGCGGGTCACCACCCTCTCGGGAAGCCTGAGTGAGGCGCTGGAACTGGAAAGCTGCACATCGGCCACTATGGAGTTGTCGACACGCTCCAGTGTGACTCGGCAAATCCCCCGAGACCCGGCGGTAAGAGATTTCGGCGTGCACGAGATCTGATTCAGCCTTGCCTGCCCGCCGCCTGTCGTCTTCGCGGCGGTAACGGTGAACAGCACATTCTCGCTGACCCCGTTAAAGGTGGCCGTGACGACGATCCAGCCGCTGGCCGACAACCCGACGTTTGCGGAAAAACCAGCACTGATGGAGCCCTGTGGCACCATGACCGTGGCTGGAACCGTGAGTCCGAGATTACTGCTTGAGAGACCTATAGCAATGTTCCCCGCCGATTTTGACACGGTGACGGTACATGCACTGCTAGAACCAGCCGCCGGATTGGTTGGGACGCAGGCGAATGAAGACAAGACTGGGGTGGACCAGAGCGTGAAGTTGGCGGTCTGGGATGACGTACCGAGCGTCGCCGTAACCGAGCCGGTGGCGTCGGCGCTTATGCTGCCGATATTGGCGCTGAAAGCTCCAGTGGTGTTCCCGGCGGTTATGACAATGCTCGCGGGGACAGTTATCAGGGCGGACGTAGAGCTCAATGTGACCGTGGTGCTTGTAAGAGCGGGCTGCGACAGTGCCGCCGTACACGAGCTTGTCGCTCCAGACATCACGCCGCTCGGGTTACACGCCAGTGACGTCACGAGCATCGGGGCAATCAATGAAATTGTGACCGATTGAGATGAGCCGTTGTAAGAGGCAGTCACCGAACCGCTTTGATTAACTGCGAAAGGGCCCGCTTGCAGAGTGAATACGACGGAATTGGATCCGGCGGCAATCACGACTGACGACGGAGCCGTCAGCAAGTTATTAACCGTAGACACAAGAACGTTCGCTCCGCCCGCGAGTGCATTCTCCGTCAACGTCACAGTGCAGGTACTCGAAGTTGACGGGCCTAGTGTGGCCGGATTGCAGGCCAGCGAGGAGACCAGCACGGGCGCCACCAGGCTGATGCTCGCATTGGCGGAGCTGCTGTTGTACGCGGCCGTCAGAGTCGCGCTCTGATTGCTGCTGATAGTTGTGGTCGTGGCGCTGAAGGTACCCGACGTGGCCGCCGCCGCCACGGCCACCGATGCCGGCACGGTGAGGGTCGCGTTGGTATTGATGAGGGTGACGGTGGCCCCGCCCGCGGGCGCAGCCTGCGTCAGAGTGACGGTGCAGGTGCTCGAAGCGTTGGGTCCCAGACTGGTGGGATTGCAAACCAGCGAGGAGACCAGCACGGGCGCCACCAGGCTGATGCTCGCATTGGCGGAGCTGCCGTTGTACGCGGCCGTGAGGGTCGCGCTCTGATTGCTGCCGATGGCCGCGGTGGTGGCGCTGAAAGTAGCCGACGTGGCCGCCGCCGCCACCGTGACCGATGGCGCCACGGTGAGGCTCGCGTTGGTGTTGGTCAAGGTGACGCTAGCACCGCCCGAGGGCGCAGCCTGGGTCAGGGTGACAGTGCAGGTGCTCGAAGAGTTCGGTCCCAGACTGGTGGGACTGCAAACCAGCGAGGAGACCAGCACGGGCGCCACCAGGCTGATGCCTGCATTGGCGGAGCTGCCGTTGTACGCGGCCGTGAGGGTCGCGCTCTGATTGCTGCCGATAGTTGTGGTCGTGGCGCTGAAGCTCGCCGACGTGGCGGCCGGCGCCACTGCCACCGACGCTGGGACGGTGAGGCTCGCGTTGGTGTTGGTGAGGGTGACGGTGGCGCCGCCCGCGGGCGCAGGCTGTGTCACGGTGACAGTGCAGGTGCTCGAAGAGTTCGGCCCCAGACTCGTGGGACTGCAAACCAGCGAGGAGACCAGCACGGGCGCCACCAGGCTGATGCTCGCATTGGCGGAGCTGCTGTTGTACGCGGCCGTGAGGGTCGCGCTCTGATTGCTGCTGATGGCCGCGGTGCTGGCGTTGAAGGTAGCCGTCGTGGCCGCCGCCGCCACCGTGACCGATGCCGGCACGGTGAGGCTCGCGTTGGTGTTGGTGAGGGTGACGGTGGCGCCGCCCGCGGGCGCAGGCTGTGTCACGGTGACAGTGCAGGTGCTCGAAGAGTTCGGCCCCAGACTGGTGGGATTGCAGGCCAGCGAGGAGACCAGCACCGGCGCCACCAGGCTGATGGTGGCATTGGCAGAGCTACTGTTGTAAGCGGCGGTGATGGTCGCGCTCTGATTGCTGCCGATGGTTGTGGTCGTGGCGCTGAAGGTGGCCGCAGTGGCGGCCGCCGCCACCGTGACCGATGCCGGCACGGTGAGGCTCGCGTTGGTGTTGGTCAAGGTGACGCTAGCGCCGCCCGTGGGCGCAACCTGGGTCATGGTCACCGTGCAGGTGCTGGATGAGTTTGGTCCGAGACTGGTGGGACTGCAGACCAGCGAGGAGACCAGCACCGGCGCCACCAGGCTGATGCTCGCATTGGCGGAGCTGCTGTTGTAGGCGGCCGTGAGGGTCGCGCTCTGATTGCTGCTGATAGCCGCGGTGCCGGCGTTGAAGGTAGCCGTAGTGGCCGCCGCGGCCACCGTGACCGATGCCGGCACGGTGAGGGTCGCGTTGGTGTTGCTCAGGGTGACACTCGCGCCGCCCGTGGGCGCAGCCTGCGTCAGGGACACCGTGCAGGTGCTGGATGAGTTTGGTCCCAGGCTCGTCGGATTGCAGGCCAGCGAGGAGACCAGCACCGGCGCCACCAAGCTGATGCCTGCATTGGCCGAGCTGCCGTTGTAGGCGGCTGTGAGGGTCGCGCTCTGATTGCTGCTGATAGCCGCGGTGCCGGCGTTGAAGGTAGCCGACGTAGCGGCCCCCGCCACGGCCACCGACGCCGGGACGGTGAGGGTCGCGTTGGTGTTGGTGAGGGTGACGGTGGCCCCGCCCGTGGGCGCAGGCTGGGTCAGAGTGACCGTGCAGGTGCTGGACGAGTTCGGCCCCAGACTGGTGGGACTGCAAACCAGCGAGGAGACCAGCACCGGCGCCACCAGGCTGATGCTCACATTGGCGGAGCTGCTGTTGTAAGTGGCGGTAAGCGTCGCACTCTGATTGCTGCCGATGGTTGTGGTGGTGGCGCTGAAAGTAGCCGACGTAGCGGCCCCCGCCACGGCCACCGACGCCGGGACGGTGAGGGTCGCGTTGGTGTTGGTGAGGGTGACGGTGGCCCCGCCCGTGGGCGCAGGCTTGCTCAGGGTGACGGTGCAGGTGCTGGAAGCGTTGGGTCCGAGGCTGGTGGGATTGCAGACCAGCGAGGAAACCAGAACGGGAGCGACAAGGGCGACGGTAGTGCTCGCCGAAGTCGCCCCCAAGCTTGCAGTGAGGGTGGCACTTTGGTCGCTCGAGATAACGGACGTTGTGGCCGCAAACGTAGTGGTCGTCGCGCCGGCGTTCACTGTCAACGAAGCTGGCGCAGCAAGGGCTCCGCTGGTAGTCGAAAGCGTTACCGCCGTTCCGCCCGCGGGTGCCGCATTGGAGAGCGTGATTGTGCATGTGGTGAAAGTGTTCTGGCCGATGCTGGCGGGGTTGCACGATAGCGACGACACGCCAATGGGGACAAGGAGACTGACGTTGGCGGAGGCGCCAGTACTGTGCAGCGTGGCAGTAATCGTTGCAGTTTGACCGCTGGCGATTGCGCCAGCCGCCGAAACTGTGAAGCTGCCGGTAGTGGCCCCATTCGAGATCAGCAGAGCGGAGGGCGTAGTCAGGTTGGTGTTATTGCTACTGATCGAAATCACACTCCAGCCAACCGACGCTTTGTTCAGCGTGACCGTGCACGTGCTGGAGGACCCATCGGTCAAGCTTGTGGGCGTGCAGCTCACGGAACTCGGCACTATGGCCGCGATGAGGTTAATATTGACACCACTGGAACTGCTCCCGAGGGTGGCCGTCACGGTGGCGGACTGGTCGCTCGATACCGTAGTGGTTGCGGCGCTGAAGTTGGCCGACGTAGCAGCCGCGGCCACGGCCACCGACGCCGGGACGGCGAGGGTCGCGTTGGTGTTGGTGAGGGTGACGGTGGCCCCGCCCGTCGGCGCAGGCTGGGTCAGGGTGACAGTGCAGGTGCTGGAAGCGCTGGGTCCCAGACTGGTGGGACTGCAAACCAGCGAGGAGACCAGCACGGGCGCCAGCAGGCTGATGCTCACATTGGCGGAGCTGCTGTTGTACGCGGCCGTGAGGGTCGCGCTCTGATTGCTGCCGATGGCCGCGGTGGTGGCGCTGAAGGTGGCCGCAGTGGCGGCCGGCGCCACTGCCACCGACGCCGGGACGGCGAGGGTCGCGTTGGTGTTGGTGAGGGTGACGGTGGCCCCGCCCGTCGGCGCAGGCTGGGTCAGGGTGACGGTGCAGGTGCTGGAAGCGCTGGGTCCCAGACTGGTGGGACTGCAAACCAGCGAGGAAACCAGCACGGGTGCCACCAGGCTGATGCTCGCATTGGCGGAGCTGCTGTTGTAAGCGGCGGTGATCGTCGCGCTCTGATTGCTGCCGATGGTTGTGGTGCTGGCGCTGAAGCTAGCCGCAGTGGCGGCCTGCGCCACGGCCACCGACGCCGGGACGGTGAGGGTCGCGTTGGTGTTTGTGAGGGTGACGGTGGCGCCGCCCACGGGCGCAGGCTGGGTCAGGGTGACGGTGCAGGTGCTGGAAGCGTTGGGTCCCAGACTGGTGGGATTGCAAACCAGCGAGGAGACCAGCACGGGCGCCAGCAGGCTGATAGCGGCATTGGCGGAGCTGCTGTTGTAAGCGGCGGTGATGGTCGCACTCTGATTGCTGCCGATGGTTGTGGTGCTGGCGCTGAAGGTAGCCGCGGTGGCCGCTTCTACCACGGCCACCGACGCCGGGACGGTGAGGGTCGCGTTAGTGTTTGTGAGGGTGACGGTGGCGCCGCCCGTCGGCGCAGCCTGGGTCAGGGTGACGGTGCAGGTGCTGGAAGCGCTGGGTCCCAGACTGGTGGGACTGCAAACCAGCGAGGAGACCAGCACGGGCGCCACCAGGCTGATGCTCGCATTGGCGGAGCTGCTGTTGTAAGCGGCGGTGATCGTCGCGCTCTGATTGCTGCCGATGGTTGTGGTCGTGGCGCTGAAGGTGGCCGCAGTGGCGGCCGGCGCCACGGCCACCGACGCCGGGACGGCGAGGGTCGCGTTAGTGTTTGTGAGGGTGACGGTGGCGCCGCCCGCGGGCGCAGGCTGGGTCAGGGTGACGGTGCAGGTGCTGGAAGCGCTGGGTCCCAGACTGGTGGGACTGCAAATCAGCGAGGAGACCAGCACGGGCGCCAGCAGGCTGATAGTGGCATTGGCGGAGCTGCTGTTGTAGGTGGCGGTGATCGTCGCACTCTGATTGCTGCCGATGGTTGTGGTGCTGACGCTGAAGGTGGCCGCAGTGGCGGCCGGCGCCACGGCCACCGACGCAGGGACGGTGAGGGTCGCGTTGGTGTTGGTGAGGGTGACGGTGGCGCCGCCCGCGGGCGCAGGCTGGGTCAGGGTGACGGTGCAGGTGCTGGAAGCGCTGGGTCCCAGACTGGTGGGATTGCAAACCAGCGAGGAGACCAGCACGGGCGCCAGCAGGCTGATAGTGGCACTGGCGGAGCTGCTGTTGTAAGTGGCGGTGATCGTCGCACTCTGATTGCTGCTAATGGTTGTGGTGCTGGCGCTGAAGCTAGCCGCAGTGGCGGCCGGCGCCACTACCACCGACGCCGGGACGGTGAGGGTCGCGTTGCTGCTGGCGAGGGTGACGGTGGCGCCGCCCGTGGGCGCAGCTTGGCTCAGCGTGACGGTGCAGGTTGAATTGCCGGAGCTGTTCAAGGCGGTGGGGGCACAGGACAGGGAAGTGACAGTCGGCAAAGCTGC
>Ga0326728_10020085_pt1 | contig 12821 bp, 15 predicted proteins | sample MB3enrmetagenome_FD_207602 | JGI IMG/M metagenome (GOLD analysis project Ga0326728, IMG submission 207602) | Lab enriched peat soil microbial communities from McLean, Ithaca, NY, United States - MB31MN | ecosystem: Environmental > Terrestrial > Soil > Wetlands > Peat | place: USA: New York...
TCCCGGCCGAGCGCGAACGTTATGCCCAAAACGCCGGGAACATAACCGCGCCGATTCAAGAGTTCTTTCGGAAATGCGGGATTAAGACTAATGAGAGGCCAGAGAGCGGTGAGCGACGACGGGCGATAATCCGGGTCGGATTTCACAGCCTGCGCCACTCCTTCGTAAGCCTTTGTGCAAAGGCTGGCGCGCCGCAACACGTGGTCCAACGTTTGGTCGGTCACGGCAGTCCGGCTATGACGGAACACTACACGCATTTGGACGATCAACAGAAACAGGCTGCAGTCGGGGCCTTACCGGACCTTGGCTTCAGTGCCAGTTAGCGGAACAGCCCAACAGCGCAGCGACACTTTGATGATGGCGGGCATACGATCAATCAGCTTCCGCAGTTCATAGGCGTTGCGCCTGATACCAAACAATCGTAAACGCATGCCATGGACGAATCACAAATGACACTCTGCACGGATTGGGAAGGGCAAGACCCGACCGGGTGGCTCGTCACCGAAAAGCTCGACGGGTACCGGGCCTATTGGGATGGTGCCCACCTCTGGACCCGCGAGGGCAACGTTATCGACGCCCCCAGATGGTTCACCGCCGGCCTTCCGGCGGACGATCAGATTGACGGCGAGTTATGGGCGGGGCGGGGCAGGTTGGACGCTGCGAGATTTGCCTGCCAGCATGGGGGTGAATTTTTCAACGTGGTTTGCTTCCGTGTCTCCGATTGCCCGACCGCCAGCGGCACTTGGTCGGAGCGGATGGCGACCGCTAGGCGAGTGATTAAGGCGGCGGAATTCGCCGCGCCAGTCGCATTCTGGCAATGCAAGGGCCTGGCACAACTCGCCCTGGGCTTTTACCGCCTCACTGCCGCCGGTGGTGAGGGCGTTGTGCTCCGAAGCCCCACCGCAGTCGGCTATGAACATGGCCGGTCCAAAAACACCATGCGACTCAAACTCGGCAATCCATTCATCCATCTTTTGGCTGAGGCGATTGCGAACGAATCCCTCACCTGATTCGCCACGATTCGCCACGATCCCCGACTTCCTAGAACCCTCCAGGACGATTCCGGGGGTATTAACTCCCACCCAACCCACCAATCAGGATTCCAGGTAGAAGGGAAAGCGCGCACGCAGGGTTTTGGGGAATGTCGTGTTGGACCGCGCCCGCCAAAGAACTCAATCGCCGCGCGCACAGTGTAAGACAAACTGTAAGACATGATCTTATTTTCTTCTTGCAAGAAATGAGCGTCTTTGATAGTCTTGCTTCAGTTTCCAAGGCAGTGGAAGCTGCACCGCTGTCTGCCGGACTCATCACCTAGCTGTGCCAGCACGTAATATTGGTGATTGTGCTTTCGGATTTCGGCGCAGAGGGTGGTGTGTCGCAGTTTGGCTTCTGCCAGCGTCATGGGCACGAATCTACGGCCGTTGCTGCTAAATAGCACGTCTGAACCGAACCGGTGCAGTTGGAGCGCAGACCCCTTGGGGATGGAAGGGGTCGAGCATTGGGGATGGGTGGGGGAGAGAACGGCCAGATCATGCCCCCGGTGAGCACGGCAAGTGGCCTGGAGTCGGGAGGCGTATTCGATGCCGCGACAGCCGTGGGTGTGGCTAACTCTTAGACGGGCAGAGTGGAGATCTTGCTACTACTGAGTCTCGTCGACATCTCGCGTCTTCGTTCCACCAGCGACAGTTCCTTAACCACTTCCCCATCGAGGTTAATCAAACGGAGTGCAAAGTCCTTGGGATCAAGCCGGTCGTCGGTTGCCAGACCATCAAGCATCTTGTCAAAAGCCTGAATCTGTTCACCCAGGCGAATACACTCTTCTTGGTTTTCTGCGGGGTAAGTTGTTATAATGAGAAACTTGTCAGTGTGAGCCAGGGCAGCATCAACGGTGATCTCAGCTTGCCAGCCGCACTGGCGTCCCAATTTGGTGTGGTCGCAAAGGAGAACCCGTGCATCTGTTGGACGAGTAGCGTAGGCTTCCTGTGTTGCAAGTTCATCAGCGAACTGATAGCGGATGCTCAACCCGTTAGCGAAGCTCACTCCTGCGGCACCGAAGAACACAACATTGGGCCGGATTTTTTCTGCTCGGATGCCTTCAACCGCATAGGGGCCAACAAGTGCACCGAGGGAACTTTGCAGCGATCCGCCCGTCAGAATGATCTGCATTGACTGTAGCAGATCGGCATGCACCATCCTTGCATCTCGCCCCTTCGCCATGACTTCAAGATTAGTTGTCATCACGATGAGGTCTAGGCTCTTCTTGGTTTGCACTTGCTGCGCAACGATCTCATCCATCAGCATGCTGAATGTAGTTCCCGCCCCCATTTGTACAGCGGACCCGTATTCGATAAGGTGTGTTGAGGCGTGTCTCGCGATAGCCCGTTTCCAGCCGACAGCGACTTCACTCCGGGTCTGCATCCATGTTGGGACCTGCGGGATCTCCTGCAATTGCTCTTGAAGCCCATCGGATTTCATAACTTTTTCAATCGTGACGTGTGCTCGTCAGGGCTAGGATGAGATTTCAAAAGACCGGCGGTGGGTGGTTCGTCCGCCCCTTCGCTCCCGCCAACCGCGGAAGCACGTGTGCGAAGACTTCGCCCAGAGCGGTTTGATATTGCTCTTCGACCGGCAACGTCTCGTTCACGAGAACAAGAAAACACGTGTCCGGTTTCTCCGAGTCGCAAAAGCAGTGGGCTCTGACCCCATCCGGCAATGGAACAGTTCTAACATAAAGATCGATTGCAATCTTACGAGAGGCGTCACCCGAGTCGGGAGCCGCAAACAGGCCGTGCAGACTCTTGAATGCCTTAGCAGGATGATCGGTCGGGTAAGCGGGTGCGAAGCTGCAAATGAACTGCATTCTGTCCTCCCCGAACCTGCTGGTTTGAGCTTCAGTCAACGCCTCTCGGAACATCCGATCCAGATGCGAAATGTGATGCCGTGCCGGAACCGATTCACCCTTAAGCCATTGAGATACTGTAGCTTGGGAAACATCCAAAGTCTCGGCTAGCCATTTCTCAGACGAACCCCGCCACGCAAGCATCGTCCGCAACTGGCGAGCTATCCAACTCGGAGATGGATGATCAGGTGCAGGGGGTGGAAGTGACCGATCACTACCTCCGGCGGCAAGGTCAACGTCACCTTCCAGGGCAGACGCCTTCTCAGTCCATCTCTCGCCTTTCGGTGTGCTATTCATTCAATCGCAGCAGCCTTCGAGCCTGTTCCTCGGTGAACTCAAAGTACTCTAATCCCTCATGCTCCGGATCAGGTCCGAACCCAGTCAGTCTCAAAGTATCCCGATACCAATGTGCCGCACCAGCTAACGAATGCAAACCGATTCTTCCATTGAAGCCGACCTCGATGCTCTTCAGAACCGCGTTGCGCAGAAGGACCATGCCGACCGGTCGAAAGAGACGCTGACTGCTCTTGCCACGATTCCAAGGCGCCGCACACAATCTTTGAATGTAAACTATCTTGGGCGAATGAGTTAGGCGACTTGCATATCCACTCGCCGACAGCCACTGCATTCCCTGAAGCTTCGACTCGCACTCCAGGGCAAAGAACAGTTGGGAGGAGTCGTTTCTGTAGTTGTTCCAATAAAGTTGCCAATCCCAATGCGCGTCTTCAGCACCGACGGCTCTGAGTTTTGGAAGCCATTCGCTCTGGTATTGACCCAGCACTCTGGGTGTAAGCCCACAAGTTAAGGTGGCTTGCACGCAATGGTTGCCTTGGTTTATCAATTCAACGATGTCCCATGAGTAGTACATGAAGAACGAGGCGATTTAACTGGCTTTCAAGGTGAGCTTCAAGACTCAATTCCCCGCGATATGGATGCGTGGAAGCTCTGCCGCGCCGACATGCCCCCGGTGAGCACGGCAAGTGGCCTGGAGTCGGGAGGCGTATTCGATGGCGCGATAGCGGTGGGCTGGTTGAATTCGTCAAGCGGTTTTTAGGCAAAACAGTTTCGCCTGCGTTCGTCGAGGGGGCATGTAGGTTCAGGAATGTTCCCGGTGTCTGATGGCGAGCCACCAGCGGAACAGAAATGCGGTAGTATGGTGCAGCGATGGCCGTAAATTCGACGCATCCTGATTACGACGCAAGCCTGCCGGAGTGGTTGCGCTCGCGCGATGTCCTGGCGGGCGAGGACGAGGTGAAGAGCGCCGGCGAGAAATACCTGCCGCGGCTGCAGTCGCAGACGGATGAGGAATACCACGCTTACCGGGCGCGCGCTGCGTTTTTCAATGCGAGTACGCGGACGGCGGAGGGTTATGTCGGATTGATCTGTCGCCTGCCACCGTTCATTAAGGTGCCGGTCATCAAGAAGGCGCTTTTGGCCGACGTGCTGACGGAGATTCAGCATGCACAGTTGCTTGCGACACGGATCAAAACGATTGGCGGCTTGGTGCCCGGCTCGTTCGACCTGCCGCGGAGCCAGAAGTTTCTCCAGCCGCCCAAGGACACGACCGACATCGTCGCCGTCATTCAAAGGCGTCATCGCAGCCGAGGAAGGGGCCATCGCCCAATACAACAAAATCATCAAGGTCACCGAGGGCGTGGATTACGTGACGCAGGACATGGTCATCGGGATTCTCGGCGGCGAGGAAGACCACCGCCGAGAATTCATCGGGTTCCTCAAGGAATACGAGAAACGCTAACCTCGGCGGGCGAGGGCCTGCAGAACCTCCTCGCGAACGGGAGCATGTGACCGAGCTGTGCAATTGAATTGGCCAACGTTTGGAGTTCAGGTGAATTCTTCATGTCGAAGAGCATACCCTCACCCGTGAAATGACGCCAAGCCGTTCGCAGTCAAGCGGGTCCGCATCCTGAAATATTGTGCATGGCACCAGCTTGACCTCGCGCTCAGCGACTGTTAACCAAGGGGGAAAGCCAGAAAGCCGCGGCTCGAACAAATGCAAAAACGACCCAGAAAAGCGTCTGCACAGCAACTGTCGAGCGCGAGCCAATCGTTCGAGGAAAGGGTGCTCGCCGCCAACTTTGCCGAATTCCCGGGCGACCTCTCGCGATTCGATGATGAATCGCTCCGGAAGATGGGGTTTCTCGATCTGGTCCGGCATCTGGAGGCTGAATCCGCTCAACGGGAGCCCTTCAAAACACTGGATGTGGCATTGACGGGTTTTTGTGGCCCTCAGGTGAAGCGAAACCTGTACCGCTGGCTGTGCTTGGCTCACTACCAGAGCGCGCTGCGGCAGGCCGAGATTCAGTCGCTGAAGCAGAAGCTTGCGCAACTATATGGAAAGCAGTGGGAACTGATGGACCGATCGAGTGAAGGCACGTTCGGCTTCCTGCTCAAAGCCCTTGCTGGAGGAAAGCATCTGTCGGACCCTCAGCTTTGGGAGGAGGTGGAGCGCCATCGTCAGGCATGGAGAAACGGGGAAGCGAAGAAAATTGCCAAAGAGACGGAAGAGCGCGAGCGGTTGCGCAAACGCAGTGGGATCGCGCCCAGGCGCTCGGGTTCCATAGATTGGACGAAGCCGCACACGGCACAGGAGTACGTGGACGCTTTCGCAGACGCGCGCATCAACGTCAAACGGTTGCGTGAGTTTCTGCGCCCGCTCTCAAATACGGGCAAAAGGCGCGGGCGAGGCCACAACAATCCCATCGAGTATCCTTTCCAGACCGGATTAGCTCTCATGCAAAAGGCGGTGACGGAGTGGATCCGAGATGACCGCAAACGTGCAATGTGGCTCACGGCGACTGTGACTTATCAAGTCACGCAACCATCGGCGCTGACGCCTGAGGGTCTTCGATTTCGTCAGGTTGCCGCTCTGCTGTGTAAGAGGTTTTGGTCAGGAGCGCTCAAGTCGATATGGCCGGAAGGAGGCGGGCTTCGTTTGGTAGAAACCGAGGAAGCTTGGCGCATATGGCATACGGCCCTCCAAGCCAATGGGCTCATCTCAGTGCCTGATTTTTTGAAGACGGCATCAATTCCACGCTGAACCGGGTGTGCGGACGGGGCAGCCGGCGCATTTTTTCTCTGCAAAATTCTTAGGATTTCGAAGGACAGGAGGCGGTGAAGTGTGCGGACAACCCCTAAAGGGGCACTTTTTGTTGCCACATCGTGTATAGCTGAAAGAAAAACTTAAATCTGGCAACACACTTATGTTGGACCGACCAAACAAGCAAGCAATCGTGGCTGCGGCCCGGGCTGCGGGGCTCCCAGCGGACAAAATCACCCGCATGATGGCCATCGCTGAAGACCGGGCGCCAACCACAGGAGAGTTTGTGCCCTTGGTCGTCAACCAGGCTGCGGCTGCGAGACTCCTTTCCTGCAGCCGGTTTTTAGTTCGCCGGCTGGTCCGCGATGGCCGGCTGAAGCAGGTTTTTTTGACGCCGGATTGTGTCAGGTATTCAACGGAAGAGTTGAAGAAATTGGCGATGTAAGGCAAGGGCATGAACCCAATTGAAAGCAGTTCGATTCGCGTTGCCTCGACTTTCGAGGCGGAGGCGGCTTTTTTTTATCAGGATCGAGTGATGCGCCCTTGTGTCGTGGGATGGAGCCAATCCCCAGTTCAAATCCATCGGCAGTCCAACGGAGTTAACAGCAAATCGTCAAAATTTGATCGCGACGACCTACTTTTCGAAAAAGTAGCAGGGTCTAAAGAGGGGGCAGGCATTAATGCACCAGTTACGAGCTTCGAGCTGGGAATTCTCAGGGTATCCCCGACCAGGACGTCCGGCTATTCGGGAGACCGTCGGTTCAAAACATCTCACAATGGGTTAGGTCTGACAGAGAAAAGTTTTCCCTATAGAGCGCGCCGTCGAGGAGAGCATTTCCATTCGAGCTTCCGGCGACGACGGGGTCGGCAGCCAACATCCAAAACGAGATCTTATGGAATGGATTAACACTCACGTATCGACGCTGCGTGGCCAGGCATTCCAGGATGCCGAGCCACAGGACCGGTCCACGTGGGTCCTGTTGCTGCGATTCTGCTTCGGCCAGCTTCCCCAATGGCAAGTCCGCCGTGTGTGAATGGAGGAGGTCACGATACTTCCGAGGACAAAGAGAGAATGAGTAACAGAGAAACAGAGAAACGGAGAAACAGAGATATGGACGGAACGAAGGAGACGGAAGATGTTAAGCCTCTAGCAGCGTCCGTGAGAACGCTGCCAGAGGCGGTGCAAATCTCCCTCAAAGATGGATTGACCGACAACTGCCTGTTCACGTTCGCCCGCGCGCTCAAGGCGTTTGAAATCTCGACAGACCATCGTCTCTCGCGGGCGGAGTTGCAGAGCGCCTTCTCGCTTTGGTGGAGCACCGCCAAGGGGCTGCTCCCGGCTGATGCCGACTTCGACGAATGGCGCTTCGAGTTCGAGGATACGTTCGCCAAGACCAATGCGGCGCTTGGGTCCAACTCCCTCCAGGAGGCGATACGGCGTGCCGACTCCAGCCTTTTGCCGCCACAGGCGGAACGCTACGCCAGCGCCAAGCTCAAGCACTTGGTCGCCGTCTGCTATCACCTGCAACTCTTCCAAGGTCGCAGCCCCTTCTTCCTGAGTGTCCGCGATGCCGCGCGAATCATCGAAACAAAGAATCTCTACAAGGCCGGTGCCATGATGGGCGGGCTCGTGCGGGACGGCGTTTTGACCGAGGCCCAAAAAGGCACCCACACGCGTGCAACCCGTTTTCGATTCAACCTGCCGGAGTCCGCTCCCGCAGGAGAAGCAAAGCAGCGTGACGAGGAGAACGGCAGGAAGACAGAGAGCGAAGCCCTTCCAGACGATGAAACCTGATTGTAGCCCGCCCTTCCCGAACCAGCCAGAATTGGGAATGCCTGATCTGCAACCGTGACAAAAACCGTAACAGTCAAACATTCCAACTGGCATCTGTATCAGCATTCTTTTGAATTACTGGGAATTATCGCCTGTTCCAATCTGATTCAAAATCAGAAGACAGCCCGATCGAGATTCATGGGAAACGTGATCGAGGAGCCGCCCGGCCTTTTGTCATTTGCCTCGGAACCGACTCGTGCAGCCATTGGCAAGGTCGCACTCCGAACCGGCACCGCGAAACACACTCGGCAGGCGGGGCGGGGGGGGCGAGGTGGGAGGGGGAGGGGTGAAAAAGGTAATGGGTCGGACGTTCCCGAAATCTTCACCAAAAGGCGATCCTAGTGATGCCATCGCAACCACCGCAACGTCTTGCCAGTCCGTCGGCCCACAGTTTGTTCAAGGCACGTGGTGCCGGAGTCATGAATCGTCACAGCAGTCTCCCAGACCCCCTCAGAGAGGCACTTTTCGGAGCTAGAACGCGTCGGAATGCCCCGGGCCGATGCCGGACACCCCCCTGAGCCATGCGGCACGTCCTAGGTCGGAAAACCCCTTGGGGCGCGGCACGGTGAACGCCCCTTTCCGCTGCATATCGGGGCCTCGCGTCGTGCCAAAACACTCGTCACGAGCGACACCCGGTGCACATGGATAGACACGCGCACAGTGGATGCCGTCAAGCGCGACCTGCAGAATCGTCCGCCCAAGGAATTTAACGTCGCCCGGATCGAGCGCGTGTTTGGTTCCATGCTCCACTACGTGGAATTCCGCATTGAGAACTACAAGCTCACCAGCCGTTCGTTGCTCTTGAACCCGGAGCTTTTCGGCGTACGGAATGCCGAGGTCGTTCGCCGTCTCACCAACCGTTACCACTTGTTTTCTGAGACCGACACGCTCACGGTCGAAATCCCGCACATCGGCGATGATGCCAAGCCAGATTCCAAAAAGCCCAAGGAAAAGTTTGGTCCGCTCAGCATTGACCGCGAGCGCAACCGAATTAAGAAGCGGTTCGTCATTGAGGCCGGCAACTACGGCTCGCTCATCCTGCGCCGCAACGTTGAGGCGTTTGAAAAGGACGTCAGGATTCTTGAAGCAAAGATATCCGCATATCGGCATGCGGTGCAGGACCAGATCAAGAAGAGAACCGATGAAATCGTGGATGAATTGCTCGTAGCGCTGATCGGGCGGCTAAAGGCAGACCCCCCGGAGCATTGGCAATCTCGTTTTCTGGGGAAGCGCCCCACGGATGGCGACATCAAACGGCTTTTCGAGCAAGAAGTTCAAAGCGAGGTCAATCGTGTGAAGACGGACTTTGATCCAAAGGTGTTCACGGCCTACAAGGACGTGACCTACCAAACCTTCAAAGACCCGAAATTCCGCGAGCTGATGGAAAGCCGATTCGGCAAGGAAGCCATCGATCGAGTATTCAGTGAGCATGACGCCGCCCCGGAACAGCCGCCATCGCCCGCGTGATCTGCGCGGCGTGGCCGCAATGAAGGCAAATCTGGGTGGGTGAATGCTGATCACGGGAAGGTGGAAAAACCGGAGCTATTTTTTGTTACGGTTTTTGTCAAAATGCGAGATCCATCCGAGATTACAGGGTGCAAATTCGTCAATCACATCAGGGTGTTGCGCGTCTTTGGCAATTTCTCGGCCCTTGGGTTCGTGGACCGACTTTTGACGCGAAACCCATGTAGACACGAGTTTTCTGACCGCCAATCAGAAAGAGGCCATTTTTTGTTACGGTTTTTGTTACGTTGCTGGAGGTGATCCCATGTTTTTCGGTGTGTAACTATGCCATTTATCAAGTACTTACGCAAGTAGTTGCCACTTCGGATCAGAAGGTTGCAGGTTCAAGTCCTGCCGGATGCGCCATTGATTCTGACCAATGTTTTCAATGGTTTAGTGATTATCTAATAAATTGCATCTTCTACGCTAAATTCTTTGCTTGGCCACTTCTTGGCCACTTCTCCGGTTTTGAACACCATGTCGCTTTCTGCGCTTTTGTAGTCCCGCCCGCGCTCAACGCGGGTCTGTCTGCGGTTTTGTTTTGAGTAATTCCACCAGCCTCTTGTACCGAAATCGGAGCGTTGTTTTCATCTTTGGGCTGCCGATGAGTTTCAAAAGGACTTCAGGAGCGCAAACCTGGTGCTCGCGAAACGCCATTACCATGCTTTCGGTCAGATCGAGGCCAAAATGAATAAGCTCCCTACGCAGCCGTCTGAGATCGGAAATATCAGGGTTCCAACGCGCGCCAAGGTCGGCGAGCCGAACAACCAAGTCAATCGAGTCTTTGGCGGCAGCTTCTGAGCGCAGGCCAAAGTGTGACTCCATCTGGTGGCGCAGGTGCCACATTGCATTTTCCATTGGGCGTTGGGAACAGTCTTTGCCTTTGGGCTGGGCGCCGAGTGACAGCAGTTTATCGACCATACCGGCATCGCCAGTGAGGCACACGCTTTCAAATAGACAGTCGAGGTTGTCACGTCGGGGGTCGATTCCGATTTTGTCCACGACGTCATACCTTCTCTTGGAAACCGCTTCCTCGATGGCGCTGGTGTCGGTTCTGCGATTAGGTTTATCTCCGGCATTGGGCAAACATACGTGGGGTTCCCCGCGCAGGAGCGCGGCCTCGGTTTCAGAGTTGTTCAACCTCCGCAAGGCGTGGTTCAATCCGGTTCTTCGGAAATCGCAGGCACCACTCCGCTGGCGGCTTGCAAACTCGCCGCCATAAGCGCATGATTATGCAAGACTAAATGAAAGCGAACGGAAAAGAGTCCCGCGCAACCCGTAAGAAATCTCTGAATCTAACCGCAGTGATTTATCCTGATGCGGACAGCGATTGGCTGGTGGCGCACAACCCGGAGACGGGCACCACCACGCAAGGCAAGACTTTCGAGGAAGCGCTGGCCAATTTGAAAGAAGCCACGGAGCTTTATCTGTCTGAATTCCCTCTCCGCCCAAAAGGCAGGCCAATCATGACGACATTCGAGGCGTCTCCGGCCCATGCCTAAATTCCCCAATGTTTCCGGCAAAGAAGCGCGGCGGGCCCTGGAACGGCTGGGGTTTGTTTTCAAACGGCAGAGCGGCAGTCACGTCATTTTGCGGCGCGGCAACCGCGGTTGCGTCGTACCGATGCACCGGGAAATATGCCGGGGAACACTCAAAGGGATTTTGGACCAAGCCGGCGTGAGCGTGGAGGAGTTTCTTGAAGCCCTTTAAGCCGAACCCGCCTTGGCTCTACAAGCAACTGGTGAAGCCCGCGATAAGCCGTAACAATTCAGAAGGGAACGGGCGGGAACAGAGGAAACGGAGATTTTGAAGGCATGACTAAAGGCGTTCCGGCTGGCGTAGCCCGCCGCGCGGGTCACTTCGGGTCCGGGAGAAGATTTTGCCACGGATTTCTCGGATTACACGGATAACAACCGCAATTCATCCGGGTTGATCTGCGTTTATCTGCGGTCGACCACGCTCCAGAATTCGGCGTCCGTTGCTCTACATTCTTTGAGTTCTTTGCGGTCAAAAACAAAAAGCATCAACCGCAAAGAGCCCAGAGATCGCCTAGAAAAAACAGCACAAAACAAGCTTTGTTTGCACCCCGGTCTGCGGCCTTGGTTGGCCGGGGACAAGGCGGGTTTCCAACGATGCTGCAAACAGGACTCGCAACACTTGAGCTGCTGGCCTTTCGCACCCACCCGTTGGCGCGCCCGCGGGCACAGGCAGGGCATTGCACCGGGTTCCTGGAAGTCCATCGGGCCATGCCACAAGACGTGGAGACACAGGCCTGTCAGTTGAGCAACAAGTTTGATCATCGGCTCGGTGAGCTGTTTTCGGAACAGGTCCTGACACTCCTTGAAGGCGAAAAGCTCCGAGGGCTCAACCTCTGCCACCGAGTTCAACGATGGCGTTTGGTTTCCGCTTGGGGCTTGGGCCGTGGCTTGGGCATCCGGTGCCTCTGTCCGGGTCCGTCCTGTCACCCGGGAGCTTCTCATGGCGGCTTTCATAACACTCCAAAGCCAGGTTCTTGCGTGCCAAACAGCATCTGCGCCGAAGGAGCCTGGACAGCGGCGCCCTTCAGGAGACGACAACATTGCCAGCAGATTCGCGGATGTAGCGCGGGTTGCCAGGCTTGTCGATTACGGCTTGACCGTGCTGCCGGCATTCCTCCTTACCGGTTGTAGGAGACGATGTAAGGAGTCTCCAATCAAGGGCCTCCGGAGGGAGTGGGATTAGGCTGTGCATAAAGATCGATCAGAGACTCCTTACGTCGTCTCCTACGGTAACTTGTGAAAAACTTTGTCAATGGCCGTGCCTTTTCGGACGCGGAGGGCGCGGGCCTTGCGTGGGGTGGGGCGGCGGCGGGGGCGTCCAGTCAAGAAAGGCGTCGGAGTTGGCGCGGACTTGGTCCAACGTGGGGTCCAGCGCCATGGATTGGGCAAGAGGGGACGGTCATTATTCACGCGGACCTTTCGATGAAATACAACCCGGCGTAAATCTTGGGATCGACTAGAACGCCGGCCTTGGCCTTGGCTGCGAGCCAATTCTCGATCTCGGACAAAGGCACCTCGTGAACAGTGATAACCTCGTGCGCCACACCGCCGCCAGCCTGCTTGCGCCGCAATCCCGACGCTCGAAACAGGGTGACGAGTTCCGATGCAATCCCGCTGGAAGCCGGGCCGGTCGTCAGTTCTTCCATGCGCCCGGCGGCGTAACCGGTTTCTTCAAGAAGCTCGCGCCGCGCTCCTTCGGCGCGGCATTCATCGTTGCCGCCGGGCTCGTCTCCGATGATACCCGCCGGCAACTCAATCGTCCGGGCATGAACCGGAATCCGATACTGTTCGACGAGCAGAAGCTTCCGATCGTTTGTCACCGCCACGACGACGGCGGCGCCAGTGGCATTGACGCGGTTTGCGTATTCCCAGCGGCCCTCTTTGACGAGCGACAGAAATTTTCCCGTGCACAGTGTTGTTTTCATAGACAGTCAGTGAATCAGTGAATCAGTGAATCAGTGAATTAGTCCAGTGGGAAACCCTCCTGCA
>Ga0326728_10020086_pt1 | contig 12821 bp, 6 predicted proteins | sample MB3enrmetagenome_FD_207602 | JGI IMG/M metagenome (GOLD analysis project Ga0326728, IMG submission 207602) | Lab enriched peat soil microbial communities from McLean, Ithaca, NY, United States - MB31MN | ecosystem: Environmental > Terrestrial > Soil > Wetlands > Peat | place: USA: New York...
CTGGAAGGCGGAGGCGCCCGCCATCGACGTTCTCGCGCCCGACATCTACAACAACGACACCACGGCCTACTTGAAGATTCTCGACCTCTACCATCGGCCGGACAACGCTCTGTTCATTCCGGAGACTAGCAGCTCCGCATCCACCGCGCGCTTCTTCTTCGCGGCCCTCGGACGGCAGGCCATCGGTTACTCGCCCTTCGGCCTGGACTACACGCGAACTCCTGCGCCGCAGCCCGGCGCGGCGACTGCCACGCAGGACAGCTTCCTGCAACCGACCGCGCAGAACTACATCCTGATCGGCCCCATGATGCGCGACATCGCCCGCCTCAACTTCGAGGGCAAGTTGCAGGCCGTGGCGGAGGACCCGGGCCAGCCCACCCAGACGCTCCACTTCGGCGACTGGGACGCGTTCGTTACCTACGGCGCCGGCCGGGGCGCCGCGCCTAGGCAAGGCTCCGAGCCGACCGGGCGGGCCTTGGTAGCTCAACTGTCGGACAACCAGTTTCTGGTTGCCGGATTCAACGCCCACGTGGACTTCCGCCCCGCCGGGACCGAACAGCAGCGCAGGTCGCAGCAGATTGTGAATGGCAGCGGACAGACCCCATCAGCCCAGATCGACGGCAAGTGGATTCACCGCCAATTTCTGAAAGTGGAAGAAGGGACCTACGAGAATGGCGCCTTCAAGTTCCGGCGAATCCTGAACGGCGACCAGACGGACTACGGCCTCAACTTCTCGTCCGCGCCCCTGGTCCTGCGCGTTTCGGTCGCGACGTATTGAGGCCGAGCAGAAATAGAGTGCCCGGCCAGTTCGTCGTTGTTTTGAAAGGGACGGGCTGGTAGCCCAAGGCTCTAGCCTTGGGTCTCAAGTCCGTAAGCAACTCCAAAACAATGGGGCCTTAGCCCCTGAGGGAATGCTTTTCGACGAACTGGCCCGGAATCGGAGATTGCAGTCGAACAAGAATTGAAGTCTGACAGAGATTGTAGCCAGGCAGCACAGGAGAACAGCACCATGAGCCGTGAACTGACGCGTAGAGACTTCCTGGGCGATGCGGCCCTGGTGGGCGTTGCATCCGCAATCGGACTTGAAAATGCCGTGGCGGGCCAGCCTGCCGGAGCCAGGCAGACGAATGCATCGGCTACCCAACCTCGCGAGCGCCGCACCATCTTCGACGACGGATGGAGCTTCGCCAAGGGAGAGATCCCCGATGCGCAGTTGCCGCAGACGACCGCCGGCAACTGGACGCCCGTCATTATTCCCCACGACTGGAGCATCAGTGGCCCATTCAGCGAAACGGAACCCTGCGGCAGCGAGGGCGCTTACCTGCCCACCGGCATCGGCTGGTACCGCAAGTCCTTCCAGCTTCCGCGCAGTGAGGCCGGACGACGCATCCTGCTGCAATTCGACGGCGTGTACCAGTGCAGCGATGTCTGGATCAACGGCCAGCACCTGCGCACGCGGCCTTATGGCTTCACCACCTTCTACTACGACCTCACTCCGCATCTTCACTTCGGCGGCGAGCCCAACCTCGTCGCAGTGCGTGTGGACAACTCGCATCAGCCCAATCTGCGCTGGTACTCCGGCTCCGGCATCAATCGTCACACCTGGCTCATCAACACCGGCCAGCTCTACATCGAGCAGTGGGGCACCGGCGTCGCTACTCCGCAGATCACCGCGCAGAGCGCCACGGTCGAAGTCTCCACGCGCGTGCGCAATCAGCTTGCACAATCCGCATCCTGCTCGCTGAGGACTGCAGTCCTCGACCAGACTGGTTCTGCGGTGCAGTCGGTGGAGACCGAGGCGGAGATTCCTGCCGGGGGTGACCATCTCTTCGTCCAGCGCATCTCCGTGCCTCAACCCAAACTCTGGTCGCACACTACGCCGACTCTCTACTCGGTTCGCCAGGTGCTGCTCCAGCACGGTGCCGAGGCGGACGCCACCAGCACCACCTTCGGCATTCGCTCCATCCAGTTCGATGCGGACAAGGGTTTTCTTCTGAATGGCGAGCGCGTCAAGTTGAACGGGGTCTGCCTGCACGACGATGGGGGGGCGGTGGGCACCGCTGTCCCGCAACGCATCTGGGAGCGGCGCTTCGCTCTGCTCAAAGAGATGGGCTGCAACGCCATCCGCGCCAGCCACAATCCGCACACGCCCGAGTTCTTCGACCTCTGCGACCGCATGGGATTCCTGGTGATGGCCGAGGCCTTCGACGAGTGGCGCGAGCCCAAATCGCAGACGCCGGAGTTCGGCTACCACCGCTACTTCGACGAGTGGGCTGCCCGCGACCTGGCCGACATGATCGCGCGCGACCGCAACCATCCCTCCATCGTCATCTGGAGCGCCGGAAACGAGGTGCCCGACCAGGACGTGCCACACGGCGTGGAGACGCTGCGCGCTTTGAATCAAATCCTCCACGACAACGACCCGACCCGGCTGGTCACCGTGGCCTGCGATCAGATCGTCGCGGAACCCCGTGCCGCGCTGCCTGAATTCCTCGCCGAACTCGACGTGGTGGGCTACAACTACGTTGGCCGCTGGCGCGACCGCCGCGAAAAATACTACAGCATCGATCGCCACGACTTCCCGCAGCGCCGCTTCATCGGCACCGAGAACGGGGCCATGCCCAGTTTCATCCCCGGCGGCAGCGCCACGGCCAGCCAGTTTCGTCCAGCGTCCAATCAGCGCATCGAGGTCGAGCAGTTGCAGCGGTTCACCCAGGTCTACGACTACGTCTGCGGCGACTTCATGTGGACCGGCATCGACTACCTCGGCGAGGCGCGATGGCCCTCCAAGGCATCGCGCTCCGGGGTCATCGATACCTGCGGCTTTGCCAAGGATGGCTTCTACTTCTACAAGAGCCTCTGGACCAAGGGCCCCGTGCTGCACTTGTCCCCGCATTGGAACTGGGCCGGAAGCGAGGGCCAGATCATTCCCGTCATCTGCTTCACCAACTGCGACACCGTCGAACTCTTCCTGAACGGCAAGACCCTCGGGGTGCAGGGTTATATGTTTCCGGAGATGGGCATGGAGGGCAGGTACTCCAACTTCCCGCCCCGCGACAACGTGATTCAAACTACCGGCGACCTTCATCTCACATGGTATGTGCCCTACCAACCCGGCACGCTGCGGGCTGTCGGCACCAAGGACGGCACGGTTGTGCTTACCGTGGAGCAAAGCACGACCGGAGCGCCAGCGGCCATTCGCCTCACCGCGGACAGATCGCGCATCGACACCCGATGGGACGATCTCTCCCATGTCGTCGTCGAGATCGTCGACCAGCAAGGGCGCGTCGTGCCCACCGCAGATAACGAAATCGTCTGCGCGCTCAGCGGGCCGGGACGTATCCTCGGCATGGACAACGGCCAGGCCGACAGCCACGAGAGCTACCAGAGCGACCGGCGCAAGGCCTACGCGGGCCGTGTACTGGCGCTGCTGCAATCCAACGGACAACCGGGCGAAGTGAGGCTCAACGCCTCCTCCGCGTCCCTGACCGGAGCCTCCGTCACCATCACGGCGCAGCCACTCTAAGGGCCAGCCTGCTTCAACACCTGGATCGCCTCCCGGTACTTCATTCCGGCCGGGACCGGCGCGAACCCGTTCGCTTCTTCGTGGATCTGAAAGCTCAGCGGCTTCACCATCAGCGCCTTGCCGGTTACATGCAGCGTCAGGCCTGTCAGCTCCCAGTCGTGCCTGCCAATGCCTACGTCGGTTTGTTCCAGCAGCACGGTTCCTCCCTTGTTCAGTTTGCCGAGTATCCCGAATCCGAAGTCGACCTGTGCTATGAAGTGGGCGTCCAGCCGTGTCAGCCGCTCCTGCATCACATCGATCCATACCTCGCCCGCAACGCCGCGCAGCAGGTCTGCCTCCATGCTGGGGGGCGTGAAATGCGGATCGGGAGTGAAGCTCAACCGATAGCACTGGCCAGCGCCGCAGCTTGCCATCCCTTCGAACTTGTACAGCAACGCATCCGGTAGCAAGGCAAGCAGGCGGTCGACGCGCTCTGCGTCCTTCTGCTCGCCCTTGTGGCGATGCTCCTGCATCTCAGAGTGAGCAGCGAGCGTGTCCAGCCGGTCCAGTTCGGCACGGTCGGCCTCGGCGCTCAGCGGCTTGCCGTCGATGGCGACCAGGCGCGCAACGTCGCCGTCCACGGTCTCGATGATCTCCTTGGTTGTGTCGTGATGCTCGTCGGTCCGATGGATAATATAGCGGACCAGCGGATGGTTCTTCTCGGCGTCGAGCCTATGTTGCACGGCGCGACGTACCAGGGCCGTCGCGTCCATCGACGCGGGCGGCTGGCCCTTCGCGGGCGAGACCGGTGCGAGCGCCGGGGCCAGCAGCATTATGAACAGAACGCCCATCCCGCATGGGGACGACGGAAGGGCTGCGCGGAGAATGGGCATCTTGGTCAGAGTCACGGACGTGGAATCACCTGCTCTGTCAAGAATACCCAACTAGAGCATTATCGGAATTGGGGTAGACCGAAGCCACCGCATTCCAGAGGATCTTCCTCAAGAAAATCCACCTTGTATGATCTTCGAAAAGTTTACGTGTATTCCGAACATGCTCTAGACGCTCTCCAAGGGTCTGCATCCCGCGGGCTGTAGCCGAGGCAACCGGTTCCATGGCTTACAGCAGCGGTGAGTCTTAAGGGAAGCTGCTATCGTTTAACCAGCAGCGAATCCGCGAGCATTATCGCTAGGCCAAAGGAGTTTTGATGTGGATTGTCCGTCTCGCCCTTAGGAGACCCTACACATTCGTTGTGCTGTCGCTGCTGCTGTTCTTCCTCGGCCCGGTGGTGATCGAGCGTACGCCGGTCGATATCTTCCCCAACATCGACATTCCGGTCGTCTCCGTGATCTGGAACTATGCGGGGCTCTCGCCCCAGCAATTGAGCGACCGGATTACGGTGCAGTACGAGCGCAGCCTGACCACCACGGTCAATGACATCGAGCATACGGAATCGCAGACGTTGAGCGGTATCTCTGTCATTAAGGTCTACTTCCACCCCAATGTCAACATCTCGCAGGCCGTGGCCCAGATTACGTCCATCTCGCAGACGGCGCTGCGGGCGTATCCTCCAGGCACAACCCCTCCGCTCATCATTCAGTACAGCGCATCCAGCGTTCCCGTGCTGCAACTCGGGCTCTCCGGCAAGGGCCTCACTGAGCAGCAATTAAACGACTATGGGACTAACTTCATTCGCACTCAGCTAGCCACGGTGCAGGGTGCTGCGATGCCCTTCCCTTACGGGGGGAAGCAGCGCCAGGTGCAGGTGGACATCGACACCCAGAAGCTGCAGGCCTACGGCCTCTCTGCTGCCGACGTGGTGAACGCCGTGAGTGCGCAGAACATCATCCTGCCTGCCGGCGATATGAAGATGGGTCAGGTCGACTATCAGATCGAGACCAACAGCGCGGTAGAGTCGATTGCGGCGCTCAACGACCTGCCCATCAAGACCGTGAACGGCGCCACCATCTACATTCATGACATCGGCAATGTGCGCGACGGCTTTCCTCCGCAGACCAACATCGTCCGCGTAGACGGGCAGCGAGCCTCGCTGATCACCCTCCTCAAGACGGGCAACGCCTCCACCCTCGACATCATCTCCAATGTGCGCGCCAGGCTGCCGCAGATCGCCGCTCAACTGCCTCCCGCTCTGCGGATCCAGCCCATCGCAGACCAATCGATTTTCGTCCGTTCCGCGATCAGCGGTGTGCAGCGCGAGGCGATTATCGCCGGCTGTCTCACCGCTCTCATGATCCTGATCTTCCTCGGAAGCTGGCGTTCAACCCTCATCATCGCGGTGTCGATTCCCTTGTCTATCATCTGCTCGCTGCTGATGCTCGCGGCGCTGGGAGAGACCATCAACATCATGACCCTGGGAGGCCTGGCTCTGGCCGTCGGCATCCTGGTCGACGACGCCACGGTCACCATCGAAAATATCAATCGCTTTCTGGAACAGGGCGAGCAGGTCGAGCCGGCAATCCTCGACGGCGCCGCGCAGATCGCCGTCCCCGCCTTCGTCTCCACCCTCGCCATCTGCATCGTCTTTGTCCCCATGTTCTTCCTCGGCGGTGTAGCGCGTTATCTCTTCGTCCCCTTGGCCGAGGCGGTCGTCTTCGCCATGCTTGCGTCCTACTTCTTCTCGCGAACCATCGTGCCTACCATGGCCAAGTATCTGCTGAAGGGGCACCAGCACGACCGCGTGCAGCAGGCGCGGGCCAGCCGCAATCCATTTGTCCGCTTCCAGATCGCCTTCGAGCACGCCTTTGAGTCTCTGCGCGACTGGTACCATGGAGTCCTGCGCCTCTGCCTGCAGCTTCGCGCTGGGTTTCTGCTCTCGATTGTTGCGTTCTGGATTGTCTCGCTGTCTCTGCTCTACCCCTGGCTGGGGCAGGACTTCTTCCCTTCGGTGGATGGCGGCCAGTTCAAGCTGCATGTGCGCGCGCACACAGGCACCCGCATCGAAGATACGGCGCGGTTGTGCGATCAGATCGAGGCAGTGGTACGGCGCCAGATTCCCCCCAGCGAGCTGGGCACCGTTATCGATAACATTGGCGTCCCCTACTCGGGCTTGAATCTCTCCTACTCCAACTCGGCCCCGGTGGGCACCGGCGACGCCGACATCCTGGTCTCGCTGGCGGGAAAACACAGGCCCACCGCGGAGTACACCCGTGCCTTGCGCGACAAGTTGACTCAGCAGTTTCCCGGCACCGAGTTCTACTACCTGCCAACCGATATGGTCAGTCAGATCCTGAACTTCGGCCTGCCCGCGCAGATCGATGTGCAGGTGGCGGGCCTGCAGGTGGACCAGAATCGCGCGCTGGCCGAGCAGTTGATGCAGCAGATCGGCCGCATCCCTGGTACCACCGATCTGCGCATCCAGCAGCCCTTCAACCAGCCCAAATGGACGGTCAACGTCGACCGCACTCGCGCCCAGGAGGTTGGCTTTAGCCAGCGTGATGTCGCGCAGGACTTGTTGACTAGCCTCAGCGGCAGCTTTCAAACCTCTCCAACCTTCTATCTCAACCCGCAGAATCATGTCAGCTACAACATCGCCGTGCAGACCCCGCAGTACGAGGTGAAGGACCTGCAAGAGTTGCAAAACTTTCCCATCGCCAGCAACGGCTCCGCCCAGCAGCCGCAGATTCTCGGCAACCTCGCATCCCTCCAGCGAGGCGTCGAGCCGGGCACGTTGAGCCACTACAACGCGCAGCCGGTCATTGACATCTACGGATCGGTCGAGGGCGCCGATCTGGCCAGTGTGGCCGGCAGGATCGAGAAGATCCTGAACGATAGCAAGGCCCTGCTTCCCAGCGGCACCGAAATCACCCTGCGCGGACAGATTGAGACCATGCACAGCTCCTTTCACGGACTGGCCTATGGTCTGCTCTTCTCCATCGTCCTGGTCTACGCGCTCATCGTGGTGAACTTCCAGAGCTGGCTCGACCCATTCATCATCATTGCCGCGCTGCCCGGCGCGCTGGCCGGGATCGTGTGGATGCTCTTCCTTACCGGGACACACATCAGCGTCCCCGCGCTCACCGGTTCCATCATGTGCATGGGCGTGGCCACGGCAAACTCAATCCTCGTCGTCAGCTTCGCCAAGGAGCAGATGGATCATGGCATGAGCGCGGCCCAGGCGGCGCTCACGGCCGGCTTCACCCGCTTCCGCCCCGTCATTATGACGGCCCTGGCCATGATCATCGGCATGGTGCCCATGGCGCTCGGTCTGGGCGATGGCGGAGAGCAGAATGCGCCCCTGGGCCGCGCCGTCATCGGTGGCCTGCTGCTGGCCACCTTCGGCACCCTGACCTTCGTTCCTGTCTTCTTCTCTTTGATGCACCGCAACGATCCGCCTGTCCTAAACACCCAGCCCAACCGGCAGAATGAGGCCCAGCCATGAGCCACAGAACAGCCATGAGCCACAGAACAGCCCTGAGCAGCAGAACAGCAATGAGCAGCAGAAAAGCCATGAACCGCCGCAAGCGGACAGGACCAACCGAACCAGCGCCCATCGCGCGCATGGAGACGCAGATATGAAGGACCCGGAGTCGAATGTGCCAACACGTCCCAATCAATCCGCAACGCCCGAGGTCTCTCGTCTGCTCCTGCTGACGCTGGTTGCTTTCTTCCTCATCGCTGCGGCCGCTTTTGCCATCAGCGGCATCGCTCGCCGCGTCCATGCCAATACCGAACTTGTGCGATACACCGATGCCAATGCCGCTCCGCCGGTCTCGTTGGCGCAGCCAGCCTTCGAGAAGGACGCCCGTGAGATAGTGCTTCCCGGCAATATGCAGGCCTTCACGCTGGCCCCCATCTATGCGCGCACCACGGGCTACGTCAAGTCCTGGTCGTATGACATAGGCTCGCATGTGCGCAAGGGCGATCTGCTCGCCGTCATCGAAACGCCAGAGTTGGACCAGCAGCTTGCCCAGGCCAGGGCCGACCTCGCCACCGCCGAAAGCAACGCTGCGCTGGCCAAAATCACCGCCGCCCGCTACCAGGGCCTGATCGCGCAGAACGCCGTCTCGCAGCAGGACACTGACAATGCGCTGGCGCAGCTTCAGGCCGGCAACACCCAGGTCAACTCCGCACAGGCCAACGTGCGCAGGCTCGAGGAGTTGCAGTCCTTCGAGCGCATCGAAGCGCCCTTCGACGGCGTCATCACCGCGCGCAACCTGGACATCGGCCAGCTTGTCACTCCCGCCGGCAGCACAACCACGCCCGGCTCGGGCACCGTCTCCGGTAGCAAGGAGGTATTCGACATCTCGGCCACCCAGACGCTTCGCGTCTTCGTCAACGTCCCCCAGATCTATGCGCCGGATGCGAAGAACGGAGTCACAGCCACACTGACGCTGCCCCAATATCCGGGGCGCACCTTCCACGGCAAGCTGGTGCGATCTTCTGGAGCAGTGGACCCGGCGACGCGCACCCTGCTGGCCGAGGTGGATGTGGACAACCGCTCCGGCGAGTTGCTCCCCGGCAGCTACACCGAGGTCCATCTCAACGTCTCCACCAATGTTCCCGCATTGATCGTTCCTGTCAGCGCGCTGATTCTGGAGCCGGACGGACTACACGTTGCCACCGTTGACGCCGCCAACCACGCTCATATCGTGCGCGTCACCTCCGGACGAGACTCCGGTTCGACCATTGAGATTTTTAGCGGCCTCGCGCCCGGCCAGCCCGTCATCGCCAACCCGCCCGACTCGCTCACCGACGGCGAACTGGTGCGCGTGGTCACCCCGGATGCGGAGACCAAGCCATGAGGTCCTGTCGCCATCCCGCAGCACTTGCGCTGCTGGCCGCGCTGGCGCTTGCCGGATGCAAGCCTGTCGGGCCAAACTACAAGGCCCCGCCCGTACCCGCGCCGCCGTCCTTCACCGACGATGGACACAATGGGGATTGGTCCTCTGCCACTCCCGCCGATGCAGCCGATCGCGGCGCATGGTGGACCGTCTACCAGAATCCGGAATTGAACGATCTGGAGCAGCGCTGCGCATCTGCGAATCAAACGATTGCGGAGGCGATGCACGTCTACCAGCAGGCGCACGATCTGGTCAGCGAGGTCCACGCCTCGCTCTATCCCACGGTCTCCATCGGCGGTTCCGCCACGCGCAACGGCATCTCCGCCAACGCGCCCCAGGTAGGTCCGTCAACGCAACGCGATTTCTGGGCGTTCCTCATTCCTCTCAACATCTCCTGGGAGCCGGACTTCTGGGGAGCAGTCCGCCGCCAGATCGAGTCTGCAACTGCCAGCGCGCAGGCCTCTGCCGCCGACCTCGCCAACACGCGTCTCAGCCTGCAAGGCTTGCTCGCCGTCACCTACTTCCAACTGCACGGCCTCGATCTACAGGCCAAGCTGCTGCGCGCCACCATCGACGTCTACACGCAGACGCTCAATCTGACCCAGGTCCGACTCAAGGGCGGCCTCAGCACCGAGAGCGATGTTGCCGAGGCCCAGGCGCAGTTGGAAGAGGCGCGCGCGCAGTTGGTCGACCTCGGCGTCGATCGCGCACAGTACGAACACGCCATCGCCGTCCTTGTCGGCGAACCCGCGACCAGCTTTCACATCGTAGACGAGCCGCTTACAGGCGATCCTCCTGCCATCCCCACCGGCATTCCGTCAGAGCTGCTGCAGCGCCGCCCAGACATTGCTGCCGCGGAGCGTCGCGTTGCCGCAGCCAATGCGCTCATCGGTGTCGCCCAGGCCGCGTACTACCCCAACATCACACTGGGTGCGGAGGGCGGCATAGACTCCGCTCGGGTAAGCCGCATCTTCAGCTCGGGTAGCGCGGAGTGGAACGCAGGCCCGTCCGCAAGCGAGCTACTGTACGACGCGGGCCGCCGCCGCGCGCAGGTGGACTATGCCATCGCCCAGCGCGAGCAGGCCACCGCGCTCTATCGGGAACAGGTGCTCTCGGCCTTCCGCGATGTGGAGGACCAGCTCTCCGCCCTGCGCGTGCTCCAGCAGGAGGCAGCCGTCCAGCAGCGCGCGGTCGATGCCGCACGCCGCAGCACCGATCTCTCCATGCTGCGCTACAAACAGGGACTCGCCACCTACCTCGAAGTCCTCACCAACCAAACCATCCAACTCACCGACGAACGCGCCGCAGCCGCCCTCGTCGCCCGCCGCATCGTCGCCAGCGCCCAGCTCCAGATGGCCCTCGGCGGCGGATGGAACAGCGCGCAGCTACCGGGCAATTAGAGCAACTTCAGATAAACATTACCCACGCAGCATGGACCATATATCGAGGTAATTTCGGTACCGATTCGGCAGTTGGGTAATATTCTTCTCTGCGAATGCGAGCACACTCGCGATTGGAACCTTATGCACAAAGGGCAATGGCGCTCCTTCTACTTTGTCGGACGAATTGCACAAAAAAACGTCCAGGTCTGTGCAATCTGAATACGTCTCGTAATGTAGAACTTCAGCACCCGTCTTTACTTGAATTGCAGCCTGTCTCCTTCCTTGTCGTCTGCTACATAAAAACACCTCGAAGAGTGGCGTTTCGGTGCGCCAAGTTGTCGATAAGACGGCATACCCCTTCTTGAATTGAAGATATAGAGCAAGCAATTCCTCAAGGTCTTTGTATGAGAGCAGAAAAGCCCAATTATTTTCGCATCGTTTCTCGTCTAGTTTGTAGGAATGCCTCCTACTGAGATTGTTCCAAAGAAACTTACTGTAGAGCACTAGGTTAGCTTTGGCTTCGGTGTCCGGTTCTATCCTTCGGACTGTCTGCCCGCGAATGAAGCGTGTTGGCAGTAGTCCGGGTACTTCCCTTTCGTCTCCGACGCGAATCCATCTGCAAGGACGGAGGTTAAATGTTCCAGCGGCTTTGTTTTCGTCACCTGCTGCATATTTCCAGGAACCTTTGGTTATGCGGCCCAAGAAGTAAATGCCGCGATGCTGACTCGTCCCATCTCCACGTATCCAGCACAGATCGCCCGGTTGCATTCCTCTTGCAATTGCTGTCACGGCTGAGCGCCAACCCTTATCGCCTGGGTACCTGGTATCAGCCAAATCGCAGTATTCGTCGAAGCAGAGTTCTCGCGTCGCATCGACAGGCCACCCCACACCGACGACCTTGTTTTTCACACAAAAGTCGGCAGCCGCTTCACGGGCTGTTGTGTGTACACGCCATAGTGTCATGGGAGCAGAATACATGATCGTCACCCAGGTGGGTGACCATTGACAGATGTATTTCACGTGCCCCATTCATGCGCGCCTTTCGCGCATGGGTGGGTTTAGTCAACGGAGGGAGCAGGGGCCTTCAGGCCCCTGAATACAGCCCAATTATTAAAGTGGCTTTAGCCACGGGCTTTTCGTCTATGCTGTCCGATGCGCTTTGCACCTCAGCAAACTCGCACCTATCTGGTGACGGCTGTGTATGGACCGTTGGATTCCATGCCTCTCCACCTGCATGGTATAAAGACCCGGGCCTGAAGGCCCATTTTTGATCTGAGGTATTCAGGGGCCTAAAGGCCCCTGCTCCCTCCGAAAAGTAAAGAAGCAAGCTTTGCACCCCCTCCGTTTGAGACGCAGCGGGCGTGTCACTCCGACACTCCCTCTGGCCAACCTACACATCACGCGCATAAGCTGGGAGCGCACACGCTGACGAAACTAGAACAGACAGCGGCAACGGCAAATGCAACTACGGAGATTCTGGCTCCGCCAGAATGACGGCTGGTGGTTGTTTCACCGAATGACGAAGAAAAACAGGAGAACGCATGGCAAGTCGTTTGCATTTCTGGGGTGCGGACCAAACCGTCACCGGGTCGAGCCACCACATCGAATGCGCGGGGCAGAGCGTGTTGCTGGACTGCGGCCTCTTTCAGGGCCGCCGCCAGGACACGGTCGATATCAATTCGCACCTTGCGTTTACGCCGCAGCAGCTTGCCGCCGGCGGGCTGAATGCGGTCGTCCTCTCGCACGCGCACATCGACCACAGCGGCGACCTGCCTCTGCTGGCGAAGCAGGGCTATCGCGGGCCCATCTACACCACGCCCGCCACCATCGACCTCTGCGCGCCCATGCTGAAGGACAGCGCGCACATCCAGGAGAATGACGCCGAGTTCATCAGCAAGATTCGCGGCCGGCGAAGCTCCATCGGCGCGCCTCCCGGCCCCGCGCCCATGCAGCCGCTCTACACCCAGGACGACGCCGCGCAGGTTTGCCAACAGTTCCAGCCGGTTAAGCTGCACGAGCCGCAACTGCTGGCCGGTTCCACCAAGGACGCCGGATTCACCATGACCACGTCCAACGCGGGCCACATGCTCGGCTCAACCAACGTGCTCATCGATGCGGTGGAGAAAGGCCAGA